>Ga0207036_10233_pt1 | contig 9957 bp, 7 predicted proteins | sample Alteio_BWMinCont_78_FD_153284 | JGI IMG/M metagenome (GOLD analysis project Ga0207036, IMG submission 153284) | Enriched cells from forest soil in Barre Woods Harvard Forest LTER site, Petersham, Massachusetts, United States -... | ecosystem: Environmental > Terrestrial > Soil > Temperate forest >... | reverse complement strand
ATTGTTAATTACCCGTATTTGGCTTGGATACGTCATGATTCACAACGGCCGTTTTTTTTATGAGATGTTTTCATCCAAGCCGGACCGCGATTTTTTTGAACATTGGTTTGGCAAAGGGCTGCATTTTCCGATCCCCTTATTTATGGCATTTTTAGCCAAAGGGGGCGAATTTTTTGGTGGCATCCTTGTATTTATGGGCTTATTTACGCGCGTTGGTGCGTTCTTGATCGCTTTTGTTATGCTTGTAGCTACATTGACTGCCAATTTAGGAAAGAGTTGGGAACCAGACGGAACAATTACCATATCATTTTGCCTGCTTGCAATACCATTATTATATTGGGGCGGTGGAAAATTCTCAGTTGATTCTTTACTATTTAAAAATAAAACATAACTGTAATCGCGCCAGCCATAAATTTACGTGCCCCGTTAGGTCGAAAGTAATTGTTCTATGTAAAGAAATACGCCCATTCCGCTTTAAGGGTAACAAAAACACCCGAAACCGCTTAAATCATTGCTCTGCTAATTTTGGCGCTCGTCCGGTTTTAGGAATAGGGTCATGTAGATGAGTGTGGGCAAATTTCATTCCCTGTAAGCATAGCACGAATGTGTTACCTATGTACTTGTTTGGGCAACCCGAACCGAATTTGGTCCAGTCACTGCCCAATCCTTTGTCATTCCCATAAAAATTATTATAGCGGTTAAAAAAGAACGTATAAAAATTATCTGATAAGAATTTCCTTTTAAACATTGATACAATATCTTACTGATAATTGTATCAAAAATCCCCCGTGAAGGGGGATTTTAACTAAAGTAAGCAAAGTGTAGCTTTAAACTGGCATTTAGCCCCGTGATCGTCATTTTTGATCAATTATTTACTATATCCTTATGTTGCAAAAAGCCGCCCTCGCATCAATCACCTTATATTTTTTCGTGTGCATTTTTTCAGCTCAAGGTCAGCAAACCGTACATTATAACCTCGCTAAATTATTTCAGGAAAATAAACTGGATCCAACAGTACATAATCAGCAGATACAACAAGATAGTCCTCAAAATCAGGCAATATCGGTCATCGGTATATTATGGCTGAAAGATGTGAATTTTAAAGATGGCATCATTGATATTGACCTGAAGGGGAAGGATGTCCAAAACATGTCTTTCATAGGGGTTGCATTTCATGGAAAGGATACCACGTCCTACGATGCAGTGTATTTTCGGCCGTTTAATTTTTTTTCGCCCGATACGGCAAGGAGAAAACATGCCGTGGAGTATATAAGCCATCCCGATTATCCGTGGGAAAAATTACGTGCGGAGCATCCTTTAGTATACGAACATCCGGTTTATCCGGCGCCTGATCCCGATAAATGGTTTCATGCAACCATAGTGGTAAAACAAGATTCGGTTTCGGTATATGTAAACCATTTTAAAACAGCATCTCTCACAATCAAAAAACCAGATACTTTTAGCGAAGGGAAAATTGGTTTGTGGACTGATCCCGATGCTTTGAGTGGTGCTTTTGCAAACCTTTCGATTACAGATTTTTCAAATTAGTTAAAATTTAAACATTACTTATATGCAATTTAAAAAAACCATTTCATCTACCGCCCTTCTAATTTTCGGTTTCATTTTAGCGGTCTATGGCCAGAAAGTATCCCATTATAACCTTGTTGAGTTATTTCAGAAAAACATGTTGGATACCGCTTCTAACCATCAGCAAACAAAAGTCCTGAATGATTCAAAATACCCCGCCGTTACCTCGAGGGGCATTACATGGCTAAAGGGTGTTAACTTTAAGGAGGGAACCATAGATGTCGATTTGCGCGGAAAAAATCAGCCGCTCAAGAGTTTTGCGGGCATCGCATTTCATGCTAAGGACACCATTGAATATGACGCAGTTTACTTTTGCCCATTCCGTTTTCATGATACTTCCAGCATAAACAGGAAGTATGCGGTAAAATATGTAAGTCTGCCCGACCATGACTATTACGTCTTGCGCCCGCTGTATCCGGGAGTCTATGAAAACGAGGCAAATCCGGCACCAAAAGCTGACGAATGGTTTCATGCAACTATTGTCATAAAGGGCGATTGGATATCGGTTTATGTGAATCATTCAAAGATACCTTCTCTCAAGGTGAAAAAGCTCAATAACCTCACGGATGGCATGATTGGGTTATGGGGCAATGCATCTGTCAGCTTTCCGTCCCTGGGCGGTGATTTTGCGAATCTGACGCTTACGGAATAAGCAGTACTTGATTCTTTTGTTTTGCCTTAATCAAATGCCGACTGCTTAACAAATTTTTCCAAAAACGACGCGGCGTGGATTTCTATGATCAAAAAATCACTCTTTTTATTCTGGCTCATTCCCTCCTTAGCTTTTGCGCAAGACGCGAAGTTTTTTAAGCCCGACTCGATAAGGAGGCAGTTAAAGGCTGTAAAAATTTCGGCTATGCTGAAAGTTGATGGCGTGCTGGACGAGCCCGAATGGGGCCTGGCGAACCGTTCGGCAGAATTTGTGCAGATTGAGCCGTACCAGGGCAAAGCGCCCACTTTTGCAACCATAGTTAAGGTATTGTATAACCAAAAATATCTTTACATGGGCCTGATTGCAAAAGACCCATTGGGAAAAAAGGCTATCAGGTCAACTGATTTTATCAGGGATTTCGACGAAACAAAGCACGACCTGCTTGGCCTGGCATTTGATACGTTTAACGACAAACGAAATGCCATGTATTTTGCCACCGATGCTTATGGTGTACAACGTGATCTGCTTTCTTTTGACGACCTATACTATGATGTTGACTGGGACGGGTTGTGGAGCGTGCGTACTACGAGGACAGATTCGGGATGGGTAGCTGAAATGGCCATACCCTGGAAAACCCTGCGGTACCCAAAAACAGCAGATTCTACACAAAGCTGGGGTTTTAATGTTTTCCGGAACAGGCGATTAACCAATGAAATTAGTGCGTTTTCACCTTATCCGCGAGTGTTTGCGGTCACACACATGGACTATGCCGGTTCATTAACCGGCTTGCAGCCACCGCCACCGGCCACCAATATTTATTTCGACCCCTACTTATTAAGCTCCTATGACCACTTTAGTAACTTTGGAACCGTTGAAAAGCCGCAAAGCAGCAGCTTTAAAATGGGGGGCGATTTAAAATGGGCGGTAAGTCCAAACTCCGTCCTCGACCTCACGGAAAATACCGATTTTGCACAGGCAGATGTTGATCTGCAGGTTAACAATGTGACCAGGTTTAGTGTTTTTTTTCCGGAGAAGAGGCCGTTTTTTCTTGAAAATGCATCGTTATTTGGTGTGGGGGTAAACCCGACCGTTGATAATACCGGCGGCTCGGTAGTGTTTCAGCCATTTTTCAGTCGCACTATCGGGCTGGATACCAGCGGCAACCCGATCCCTATAATCGGCGGCGGCAGGTTTGTTCACCGCTCATCTTCATTAAATTACGGTGTAATGGCGATAAGGCAGCAGGATTATAATGGTACGCCCGCCACCAACTTTATGGTTGGAAGAGTGTCGGAAAATTTGGGCAGCCAGGACCGGATTGGCGCCATGCTGACGGTCAGAAATCAACCGAACGGTTCAAACATCGAAACAACTGCCGATGGGTTCTTCCGCATGGGCGAATCAAATTCAATTAATACTGTTTTTAGCCAGTCATATACCACTAATACTGGGAAACATGGTTTTGGCGGTATCCTTTACTACGGTTATTCGACAGACCAGCTTCAGATACAGGCAACAGAATCACTTATTACCAAAGATTATGATCCGCAAATGGGATTCGTATCCCGAACCGATATCATCGGGACTACTCCGTCGATCTACTACATATACCGCGGTGATCTTTTGCCTTTTAAAAAGATATTACTATTCTCGGGGCCCGGTATCTTCCCACAGCTTTTTTATACAGCGTCCACTATGAAATTTTCGGAGATGGACCTCGGTATTTGGCCACTGTTTTTGGGTTTTAAAGACGGCGGCCGTTTAGGATATGGTGTAATACCGTCCAGCCAAACTTTAATCAGTGTTTTTCAGCCGCTTGGTATAAATATTGCCCCCGGGCACTACGACTACGTCCAGCAGGAATTTGTTTTCAATACCGATCCGTCAAAAATGGTGAACGCAACCCTCGATTACAGGACGGGCACTTATTATAATGGCAGGCTAAGTACAGCCGACATACAACTGCAATTTGCGCCCATACCAAATATTTCGCTGTCGGGCGAGTTTAACCAAAATCATTTTGAAGGTGTTGGCGTACTGAACACGACCAAAACAGTTAACCTGTATATTTTACAAAGCCGCTTCGCCCTAAACCCACGCTTGCAGCTCACCGGGATATTTCAAAAAAATTCATTTAATAATTCCGATACTTATAATGTTCGCCTTTCGTGGGAGTTTCATCCGCTTTCATATGTGTATTTAATTTACAACCGCGGCGTAACCGGCTTACTTAATGGTATGCCAATCCCTTCACAAATCGAAGACCATATTATTGCAAAGATCAGCTATCTGCAGCAGTTTTAAATAACCTAAGTAAGCGGGGATGCAGCATTGACAAGTATTTATCAGCAAAATTTACATTATGCCTTATAATAAAATTATTGTTTAGGAGCATTTTTGCGGCACTACACTATCCAAATTGCCAGGCGCTGTACTAGATTATTTAATTCAGGAAATAACCTAAATTCTCTGTGATTTGAGACGATGGTAGTTTTGTTGATTGAGTAAAAATAAGGTTGACTTCCTATTATTTGTCTTGCATTTTAATCCACTCTTTCACGATCATTTGCAGGTCTTTTTTTTTTCGTCCATATTTGCAAATTTTGATGTTCTTGCTTCTTTTCCGTCTCCTTCAAAAGTCCCGTCTCATCGCTTATAAAAGCTCCTTTGTGAGACATAAGACTAACATGATTCTTTGCATTCATAAAATACGAAGCCATATTTCTTTTGTAAATAAATGTTGGGCTATGCCACTTAATAGTTTCTACTATGTCTTCGTGCGTCCCTAAAATAATTTCGCGGACCTTTTGAATTTCAGCACTCAACCGATAGCCCTTTTTCTTTAAAAACTCATATAAGTAACTTATTTACAGTCAATTACTCGTAATTTTTGAATCGAATCCTGTTTTCTGTTTGGATTTCTACTTTATTTGAGGTTGCCAACCTCAAGGCTACCCCATTCTAATTTTAATCATCGGCATCATTGCATTTTTGAACGATTTGAAAGCGATGGTAAAACAAAATATTTCTGCCACGAAAGCAATAGAAATTTTGAAAAAAGGAGGACTGATTTTGACTGAAAAAGAAGCGCAAGAAGTTTTGGATTTTCTGTATAAAATGGCGAAATTAGAGCTGAAAGAGGCATTTAAAAAATGAAAAGGGCAATATTATATATCCGTGTGAGCACAGATGAACAGGCAGATAAGGGCTATTCTCAACGTGACCAGGATGAACGTTTGAAGATCTATTGCGAACGTAATGACATTACAGTTGATAAAATTATTTTTGAGGATTTTTCAGCAAAGACTTTTGTTCGTCCGCAGTGGTCAAAGTTGCTTTCTGAACTTACCCGAACTAAAGGGAAAAATATTGATCTGATTCTTTTTACGAAGTGGGATCGCTTCAGTAGAAATACTGCAGATGCCTATGCAATGATCAAGGCGCTGAAGGCATTGTCTGTAGAACCGGTAGCCATTGAGCAGCCACTTGATACATCTGTGCCAGAAAGTAAAGTGATCCTGGCAATCTATCTCGCTGTACCTGAAGTGGATAACGACCGTCGGGCGCTGAATACATTAAATGGTATGAGGCGTGCAAAAAAGGAGGGAAGATGGATGGCTTCGGCACCCATTGGGTACAAAAATAAAATCACAGAGACAGGTCGCAAATATATTGCTCCCGCAGACCCGGCAGCTGCTATTATGAGGTGGTCGTTTGAAGAACTTGCAAAGGGAGTTTTGGGTACGGACGCAGTGTGGAAGATCGCGAGAAAAATGGGACTGAATACCACGCGTAATAATTTTCAAAAGTTAGTACGGCACCCCGTTTATTGCGGAAAAATTGTAGTTGGCGCCTATAAGGACGAGGAGAAAAAAATAGTGCAAGGGCAACATGAACCTATTGTCACTGAAAACCTGTTCTACCGCGTGCAGGATATTATTGACGGTAGAAGGAATAGAAGCCTGCATGGTCAAAATATCGTCTTAAATGAGGCAATACCGCTCAAAGGCTTCCTGGTTTGCCCACACTGCAATTCAAAGCTTTTTGCGAGTGCATCAAAGGGATGCAGGCAGTATTATCATTACTATCACTGTACTTCATCCTGTGGATTTCGCGCTAATGCAAAAAAAGTTAACGAGCTATTTGTTGAGGAATTACGGTATTTTTCATTGGAGCCGGCGGTCAAAAATCTGTACGAAGATGTTATCAGAGATATTTTTGAACAGGAAACGGGGTCATACAAGCGGGACGTTAAGGTGATCTTGCAGCAAATCAATGACATTGCAAAAAGAAAATTAAATGCAAGAGAAATGCGGTTGGTTGGCGACATGGATGGTGAAGAATATAGAGAAATTAAAGAGGAATGCGAAAATAAAACGGCTGTTTTGGAAGACAGGTTAGCAAGCTTAAATAGCGAAACGCCCGACATTTCAACTATACTCCCGAAAGCGATCAAAAACATCGAAAATCTACATTTAAAGTATCAGGAGGGGACAATTCAGGCAAAACGCGAGATAGTTAGTTCGATATTTCCCGAAAATTTCGTGTTTGAAAAAAATAATTTTCGAACTATTCGGCTAAATTCCATAATCGGCCTTATTTATAGTGCTAAGGCTGATTTTGGGCAAAAAAAAACGAGGAAAAGCGTCAAAAATGACGCTCTACCTCGTTGGGTGACCCCGCTGAGGCTCGAACTCAGGACCCACAGATTAAGAGTCTGTTGCTCTACCAACTGAGCTACGGAGTCGTTTTAATCGGGCTGCAAATAAACGAATTATTTTCGATTTCGGATGTCGGATTTTCGATTTCGGATTTCGGATTTGGGTTTATTCGAAGAAGCTTCAACCTTTCACCTAAACTAATGTTATGAAGTCTGAATTTTTTATTTCCACTAAATTTTTAAATTCGACATCGGACATCCGAAATCCAAAATCACGCCAAAGCGTACATCTCCTCCCTTTGTTTCTGTACCGCATCGCTGTTAATATACTCATCATAAGTCATCAGCTTATCTATAGTGCCCCCCGGGGTGATTTCGACGATACGGTTAGCCACGGTTTGTACCAGTTCGTGGTCGCGGGAGGTGAACAGGATGGTACCACGGAAATCTTTCATACCATTATTTAGCGCTGTGATTGATTCCAGGTCGAGGTGGTTGGTTGGTTCGTCAAACATCAAGAGGTTTGCGGATTGCAGCATCATGCGGCTAAACATACAGCGCATTTTTTCGCCTCCGGAAAGTACATTGCTTTTCTTCAATACTTCCTCACCCGAAAACAGCATGCGGCCCAAAAAGCCACGGATAAACTGGTCGTCCTTATCGCCGGTTGAATATTCGCGCAGCCAATCTATCAGGTTTTCATCTTTTCCTTTAAAATAATCTGCATTATCAATGGGGATATCGGCATAATTAATGGTTACACCCCATTTAAATTCACCTTTATAGTTTTTATCGCGGCCAGTTAAAACGTTATAAAACGCTGTAGTAGCTAAACTGTTTTGCGACAAAATGGCAATTTTATCACCCTTATTTACCATGAGGCGAATATTATCAAATAAAAGCTCGCCGTTTGATGTTTTCTTAAGGTTTTCAATTTGCAGCACCTGGTCACCGGCTTCACGGCCCTGGTTGTTGAATATGATGCCGGGATATTTACGGTTGGATGGTTGGATCTCGTCGATATTTATTTTTTCCAAAGCCTTTTTACGGCTGGTAGCCTGTTTTGATTTTGAGGCATTTGCGCTAAAACGGCGGATAAACTCCTGTAGTTCTTTTACCCGGTCCTCGGTCTTTTTATTCTGATCAGAACGCTGTTTTAAAGCCAGTTGACTCGATTCGTACCAAAAAGTATAGTTCCCGGTATAAATCGTCATTTTAGCAAAATCAATATCCACCACATGGGTGCAAACCGTATCCAAAAAGTGCCTGTCGTGCGATACTACCAGCACAATGGCTTCGTATGATGCTAAAAAATCTTCAAGCCAGCTTACCGTATGGATGTCAAGGTCGTTGGTAGGCTCATCCAGCAGTAATATATCAGGGTTGCCAAAGAGGGCTTGAGCCAATAATACACGTACTTTCTGGTTGCCATCCAGTTCCTTTAATAATTTATAATGAAATTCTTCTTTGATCCCAAGGTTGCTCAACAGGGTAGCGGCATTGCTTTCGGCATTCCAACCGTCCATTTCGGCAAAATGGTTTTCAAGTTCGCCCGCGCGATGTCCATCGGCATCAGTGAAATCTTCTTTCGCATATATAGCGTCTTTTTCCTTCATCACGGCGTACATTTCCTTATGGCCAATCAATACGGTTTCAATTACCGTGAACTCGTCAAACTGGTAGTGGTTTTGGTTCAAAACGGCCATGCGTTCGCCGGGTGTGAAACTATAAGAGCCGCCTGAAGGATCGATCTCGCCCGAAAGTATTTTTAAAAAAGTAGATTTACCGGCGCCATTTGCACCGATAATGCCATAGCAATTACCCTGGGTAAATTTAAGATTAACATCTTCAAATAATGTACGTTTGCCGTAACGTAAAGATAAATTGGATACCGTGATCATTCTGCCCCCTCTAAATTTGCCGCAAAAGTACGGTAAATACCAATAGTTTTTAATATTGCCGGCCTTAATTAGTAATTTATTGTGCCATTTTAGTGTTATAATTTATAATCTTTATCCGTAATGCTGTTATGGCAATAATAATTATAGCATTGTTTATGATAAATGTGTTAGTTGTTATATTACATTTAACAAGAAAGAATGAATATTAGTTCAAATACTTGCCGTTTGGATGTCGTGAGGTTGTAAGGCCTACTGCAAACCGCCTTCTTTTATTCTCGGCTAAAGGGGCAGCCCTCATGAATAGCTTTTAAAACAATTTAAAATGTGAATAATCCCCTCATCCATTGGAGTCTGGACAAAGGACAGTACCTAAAAACTATTCGAACCCACTGCAACTGCCACTCACTTACTCACTACTCACTACTCACTACTCACTGTCCCCCACTCAGCAGGATTTTGTCGCCACTGTTTTAATAATTTAACCTCATTATCCGAAATAAGCTGGTTATGGCTCGCATATTTTATTAATGCATTGTAATTGGATAAGGTTACAAACGGGCAATTTGCCTTCTTAAAATTATTGGCAGCGATATCAAAACCATAAGTGAATATTGCAGCAAGGCCAGCTACATCATAATCGGCATTGCGCAAGGCTTCAACGGCCTGCAGGCTGCTGTTACCGGTAGATATAAGATCTTCAATTACTACAACCCTTCTCCCGGTTAATACATCGCCCTCAATTAAATTGCCTGTGCCATGATCTTTGGGCTTTGAGCGCACATAAATAAAAGGCAAACCTAATTCCTGCGCTACCAACACGCCCTGCGGAATACCTGCTGTGGCCACACCGGCAATACAACCCACCGACCCGAATACATCCTGTACCAGCAAGGTTAATTGCTGCCTTATATAAGTACGGATAGTAGGATGTGAAAGCGTAATGCGGTTATCACAATAAATCGGCGATTTCCAACCGGACGCCCATGTAAAAGGATTGTTAGGTTGCAATTTTATTGCTTTAATTTGCAACAGAAATTCGGCTACCTGCTGTTCTATCTCAGATTTATCAAACATGGCTCAAAAATACAGAATTTATATTAACGAAAAGGTTATTCTGTTAACAGAATCAGAACCCAAAAAGAAAGAAATTTATGAAA
>Ga0207036_10232_pt1 | contig 9992 bp, 10 predicted proteins | sample Alteio_BWMinCont_78_FD_153284 | JGI IMG/M metagenome (GOLD analysis project Ga0207036, IMG submission 153284) | Enriched cells from forest soil in Barre Woods Harvard Forest LTER site, Petersham, Massachusetts, United States -... | ecosystem: Environmental > Terrestrial > Soil > Temperate forest >... | reverse complement strand
CCATCATCCGAGTCCAGAAGGTGCAGGACAACGTAGCCGTCGACGACGGCAAGTTCGCCAAGCCGCCGTCAAAACCCAAGCCATAGAGCGAGAGACGAGAAGGTGTTATCTTAGAGCACAATTCGGAGCCAAAACGGCTACTCGATCTTGTCCCGCTTTTGGAGATTGTGTCTTGCACACAATAGCTGGATATTGATCGCAAGAAGTGAAGTCCCACCTTTAGAGAATGGAAGTAAGTGGTCGAAATGTAGGTTCTGTTTGCCTCCGCAACGTACGCATTTGCCTTTGTCTCGCTTCCATACTTCTTTCTTCACGTCTGTTGGAATGAGACGGGTGTGTCGAATCTCGTCCACTTCGCCTGTAACAGAGGGAGGCAATGCTTGCTCACAAACGCGCAGCTTGAACTTGAAGACCTTTCGGCCTAACTGTTCCTCTTTCCAAGCGTCGATAAGCTCGAATAATCCCGCGTATGCCCAGATACCGGTTTTAATTTTTTCATATACGCGGACTCGTTCAGCTTTTGAGTTTTCAGATTTGTATTGTGAAACAGCCTCCCAGAACAATCCGTTCTGTGTAGAGCTTCCCGCGGGAGAGCGATCAGGTTGGTCAACTGCCTTGGGATCGGGGCATTCTGTTGTTCGCGATACATCGTGCCCTTCGTAAATTAAGATCTTCCCGTCTTCTTCAATCTTATCTGCATAGGGTGCGCCAACGCGCACACTCATGAGGATGACGCTACTATTGCCACGCAGACGGAAATTCATCCCTCTCTGAAGGCTAGCTCCCTCCTGCGTACACATCTCCATGTAGGAAATTACTTCACCTGGTTGCATCAGCCTCCAGATTCAGCCGCATCAGGTAGATGATGACGATGTTAGGTGTGGGCCGAGAGCAATGCGCCGCGAAGGGCGCGAGTGGGAGTCGCCGTTGGGCGCGGTTCGACGTGCAGGCTGTGACCGGTCAGGAAGCCTGTGCATACCACTTCAAAACTGAAGGGGAGCACGAGGTGGAAGCGGTCCCAGAACCGGATTAGGTTTCCGACCTTCCTTGGCAAATAAATTCTGAACGGCCGGCCATCGACCATGACAGTGGCATCGCTGTAGCCGACGCTGGCGTAGGCGGTTCCCAGTTCTCTCTTCAGAGCCAGGGCCACCATGCACTGCGTGGATTGCGACGATTTTCCGCCGCGGATATCGGACCACGTGACATTTATTTTCATGGCCAACCTCCATCCACTATTTTGATGCCGCTTGCGCGCTGCGGGACACGCAGGCCACCTCAATTATTTGCCGAGCGATTTCCTCAACAACTATTTGCTCGACACCTATTTACTCGACATCTATTTACTCAACAGAGGGATGCTGTCGGGCTTGGGCGGGTCCGGCAGCGAAGCCAGAAACGCGTGAATGTCGGCGATCTCCGCATCGGTTACGGTTTTCTCGGAGTAGGGAGGCATCTCGTTGGGATGGCGGAGTTCCTTCATCATGCCGGCGATGGATATGGGATGCGGGCCCAGCCGCGGCCCGGTGGCGGCAGCGCCTTGGGCCATGCGGCCGTGGCATTCAAAGCAGCCGTAGGCGACGAAAATTTTCGCGCCGTTCTGGGCGTTGCCTTCCGGGGGTACGGCGGCGGCGACCTGCGGCGCGGCGGCTGATGCGGCACCCGAGCCTCCACTCAGCGATTTTAGATAGGCATAGATGTCGCCGGCCTCGGCATTACTGACGGAGGCGTCAGGGAAGGCCGGCATCTTGTCTATGGGTGTGCGAAGCTGTGCGAGGAAATCCATGAACGAGAGGGAAGTGGGCACGATCTGCGGCCCCGATCCGGCGCCCTCTCCGGACATGCCATGGCACATGGAGCAAGTCTTGTCGTTAAAAAGCTTCTTGCCATTTTGAGCGTTGCCGGCAGGCGTTTGCGCGTTGGCCAACCCAACGGCCAGAAGCACAATGCACGAGGCGGAGAGTAGGGAACGGCGATTTGTTGGAAATGTTTTCATGTCGGCCTCGTTAACGGGGCTGCGTGACAGCATCGATCAGCGCCGGTTCGCCGCGCTTGACCACGGCGACGGCGCGTTTGATCGCCGGACCAAGGTCGTTTGGATTGGTGATCGGCCCTTCGGCATACCACCCCATGCTCTGGGCCAGCTTGGCGTAGTCGATCGTGGGGGAGAGGAGCGTGGTGCCGATGGCGGCATTGGTGATGCCGCGGTTGTGGCGCGCCTCCATGCGCTGAATGTGCATAACTTCCTGGTGATAGGCGCGATTGTTGTGCATGACGGCGAGCAGGGGAATCTTGTGGTGCGCGGCGGTCCACAACACGCCCGGCGCATACATCAGGTCGCCGTCGTTCTGGACGTGCACGGCCAAACGGCCGTATTTGCGGTGCGCGAGCGCGGCGCCGACGGCGGCGGGAGAGGCATAGCCCACGCCCGCGGCGCTGCCGCCGTGCATGCGCTGGTAGTGCTTGGTGAAGTTCCACAGGAAACCGCCGCCGGCCCCGACCAGCGCCCAGTCTTCGTTTTTGACGGCGCCGTAAAGTTCGGCGGAAAGACGCGTGGTGCTAATGGGGCTGGCGTCCCAGCCGTAGACGGCTTCGGCGCGGGCCCGCTCCCAGGCTTTCCCGCTGGCATCGGCAAACTTAGCGGCGCGGTCCTGATAGGCGCGCTTGCGGTCGTCGGTGATCAGTTTCTTGACGGCCTCGGTCAGCGACGGGAGCGTGGTTTCCGGATCGGCGGCCATTTCGAGGTCGACCGGCATGTAGCGCTGGAAATCCTGGTAGTTGCTCTTGATGAATGTTTCGCCTGTGCGGATGCTGATGAGCTTGGCGTTGGGATGAATATTGGAAGTCACGGTGCGCTCTTGCTGGTCGCGCACGCTATTGACTGTGCCATAGAAGTCGCCGACTTCGAGACCCAGGATCACGTCGGCGTTGCGAAGCACGCCGCGTCCCTGGAGGAGGGGGTGGCGCGAAGGCATGTTGCCGCCCTCGTCGATCACCGCCGCCTGCAGTGCTTCAGCAAACGCCACCAGGCGAGCCACGCCTTCCTCGGAACGCGCCACGCGCCCGGCAATGATCACCGGATTCTCGGCCTGCACCAAAAGGCGCGCGGCCTCGGCTACGGAGGCGGTATCACCCTGCGGATGGGCGTCGAGAGTTAGCTTGGGGATTTGCGGTTTCTTGCTGTCATTGGGGACAGGGGCTTCCTGCAGGGCGCTGTCGGCCACCAACACCACCGGAGCCATCGGCAGGGTCATGGCGATCCTGTAAGCGCGCATGGCCGAATCGGCAAAGTGCGTCAGGGAGATGGGGCAATCGTCCCACTTGGTGTAATCGCGAACCATGGCCGCGGCATCCTGAGCGCTGTGATACCACTCGACACCGGGGCGGCGCTCGGCTTCGTCAATGGTGTTGCCGAGAATGATGAATACGGGAGAGTGGCCGGCATAGGCGTTGTAGATGCCCATGGATGCGTGCTGCAGTCCCACGGTGCTGTGGGCCAGGGTCAACATCGGCTTTCCCTCAACTTGGGCGTAGCCGTGGGCTATGGCGATGGAGGATTCTTCGTGGGTGCAGGTCAGGAATTCGGGATTCTTGTTTCCGCCGTAATTGACGAGGGATTCGTGCAGGGAGCGAAAGCTCGACCCGGGATTGGAGGCCAGATACTCGAATCCCAGCGACTTGATCACATCCACCATGAAATCCGATCCCGGGCGCTCCAGGTTCAAGACTTCCACTGCGCCGGTAGGATCGGTCTCCGCAGGGAGCAGCGCGGCGGAACCGCGCGGCGCGGCAGGCTGTCCTGCCACCGCCTTTGCCCCGCCAACCAGAGTAGCGACCGTGCCCACGGCAGCGCCCTTTAGAAATCTGCGGCGGTCCACTGACGTCTTATCGGATTTTTTCATGGTTTTATGCACACCTCGCGTGATTTCGTGCCGGGTTCCTCGGTATGGGAGCTTCGGCGATGAGTAAGAGAATCGATAGCGTGTTTATTATCACAATTCTGGGCCGGCCGTCTATGAATTAAGGACGGGCGGGGCAGCCGCTTGGTTTCATCCGGGGGGCAAGATGCGAGCACGGTCGCAAATCAGTTGTGCAGAGCGATTGCATCGCTGGATTCAAACGTGATAAGTGGTCAATGGATGGAGAGAACGAGGAGAGCGGGATTGCGATGACCACGCCATCCGGAAGTATGACAATTGATGACCTCGTAGACGCCAATCACATCCTCTACGCGCAGAGGGTGGTGGACGGCTATGGCCACGTGAGCGCGCGGCACGATGTGAATCCCGGCCGCTTCTGGTTGTCGCGCAGCCTGGCGCCTGCGCTGGTTACCGCCGACGACATTATGGAGTTCGATCTGGACGGGAACGCCGTGGAAGGGCTGGGGCGGCGGCCGTATGTGGAGCGGTTCATTCACAGCGAGATCTACAGGCGCCGGCCGGACGTTCAGGCAGTCGTTCACAGCCATTCTCCGGCAGTCATCCCTTTTGGAGTGACCCGTGTTCCAATGCGGCCCATATTTCACATGGCCGCGTTTCTCGGTGGGAACGTTCCAGTGTTTGAGATTCGCGACATCGCGGGCGCCACCGACATGCTCATCAGCAGTGCATCACTTGGCGCCGCATTCGCGCTTTTTCTGAATGACAAACCCGTGGCGCTCATGCGCGGACATGGCTCGGTGGCGGTGGGAAACTCCATCCCACAGGCCGTTTTCCGGGCGGTCTACCTGGAGGTGAACGCCCGGCTGCAGGCGGAGGCCATGCGCATCGGGGCCGTTAATTTTTTGACGCCGGGAGAAGCGCTGCTGGCGGCCGCCGCCAACGACCAGCATGTGTCGCGGCCGTGGGAACTCTGGAAGCGCGAACTCGGCAAGAAAACGAAGCTGGACTAAGCGCTGGGGGCTGGGCTGGGAGGCACGGCCGGCGATTGCGAAACGATCGCAGCTGCGGGCTTTCTTCCCAACAAATAGGTAGCGCCGGCGCAGCACAGCGCGGGTACCGCCGCGCAAGTAAACAAAATGGAAATCGGCAGGTTGAAAGAGATCAACACGCCGCCGAGTACCGGGCCCAGGATCGATCCCACTCTCCCCACGCCAAACGCCCAGCCGGTTCCCGTGGAGCGGATGTAGGTCGGATAGAACGTGCCGGAAACGCCGTTGAGCCCCGTCTGCCCGCCGATCAAGCAAGTGCCGGTGAAAAAAACCAAACTCATCAAAATGAGATCAGACGCGTGGGTTGAGGAAGCGATCAGCACGATGAGCGGAGCCGAAAGGGCAAAGGCGATGGCCACGGCGACAATGCCGCGCTTATCCAGCAGCCAGCACAGCAACAGGCCGCCGACTCCGCCGCCGGCCTGGAGCAGTCCCCCGGCGATGACGGCGCGCGCCAACGGCACGCCCGCGCCCACCAGAAGCGTGGGCATCCAACTGGTCAGAAAATAGTGGCCCAGCAGGCTGGTGACATAGGCAAACCAAAGCAACAGGGTCATCCTGGCGCGGCCGTCGGTGAAGAGATGCTTCACCGGGATGCCACTCTGGTTTTCTTCGCGAACCATGAATTGCGCGTCGGCGTCGATGGTAAGATCCGGCCGGAGTTTGGCGAGGATGGCGGCAACGCGGCCGGGCTGATTTCCCGTGAGCGCCAGGAAGCGGACCGATTCGGGCAGCGTAAAGAGAAGCACGGCGGCCAGCGCGATGGGAACAATGCCGCCGACATAGAAAACGCTTTGCCAGCCGAATTTGGGGATGAGGCTTGCGGCAATAAATCCGCCGAGCGTGGCCCCCACAGTGTAGCCCGCGAAAAGGACGCCGATCATCGTCGCGCGCGCCTTGGCGGGGAAGTACTCCACGGTCAGGGCGATGGTGCTGGGAATGGAAGCGCCCAGTCCGATGCCGGCAAGAAACCGCAGAACCAGCAGCACGCCGAGGGTGTGCGCATAAACGGTGACAAAGTTGAACGCCCCGAACAGGAAAACGCCGCCGAGGATAATTTTTCTTCGTCCGACGCGGTCGGCGAGGTTGCTGAACACCGTGGCGCCGAGCATGTAGCCAAACAGGCTGAAGCCGAAAATGGGCCCGAAGTAAGACCTGTCGATCTGCCAGGCCTTGATGATCGAAGGCGCGGCATACGCCAGCACCTGGATGTCGTACCCCTCCATTAGCATGACCGCGCAGGCCCACGCGACAATGGACACGCGAAACCAGTTGCCTTTCTGGTTTTCGATCAGAGCGGCTACGTCGATCGTTTTGCCTTCGGCCATGACGATTCTCTCCTCGCGAAGACGTTTAGACCTTGACCGACATGCTGAATTCCCTTGGGAAAAGCTCCGCGATTTGCAGCGGGCGATGGGTGACGCCCTGTTCGCAACAGTATTGCAGAAACGCCTCGAGCGTGCGGCGATTGGGTTCGAGGCCATAGGGCCAGCAGTCCTCGCCAAAGACTTTGCGCGCGTCGCGCAATGCATATTGCGACCATGGGACCGGAATGCGCGAGGTCGTCGCGGCGGCCAGGCCGCGCAAGCTGTTGATCTTGGCTTGCTCGAAGGCTTTGAAAAGGTTCATGGCGATCCAGGGATTGGGATCGAGCGTGGATGACTTGATGACGATCGCGTGCATGATGGGAAAAATCCCCGTGTCGCGGTAATAGGTTTCTTCGATGGGGCGGCAGTCCGGCCACAAGCGTCTGATGCGCGAATCGCCGGCCAGAAATGCGTCCGGCTCGCGCGCGGAGATGACGGCGTCGAGTTGACCGTCGAGCAGCATCGCCGTGAGCGATCTGTCGTCTATGTGTTCGATGGCCACGCCCGGGGGCAACGATATGTCGACTTTCTCTTTGCGACCGGCTTCGTTGACGCCGCCTTGCACCCATCGGATGTCGCGAAGCGCGACGCCGCACTGGTGCTGCAAATAGGCGCGCGCGTAAATCCCCGCGGTCTGAGCCCATTCCGGGATGCCCACGCGACGCCCCGCCAGATCCGCCGGAGCGGCGATTGCGGAGTTCGCCGCGACGTAAAAGCTGGATTGGCGGAACGCGCGCGAGGGAAAGACGGGGATTGCGCGGAAAGGCGGCGCGCCGGCTGCCGCCAGTGCGGCGTACTTGCCCATGGAGAATTCGGCGATGTCCCATTCGCCGAAGTGCAGCATGCGGAAAAAGATTTCTTCGTTGGGAAGTTCGGAGGCGGTGAGCGCGATGCCCTCGGCGCATACCCGCCCGCGTATCAAATCCATCACGTGATCGTAGTAACTGATCGCGAGCGAGAGAGCGAGGTCGGGCATGGTGGGGTGGCAAGCGCAGCGCCTGCGGGAAGGATTCTACAACTACTTTAAGAAATGGCCGTCAGAGATTCGCGCCATGCACGGTTCGCCGTGGCCGTCATACCGGCCCCGCGGTGGTCATACCGGCGGAGTCCCGTAGGTGTGAAACGTGCTGACGGTTTGCAATCCCCAGGCCTGGCCCTTGGCGCGGTCCTCTTTGTTCCAAATCACCGGTTTCCAGTCGGGGTCAAAGATCAGGTAGCCGCCGGAAGCGATCTCGCAGCGATTGCCGCCCGGCTCGTAAAAATAGAGGAAAAAGGTCTGTCCGATATTGTGTTTGTGCGGGCCGGTCTCGATGAAGGCGCCGCTTTCCACCAAAATGTCCGCGGCGCGCAGCACGTCTTCGCGGCTATCGATGAAGTAGGTGAGATGGTGAAATCGCCCGCGGGCATCGTAGTGATCCTTGGTAAACGCGACGTCGTAGGATTTGAGAGTGGTGGACAGCCACGCGCCCATCTCCTGATCGCCGTCATAGACGATCTGCTCAGTCACGCGCATGCCCAGGGCATCGCGGAAGAATTCGCGGCAGGCTTTCACGTCCTTGGCCAGCAGATTGATGTGGTCGAGCCGCCGCGGGGCGATGCCGTGCGGACTGTAGCGCTGCGGCTGATTGCGGAAACCCGGCACTTGGTCTCCGGTGGGAACGAAGCGCTCAGTTTCATAATAGAGTTCGATGGCGTGGCCGTCGGGGCCGGCAAAGCGGAACGCCGGGCCATGGCCGAATTCATGGTCGAGCCATTTTCCCTGAACGCCGTTGCGGGTCAGGTAGCCGGTCATCTCCGTCAGGATGGCGGCGCTTTTCGCGCGGAAAGCCATGTGGCCCATGCCGGAGGTTTTGGAAGACGTCAACTGCAAGGTGTGAAGCGCGTAGTCGCCCCAGGCGCGCAGGAATACCGAATCCCCGCGACGGCCGCTTTCATGCAGGCCCACGACGTTTTTGAAGAACGCGACACTCTCCGCGATCTTGGGAGTGAAAAGCTCCACGTGTCCGAGATGGGCGATGTCTTGAAACGATGGTTGGTACGTCATACCCGCGCCTTTCATAATGCCGATTGGTCTTATTGCCGACCGGCTTCCTCGATGGTGTCGAAATACTTGAGGCCCAGCGCGTCCAGCTTGGGACGCATGTTTTCGATGTCCAGCCCAAGCTCTCCCGACGACAGGCGGGCGCGCTTGATGTCTTCCTTGGCCATGCGAGCGTTTGATGCGGCGAGGACTTCAGCGGCCGAAGCGCGGGGCACCACGACAATTCCGTCGTCATCGGCGACGATGACGTCGCCCGCCTGCACCTCTGCTCCGGCGCAAACCACCGGGACGTTCACGCTGCCAAGCGTGGCTTTGACCGTCCCGCGGGCGGAAATGGCGCGCGACCAGACGGGGAACCTCATCGCCGTGAGCGCGGCAACGTCGCGGCAGCCCGCATCGATCACCAGCCCGCGCACCCCGTGCGCCACCGCCGAGGTCGCCAGCAATTCGCCGAACATGCCGTCGGTGTTGTCGGCGGTGACCGCCACCACCAAAACGTCGCCCGGCTGGCATTGCTCGACGGCGACGTGAATCATCCAGTTGTCGCCCGGCTGCGCGAGCACGGTCACGGCGCTGCCGGCGCAAACGGCTCCGCCATAGATGGGGCGCAGGTAGGGCTTCATCAGGCCCGCGCGGCCCATGGCTTCGTGAATGGTGGCGACGCCGCAACGGCCGAGGGCCTCGATGGTTTCCTTGGGCGCGCGCGGAATTTTCCGGATCACGATTCCTGTCTTCATACGAACACCTCTCCCACGGTGGGGAATATACGCTGGTAGGCCTCTCCGTGCGTCATCTTGCGCTCGGAGTTGCGCGCGCCCTGCATGCCGCGCTGCAGGGCGACACGCGTGTAGTACTCCCACAAATGTTCCTGCGCGGCCATGCTTTCAAAGGCGCGGCGCTTGTTTTCCCAGACCGGGGTGATATCCAGAATCAGATCGGGCTTCCAGCCGCATTGCTCCGTTTGGTGCGGCTCAAACAGGAAGACCAGAGGCGCGCCAATCGCTGCGGCGGAACCTCTGTGGCCGTGCGCCTGGGCCACGATGCGCGCCTCCTGCGCGAAGCGGGCTGCCTCGGGATGGTCGAAGTTGTAGGGGTCTTCCCGGGAATGCGTCAGCACCCACTCGGGACGCAGATCCTGGTAGATATTCGCCAGCCGGTCGAGGGCTTCGCGATTGGTGCGCAGGGGATAATCGCCGAGGTCGAAAAACTCGATGTCGGCGCTACCGAGGATGCCTGCCGCGCGCGCCGCTTCTTCTTTTCTCGCTGCTTTGACGCGGTCGAGGGTCATCGCCGCGTCCTTCCACAACTTGGCGCTTTCGCCGCGCTCGCCGAATGAGAGGCAAACGATCTTGACGCGCCAGCCGCGGCTGGAATAAAGCGCGATGGCGCCACCGGCGCGCCACACGAAATCCGCCGAATGGGCGCTCACCACCAAACCAGTTTTTTCCTTTGCCGCTGCGGTCATGGCCGGATCGCTCCTGTCTTGTGCGCGCCGCCTCGAGGAACGCCGATGATCATGCGCCCAGAGCCCGCGCGGTATCGTCGAAAAGTTCGTCCACTGTAAAGCGGCGGGGAATCAGCCCCTGCTCCGCCGCGTACCGGATGATGATTTCGAGGGATTGCCGGTTGGCATCGACGCCGAACCGCGTGGCGC
>Ga0207036_10231_pt1 | contig 10010 bp, 11 predicted proteins | sample Alteio_BWMinCont_78_FD_153284 | JGI IMG/M metagenome (GOLD analysis project Ga0207036, IMG submission 153284) | Enriched cells from forest soil in Barre Woods Harvard Forest LTER site, Petersham, Massachusetts, United States -... | ecosystem: Environmental > Terrestrial > Soil > Temperate forest >... | reverse complement strand
CGAAGGCACGCTGCAGAAGTTGAGCCAGCGGAAAGAGCACGAACAGCGCGAGCAGCACCCACAGCACTACGATGGTGCCGAGCAGCGCGGGGTCGGCCGCGACCCGTCGCCACTCCGCCGCGGCCTGCGAACGCACGACTTACTGCTCGGGCAGCACTTCCTTGACCCAGCGCTCGACGATCCGCTTGCGGTTGGCGCCGGCATATCCGTCGTCAATCGGGATGATGTTGGCGCCCTTCAGAACTTCGGCCAACGATGCCTCGGTCTTCACATCGGGATTTGCCGGTACGAAGTTGACCTTGTACTCGGCGAGCTTGGATTGCATGGCAGCGCTGGTCGCGAAGTCGATCAGCTTCTTGCCCGCCTCGGGGTTCTTGGCGCCCTTGAGCAACGCGATCGCTTCGGCCGAGGAGCCGATGCCCTCCTTGGGGAAGCTGACGACGACGTCATAGCCCTTGGCCTTGGTCTCCAATGCGTCGACGATGAAGAAGATGCCGCCGCCCGCTTGGCCCAGACCGACCGGCAACGTCCCGCCGCCGCCGCTTTTTGTATAGACCTGCACGTTCTTGCGCAGCTTCTTGAGATAGGCGAAGGCCTTGTCTTCGTCGCGGTGGTTGACCTCTAGCACTGAGAAGATACGCGTCACCGCCGTGCCCGAGGTCCGCGCATCGGCCATCTGCAGCATGCCCTTGTAGGCCGGGTTCAACAGATCGTCCCACGAGGCGGGTGGCTTCAGGTTGTTGGCCTTGAGGAAGGCCGCATTGGTCATGAAGACCAGCGGATCGTCGGCAATGGCGGTCCACTGGCCGTCGGCGTGCTTGAAGCGCGCCGGCAGTTTGGCAAAGGACGGCGACTTGTAGGATTCGAAGATGCCTTCCTTGATGCCCGCAGCAAAGGTCTCGACCGGACCGCCGAACAGCACGTCGACCCTGGGGTTGCCCTTCTCGGCAATCACGCGAGACAGGGCCTCGCCCGAGGAGAAGCGCAGGAAATTGACCTTGATGCCAGTCTGTTTTTCGAACTCCTGGAACATCGGCCGGGCGTAGTTCTCCGGCCAGATCGTGTAGACGTTCAACGGATCGGCCGCTTGGGCGACCGCGACACCGGTCAGCCAGCCAGCCAGCGCGAGCAGAACAGATCGAAGCAGTCTCATCAGTTTCCCCCATCGTGTCATTTTGCTTGCGCCGATATTGGCCCCAGGGCCATGCGGCGTCTATGTGCTTGGCAAGAGCGAGCGACGTTGGCGCAATATCCTCGTCGCTGAGGGTCACGGGGCTGGGGGAACCGAAAATGCGGGACAGTTATTTTTTGCGAGCGGCCTTCTCGGCAATACCCGACAGCCCATCGTGCCGACTGAGCTCGGCCCACACCGCTTTGGGCTTGACGTGGTTGGCAGCCCACAATGTCAGCAGGTGTAGAGCATGTCGGAGCTCTCGACTATCAACTTCTGCCGATCGTCGCGGATGCCCTCGATTAGCGCCTCGACAGCCTCCTCGCCCAGCCTCTTGACGATCTGCTGGCGGCCGCGGCTGAACAGTCGGGCGGCGTAAGAGGTAGGGCAACGCGCGATGTCGATGCCGGCTATGATGTGTAAGGCCACTAAACGAAAGGACGTGTATCCGTGGAAGCATTTGGGATCGTTCTTGCCATATCTGTAGCGCTTGCCCTTGGAGCGATGAGTCCCGGTCCGAGTTTTATCGTGGTTGCCAGAATGGCCTTGGCCAACTCACGCGTAAGCGGTCTCGCCGCTGCTGTCGGAATGGGCATCGGCGGATTTCTTTTTTCGATCCTCGCGCTGCTCGGATTGACCGCCCTCTTGGCTACCGTGCCCGTGCTGTACCTTTCTTTAAAGGTGCTTGGCGGGATGTATCTGATTTATGTCGGCTTCCGCCTCTGGCGCGGTGCGCGAGAGCCGATCGAGTTCAGCAGACCGGATGCACGTGAGCAAAGTTCAATTCTACGCTCTTTCGTGATCGGATTGGCTACGCAGCTAAGCAATCCCAAGACTGCACTGGTCTATGCCGGCGTCTTTACGGCATTCCTTCCGAGCGAGTCGCCTCACTCTCTGCTGGTCGTTTTGCCTATTACTGTCTTGATAGTCGAGACAGGCTGGTATTCCCTCGTCGCTATCGTGCTGTCAGCTCCTGTTCATCGTGCGCGTTACCTCAAATTGAAGATGTGGATCGACCGAGCTGCTGGCGTTGCCATGGCGGCACTGGGTACCAAACTCATTGTGGAGGCTACACCGACCTAGGGGCGCGAAGGTTGGAATGCGCAGCCGATTAGGAGGCGTGGCGAAATGGCGGTTGAATTCAAAGAAGATGGCGACGACTTCCTGCTGATAGTTACAAATGCGAAAGGCCGCAAATCGCAGGTCCGCATGACCGAGGCCGATGCACTGAACATCACGCAGTCGGCCACACTTTGGCGAGAACGCATCGTTTCACGATACCACCCAAAATCAGAGGGTACGGTGCAAGCAATCCTTGCAACGCCGGTCGTTCAGTTCCGGGTGACTCAGGACTCGTTGGCGGTAGATGTTCTGCTGACTTTGCAAGCGCCCAACGGAGCGGAGCTAACGTTCGCAATTCCGTCTGTAGTTGCGAATCTGTTAGCTAAAAAACTTGGCGAGGAGATTGTGAGCCTGGCGCAAGGGCAAGACCGCTCGAAGCAGTAAACATTGCAGACCCGCAGACGCTGCTCGTGCCATTCCTCGATGTTCCCCTGAAGTCGTCCCAGCAGCTGCGTTCAAGCCAGAGGCAATTGCGGCTCTAGTGAATTGGGGCGAATGCCATCCATCGATGTATCGTCGAGATGGCAAGCGGAGAGCTGGCCACTGCCGACATGGCGAAGCAGCGGCTCCTCGTGCCGGCAGCGATCATATGCCAATGGGCATCGCGTGTGAAACTTGCAACCAGTGGGTGGCTTGATCGGGCTTGGAACATCGCCGTGCAGGATGACGCGGCCTCGCTTGATCTTCGGATCGGGTACTGGCACCGCTGACAGGAGCGCCTTTGTGTAGGGATGGTGCGGAGTCGCGAACAAAGTGCGTCGATCCGAAATCTCGACGATCTTTCCCAAATACATCACAGCGACGCGATGCGTCAGATGTTCTACGATCGCGAGATCATGGCTGATGAACAGAAGGGTCAGCCCGAGATTGTCCTGCAGGTCGGACAGAAGGTTAACGATCTGTGCCTTCACCGACACGTCAAGGGCCGAAACTGCCTCGTCGCAGATGATGAGATCGGAGCCGGGGGCAAGCGCGCGAGCGATGCCAATGCGTTGCCGCTGCCCGCCTGAGAATTCGTGCGGGAACCGCTTCATCGCGTCGCGCGGCAGACCGACTTTGTCGAGGAGTGACGCGACGAGGTCGTCGATCGCGCCGGTGCCGTGGGCCAAACCGAAATTCGTAATCGGTTCGGCAATAACGTCACGAACCCGCTGGCGCGGATTGAGGCTGCTGAAGGGGTCCTGGAAGACGATTTGCATCCGTCGCCGCATCGGCCGCAGCTTGGCGGATGGCATATTGTCGATGCGTTGGCCGTCGAGATAAATCTCTCCGGCCGTCGGCTCGAGGAGGCGCAAGATCGCTCTGCCCACCGTCGACTTTCCGCACCCGCTCTCGCCAACGAGGGACAAAGTCTCGCCTCTACGAATCGCAAAGGTAACGCCATCGACGGCGTAGACATATCCGTTCGCGCCGCCGAACAATCCGGATCTCAGTGGAAAGTGCTTCTTGAGGTCACGAACCTCGAGTAGTGGGTGCGCCTCGTTCATATGGCCACTACCTGGGCGTAATGGCAGGCGACGAGATGGCCGTCGCGCTTCGGGGCCACTGCCGGTTCTACTTCCCGGCACAATTGCGTCGCGCGCAGACAGCGATCTGCAAAGGCGCAACCGACAATCTTCTCACTGAGGTTCGGCACGCGGCCGCGGATTTCGGTCAGCTTGGTTCGGTGATCGCCGACGAGGGATGACCCGAGCTTTGGCACTGCGCCGAGAAGCCCCTGTGTATAGGGATGCATCGGACTTGAGAAGATCTCGTCAACTGGAGCTTCCTCGACCTTGCGGCCGGCATACATAACAATGACTCGCTCAGCCATCTCGGCGACGACGCCGAGATCGTGGGTGATCAGCATGATGGCTGCACCGACACGACGTTTTAGCCCGCGCATCAGCTCGAGGATTTGAGCCTGAATCGTCACATCCAGCGCCGTCGTAGGCTCGTCGGCGATAAGCAGCCTTGGATTGCAGGCAAGAGCCATCGCGATCACGACGCGCTGACGCATCCCGCCCGACAGTTGATGCGGATATTCGCCGATACGACGAACCGCCTCGGGAATGCCGACAAGCGCCAGCATTTCGATGCTGCGATGGCGGGCCTCCCCGCCCGACAATCCTTCATGCAAGCGGAAGACTTCTCCGATCTGACGGCCGATCGTCAGCACCGGATTGAGACTGGTCATCGGCTCTTGAAAGATCATGCTGATGTCTTTGCCGCGAATGGCGCGCATCTCAGCTTCGGAGAGCGTGAGGAGGTCGCGTTCCTCGAACAGAATTCGACCAGCAACCTTGCCGGGCGGTTCCTGGATCAGTCTCAGGATCGACATCGACGTGACCGACTTGCCACAACCGCTTTCGCCGACAATCGCTACTGTCTCGCCGTGATTGATGTGAAAAGAAAGACCATCAACTGCTCGAACGACGCCCTCCAAAGTTCCAAAGTGCGTCTGCAATTGTTCGACCCTCAGGAGAGCCATGAGCTTTAGAACCGCTTGGCTATGCGCGGATCGAGCGCATCACGCAGGCCATCTCCAAGGAGGTTCACCGCTAGGACCGTGATCGACAGGAATGCCGCGGGAAAGAACACGATGTACGGTTTCACCTGCCACAGTGCACGCCCCTCAGCCATGATGTTGCCCCAACTCGGAATAGACGGCGGCGTACCGGCTCCGATGAAGGACAACGCGGCTTCGATAATCATCGCTTGGGCGCAGATAAACGTGAGCTGGACTATCAGCGGTGGCAACGTGTTCGGTAGTATGTGCTTCCACATGATTGCAGGAAGTCGCGTGCCGCTGGCGATAGCCGCCTCGACGTACGGCCGCTCGCGCAAGGTCAGCACGACGCCGCGCACGAGACGCGATACGCGCGGTATCTCTGTAATGGTTATGGCAATGATGACATTCAGCACGCTGCCACGGCTGAGTGCCATCAGTGCGATCGCCAAGAGGATAGGGGGGATCGACATCAGGCCATCCATGACCCGCATGACGATTCCGTCGAGTGGTCGAACGACGCCAGAGACTAGTCCGATGGCTAAGCCGATTATTGATGCGAACAAGGCGACCGAAAGCCCGACAGTCACAGAGATTTGGGTTCCGTAGAGAACGCGCGAATAGACATCCCGTCCCAACATGTCGCTGCCAAACCAGAAGGCTTTCGACGGCGGCTGGGTGCGGTGAATTGGCGAAAGCGCCGTCGGATCGATGGTACCAAGTACTGGAGCGAAGATCGCGATGCCGATGATGATGAATACTAAGAAGCCGCCAACAGCGATGTTCGGATAGCGTCGGATAAAGAGTGCAACGGGACCGCGACGCTTGCGTGGCGGCAGTACGTCGGAGAGGACAGGCGCCGCGAGAAAAGGATCGTTCAATAGCGGATCCTCGGATCGAGAAGCGCATAGGTCAGATCCACAGCCAGATTGACCAGCACATAGAGGAAGCTGAAGATCAGGACCGCGCCTTGTATGACGGGATAGTCTCGCCGCAAGATCGCATCAGCAACGAGTCGCCCGATGCCGGGCATCGCAAAGACGCTTTCCGTTACTACGGCGCCTCCAATCAGCCCTGCGATACCAAGGCCAATCACGGTGACTATGGGGACGCCCGCATTCTTCAATGCGTGCACAAAAAGAATTGGGCCCTGGCCCATGCCTTTAGCTTTCGCCATCCGGATGAAGTCCTGGCTGAGGACCTCCAGCATCGATGCTCGCGTGATACGCGAGATTAACGCAATGTACGCACTGGCCAGCGCGATAACAGGCAAGGCCAGATTGTTGAGCCAGGGGCCCAGGCCTTCGCGGATCGGCGTATAGCCCTGGACGGGAAACCAGTCGAATTCCAGTCCGAAGCTATAGGCGAGGACATATCCGATCACGAATACCGGAATGGAAGACGCAAGCACGGCCAACACAATAACGACGCTGTCGATCAGCGTACCGTGCTTCCATGCAGCCAGCACGCCCATTGGAACAGCTACCAAAATCGACAAGGTCAGCGTCAGGGTCAACAGCGAGACCGTCGCCTCTACGCGCTGCGCTATCATGTGGCTGACTGGCTGATCTGTGAAGATCGAGCGGCCTAGATCTCCTTGTACTACCCGCCACGCCCATTTGGCGAATTGCTCGATCAACGGGCGATCGAGCCCGAGTGAAACGCGGATGCGCTCGACGTCTTTGGCAAGAGCCTGATCGCCGGCGATGATTTCCGCTGGGTCACCGGGTGACAGGTAGAGCAGGCTGAACACGAACAACGCCACTACCGCCATGACGGGAAGCGTCGCCAGAATACGTCGAGCCACGTAGAAGAACATACTCTTTGACGCCCAGTGCTTAGCTTTCGATCTCCGCCTTTACGGCGTCTATGAGTTCGGCGCGCGCCGCGGCGCCGGCAGAAAAGCGGTTGCCCGTAATCACGCCACCATCGACCACCAGATCGATGCCGTTGACGAAGCTTCCAGCATCGGAGGCAAGGTACACCGCTGCCCGGGCTATGTCTTCGGGCAAGCCGGCGCGGGGAATGGGTTGCGCCTGGGCAAACCGTTTAGTCACCGTTTCGAGGTGGCGGTCTGCAACGTTGCTATCGATGCCAATGCCCTTAGCAAAAACGCCGGTGACGATCGCACCGGGCGAAATGCTGTTCACGCGGATATTGCTCTCGCCTAGTTCGGCCGCCACGCAACGCGTCGCGTGCACAACACCTGCCTTGGCCACAGAGTAGGTCTGTGAGCTGAGACCCGAGCGATGGGCTGCAATACTGCCGGTGTTGATGATGCAGCCCGAGCGCTGCTTCAACATGATTGGCGCTGCGAATTTCATGCCGAGCATCGTTGCGCGCAAGACCACGGCCATCATTGCGTCGTATTCAGCTATGTCGAGGTCGACAATGCTGCGCTGAAGAATGCCATAGCCCGCATTGTTGAATAGACAATCCAGCTTGCCAAAGCGCGCTGCAGTGCCTTCGATCAGTGCCTTCAGTTGGGTTTCGCGAGCAACGTCCGTCTGCACGAAACTGGCTGGCTGACCCAGTCGCTGCGCTAGAGCCTCGCCGGCGTCGCGACGACGACCGGCGATGACCACGGTCGCACCCTCCTCGACGAAGACTTCAGCCGTTCGCGCACCAATGCCACTGGTGCCGCCGGCGATGATTGCGACCTTGCCGTCTAGAACGCCCATTGAGTTTTCCTTTTGTTAGCACTTTGGCCACGCCGCTCAGAACGACGAACCCGGATTTCAGCGAGAACTAGGAGAGGGGGCTCCGCCCGTTGCGGAGCGACCACCGTCGAGCATCAAATGAGTTCCTGTGATGTTGCCGGACAAGGGCGAGCAGAAATAGAGCACCGCGTTCGCTACTTCCTCGGCAGTAGTGTATCGGCCAGTCGGAATGCCCGCGCGAACGCTTGCGGCCAATGCCGCCGGGTCAGCTGGGTTTCGCTGTGCTTCAAGCGATCGCATCATCCGCCCCTCGACCGGTCCAGGACATACAGCATTGATACGAATGCCGAAGCGCGCCACGTCAGCTGCAGCCGCCTTCGTCAGGCCGAGAACGCCATGCTTGGAAGCAACATAGGCGGGCATGCCAGGCCCCCCAAACACGGCCGTTATCGAAGCACTAGTTACAATCGTCCCGCCGCCTTGTCGCAACATCACCGGCAGAACATGACGCAGACCCAGGAATGCACCTTTCAGATTGATGCCAATGATCCTGTCGAACGTCTCTTCGTCATAGTCCTGGGTTGACGCGATACGACCCTCAGTGCCGGCATTGTTGAAGAAGCAGTCGATCGCGCCGTAGGCATCCACGCTTGCTTGAACATAGGCACGTACATCGGCCGCTCGCGAGACGTCAGCACGTACAAAACGTGCTTCGCCACCTTGCTGGCGGACAAGTTCGGCACTGGTTTTCCCTGCGACTTCATTGATGTCCACGACAACGACTTTGGCGCCGCGAGAGGCGAAGCCCAGTGCGCTGGCGCGCCCGATGTCGCCGCCACCGCCAGTGATCACTGCGACCTTGCCTGAGAAATCCACAGTAACCATCCTCTCCAAGGCGTTCTGAGTGCCCTAGCGTCGCTTGGGCGGACGCGCACGCACAGCTGCTTCATTGACGTCGACGCCCCAGCCGGGCCCCGTCGGGAGCAGTAGTTCGCCATTCTCGATCACAGGCGCGTTCACGAACAGCTCGTCGCGCCAGGAGACGCTATCGATATCGACTTCCATCACACGGAAGTTAGGCGCCACAGCGCAAAAATGCGCACTGACGGCGGAGCATAGATGGCCGTAGTAGTTGTGCGGTGCGACGTTAACCTCGTACGCCTCGGCCATAGCGGCGATCTTGATGGATTCCAGGAAGCCGTTCCAGATGACATCGATGATCGTCACATCCGCTGCATAGGCATCCAGGAAAGGCCGAAAGGCACGTCTGCCCGTGACGGATTCATGGGAAGCAATAGGGCATGGTGCTTGGCTGCGGATGAGTGCCAACGCGCCGGGATCCCACGAGTCTATTTCTAGCCACGTTAGATCGAAGGGTTCGACAGCCTTGGCAACTTTGAGAAATCCTTCGGTCTTGAAGTGATAGTTCACGTCGAGATGCAAGCCCATCTCTGGTCCTGCGCCGGCGCGAAAAGCGCCAAGCGTGTCACGCACGGCTTGAAGGGTTTGGCGATCGACATTCAACGCCGGCCAACCCGGTGTGCGGCCGAAACCCTGACCAAAGCCAAATAGCGTCTCGCCATCGAACGCCAAAATGTTGGTCTTCAGCGCTTTGAAGCCTTTGGCTTTCACTTCCGCACCAAGGGCTTCAATATCGCCATAGGTTCGGCAGCGCGGTTCCCCAACCATGTCAAAATTGCGCACCCTGTACGTGCCGCAGTGCGACCAGTAGATGGGGAGGCGGGTGCGTACAGGGCCACCGAACAGCTCGTAGACTGGAACCCCGAGGGCCTTGCCTTTGATATCCAACAACGCGTTCTCAATCGCCGCGATTGCACGCTGGTTAACGCCGTTCGGCGCTTGTTGCGTCCTGACGTACAGCAGCGATGTAATGGCCTGTACGGGTCGTGGGTCCTGCCCAATCAGTGTTCCCGCCATTCCGTGAATGACGGCTGTCAGTCCAGTGCTGCCATCTGCTTCAGTATATTCGGACCAACCGACAAGACCCTCGTCAGTCGTCACTTTCAAGAACGAGAATGTCCGCCATCCGGCGTCGCAATGAAGGTCCTCGAATTTTACGATCTTCATGAAAGTTCCTCACCTCTTTGTTTGACTGAAGCGCACCGCACTTGGAGCGCACCTCAAATTCCTGAATAGGGTTGAGTACGGATCGGAGTGCGGCAGGGCATTCACTTGCTGCTTTTGCTCGTTAAGGCCGCGACTGCGGCCTTAGCGATACCGTCGTCTTGTTCACCCGAAGCTCCGCTGATGCCGATGCCGCCGATGCATGCTCCGTCGATGAAAATCGGTTGCCCACCAGGCAACGGCACAAACTTCGCCGGGTAGGCGTTTGGCATTCCAAATGAGTTGCCGCCAGGAGCGGTCGGTGCACTGTAGTCGACGCTCGGACGCTGAAAAAATGCTGCAGTCCACGCCTTGCTTTCAGCAACGCCAATACTCGCGAGCTTTGCACCGTCCATTCGGAGTAGACCTACTGTGTTTCCACCGCCCTCTACGATCACTACAGTGACCGCGACTCCCATTCCCGTGGCAGCCTTAATCGAGTAGT
>Ga0207036_10230_pt1 | contig 10013 bp, 9 predicted proteins | sample Alteio_BWMinCont_78_FD_153284 | JGI IMG/M metagenome (GOLD analysis project Ga0207036, IMG submission 153284) | Enriched cells from forest soil in Barre Woods Harvard Forest LTER site, Petersham, Massachusetts, United States -... | ecosystem: Environmental > Terrestrial > Soil > Temperate forest >... | reverse complement strand
TTGGGATTGACGATCAGTTTTGGCCCGAGGCCACCAAAAATAGCCGTCTAAAGAAATAAAGATAGTGCCCTTCGCCCGCTACTTTCAGTAGGGCGCGCGTGTAGCGCTCTAGGAATTCCGCGAAGCTCTCCGGCGTCAGCTGCTTTTGGTAATGGGTGAGAAAAGTACCCTTGGTCCATTCCACCACCTCGCGCGCGGAGGACATCGGATGGGCATAAACGCCAATGGAAATATCGATCTCGCGCATCCCAAACTTATAAAAAAGCTGGCCGTATTCCTCGGGAGTCAATACCGGAATCCGTCTTGGTTCCACGCCAAAATCGGCAATAAGCTCCTGCGCGATCTGATGTGACGGGTGGGTGAAGTTCACCGGCATTTGCACGGCCAGCGTTCCTCCCGGCCGCAGCCAGCGCAACATTTGCGTGAAGAGTGAGGGATGATCGTCGATCCATTGCAAGGCTGCGTTTGAAAAAACTAAATCCAGTTTTTGTTTGGGAGAAAAATTCTCGGCCGCCACTTGCGCAAAGCTCAAACCAGCAGCGTTGCTGGTCGCGCTTGTGGCTAACATATTCGCCGACGAATCAATGCCCAACGTGGACTTAAGTTTTTGACGAAGATGCAGCTCGCGCGTCAGTTCGCCCGTGCCACAGCCGACGTCAAGCATTGAGGTGACGTTCTTAAAGTTCACTTTCTGGGCCAGATCCCAAAACGGTCGAGATCTTTCCGCTTGAAACTTCTGGTATTGCTCTGGATTCCAAACATCGGGGACGGCGGATGGCGCTGGACGCTTATGCATGCTTTCTTTTTTAACTCACTTGCTCAATTGCGCAAGGTTAATCACAATATTTCCATGGACAAGCGACCATGAAATGGAAGTGGTGGAACTCAGTCGCCCTTGCGCTAAGCCTCGCGGTGATGGTGGCGATCTATGCTTCATTGTGGCAGGCGCCGGCTTTGACCTGGGATGACGGCTCTAATATTTTCAATAATCCTTATTACACCATGCACCTGTGGTGGGGAGTATGGCTCGAACCTTATTTCGGGCTTTATGTTCCCATCACCAGCAGCGTATGGGCTTTTTTGTATTGGCTCGGAGGCGGGCAGACGTGGCCGTTTCACGGCCTGAATATGGCATTGCATGCCGTCAATATGGTTATGGTTTATTGTCTGTTGCAAGGGCTCGCGCGCCGGTGGAATTTGCAATCCCCTATCGCCGCCTGTTGCGCCTTGGCGATTTTTGCTCTGCACCCACTGCAGGTGGAGACGGTCGCATGGATTTCAGGTGGACGCGATTTACTCGCGACATTTTTTGGACTTTTTAGTGTCATAGTTTATTTTCGTTGGCCGGGCCGAATCGGATTCCTCGTGGCCAGCGCGGTTTTCGTTTTGGCGCTACTCTCCAAACCCAGTCTGGTGATTTTGCCGGTGGCTATTTACCTGATGGAACGCAAAAGCGCGCGCCGCATGGCGCTCTGGGTTTTTCTATCCGCGGGGGCCATCGCTCTCACGCAGCTGGCTCAGGTGGAACATTTTGTGAATAAAGTGAGCTGGTGGCAGCGGCCTGTGGTGGTGATTGAGACCTATGCGTTTTATATACAAAAAATATTTTGGCCATTCCCCTTGTCAGGAAATTACGCCCGTACGCCGGAGTCGGTCGTGGACGCTCCCCATGCCATTTGGCATGCCGGATTGATATTGGGCGCCTTCGCACTGCTCGCATTTTGGCTGAAGACCAAGCCGCAGGCCCGGCGGCTCATTCTCCTGTGGCTGACGTTGTTTTTGCCGGTGTCCGGTATTGTGCCGTTTGGTTATGAAAACATTTCGGGTGTCGCCGATCACTACAACTATTTGCCGATGGTCGGCGTGGCGGCTCTCTTTATGCTGGCCTTGGATTTTCTGTGGCATGGGCGTTGGCGTTGGGCCGCGATCTGGGTGCCCGCGATTCTCGCGACCAGCTGGTCATGGGCGAGTTGGGAACGGACTCCGGTGTGGCGGAGTGGCGACAATTTTTTTACGGACATGGCGCGGGCCGCACCGGATTCTTACAGCACGGCCATAGGAATGTCGGTCGTGATGTGTCTTGAGCGCAAAGATTTTACTGGTGGTCTGCAATGGGTAGACAAGGCCCTGGCCGCCCAGCCGGATGACATTCTCGCTTTGGCCAATCGCGCCTATTGCCTGCTCCATGCCAACCGCCGCCATGAAGTGGTTGAAATGGCAAGTGTGCTCCCGCGCTTGCAGCTCGAGCACCTGGCGAAGGACCAGCCAACGGCGATGTCCAGTCTGCTCGCTTCCCTCGGTACGGCGCTGATTCAAGAGGAAAAATTCAAGGAGGGGTTTCAGCATCTTTGTGAGGCCTACCGCATCCAACCGACTGAGCCCAATCACGCGGCCAATTTGACTTTGGCCAGCAAGATTTTGCGTGAAAAAGGCATAGAGCCGGCGTGCGCGGAACTTGGAAAATAATGGCAAAATAACCGGCGCGCGCGAAACGGAAGCGCGAAAAAGATTTCGCCATTTGTACAATATTCGCTCCCCTAAACCGTCACTCCCTCACGTCAAAGGCCGCTCCGTCGTTGTGGTGCTGGTCTTGTCCTTGCTCTATTCGGAGTTGGGTTTGGGCGGTGTGGGAGTGTCCAGTTGGTGATTGCGAATCCGAAGTTCTATTGGCTGATGGCCGTCAGCGGCGCGTTGCTGTCAATGTTGGCGTGCAATAACGAGGTTGGCAAATTAAATGGCGGCGCTGGCCAGCTGGAAAACCTCACGGCACCGCTTGCGGGCCTTACGAAGCCGGCACAAGAGTCAGCGCTTCGTGCACCATTGGATAGCCGCTGTCCAGACCCTTACCGTGAGACAAACCCGGAGTGGTTTCCAGGGTTAGTCAGGCCGCCCTCAACGCTTCCTCTCTTTACGGATCTGCCCCCAAGCTCACCAGGCGTTCGCTATACGGACGCGGGTCAGGACGGCTGGCTCGCGCAGGCCATGGCACAAGCGAATGGCATGCCGGCCAAAATGCAAAAGCCAAGTCAAGATTTCGCCAAACAAATTCGCGACGTTCGCGTTGAACTTCATATACCCAATATACCCATCAACGGCCAACCTCCACAGGCCATTGTTCGATTCGATTATCTGATGGCCGCAAAAAAGACTCCTATCGAGCTGCGTGGAACTTTGGCGAAGCTCACTTCAGCGAAGTTCGCCTCGGGGTTGAGTGCGACCTTGAACTGTGTGGATTCGGATGTAAATTGCCAAATCAGCATTTTGCGCATTGATGGGCGGAATTCCGCCGGAGAAGTTGTGCGCAGCGCCTTCGTGGTGAACCGACGGGGCCCCGCTGAGTTGACTATGTCCGATGAGGAGGAGCAGCGCTACGCACGCATTCGCAATCAAAACCACAGTGCATTCGCCGAATTTCTCTCTAACACGCTCAACAACTCCTGTCGCGCGCAGTTGGTTCAGGGCGCCGCCGAGCACAACCTCTCACGCTGCTTGGCGCAGAGTTTGGAGGCGCGCTGCCGCGATGATGAGCTGAAAAGTCCCGCCGCGCAGATAGTGGAGCTGCGCAGTTGGTCAGTGGCCTACGGGCGCGCGGGTTTCGAACTGCGATTCGGAGACATTGACCATAGTGGGCAAAATCTTACCATCCAGGGGCCGCTCGAATTTTCGCCGGTCGTACCGGTGGGCCAAAGGCCACTCTTGTGGTTGTCCTCTGGATCCGCGGTTGCATTTGGAATTCAAGAAGTCACACTGATGAATAACGACGGCGGAGGTCAGCTCAACCTAAGATTCACCTTCGCAAGCGACCAGACGGGTGGCCGTGCCACAAACCGCGAGGAGAGTGAAAGCCTGCGGCTCAGCGTGAGTACCGGCCTTCCAGGCCAGTGAAAAACTCTTTGGGGCGAAAATAGCTGCGAGGAGCGACGCGCAATCCGTTCAAAGGGTTGAAATATTCCTTTCGACTGTGGAAAAATGGGCAGCAAGGGAAACAACGTGGAATTTACAGCGAAAGAAATATCCGAAAAATCCTCCTCCAGGGTGAATAAAAGTATTGAGAGCGGGCCACCTAAAATGGCGTTGTTCTGCGATTATCGTCCATACCTTAAGGAGTTTTACGAATACAAGCGCGCCCTGACCAAAGACTCGCTGCGACCCTACTCCTACGCGACGTTCGCGGCGTCCGCCGACATCAAGTCGCCCAATTATTTAAAGTTAATTATCGAAGGCCAACGCAATCTCTCCATCGAAATGGCGCGAAAATTCGCCCGCGCCATGGCGTTGGGGCGCGAGGAGACCGATGAATTTACCGCTTTGGTGGAATTCACCCAGGCGCAAGAGCCCATCGAACGCAATCGTTACTTAAAAATTCTCGCCGATATTCGGGTGCGCCATCAGTTAAAAAACGGCGAAATCAACGCCGAAACCTGGGACAAGGTCCCGAGCTGGGTGACGTGGGTGCTTTACGCGCTCGCGGATCAAAAAGGCGTTCGCTTCGATATTGCTGAGCTCTTTGAGACCATGCGTGGTAAGGCGCGGCCCGAGGACATTCGCCGCAGCCTCGAAAAGCTGCTTGCCGCCGGGGAATTGGTGAAAGATCCAACGACTGGTTTCATTCAAAAGGGGCGCGAACTGATGTCAGGTTCGGAAAGTGTGCCAGTCGAGCTGGTGCGCAAGCTGCAATCCGAACTGATTTATTTAGGCCTTGAATCGCTCTTTCAGGATACGCCCCAAGATCGCGAGATAGGCACTCAGACGCTGGCGCTGACCGAGGGCGAATTTGAGCATTTAAAATTCGAATTGAGGCAATTTAGAAAGCGCTGGCTTAAGGATGTCTCGGTCAATCGCAAGGCCACTAAGGGTACCCGGGTGTTTCAGCTGAATATTCAGCTGTTTCCGGTGACTTTACCTTCAAAAGGAACCTCTTGAGGTCCCAAGCGACGGGCTAAGGAGCTTGCGCTCCGACTTTCTTAGGGGGGGAGGGGGAAAGCGCCCATCGCTAAGGACTCAAGAAGTTACAACAACAAACGTACAACTTCCGCAAACGTACCGCATGATTGTGTAGCAACTTGTGAACCATCCCCGGCAATCCGTCAATGCCCTCTAAAATCTTTTTAGTCCCCTTTTGAAAAAAAGAAAGGCCAATTTCGCGCCGAACTCGACAAAAAAATGGCAAAAATGGGCGTGGCAAATTCATTTTGCCGAGTGATTTCCATGCCCCTCGCTGGGCTATCTAAAAAACTATATCGCTTACGGAGCTGTAATAGATTTGATTTAAAAGAGAATGTGGATTACTCCGCGTTCTTAACCTATATTGGGCCGCTTAAAATTGAATTGAATTTTCATTTGCATATATCGAGGCAAAATTGGTCGTCAAAGTTCAAGATGTGAAAAAGAAATTTCATGGCGGCGCGGTCGTTGACGGCATTAGCATTGAGGTTGAGGAAGGCGATTTAGTCGCGCTCATTGGCCCCTCTGGCTGCGGAAAATCGACGCTCTTACGCTGTATCAATGGACTGGAAACCCTCGACAGTGGCTCGGTACAGGTTTTTCAAAACACGCTCAAAAGTCCCAAGGAGATCGGCCAAAAAGAATTTCAGAAACGCGCGCAGGCCGTACGCCAACAAGTTGGCATGGTTTTTCAAAGTTTTAATTTGTTTCCGCATTTAAGCGTGCTCGAAAACATCATGAAGTCTCCAAGAGTGGTGCGCGGGGTATCGGCGGCGCAGGCGGAAAAAGAGGCCGAGGAAGTTTTGCATAAAGTGGGTTTAAGCGAAAAAGCCGATCACTACCCTTCGCAACTCTCCGGTGGCCAGCAACAACGAGCGGCGATTGCGCGGGCGCTGGCTATGTCGCCCAAGGTCTTGTTGTATGACGAGCCCACCAGCGCGCTCGATCCCACGCTGGTCAACGAAGTTTTGCGCGTGATGAAGCAGCTCGATCAAGAAGGCATGACCCAAATCGTGGTGACGCATGAAATGCGTTTTGCCCGCGACGTTGCCGACCGCATCGTATTTATCGAGGGCGGACATATCGTCGAAATGGGGCCACCGCAACAAATTTTCGGCAATCCGCAAAACGAACGGACACGCGCGTTTCTTGGGAATTTTTTATGAAGTTCCTTATAGCCACTCTGCTCTCCAGCGCTCTTATTTCCCCTGTTTTCTTCGCTCCGGCGGCCGTCGCATCGGAACCATTAAGATGGGGGGCGGACATCGAAAGCGGCGCCCCTTATTCCTACAAATCAACTGACGATCCTAACAAGATCATCGGCTTTGAGGCCGATATCGTGGAGGCGCTGGCCCACGAGTTGGGAATGGAAGCGCAATTCGTCCAGAATAAATGGGAAGGTTTAATTGAAGGACTCAAACGCAAAGACTATGACATCGTTGTCAACGGACTGGAAATCACTCCGGACCGGGCGCAGGAAGTGGACTTTAGCCAACCGTATTACTTGACATCGGAAACCTTGGCTGTCCGTCGCTCCACCGACGGCATCACGCAATTGGAGAATTTGCGGGGTCGCCGGGTCGGCACGCTTGAAGCCTCTTTGGCCCAACGTATTTTGCAGGCGCTGACGTATCCGGTAGAAATCGTGCCGTACAGTGAAGAAGTTCACGCTTACGGCGATTTGGCCTTAGGCCGCGTGGACGCGGTTTTGTTGGATGAACCCATAGCGCTTTACTATGCCAAGCCCAATCCCGAGCTGAAATTGGTGGGCGCGCCAATCGGTCATCTCGAATACGGAATTGCGATGCGCAAGGGTGAAGTCTTTAACCGCAAACTTGACGAGGCGTTGGGTAAACTCAAACGCAATGGCACTTTGCGCGCGATTTTGGAGCGCTGGAATCTGTGGAACCCAATGACCGCCGACGCTTGGGGGATGGACCCCATCCGGCGGTCGGCACCAGTGGCTTACGAAAAATATTTGCAAACGGCGTGGAAGAAAAATTCTTGGACTGAGAAATGGGATCTCTATATCTCTTTTCTTCCGCTGCTTGCGCGTGGGGCCTTCATGACTTTGCAAATCTCCATGTTTTCCATGGCTCTCGCGATGGTGGTGGGGTTGCTGACGGCTCTTGTGCGCTTGTATGGCCCGCGGCCCACGGCGTGGTTGGCCATGGCTTTCGTGGAGGTTTGGCGCGGGACCCCTCTGTTGATTCAACTTTTTTTGATTTTTTACGGACTTCCCCATCTTGGGATCCGTTTGGACCCATTCACGGCTGCGGTGCTTGGTTTGGGCCTGAACTATAGCGCCTGTGAGGCGGAGAATTATCGAGCGGGCATATTGTCCATTCCAAAGTCGCAAATGGAAGCTTCACAGGCTCTGGGTATGTCGTGGGGACAATCGCTAAAGCATATCATTTTGCCACAAGCGATTCGCGTGGTGATTCCTCCCGTGACGAACGACTTCATCGCCTTGCTAAAAGACTCATCCTTGGTGTCCGTGATTAGCATGGTTGAACTCACGACCATCTATGGACAACTGGCCAGCGCGCATTTTGATTATCTTGGCATTGGTCTTCTCACAGCTGCCATTTACTTTTTGATCGGCTTGCCATTTGTGCGCTTGTCGCGCTACTTCGAGAGTCAATTGGACACTTCAATTCTTAAGCCGAGAGCCAATGGCTGGGGTCCAGTGCCGGAGGCTCTACGGGGAATGTTTACCTGGCGATAGGGCCTCGGCGCTGGTGACTTGGAGCTTGGTTACGGACGTTTTCCGCTTTGTTGGTGAGGTTGGTTTGGCTTTGGCGCGTTGGGCTGACCCTGCTGGTATGGTCGGTTGGATCGATCCGCCTGAGTCTGAGTGGACTTATCGGACCGATCCGGTGGTGGGGTTTGTCCCGGCCGGTTTGGATTGTTGTTGTTGGGTTTTTGACCCGGTTGATTGTCTTGCGGCATTTGCGACCTCCTGAAGGATAAAGTTGTCGGCGAACCGTCACTCATAATCTAACTTCCAAGGCAGCAAGATCGAGGCCACAGTCTACTACAGTCTTCCCCTATAAGCCTATGCAAAGCGGCGGATCGTGTCGGGGTAATTTTCCTTCCGTTTTGCGGACTTAACTGCGGGGCGTGCCCCGCCCTTCCATAAAAATATTTGTCGCGACGTCTCGGGAACGGGTGATGTTGGCATGTTTTTGGAAGCACTTCAGTGGATGGTGAAATCGAAACCGTGTTCTTGAGAACTGCAAATTGGTGAGACATGCGGAAGTCATTGGCGATAGTTGTGCAAATGTATTTATTGTTGAAAGGTGTGCCGTTAGCGGGCGCCAATTCCGAGGTCCTTTCACCGCGTGACAACGACAAAACTGAAGAACTCTGCGAAGCCCTGCTGGTAGTGCATCCGCCACTCGAATTTACCCGTGGTGGCCCAATTTTGATCACGCGTCAAGGTGAGGTCTTCTTGAGCGTTAATCTTAATCATCAGATGGGCATATTTGAAATGACCAATCGGCGGCTGCGGATATTTGAGTCTGATGCGAGTGGGCGAACCGATGCATCGGCACGTCAAGGCGAGGCGGATTTATTTGAGTCGCGCAGCGGCCGCACCTATTATGGATATTTGAGTTCGGCAGGCGTCAAAGTATTTGATGCGCGCCGCGGTTCACCGATTCTGGACCTGCCATTTTCGCATATTCCGCGGCTCAATGGCATTCAACTCGAATTTGGCGCTCCATACAGTTCGCTTTATAAGTTGCTATTTTTTGAAGAGCCCACCGGCGGCGTTCACGTGGCGCTCGTGCCCAATAACGACAGCATGTTTTTGGATCCGGCGTTCACCATTCCCCTGGTCACTATCCGACTCAAGGACAACTTCATCGCGCCCGGGCCGAGGCACCTGGGAATTTTTCGCTATCTTCGCCTGGCGGATCGTCATCTCTATGCGGTGGGCTGGGAGCGAAAGGATGGGGGGCATCCCAATACACTGTTGGTGCACGATCTCGCGTCGCGCAAGGACATCTTGCGAGAAACTTTCAGCCATACTCAAGACCCACCGATCATCATCGGCCAACTTTCCCTTTATTTGGACGCGCGCAAGCAACCTCAACTAGTCATGTTTCTTCATGGGCCGAATGGTAAAGTTCTTTTGTTTGATCGATTGGCCAGAAGCTTTGTGCCACTGTCTGGCATCGCGCGCACGGCGATTTGGGGAATTCAATTTTTTCGCGATGGCCGCGGATTTCCCTGGTACGCAGCCGCGGAAGGCAGCGAAAGCGGAAGGTGGACTCCCGATCGCTTTCGTCTCCTGGTTCGTCCCGTGGACACGGACCGGGGCGCGATCGTCAGAGACTTGAAAATGAGTGATCCCGAAGACGAAATTCACGACGTGGAAGTGGTGGAAACTCCGGTGGGACGACTGGTCTTGGCATGGGAGCGCGGGTTCCTTCGTGGGCAATGGACTTACAAACAGCTGCATATATTCAATCCCAGTACCGGCAGCCTCCAGGTGAGGCAGATTCCGGAGAATTGGCGTGGAATTGAGTTGAATAAAAGCTTTTTCAATCCAGTGAGCGGTCTTGTGATGTCCTATTTTTTCGACAAGGGCATTGGCATGTCGGCTCTTGAGTTTAACGCGAACCGTGACGGGCCTGAAGGGCCTCCGCCAGGCCGTTGAGCGCGTCCTTGAGTTCCACTAAATCATCGGTGCGGCGCAAATTCATGCGCGCCGAGTAGTAGCCATCCTTCAACTTGTCAATGTGGCGATTAAAGGGCACCAGCGGTCCGTAGATACGGTGGCTGAGCTTGACGCCGATCAAAACAGCCACCAAGGCAAAAGCCACGGCCACCACGAGCAATAACGACATCGAAAGCGTAATCGCCTGCGTGATGGAAGCTCCCACTTCCGGATCTAATTTATGATTATCGACGACACTGGTGATCGTGGAATTGATAAAATAAGCCATGAAACCAATGACTATGGATTGTGCCAAAACGCCGCCGGCAACCAATAAAAAAGCATATTTAAATTGCTGGCGCGGGCGTACGAAAAGGCCCTTGGGAACACTGCGCTTGTCAGG
>Ga0207036_10144_pt2 | contig 10032 bp, 12 predicted proteins | sample Alteio_BWMinCont_78_FD_153284 | JGI IMG/M metagenome (GOLD analysis project Ga0207036, IMG submission 153284) | Enriched cells from forest soil in Barre Woods Harvard Forest LTER site, Petersham, Massachusetts, United States -... | ecosystem: Environmental > Terrestrial > Soil > Temperate forest >... | reverse complement strand
CTTGGGGTCCACATCGTCTGGATAGGTTCCCAGCCATGTGTAGAACACGAGCAACGACAGAATCACACCAACGCCGGTGAAGAATACAGCGAACGCGATTCGTCGAAGCCATGTCTTCCTATTAGCGGGATTCATTGTGGAGAGAACAGTTTCCTAACGTAATCGTAGCAGAAGTTATCAAGGTACCGGTAAAGCGCTAGCGTTTATCAGGGCCTCAGGAAATGCGAGTTCGTTTTCGAGCGAGCTCAACCATTTTCCGGTCCGACTCAGATAACCGCTCGGGATACTTCAGACCATTGAAGCGAGCAATAGCTTCTTCGTATCTACGTTGGTGAAAAGAACTACGTAGTTGCTCGACCTTCCGTTTGTCACCCACGTAGCCTGCCATCAGGTCCGCATTTCGCTCCGCACCGTCCGATGACTCCCTTTTTGCCGCCTGCCCCAACAAGGCACCAGTGCCAGTCAGGAAATCGTCAGCAAAACCTAAATCATGGGCAAGTCCTAGGAATGCTTTGGTTACATACGGACACTGATGGAAGTCACGCCATATTACCAGGCGTGTTACCTCACTCCGGGAGCCTTCACTCTGGGGAATGTAAGCCGCGCTGAGATTGCGGCCAAAAGCGAAGATGCATTCTTTCTGAGGGACAGTCCCTGGATGGTTGTCATGAACAACGGAAAGGCTGTTGACCTTGTCCTCTGCAAAGGCTACTGACGGTTGGACTTTACCGATTTCCGCGTTACCAGGCACTTAGAGGCACTCGTGCTATTCTGCGGACATGAAGCCAGTTTCGCGATGGAACAAATATACCGTACAGTTCAGCGTCACGGTGGCTACCATCCTCCTGCCACAGATGGTGCTCGGACAGCAACCAGCGCCCCTCCCGGGAAATATCCCGGTGGGTTGGTATGTTTATCCAGAAAGTAAATTGAAGAATCTGAACGAAACCACCCTTCGCTGCTTTAACTACTCCCACAATGAGTGGCAGGTAACAAATGAGGGAAACGGCGTCAAGATTACCGAACGGCCCAGACCTAAAGGGAAAGACGACTTCCCCCCATTGCCGTCATGGCCTCCGCTGTTGAAGCACGAAGAGGGGATGCCCGGTCGCAGCGTAAGTGCTGGCCTGAGAAGCGCGATGCACTTTGAGCATGGTTGGCTCCTTGCTTACGCCGCTGGCGAATGGGGTGGGGGCCTCTGGCTTACGAATGAAGATGGGAGCAAGACGAAGCGCATCGTTAGTGACAACGTTCGTGCGGTGGTCCCAATCGATGGGGGCATCCTCGTTTTGTCCGGCCTCGCTCACATGTCGATGGATTCCGGCAATGCCTTCATTTTTTCTAATCCAGACGGCCTCAACATTGCGCTACAACATACTGTCCACCTGGATGGCGCGCCCAGCGCGTACGCGAAGCAGCCGGACGGTACGGTGCTATTCGTCACAACAAGGGGGCTCTCCAGAATCACGCAATTCGGAGAATTGAAGAATCTGACGCATTTTCCTAAGTGGACGTCGTTGCAGTATCCCAATTCAATGGTTATCGCATCCGACAGCACTATTTTTATCGCTATGCGAATGTTTGTTTTGAAACTCCATCAAACAAGATTGTCCTTGCTGCGCCCCGGAATGGGCCCCGCAGAGGTCCTAAAAATAGAGGGCGAACCCGACGCGATAGACTCCGGTGGCGACGCCCCTAATCACTACGACGTTAATTTGCTCGGCTTCTGTGCGAATGACCACAACGAGAACCTGGCATACATCTATTTCACCGAGCGCCGGGCCGACAAGATTGCACGGCGGGACCCGCAGCGCGACCGCTACGTTATCCTATTCTTCTCGGCCGAAGGCAAGTTCACGAGGATGTTCTCGAACGCAGCCGATATTCCCGCGATCTTTCCACCCACAGAGGCCCTCTGGCAACGACTGATGTGGGGGAGTCCATCAAGAAAAAGTAGTGTGAGATAAATTCTGGCAAGAGTGAAAACCTTCCCCAAACAACTCCTGCCCCTACTTTGCGACACCGAACCACCGAACGGCCAACCGAACCTATGCGTGCCCTGTTGAAGCTGCGCTATTCCGCCCAATTCGGCCCTTTCCAGGCTGTACTTGTTTAGCGCACACGGACAGTTAAGTCCAAAGGCTTGGGCTGAGAAGCACAGATCAGCTTTTGAAGAACAGAAGAAGCGGAGCGGAGTTGCTGACGGCAAGTTTGAAGAATGCTCACCAGAATACCTTGGGTATGTGCTCCCCGTGAGGTTCGATTGCCACCCCAGACTTTGCGGGTCACCACCATCGGGCGGATGGCCTGTTCGGCGCGCCAGTTCGTCGCTTCCAGACCGGGACATCTCAAGAACGTGAATAGAGCGTCCCGCTCCCGCAACAGATGGTTGGCCAAACGGCGATTCTGCGGTGAGCGATAGCACCGTTCTAGGGTCCGATCCATCCGCACTTCCAATCTTCCCCGGGCCACCGCCAATCCGTGTTCGCTGATCTGTCGTTGCTGGCGACGATCGCGCAGCTGCAAAGATTCCTGCAAGATGGTTTCGATGGTGCGCGGGAATTCCGCTTCCCCTCTTCTTGCCACCAGAAGCATCTCCCGGCAGCGCCGCAGCAGGTGCGCTAAGCAGGTTTGGTGCAGAGCGTGGATGAACTGACGATAGATGCTCCACCCGTCGCGCACCAAAAAACCTGCAAAGTCCGCTCCCAACACCAGGGCTGCTTCTTCGAATCCGCGTCCCGGCTGAATGCTATAGACGGTGACCTGCGGGGTGCTGAAAGCCCACATCCACCACAGCTTTCCGCCCACTCTCCAACCGGTTTCGTCCGGGGTTACACTCGCACTGCTGCGAACCTCTTCTACCAACGCGTTATACGTCGGTTCCGCTTTACTCGCCACCCGCGCCAGGGCCTGGCACAAGCCGCCGCGACTCACCTGCAATCCGAAGGCTTGCTGGAGTACTGTGGCCGTCTTGCCGTAGGGCAGGCCTAATCCTTTATTCAGTTGCGTGGCCAGCGCCAGCGCTCGCGGTCCTAGTTGCGAGGCCGCACTGCCGAGGGCATCCGAGGTTTGCCGTGGATGTCGCCCCTGCACTCGTCGTCGGCAACGCCTACAGCGCCCGACAGAAATGCGAAACTCAATGCGCTGCACCCGCGGTTCCGGAATCTCGGTTTGGAACTGAGAAACGGTCTCGCACTCTTTCAGTCCGCCTCCGCATCGCGGACAGCGGGCCGGCAGCGGTACTTCGACAACTTCATCCACGGTGTCGGGAACGGGCCGGCGGCAGCGGCGCCCATAGCGCTTTCCTGCTTTGCGTCCGGGTTTTTGGGGCTGGGCTTTGGGTTTCTGCCGCGAGAAGGGGGCCGCTTGTCGCTTCGCGGCTCGTAGCGCCTCTTCCAACAACTGCCGCAGGCGTTCATTCTCTTTCTTCAATACTTCAATCTCTCGCTCGAGCCGCGTGATCTTTTCTGCGGTATGCTCTTCTGCCACATCGACAAAATAACCGCTTCGCGGATGCAGACAACTACATTTTTGAGAAAAAGTGTCTAGACGCTAAACAAATACTCCAGGCTTTAGGACTAGATCCCGAGCTGCCGTCGAGCTTCATCGTAACCGTATTCTAGGGCTCTGGTCATAAAGTCCTCGTGCGCTGGCGGGCGGCAGCTCACAAAGGCTGTCAGGCGGCGGAGATACGTACGGTCCTGTTTGAATGGTACCTGTTTCTTCAGACCAAGTGTCTTGATGATTTCTTCGTCGGTGCGCCCCGAGGCTCGCAGTATTCGCGTCCTCCTAATGACATCAGCCTGGAGATACCGCGACTTCTTAAAAAGATCGACGATCTTCAGAATCGTACAACCCCGCCCTGCGTGAAGAACCGCATTGCACATCGGACAGACCGTTTCGTGGTTCTCTGGAGCATTGTTCTTGTGGTTCCCATCAATATGATGAACCACCTGCCACTTGAGAGCCCTGAAGCCACAATAGCGACAAGTGTGATCGTCACGGGTGCGGATGCGGACTTTTATTTCTTCCCAAACTCGCGGGTCTTCCTTGTGTCGAATGATGCGTGCATTGGACTTACTCTCGATTACGATATGAAAATCCCAGGTCCGCCAGGTCTCAGGAGGGGCGAACTGTGGGAAAGCTTTTTATACTTGGGACCAAGTGGGTGCTCCTTGGATAGCATAACAGTAAGTTTCATTCTCAACACGCATCACCGCGATGATAAAGAGTATGCATAAAGTTGAGGCCTGTGCCTCGCCAAAACGTCGTACACCTGCAAAACGAATGACTTGGCGAAAAGCTGGATTCGGGCTCTTTCGATAAGTTTCTTGCCATGATCGTGCCACTCCGGCATCTCCTCGAGTTGGATGGTCAGCGTTTTCAGGCGCATAAGCCAATTGCTTCATTCACGTCCGCATCTTCCGTGGAACCCACACTTAGCACTTAGAACATCTCAGCGTTTTAATCTTTCATGATCCGCCAACTCTATCACTGTGCGCCTTGCCACTCTCCGGGGAGCATTCGGAAAGCTCTTCATCCAGGGCTTCGACGTTTGTTAGCTCCGGTTTAAGAGGGATCCACCTTTCGCCGGTTTGGGGGTGGGGCCAGATAGCGCGGCGGCGAGGGACACACACCCATGCGCCGACTGAGGAACAAGTTTTGAACTGGAGACTATTCCCCAATTCATCAGGAACGAGGCGTTGATGTCCGTATCTATAAGAAATAACGTAGTTTAGTGTATTCTTGACCACCTGTTGAAGGTGGGCACAGGAATTTAATTTGCTATTCGCGAATCGCGAATATAGAATATAGACATGAAGCTGAAGCCTCAAGACGTAGTAGTTGCGCTGAAGCTATGCGGCTACCCAACAGGGCGCCCGCCGATTTCTGTTGTCGCAGGCGATCTTGGCCTCAGCCCGTCGGAGGTTCATGGCGCCATCCAACGGCTGAGAACTTCCCGGCTTCTGCATGGTCCGGCGCTGAAAGACAAACCCAATATTTCCGGCCTTGAAGAATTTCTAGTCCATGGTTTGAAGTACGCATTTCCCGCCGAACACGGCGAGGTGACGAGGGGCATTCCGACTTCGTATGCGGCCGAGCCGCTAAAAAGTGAAATTGCTGTCTCGAACGATCTGCCGCCAGTTTGGCCTTGGCATGACGGCGATACTCGGGGCGTGGGGCTTGAGCCGCTGTATAAAAACGTTCCGCATGCGGCGTTGCGCGATCCCGCACTCTACGAGCTTCTGGCACTGGTCGATGCGATTCGGGATGGGCGCGCGCGCGAGCGGAATCTGGCCGAGCGCGATTTGGTGCGCAGGCTAAAGGCGACTCATGGCGAATCCTAATCTTCAACTGCTGACGGACGCGGCCAGGTTGTTGGAGCCGATTCTCGGAGAATTGGTTTTTATCGGTGGCTGCGCCACGGCCTTGTTGATCACCGATAACGCGGCGGCAGATGTGCGCCCGACATTTGACGTGGATGCGATTGCAGAAATCACTTCCTATGCCGCCTATGCTGAATTCTCAGACCGATTGAGGAAGCTTGGGTTTCGAGAGGACGCAAGCGAAGGCGCTCCGCTCTGCCGCTGGCGTCAGAAGACGACGACGCTTGACGTGATGCCTTTGGACGAAAACATTCTGGGATTTTCGAACACATGGTACCGACCAGCGATGGACCACGCGGAAGAACGCGAACTCGAAAAGGGTTTGAAGATTCGATTGGTCGCGCCGGTATATTTCTGTGCTTCGAAGCTCGAAGCGTTTGCCGGCAGGGGCAAGAATGATTTTCACGCCAGTCGAGACATTGAAGATCTGATTGCCGTTGTCGATGGGCGCGCCGAACTGGTGGGAGAAATCCAAGCTGCGGTGAGCGATGTGCGTTCTTACCTCGCGAAGCAAATCAATGGGTTGATTTCGATTCGTGAATTTAACGATGCTCTTCCAGGCCATCTTCCGCCCGCCCCAGCCAGCCAGGAGAGGGTCGGCACGATTATTTCGCGGCTGGAAGAGATTGCCTCCCTGTAGCCGAGACCGCTCTTATCCGGAATTTATACTGTCAATGAGAGTTCATCCGTGGACTTTCCGCAAGGTTTCCTGCAGGTTGGTCCAGACGTAGGGCCGAAAGAAATTGTCCGACTCCATGTCCATTTTACCGAACGACTATCTACGATCCTTCCCGGCTCTTCCTTCCTTTTTCGTGAGATGCCAAGAGTCACACCAGGAGCATAGATAGGCACGAAGTTCCTTTGGCGCATTGGCGGTTGCGATTTGGTGAGAGGCTGTCGCCAGAGCTTCACCTTCGCTTGCGTACTTCCGCTTGCCACTGACCGGACATTGCGATTCGCTGTCTACCACGTGCCTTCCGGAGATTCTTCGTTACTATGATCTAGTCATTCGCCTTTATGACCATTCCATTCAGTGCGAGGAACCCCAATCATCTGATAACGCAAGTCAATCAGGCAAACGACTGATCAAGCGGACAAACCGTCCATGTGGATTTTCACTTTTCCTGTTATGCGACTTTACGGCCAAGTGAATTCATGTCTCGACGTCTAGATTAACGGCGGAAACAAAGAACTTGAAAGTCTGTTTGGGTTTTTATGGCACATATCGCCTCGCGACTTTCGATCCCTCGACTTGTGCTCGGGCCGACGCTCTTCACGCTCGGAATCACGCTCCTGCGCCTCGCGGGGGAACTGCGCGGTTGGCCGAGTCCGTGGTTCGACAAGAACTGTGGCGTCGTGGGAATTACTTGGTTTCTGCCACCGATCTTCGGATTCTATTTCGCGTGGAAGCTACGGCGCGAAGGCGAGCGCGCCCGAGCGCTTGGGTCTTATCCCAGAGATTGGCGCGATTTTTAACTTTTGGAGCACCTTTGGAGCAGCACAAGGATGGTTCAGTTTGATAGTGCAGGAAAACTCGGCAACCGCCACATTGCATCGGGCTATCAACCAATTCGCATCGTCCTCATCTGAGGTCTCCGGCTGCTCGTAGCCTTGGACATCAATTTTAATGTGTCCCCCGTGTCCACCGATTTCCATCGATTTCGCCATTGGATTTATGTGCGTTCGGATTCCATTATATGGTCAGATGGCTGATTCACGCCGTCACAGAACCGGATTCCGTACGCCAAAACTGCTCATCCAAATGATAATGGTCATCTTCGCTCGCTGAGGAGGAACGGATGGCCGCTAGTGCACTGAGGCTCTTGCGATTCCCGAGAATTTCGATTTCTCCGCTTGCATTCAAAACAAACTTTAGCTTTGCGCCCTCAGCAAGAATCTCAGACTTCCTTTCGGGCAATCGTTCGCGGTTTCCTCGATGCTCCAGCCAGCGACGAACAATTACTAGATTTCTTGCCCTAATACTTCGTGCGTACGTACACGCCATACCGCCCGTAACACGGAGATCCTTGACGGTTCTGGTGAGGATTGAGGGAGCCATTCATGCTTTTCTTGTTGAATGTCTTTCCGCAAACCGTGCATCGATAGACGTAGGTTGGCCCTTGATGTCTGGTTCTGGCTGCACGCCGCATGCTTGGCACGTGCGGCACCGCGGTTGAAGGCGCGATAGTAAGCGGACCCGTCGAAGTCAGTTCAACCACGTAACGCGGCATGAACACTTGCGAAGTTACGGTCGCCCCCTGCATTCTGTCCACGCGATAGGAACGATGCTCTCCTGAATCGCTGCGGATTGCGTGCAGCACAAAATATCCCTCAGCCGTCTGCCGAAGCGAATACGGCTCTATACGGCGCAGGCTGCCGTCATACCTGAGATCGACACATAGATGATTCGCCGCGGCGAAGCGGATGATTTCCAGAGTCGAACGGGAGGGGAGCGGAACCCCCATCGGCAGCACGCGCGAGCGGATAGCGATTTCGCCAGAGCCGTGCTGGATGAGCGCGCGATGCGGAACTGGAGCGCTACTCATAATCCATGAAAAGATCTCGGGCAGCGCATCCCAGAAGTCACTGAGCGGCGGAAGCACGGGGAGCTGGTGTGACAGCATGTCCGACCACATCCCCTCAAGAGCCTGGCGATTAGGAATAAGCGACTGGAACGTGGGCACCGGGATTGCCTTGTATTCGCATTTCTGCCGGAGAACGTCCAGAAGCACCGTGGCCGTTGGCCGGCTGTCCGTGTGTCGATAGAGGTTCACCACGTCGTAAAGATCGCGAGGTCGCGTGCGTTCTCCTAGCGCGCGCAGTTTTTCTCCGAAGGCTTCCTCATAGGCGTAGCAATTCGCCCAGATCCCTCCTTCGGGTCGGTCGCTGTACGGATGAAATACCTCGCGCCGGATAGAAGGAAGCACGAGCCTTTCATCCGCGGTGAGGTCGAGCTTGATCTTGGGCCAGCCGCCCGAAGTTGGCGACACCGGTCCACGGTACGCAATTTTGCCTTGGCAATTGGGGCGTCCGCGGGAGTTGTCGTAGATATCGAATTCGAGTTGGTCGGCGGGAATATTGAGACCAGATTGTTCCGTCACCCAGGCGATGACTTCCTCGAAAGCCGTCCGCAAGAATTCCTCGTCGAGGTGTTCTTCATTGCGCAGGGTAAAATCCAGATCTTCTGAAAACCGATAAGTCTCGAAATAGCACTTTTTGAGACAGGTTCCGCCCTTAAATACCCAGGTTTCACTAAGTTCGTCATGGGCATTTATGCCTGCGAGCATCCAGCCAAGGACGTAGTCCTTCTCGACAATGCTAGGCAGCAGCGAAAACGCCGAAGCGGCTTCGAGGATTTCGCGCCTGTCGATCATGATGCCGATTGTTTCCTGGCGGAGGGCAACCAGAGACGCCAGGCCGTAACGAGTTTTTTCGGAGGAAGCGAGGGATCAAGCTGGGCATAACCCTGTGTCAACCGTGACCGGCACTCGGCAGCAAGCTTGTCGTCGTGCAAGTGCGTTTCTGCAAGATATCCGAGGCGCTTGAATATGACGCCGTTATCAAATTCCTCTGCGTACCGAATCAACAAGCCGCGATCAGCAATCTTAGTTTTGAGATACGCGCCCAGGCTATCAGCTACGTGGTCGATGCCACCGCCCAACTCGGGCGCGGCGATCATATCGACTAACGTACGCGCGGGGTCCGATATAGACACTTTGACAGAACCGCGCCATAGCGTTTTCAATCCAAAGAAACGTTTCGGCTGCACGTTATGCAACACGAAAATCACACCTTGGGCGATCACGCGTTTTTCTGAAAAACGCCGTGTCGTGAAGACTAGGGTTTCATTGAAAAGTTGCTCGGTAAGTTCCCAATGATGGGCGGCTGTCCAGCCGCCAACGTAGCACTGATTGAAGAGCGTTGGTACGAGAACCCAGGGATCTGTGATCACCTGTTCGCTACCAGCCATGTCCAGCGGCACCGGAACATAGAGCCCGTGTCCTATTCGTCGGAGCCAGCCCTGCTGTTTCCATCGTGATAGGAGCTTGGCCGCGGCACGCCTCTCGATCCCGAGTGTCCGAGACGTGACATCAACTGACACGACTTCCTTTGCTGCTCGTAGTACTGCACCGAGGCGTGCGCGGTGAGCTGGCAATGAATCTTTCCGCGGCTCCATGGCTATACGATAATACTATAAGTTCGCATATTATGGGAACTTGATGCATTTGTATATAGTCCGACTGCCTTTGGAGGCCTAAAATCCTTTGCGGAATGAAGAGCTGGTCATTCAGCCGCTGCGCGAACCATCGCGAAGCGGGTTGTTTCGTGCGCGGGCGTAATAGCCGATGAAACGCAACTTGGCAAGCTGATTCTTGACGGGCATGACGGGCACAAATTTAACGGCAACCTTTAGGAACGCCCAAATGTTCTGCACGAAGATACGGCACGGCGAGGCCGTGGAAAGGCTACCACTGGACGGCGCGGGCGGCGGCTAGCATTTGTTCGGCGCGGGGCCTTATGCGGATGTCTTCCGTGAAGTTTTCCCAGCGTACTGTGCTGGAACGATCCACCAAAAACTCGACGGGGCGAGAGCTGTCTCGGCGCCTTGTGAGGTGGTGCTTTCCCCCGGGCCAGCACCACAGGG
>Ga0207036_10164_pt1 | contig 10102 bp, 12 predicted proteins | sample Alteio_BWMinCont_78_FD_153284 | JGI IMG/M metagenome (GOLD analysis project Ga0207036, IMG submission 153284) | Enriched cells from forest soil in Barre Woods Harvard Forest LTER site, Petersham, Massachusetts, United States -... | ecosystem: Environmental > Terrestrial > Soil > Temperate forest >... | reverse complement strand
GTGTCGTGGCAACAAGCTCGGTCTTCGCGCTCGACTTCTCCGGCCGAGGGGCCTTCATCCATACCGGCGGGCTCATGGCGACGATCGTAACCGCAATGTTTTCTTCATCATCATGCCCAATAGGCGCAAGAGCGTGTCCGCGTTGATGGCGGGCCAGACGCCCGATCCGGCATGGTGCAAAAGCTCGAAGGTGCGTTCGACCCACAACAACTACATCACCTTGCCGGTGTGTTCCTGATGCTGTCGAACCACTATCCGTTGACCTTCTCCAATCCCCGAGCGATCCCCACAATCGTCACTTGCATCATCGTCGCCGGCGCGATGGTGTGCTATTTTTATAGCGTCTGGCATCTCGATCACGACCGCGCCGCGTGGTGGACACGGGCGGCGGCCGCGGTCGCCATCCTTTGCGCCTTCGGAGTCGCGGCCACCGCGTCGCTCGCTATGCGCTCGCTGATTGGGCTGGCGGAGTTGCCGCCTGAGACCGCGAGCCTCGATCAGCCGAAGGCGCCGCCGGAGGTCGTCGAGATCGTGAGCTGCGCTGCATGATGCGCCGCGCGCCTGAGTCGATAGAGGAGATTGGGGAAGCGCCGAAGGGTGTGCTTCTTGATACGCCGGAGCACATCGCTCGCTTCGCGCCCGCCATTCGCCGGCAGGCGATTCTGGCGCATGCGATGCCGCCCAACAATTTTAGTCAAATGACCGACGACGAGCGCGAGACGTTGGCGCGTTGGCTTGGGATTGAGACGGCGCAGAATTGATGGACGATCGGAAATTCTAGACCACTGACACTCGAGGAGATGACCATGAGCAAGCGCTTTTTCGGCGACATCGGCCCCGTGCGCTTTGAGGGCGGGAAGAGCGACAATCCCTATGCCTACCGGCACTATGATCCCTCTCGCGCCGTGATGGGCAAGACGATGGCCGAGCATCTCCGTCCCGCAGTTTGCTACTGGCACAACTTCGCCTGGATGGGGACTGACATGTTCGGCGCGCCGACCTTCGAGCGCCCTTGGGACGGCGAGACGATGAAAGGCGCGCGCGCCAAGGCGGACGCAGCGTTCGAGATGTTCACGACCCTCGGCTTTCCATTCTTCACCTTCCACGATCGAGACGTCGTTCCGGAGGGCGCGAGCCTCAAGGAGTTCGGCCGCAACATCGCCGAGATGAGCGATCTCTTCGCTAAGAAAATGCAGAAGACCGGGACCAAGCTTCTGTGGGGAACCGCCAATCTGTTCAGCCATCCGCGCTACCTCGCGGGCGCCGCCACCAATCCCGATCCGGACGTGTTCGCTTTCGCCGCGGCGCAGGTGAAGAACGCCATCGACGCGACGCACAAGCTCGACGGTGCGAACTATGTGCTGTGGGGCGGCCGGGAGGGCTATGAAACGCTCCTCAACACGGATCTCAAGCGCGAACAGGAGCAGCTCGGGCGCTTTCTATCTTTGGTCGTCGAGTACAAGCACAAGATCGGTTACAAGGGCGTGATTCTTGTCGAGCCTAAGCCGCAGGAGCCGACCAAGCATCAGTACGATTTCGACGTCGCCACCGTGTTCGGCTTCCTGCAGCGCTTCGGGCTCGAGCGGGAGGTGAAGCTCAACATCGAGGTCGGCCATGCGGTGCTTGCGCACCATTCCTTCGAGCATGAGATCGCGCTGGCCGCCTCGCTTGAAATGCTGGGCTCGATTGACGCCAACCGCAACGATTATCAGTCCGGCTGGGACACCGACCAGTTCCCCAACAACGCCGCGGAGCTGGTGCCAGCGCTTTATTTCATATTGAAGTCGGGCGGCCTTGCGCCGGGTGGTTTCAATTTCGACGCTAAGGTGCGACGGCAGTCGATCGACCCGGCCGATCTGTTGCTCGGCCATATCGGCGGCATCGACGCCTGTGCTGAGGCGCTGGTCGCGGCCGCGAACATGATCGAAGACGGCAAGTTCGACGCGGCCCGCACGGAACGCTACGCCGCCTGGGAGAAGCCAGAGGCCAAGGCGATGCTAGTGAAGGGCGCGACGCTTGAGTCGATCGCAGCACGGGTCACAAAGAAGAAGATCGAGCCGAAGCCGAGGTCCGGCCGCCAGGAATTCTACGAGAACCTGCTGAACCGTTATCTTTGACGTATTCCTGCACCGCTCGGCAAAAGGGCGCGGAAGTGGAAATCCTCAATGCCAACGAAATCGCAAAAAAGGCGGGCGACGCTGCGTTCGGCAATCCTCTTGTCGAAAACAGCTGGCGATCACACGTCGTCGAGATGATCGTCGAATGTGTTCTATTTCCGGAGTGGAAGTGGAGTGCCGAAGGATGGTCCGGCTGGGATTTTGAACATGTAAAGACTGGCTTGCGATTGGAGATAAAACAATCAGCCGCCAAGCAGTCGTGGAAGGGAACTCCAAAGCGTACATCTCAACCAAGATTTAGATCCGAACCGCCAAAGTGCACTGCACTGACGGGGTCAATCCGAGAGCCCTTCCGGGGCGAGCCGAAATTTACGTTTTCGCGTACCATCCCATCAAAGACGACACGGCTGATCACCGGGATCCATTACAGTGGATGTTTTATGTTGTGCGGACCCGCGATCTCCCGGAAGCAGAATCGGTTCCCCTTTCGGAATTGTCCGGTAACGTGCCGATCTCTAAACTCGCCTGCTCGGTTGAGGCTGCAAGGCTTTCGATTACAGGCGACGGAGGCATCATTCCCGTCACAGAGCTTTCCTAAGCGGCAAAGGTGCAATGGTGAGGCTAAACGAAAAGGGCTACGCGGGGACGTCAGATGGGTCGGCGCTGGGCTGCGGTTGCGATCGTTGCGCTAGCCCTCGGAGCGGGGGGTGCAGGACGCCGCCGCGCGGCCGCTGGTCATCCGCGTTCACGGCATCGCGACAGCAATCGCCGTGTGCTGGCGTCCGCCGCATGGATGGCGATCAAGTCACGGTTCGCGCCACTTCACGCGGGACGGGGCCGTTGTCAGAGAGCCGAGGATTGTTTTCGTCCAGTCGAGTGGCGGCGGGCTGACGATCGCGCGCCGGGCCGCGGCTCTGGGCAGGCCGGCGACAATCGATGTATTAAACATAAACATACTGCTACTTACTCTAATGACCGACGGTCGCCAGCCTCGACGCCAAGATTTTTTGGGCTGGAAGCTAAATGGGGTCGTAACAGACTGAAAATATTAGGGGCGGGAAACTAAAGGGAAACTAGGGCCGAAACGGCGCCGCCCGTACCGAGGGATGCTGGGCCCTGTGGACCTTGGCTATTGACCCGTGCGCACAGGCCTTTTCAGCGGTCGGGGAGACAGTGACCCCTGTGCAATCCGCACGAATGGATTCACCGGATTTTCGCGTCTCGGCTGGATGCTCTGAAACCCGGGTCGGCGACAACGCGGGTCCGGTCGGAGACATCATGTTCGGGCGCGTCATTTTTTCTGCCGCTGCGGTCGCCGCGGCGGCCTTGATCGGATCATCTTTTCTTCTTAACCGCCTGCCGGAGCCGCGGCCCGCTTCCGCAGCTCCCGTGACGGCTGGCGCTCCTGAAGGGGCACCCGCGCAGGAGACGCCCGAGCGCCGATCGTCTGCCTATCGGGAAGCTTTGCTGGAGGCTGACCAGCGCGGACAATATGCTGCCGACGCCTTGATCGACGGGGTCCCCGTGCGAATGCTGATCGATACAGGCGCCACGCTGGTCTGTGTTTCCACTTCGACTGCCAAACGGCTGGGACTGAGCCATTCAGGAGGAGCCAAGCGGCTGATCCAGACGGCGAATGGGCAGTCATCCGCTTACCCGACGATTCTGAGAAGCCTGAGCTTTGATGGCCTTTACATGAACGACGTCGAGGCGCTTATTCTTGCGCCCGAGGCTGGGGAAGTGAACTTGCTCGGAGAAAGCTTTCTCAAACGCCTGGTCAGCGTCGAGCAGCGGAACGGGATGCTGGTCCTACGCCAGTAGTCAGCCTCAAGAGACGCGAATAAGCCGCGTCAGCTCGAACGGAATATCGTAGCCGTCCCAGATAAAATCGAAGTCGAGCGCCGTCCCGATCGGCGCCCAGCGCGAAACGCCGGGGCCTATCCGGGACGCTGCGACCGCTTCGATCTCAGCCCGTTCCCAGCCGAAATAGGTGATCGTCTGGTCGCTCTCCCGGATAAAGCTCGGGACCTGGTCGAGCGAGCGGATGAAGACGACACTAAGGAACCCTCCGCCGACCCGAATGTCCTGACGCTCCGGCGCGCTCGCGACGACGCTGGTCAGGTGCGTATTCTGCCAGTTGACCGACGACGCACGTCCGGTTCCCGCTGCGTAAAATGCCGCGGTCATCTTTCCGATTGCGTGCCCGACATGGGCCTTGGGATCGTCAATCGTCCATTCGAGCGCTGACGCGTCAAGGAGCCGCCGGACCCCGGCATGGTGCGCCTCAGCGTCGCCGATGACATAGAGCGCATGCGGCGAGGAGCAGGCCATCTGGCCGAAGACGAACACGTCGTTGTGAAGTTTCTTCGCGACCGCTCGAAGAGCAGGCTCGTCTAGCTTGTCGAGCGCGGCGCCGTTGATCGTCGAAAACGAAAACCGGTCGCCGAACCAGATCGACTTACCGCCAGTACGCAAGGGCAGGGGGGCGAACAAGGCGACCTTGGCGTCCCCGCCCCAGACGACACGCGCGTCGCTCATGGCGGAGATTTTGGCGCCAAGATTACCCTGTGACGGATAGTGGACGAACAATTGTGACGTGTCTCCTTGAGCCGCGAGGCGGTCGAGGAAGAGATCGACGATCGCGCGCATACGGGTGCTGATCTCCTGCGGCAGCCGCACGATATTGGCGTTGCCGGTCAGATAGGCGAGCGCCCACGAGTAAAGAAAGACTGTCTCGACATTCTGCGGCGGCAGATGAAAGACAAGGCCACGGGGTCGCGCCAACGTATTCTGCGGCACGCGCGCTGCGAAATTGGCTGCGATTTTGGCGAGCGCCGCACGGCGGGTCCAGAAGGCGAAGTGAGCGGCCGGGCCGGAGACGGTGGGTTGTCGGGGCCCAAGAAGAGTCTCAGCGACACCCGCAATCAAATCGACGCGCTCGGCGGCGAACGGCGCCGCAAGCTGTCGGCGGGCGACGTTGAGCTTCGCCAAGAGCGGGCTCTCCTGGACTTCAGCGTCGCGCGCGCTGGCGTTGTAAGCGATCACGTCGGTCACGGATCTGTCCCCACTCTGCCGTTCACGCGGCGATCACGTCGCTGCAACCCCTGAGCTCGGTCTTGGGGGCGCGACCGACAACGCGGATCGCCTTGCCGAACCGTCCGCCAACGCCGGCGTCAATCGTCTCGACGACGCCCATGTCCTCCGTCAGCACGCTATGGCCGGGATAGGATCGGGGCAGGAGCGAGACAACCTGGATGACGCCCTCTTCTCCGATGTCCGCGGGCTCCCAGCTATGCGGCCTTCTGATGATGATGTCGGTGAAGTTGGGAGGATACAGCAATCCGTCCCCACCCTCGATGAAGACAGACCCGATCTGCTCGACGAAGCCATAGAAGTTGAAAATGTTGACGAGGTTGAACCGGCGCGTGAGCGCCGATCGGAATTCAGCGTTGGAGACCTTCTGCGCTTCGAGCTTTTTCCAACCGCCCGAGTGGATGAGGATCGCATTGGAAAGATCGACCTCTCCATCGGCGAAGGCCCGATAAAGCTTGTCCCAAACGAGGAAGGTGAAGCCGAAAAGGAGAAATGGCTCGTTGCCGTGCGCACGAACGAAAGTAGTAGCGAGCTCCTTGTCGAGGTCCAGTTGCGCATCAAGGGCGAAGCTCGCTTTCGCGCCGAACTTCATCATACCCAACACGCCGCCGCCACGCGCAGTGAGATCGGTCGCCTTGATCACGTCTTTCGTGTCGATCGCGAGAAATGGTAGGCGACGGCTTCCGAGAATGGGTCGGAACGACGCCACAAGCGCTTCCGACTGACGCCGCGCCGTTTCGTTGTCGATGATGATGCGGCTCGTTCGTTGCCCGGTGGTGCCGCTTGAGCGCATGACCATCGCGGGGAGCGCGGTGCTCTTCAATTCCATTTCCTTGAAAAGGCCTACCGGCAGATAGGGAACCTCGGAGATTGAGCGATAGGTTCTGAGGCCACCCCAGGCGGCATCGATGATCCGCGCATATTCTGAGCTCTTCTCGTAATGATAGCGCGTCAGCTCGTTGAGCCCTTCGAGCAGAAGCGGCTCTTTGTCGGATTGCCGAAGCGAATAGGGCGGCTGATCGAGGAGACGCTCAAACACTCACAAGATCCTTCAGTCGCGCATAATCGATCTTGCCGCTCGAAGCGCGCGGGATTTGCACGATCTTGCGTAGCGCGAAGCTTGAGGAGGGCACTTTGTAAGTTTGGGCGAGCTCACGAACACGTGCCTTGAGCGCCGCATCCTGCTCCTGCTCATGCGCGACGGCGATTTTCTCTCCGAGATCAAGACAGGCGACCGGACAGACGGCGAACAGCGCGTGTTCGATCTCGTCAAGACCGAGCCGATATCCGGCGATCTTGGCGAAACGCTTGGTGCGTCCGGTCAGGTAAAGAAACCCCTCCGCATCCATCCGTCCAAGGTCGCCGGTTTCGAGGCGGCCGTTTATCTCGTCGCCCTTGGCGAGGTCGGCCCTGGACATGGCGTAACCCAACATGACGTTAGGGCCTTCATACACCACTGTCCCGACAACGTCGGCCTGCCGCGGCGAGCCTTTATCGTCGATGATCGACAATTTGCCCCCAGCCAGCGCGACGCCCACTGACCCCGCTCTGCGAGGGAAATCCGCATGCTGCAAGGTCGCCATGCGCGGCGAGGCCTCTGTCTGTCCGTACATGACAAAGAACTGACCCCCGCGCTGCGTCGCCCAGTCTCGAATCTTGGTCTGAACGCGAAGGTCGAGCGCGCCGCCGGCCTGCGTGAACGTCTTGACGGAATCCGGCACGATGCCCGCGCCCAGGCGGGCGAGCGCGACATAGTGAAAGGGGACGCCCGGGAAATGCGATCCGCCGACGTTTCCGATCTTCGACCAGAAACTTGGTGAAGTGATTGAATCGTTAATCAGGCACACCCGGCCGCCGGCCGTCAGATGCGAAGTGACGACCGAAAGCCCGTAGGAATAGTGCAGAGGCAAATGCGCGATGCCGACGCTGCCTTCGTCGATGTGCAGCGCCTCTGCGATCTGACGCGCGTTGGCTACGACAGCGTCACGCGACAGCCGCACATATTTCTGGCTGCCAGTTGTCCCGGACGTGGACAGAAGCAGCTGCAAAGCGGGGTCGATGGGCGGAAACGACGAGCCGGCGCCCCTTGTGGTCCATTCGACGACGCCCGCGCGTGACTGCGCCAGGCTCACGGTCGCCTTGCCCTTGCTCAAGTCGGGCAGTTTCTCGCTGGAACGGGGCGGCCCCAGAATAAGTTCAGGCTGATAGGACTCGATGAGACCTTTGATCAGATGTTCAGGGAGCGACGGATCGATCAACGAGGTCGCGTGGCCTGCCGCCGCCGCCGCCAGAAGACCGACAATGGTTTCGGAATTGACGCTGCAGAGCAGAAAAACAAGCTGCTTCTGCTCGGAGGCGATCGCCCGGGCGAGATCGAGGCTCGCGTTCCGCAGCTCTTTGCGCGTCAGCCAGCTGTCGTTGTGGTCGTCATAGACGGCCGGCGACGCCTCAAGGCGAGGGATCGCCGGAAGAAGTCCGCCGCAGGAGAGGTCGAGATCCTTCATGACACTTGCTAACTGCGCGCGACTATGAGGCGAATTTCCGATGCGCCTCATACGACGAGGCCGCCATCAACCCCGATGATCTGCCCAGTGACATAAGATGATAGGTCAGAGGCGAGAAACAAGATCGTGTCGGCGACGTCTTGCGCGGCGCCAACCCGGCCCATGGGGATTTGTGATTCCAGGTTCTTGCGTTTGTCGCCGGGAATGGCATCGATCATAGAGGTTTGGATCAGGCCTGGCGCAACCGCGTTGACGCGAATGTTCATCAGCCCCAGCTCCTTAGCTGCGGAAAACGTCGCACCGATGACGGCGGCCTTCGTCGCGGAATAGACCATCTGGCCGCTGTTTCCTCGCCTCCCCACGATCGACGAGATGTTGATGATCGATCCGCTCTTGCGTCTCGACATCAGGCGCGCGGCAAGCTGGGTGATCTTGATCAATCCGATAATGTTGACGTCAAAGAGTTCGTTGATCTCGGCGTCCGAGATCATGCCGATGAGCTTATCGCGAAGGATGCCAGCGTTGTTGACGAGGATGTCGAGGCGCTTGTGCTTCATCGCGCTCTGAATAAGCACGGTCGCCGTCGCGCTATCCGCGACCGAGCCGTAAACCGCGGTCACGCGATCGGGGTAAGCTTTTTCCAGTTCTGCGAAGCTCGCCGAAGCTTCGTCGGAAGGGCGAGCGTTGAGCACGACGCTGCACCCTGCCTTGAGCAGAGTTTCGGCCGCTGCTCGTCCAATGCCGCGAGACGCGCCGGTCACGATGGCCACGCGGCCGCTTAAATCGATGACGGTCATGGGTTGCGCCCGCAAGTCACTGACAGTCGGCTTCACGAAGCCGCTTTTTCGGGAGCCGTTTCGTCGGATACGGACAAAGCCGTTCCAAAGTCCGCCTGGACCGTGCGGTTGATAATGCCCAATCGGCCGGTCTTAATGCCCTTCTCCATAACGCGCGCGGGGTTGCCTGCGACAAGGCAATTTGGCGGGACGTCCTTCATCACGACGCTCGCCGCCGCGACCACGCAATTGTCGCCAATCCTCACCCCTGGCAGGATCATGCTCTGCGCGCCAATATTACATTCTTTCCCTATCCACGTATGGACGTGCATCCCGCGCACGGTGTCGTGGGCGAGCACGCAGGCCCCAAAATTGATTGCAGTGCCTTCGCCGATATGGATGCCGCGCGGATAGTTCTTGTCCAATTTTGCGGAAAATGAGATTCGGCAACCGGGTGCGATATCCATACCCCAGATTTTATTGAAATAGAGCCGACGCAACTCCGAAAACCATGGGCGGAACTCGCGGCGCACGACCGCGAGGACGCCGGTCGAGCGCAGGTCTGATAAATTCACGGTCGAACTCCATCAGCAAAAGCGCGGCGAACTCCGCGCTCGGACGCCTTTGGCCATCCTGCTCGTTTCCCTCCGCCAGTTTAAGGACTTTAGCCAAGGCCATTGGCCGCTCGCAAATCCGCTGCGAACTGAAAACTGCCAATTTCGCCCGCCTCACTTTTCCGGTTCGCAACTATAAATCGATCCCGAGCGGGAGGCAAAAAATACTCGGTCGCGATCAGGCGCCAACAAACTCACATACTATAGATCCTTTTGGGGCGGCGAGTGCAGGCGCCGGTTGCTTCGGCGGTTAGGGTCCTCTAAGCCCGCGCCAGCTCTGCGGCCAAACGCCGCCCTGCGCTTCCACGGCTGAGGCCTCCGTTGTTTCCTAAACCTGAGCCCAAACTTTCTCCCAATACGTACGCCTTTGAATCGCGGCCGATGGTTAAGCCGACCGGCTTTCGCGAATACGATGCGCGTTGGCTGTTCGAAAAAGAGATCAACCTGATGGGCGCGCAGGCGCTCGGTCTGGGTCTTGCGCGCCTTTTGAAGGAGCTTGGCGTCGCGCAGGAGGTGGTCGTCGGACACGATTTCCGCAGCTATTCGGCCTCGATCAAACTGGCCCTGACCACGGGGCTGATGGCGGGCGGCGCCCACGTGCGCGACATCGGTCTCGCACTCACGCCAATGGCCTATTTTGCGCAGTTCGCTCTCAATACGCCCGCGGTCGCGATGGTGACCGCCTCCCACAACGACAACGGCTGGACCGGGGTCAAAATGGGCGCGGCGAGGCCGGTGACCTTCGGGCCGGAGGAAATGGCCCGGCTGCGCGATATCGTTCTCGCCAGCGATTACGGCCCGGAGGCGGGGGGGCGGCTATGAGTTCGTGCCGGACTTCCCGGCTCGCTACATCGCCAATCTGACGAGCCGGCCGAAGCTGCGCCGTCCTCTGAAGGTTGTCGCGGCGTGCGGCAATGGCACCGCCGGAGCTTTCGCGCCTCAGCTCCTCGGCACGCTAGGGGTAGAGGTCGTGCCACTCGACTGCGAGCTCGACTTCA
>Ga0207036_10228_pt1 | contig 10111 bp, 8 predicted proteins | sample Alteio_BWMinCont_78_FD_153284 | JGI IMG/M metagenome (GOLD analysis project Ga0207036, IMG submission 153284) | Enriched cells from forest soil in Barre Woods Harvard Forest LTER site, Petersham, Massachusetts, United States -... | ecosystem: Environmental > Terrestrial > Soil > Temperate forest >... | reverse complement strand
CCGTGGGCGAAGGCAGATAGCTGGTGCCAGGGACGACCTGGCCGTGGTCGTCCACGACATGATATTGATAGCCGAGCCCGGCCATGAGCTTGAGGAATTCGCGATAGTCTGGTTTGGCGCGATCGTGAAAGTCGGTGGGGTATTCCATCAACTCGACCAGCAACATCGGCCGCAACCGGCGGAGGGTCTCGAGGCCGCCCTGAGCCACGGGTAATTCCCATCCTTCGACGTCGATCTTGATGAAATCGATATGGTCGATCTTTTCGCGGGCCACGAAGCCATCAAGCGTATCGAGCACAATGCGCGCGGTCGGGAGGGCCGAGTCCGGGCCAATGAGATAGTTGGAGGCTTGGAACCCGGCGGTGATAAGGCCCTCCCCGGCATGATCGGAAAGAGCCGCCATGACCGGCGTGACCAGGCGTTCGGCTTGGTTGAGCGCGATATTTTCGCGCAGCTCGCCGAAGGTGGAAGGCAGCGGTTCGAAGCTGTAGATATGGCCGGAGCGGATGGTTTGCGTGGCGCAGATGGAAAAAAGGCCGGCGTTGGCGCCGATATCGAGGAAGATGTCGGCGGGGCGCAGGTTGGCGGCGAAGAGAGCGAGCTCGGCGTCTTCATACGAACCATCGCGCACATAGGTGTAAGTAACGCTGTTGCCGTCACCCGAGTAGTAGAGTTCAAAGCCCTGCGGCCAGCGGATGCGCACGCGGCCATCGTGAATTAAAATCGTGGCGCGGCGGGCGCCGATGGTGGAAGCGACATGCCGGAGGGCCACGCCCGAATCTGCTTCGATAAAAAGCGGCTGCGATCCCGCGGTGAGATACCGGATGAGTCGCTGGACAAGGCGTTGGCGAAGGGTCATGGGGAGGAGGGAAGCGGGGTGATGGTCCAATCGAGAACCGGCCGGACAAATCCCGGCTGGCGGCCGCCGCCGGCGATGGCATCGCGCTGCACCGTGTTGAGCTGCAGGGCGCGTGTTGGGCGGATCACTTCGCGGATGCCGGGAATGTGGCTTAAGAGCGAGAGGGTGTAATGGTCCTCGTTGAGGAGGTTGGCTGGCACCGTGCAACGGCTGCGGTAGCGGCCTGGCCCGCGCGGTAGTTGCGCTTGCTGGCTGAAGTTTTGGTCGCCGGCGCAGAACACGACATCGCCGGACGCCGTTTCGATGGTGAATCCAACCCAGAGCCGGCTGACTGGCGCAAGGATTTCATAATCGATCTCCACCTGGAAAGTCTGTTCGACCGGCACGATCTGAGCTAATGAACCATCACTTGCCGTCACGCGGATGGCCATGACGCGCAGGACCTGTCCGTCATTGGGAGCTTCCGCCACCGACCACGTTCTTTGGCCGTAAACCTGATCGGCGAACTCAAGGTAGCGGGCCACGATCTGGCGGGTCGGCCCGGCTTCAACCACCCGGCCGGAGGCGAGCAAGATGGCGCGGGAGCAAAGATTTTGGACGGCACCCATGTTGTGGCTGACAAAGAGCACGGTGCGGCCGCCGCGGGCGACGGCGCCGATTTTGCCGAGGCATTTTTGCTGGAAGGCAGCGTCACCGACGGCGAGCACTTCATCGATGATGAGAATTTCCGGTTCGAGGTGGGCGGCGACGGCGAAGGCGAGGCGCACATACATGCCGCTGGAATAGTATTTCACCGGGGTATCCAGGAACTTCTCCACTTCGGCAAAGGCGATGATTTCGTCGAACTTGCGGCGGATTTCGGCGCGCCCCATCCCAAGGATGGCGCCATTGAGGAAAATATTCTCCCGTCCGGTCAGCTCGGGATGGAAGCCGGTGCCGACCTCGAGCAAGGAGGCCACGCGGCCGCGGAGTGTGACCCAGCCCGTGGTGGGCTCGGTGATGCGCGAAAGGATCTTGAGCAGCGTGGACTTGCCCGCGCCGTTGCGGCCGATGATGCCGACGACCTCACCGCGGTTGATGGAGAAGTTTACCTCGCGCAGCGCCCAGAATTCCTCGCGCGTGGCCGGTTGTTCGGCGGATTTGGATCGCAGCCAGCGAACAGGCGCGTGCAGGGTGGAGGTGATTTTCTCGCGCAACGAACCCCGCGCCGCCTGATGGTGCAAGGTGTAACGCTTGCCCAGGTTTTCTACGGTGATGACAGGGTCAATGGACACTGGATTAAATTACATCCGCGAAGGTTTTTTCGGTTTTGCGGAAATACCACACGCCGGTCACGAGCAGCACGGCGACGAGCGCGCAGGAGTAGGCCAGGCTCGACCAGGGCGGCGGGGCGGCGCCGCGGAGAAGAGCCCAGCGGAAGCCGTCGATGATGCCGACCATCGGGTTGAGCTCGTAGAGCGTGCGCCAGCGCGCGGGCACGAGGTTGCTGGTGAATGCCACTGGCGATACATAGAGTCCGAACTGGATGATGAAGGGCAGCACGAAGCGAAAGTCGCGGTATTTGACGTTGAGCGCGGTGAGCCACAGGCCGGCGCCGAGCGCCGCGCCGAAGGCGACGAACAAAAACAACGGAAGTGCCAGCACGCGCGCGTCGGGCACGACGCCGTAAATGGCCATGAGCAAGGCGAGAAAGGCGGCCGAGATCAAAAAGTCCACCAGGCTCACGACCACCGCGCTGAACGGAATGATGAGGCGCGGAAAATAGACTTTCGAAATCAGGTTGGCGCTGCTCACGAGGCTGTTGCTCGAGGAGGAGAGCGATGAAGAGAAAAACTGCCAGGGCAACTGCGCGGCGAAAATCAGGATTGGCCGCGGCACGCCGCCCGTGGGCAGCTTGAGGATCTGGCCAAAGATACAAAACACGGCGGTCGTCATCGCGGGCTGGATCAGCGCCCACGCCACGCCCACGGCGGTCTGCTTGTAGCGCACCAGCAGGTCGCGCCAGGTAAGGAACAAAAACAATTCACGATAGCGCCAGAGGTCGCGCCAGTAGTGCGCTTCGGTGCGGCCGGCCTCGAGGACGAGCGTGGGGGCTTCGGAAGGATTGGGGGTGTCGGTCATATCACTATACTGTACTAACCACTAATGCACACTCACAGTCACTAATACTCCGACGCAGGCAGAAGACCGACTTAACCACTGATGTACACTTATAGTCACTGATAATATGGAGTTGGGTTTTTTATCTGCTTTTTCCGGATCAGTGATCATCAGTGCCCATCAGTGGTTAAAGTGCCCTATCACCAGAGGGCGGCGAGGCGGGTGCGGAAGTTTTCGTACGAGAAATACCGCGCGCGGTCGAGGATGGTCTCGGTGTTCCAATCGCGGCGCAGCGCGGCGATGCAGGCGGTGGCGAGCCGGTTCCCGCCGCCGTAATCGACCAGCGTCCCGCATTCGCTGGTGATCACCTCGGGCACGCCGCCGGCGCGTGCGCCCAGGCAGGGTTTGCCGTGGGCCATGGCCTCGAGAAATACGAGGCCGAAACCTTCCTTCCCGCTTGGGAGCGCGAAAAGATCGCAGGCATTAAACTCATCCGCGAGCCGCGACTCCTCGACAAAGCCCAGGAACTCGACCGCCTCGGCCACGCCTTGCGTTTGCGCGAGTATTTCCAGGCGCGGCAGGTCGTTACCCGTGCCGGCGATGCGCAGGCGGGCGCCGGGTAGCTCGTCCCGGATGGCCGGCAGGGCGGCGATGAGATGATCCACCCCCTTGTAGGTTTCGGCGGAGTCGAGGCGGGTGAGCGTGAAGATCACGTGGGCGTTCGGCCGCGGCGGCGCCGCGACGATGGGGAAGGCCGGGTCGAGCGCGTTGGGCAGCACGGCGAGTTGTTCGGGGCGCAGTCCCGGGCAGCATTTCATCAGTTCGCGGCGCGTATAGTCGCTCACGCAAAAAATCCGCCGCGCGCCGCGCAGGGCCATGCGCTCCAGCAGGCCGAAGGGCCGCCACACATCGATGCCGTGCGCGACCAGGTAGTAGTCCAACGAAGGGCGAAAAAATTTGGCGGCGCGGGCGATGAAAAGCTGCCGCACGTGCCCGCAGACGATGCGCCGGCTGCGCACGCCGAGGCCCAGGGCCGCGAGGGAAAAGCGCCATTTGTTGCGGCCACCGGCGAAGGCTTTTCCCAGCCGGCCGTTGGTGTAACGGGCGAGGAGGGTGTCCGGAAAATCCTTGTCGTTGAGCACGGCGAGGGAGACGCGGCCATCCGGCGTGGCGGCGGCTTCCTCGCACAGCGCGCGCAAATAAAGGCGCAGCATGCGGGGGATGCCGCCCTCGGAGGCAAAAAGCTCAGGACACAGCAGGAGTGTGGGCATCAGAACAAAAGCTGAAAGCTGAAGGCTGGAGGCTGAAAGCTGAACGAGGGGAGAAACGGAAAAGTGGAATAAAGCGCAGCAGATTTTTCAGCTTTTAGCCTTCAGCCTTCAGTTTTGTTTAAACACGGGCTGGCGGTTCACAAAGGCGATGAGCATGGCGAGGCTCCAGAGGCGCGACCATTCGCGGGTGTCGCTGCCGGTGAGGAAGTGTTTCCAGCGGTCCTGCACCGCGCCGGTGGCGAAGAGGTTGCTGCGGGCCACGCTGGCGGTGGAAAATGTTTCGTCGAGAAAAGGCCGCAGTTCGCGGCGCATCCAAACGGGAAAGGGCAGGGTGAAGCCTTGTTTTTTGCGGAGGAGGGTTTCCGGCGGCAGCACGTCGGCCGCCGCCTCGGCGAGGGCGGTTTTTGGGCGGTCGCGTCCGTCCTTGAACGACGCGGGCTGGCGCCAGAGCCACTCGAAAAGCGGGCGGTCGACGAAGGGCACGCGCAATTCGAGGGAATGGCGCATGCTCATGACATCGCTGTCGCGCAGGAGCACGTCGGCCATGTAGGTGCGCGACTCCCACGCGCTGATGAGTTCGAACTGGCCGGCGCCGGCGAGCTCGGCGGTGATGGTGGCGAGTTGGGGATGGTGCGGCGGCTGGCCGCCCATGGTGGCTTGCAAATCGGGATGCAGCAGCGAGCCGCCCGCGGCCGCGGAAAAGACGCGCCGCTGCAGCGAGGCCAGTTCATGCGCGTCGCGCGCGTGGCGAAGAAAATCGGCGAGTTTGCGCGCACGCACGCCGCGACGGGCGAGGCCGGCGAGCAGGGCGTTGCGCATGATCGCGGGCAGTTTCAGCCACAGGGGCAGCCAGCGCGCCAACCGCGGAATGTCGCGGAACGAGGGATAGCCGCCGAAGAATTCATCGCCGCCGAGACCGGAGAGCGCGGCGGTGACGCCGCCGGCATGCGCGGCGCGGCTGGCGTAGTAAGTGTTGATGCCGTCGCCGGTGGGCTGGTCGAGGGAGGCGAGAATTTTTTCAACATCGTTGGCGATTTGCGCGCCGGTCAGCACGCTGGCGCAATGCTCGGTGCCGAAGTGCCGCGCGGCGCGGGCGGCGAAGGCCGCCTCGGAAAATTCGCTTTCGTCGAAACCGATGGAAAACGTTTTCAGCCGGGTGCAGCCCGCGCGCTGCATGAGGCCGACGATGACGGAAGAATCGAGGCCGCCGGAAAGAAACGCGCCCACGGGCACATCGGCGAGCAGGTGGGCGCGGACGGTGTCTTCGAGCCTGGCGCGCAATTCGCGGATGAAATCCTCGCGCGTGCCACAGGGTTTGGTTTGGCCGGAAATTTTCTGGAAGGTCCACCAGGGGCGCACATAGAGGTGCCCGGCGTGAAAGGTCATGCATTCGCCGGGACGCAGGCTGATGATGCCGCGCCAGATCGTGCGTGGCGCCGGCACGGCGAGCCAGGCCAGGTAATCGGCCATGGCCTGCGGGTCGATTTCCGTGGCGATGGCGTTGGAGGTGAGCAGGGCGTTGAGCTCCGAGGCGAACAGCAGGCGCGGGCCGGCGTGGTGCACATAGAGCGGCTTGATGCCGAAGGCGTCGCGCGCGAGAAACAGGCTTTGCTCGCGCGTGTCCCACACGGCGAAGGCAAACATGCCGCGCAGGCGGTCGAGGCAGGCTTCGCCCCAGTGCGCGAAAGCGGCGAGCAGAACTTCGGTGTCGCAGCGGGTCTTGAACGCGTAACCGGTGGATTCGAGTTCGGCGCGGAGCTCGCGGTGGTTGTAGATGGAGCCGTTGAAGATGAGATAAAAACGGCCATCGGCCGTGACCATCGGCTGATGGCCGTGCGCCGGGTCGAAGATGGCGAGGCGGCGCATGCCCAGGGTGGCTTCGCCTTGCGTGACGGAACCGCCATCGTCGGGCCCGCGATGCCACATGGCTGTGCTCATGCGCATGACGGCGGCCTCGCGGTCGGCCGGCGCGTCGGTGGGGCTGATAAATCCGGCTATGCCGCACATGGAAAAAAATTTCGAAAGCTTCGCAGCGTCACTTCCGGGGTGAAGCGGCTAAACGGCGGGATAACGCCAGAAATCACAGAATGTTAATTGGTCGAGACTTGCTGACTCCAATGAGGTCAACGTAAAGAAGTCTCCGGCGCAATTCTGTTGATTGGCTGCGCAAAGTTTTGCTTGCGCAATGGGCGATTTTAGTTGCCGTCGCGGTTTTGCCCCGCCTTCGCCCCGAGCCTGGTCGAACGGGCTACGGCGTGGCACAGCCACGAATGGCATTCATCCATGCGAAAACTTAGTATTTAACCGCGGATGGACCCGCCTTCGCTAAAGCTACGGCGTGGCAGACGCAGATGAACGCGGATATTAACAGGCTGTTGAAAAACTCTGCCGCAGCGCTTCTGCTCGCAACCCGACGGCCAACACGGCCTTGGGCCGTGTGCTGCGCCAGCAGCACAGTTTTTCATAGCAGCCTATCAGCGCGAATTAGCGTCCATTAGCGGTTAAACTCAATCCGTGATCATCCGCACTATCCGCGGAAAAATCATAAGTGAACATCAGTGCTCATAAGTGGTTAAAAATAATCCGCGTTCATCCGCGTCCATCCGCGGTTAAAAAACATCTCGATTCGCGGTGCCTATGCGCAAATGGCCTGCGCGACGGCGCGGGCCTGATCGGCCGAAACCAGCTTTTCCACGAGGAGCAGGCCAAAATCGAGGGCGGTGCCGGCACCGCGGGAGGTCAGCAGCTGGCCGTCGGCCACGGTGCGTTCATGCGCCAGAATGGCGGGCAATTCGCCGGCGACGGAGAAATGCGCGGTGTAGCGGCGGCCGGCGAGCAAGCCGGCGTCGTGCAACACGGCGGGAGCGGCGCAAATGGCGGCGAGCCAGCGGCCGGCGGCGTGCTGCCGTTGCACGAGGGCGCGCACGCGCGGGTCGGCGCGCAGGTGCTTCACGCCCGGGCCGCCGGGGAGAAAAACGCAGTCGAAGTCGCGCGTCAGCACCGCGGCGAGGGTGGTGTCGGCATGCATCGTGAGGCCGCTGCGACCGGTGACATGGATCTGTTCGCCGAGCGCGGTGGTGGTGACTTCGACGCCGGCGCGGCGCAGCAGGTCGATGGGCGCGGTCGCCTCGATTTCCTCGAAACCGTCGGGAAGGATTGCGAGAACGGTGGGCATGACGAACAATACCGTATTAACCACTAATGCACACTAATGGTTGGGAATCGGAAAGTATCAAGTGTCAGGTTTTCAAGTATCAGGATCGGGAATTAGGAGTCAGGAACGGTCAGTTATCTTCGAACTTGGTACCTGGCACTTGAAACTTCACGACCACCTGCGGTTAAAATGTCAGTGCTCATAAGTGGTTAAAATGCTCTACTAGCCACAATGCTCACGGATGCACACGGATTTTTTCGCGGGAAGCGGCTGGTGATTTTTGGCGCGGGCTATGTCGGCGGCGAGCTCGCGCGGCAGGCGCTGGCCCGCGGTCTGCGGGTAACGACGCTGACACGCAACGCGGAGCGAGCGGCAGCGCTGGCGGCACTTGGCGCCGAGGCAATCGTGGCTGACCTGGCGGGCGAGGCATGGCATGGGCGCATCGCGGGTGGGGCGGAGTTGGTCGCGAATTGCGTGAGCGCGGGTGGAGGCGGGCTCGAAGGCTACCGGCGCAGCTACGTCGAAGGCATGGCTTCAATCCTGGCATGGGCGCGCGCGCGCGGCGCGGCGGGCACGCTGGTTTACACTAGCAGCACCTCGGTCTATCCGCAGGACGGCGGAGTGACCGTCGAGGAAACCGCGCCGACGGAAGGAGCGGGCGAGCGGGCGCAACTTTTGTTGGAAGCCGAAGCACAATTACGCGCGCCGGAAAAAACGGGCGGCCCGGCGAGCCTGGCGTGCTCGCGATGGTTTATCCTGCGACTGGCGGGAATCTACGGGCCGGGCCGGCATCACTTGCTCGAACAAGTTCGCGCGGGCGAAATCGCGGGGCGCGGTGATTATCATCTGAATCTCATCCATCGCGACGACATCGTGGCGGCGATGTGGGCGGCGTTGGGCGCGCCGCCGGTGGTGGCGAATGAAATTTTCAACGTGGCCGATGACGGCGCGGCCTTGAAAGGGGAGATCACCGCGTGGCTGGCCGCGCAGCTCAGCCGGCCGGCGCCGCGATTCACGGGTGAGCCCGTGGCCGGGCGCCGCGCGGTGCCGCCCGATCGCATCATCGCAAACACCAAGCTCAAAAACCTGCTCGGATGGAAACCGAGCTACCCCACTTTTCGCGAAGGCTATCGGGAGATTTTAACCGCGGATGGACGCAGATGAACGCGGATTATTTTAACCACTTATGAGCACTGATTTTCACTTATGAATTTTTCCCGCGGATAGCGCGGATGATCACGGATTGAGATTAACCGCGAATGGACCCTACTTCGCTCTCCGAGCTTCGAAGGGCAGGCGTGAATTCACGCGAATGGCTGATAAAAAATGCTGCTGGCGCAGCACACGGCCCAGGGCCGTGTTGGCCGGCGGGTTGCGCCAGAAAACGCTTCGAAGTGTTTTCTGCTCGCAACGACGGCCAGCAGGGTTTTTTAGCTGCCTGTTAATATCCGCGCAAATCCGCGTGATCCGTGGTTAGAAATCTGAATAAGTGCCTATAAGTGTTCATCAGTGGTTAAAAACGGATTCGCGTGAATTCGCGTCCATTCGCGGTTAAAAAAGTTTCCCCAAAAAAATTTGTTGTCGCGTTAAGTCGCTGCCCGGCTCTCAACTCTCAGCTTTCAACCCTCAACTCTTCTTACCATGGCCGGCGTAGGCAAACTCCTCAAACAAGCCCAGAAAATGCAGCGTGGCATCGAGACGCTCCAAGCCCAGCTCGAGGCGAAGGAAATCGACGTCACGAGCGGCGGCGGCGCGATAAAAATAAAAATCAGCGGCGGGGGCCGGTTTATTTCATTGGTGCTCGATCCCGAGTTTCTCAAGGAGGACGCCAAGTTCGTGTCGGACACCGTGCTCGCCGCGGTGCAGGAGGCCGCGAAGCAGGCCAAGGAATTTAATGACGCCGAGATGCAGAAGGTGACCTCGGCCTTCCAGATGCCGGGTTTGATGTAAGTAACAAGTAACAGGTTTCAAGTTCCAAGGGTTGGGTCCAGGTGACAAATTTCGAGCTTCGACCTTAAACCTTAAGCCTTAAACCTGATACTTGATACTTGGTACCTGACACTTTCTTCCCATGACTCCCGCGTTTGAGAAACTGCAGAAATATCTCAAGCAACTGCCCGGCCTCGGCTACCGGTCGGCGGAGCGCATCGCGTTGCATCTGCTGGTGGAAAAGCCGGCGCGGCTGCCGGCGCTGGTGACGGCATTGCAGGAGGCCGCGGCCGCGGTGCGGCGCTGCGAGCGTTGCGGCAACCTGGCCGAGGGCGGGTTGTGCGCGATCTGCGAGGATGGCCGGCGCAATGCGGGCCTGGTCTGCGTGGTCGAGCACGTGCCGGACCTGGTCGCGATCGAGCGCAGCGGCGCGTATCGCGGGGTGTATCATGTGCTGCACGGGCGGCTCTCGCCGATTCACGGCGTGGGGCCGGACGATCTCAATCTTGCCGCGTTGCTCGCCCGCATTGGGCCGGGCGAAGTGGGCGAGCTGATCCTGGCGCTGTCCAACGACGTCGAGGGCGAGGCCACCTGCCATTATATCATCGAGCATCTGCCCGCAGGGCGCGAGGTGAAGGTGACGCGCATCGGGTTTGGCCTGCCGAGCGGCGGCGGCGTGCTGTATGCGGACTCGGTGACCTTAAAGAGCGCGCTCGATGGGCGGCGCGACTATCATTAGCAGCGGTTTAGAATTAGTGTAGCCACAAAGGATCACAAAGAACTCACTTTTTTAACCGC
>Ga0207036_10226_pt1 | contig 10131 bp, 4 predicted proteins | sample Alteio_BWMinCont_78_FD_153284 | JGI IMG/M metagenome (GOLD analysis project Ga0207036, IMG submission 153284) | Enriched cells from forest soil in Barre Woods Harvard Forest LTER site, Petersham, Massachusetts, United States -... | ecosystem: Environmental > Terrestrial > Soil > Temperate forest >... | reverse complement strand
TTATTTACACAGCTTGGCTTCCGATCCTTGCACTGATTCTATTGCTATGGATACCGGCTGTCTCTAGTTTCGCCATCGATTATTCCCTCGATCCTGCCGATTCCCTTGATCCGACCGGGGGCAAGATCAAACATGTAATCGTCATCATGCTGGAGAATCGATCGTTTGACGAGTATTTCGGAACATACCCTTATCAGAGCCAGGACGGACCCGGTGGGCTCAACAACGGCAATCAGGCCGATGGATATGCCGCTCTGCTGCAAAGTCAGCCCAAATGGCCCGGCGTCCCTAATCCGAACGACGGCCAATATCTATTGCCCGCATACACAAGCAAGTACGACACCAACCCCGACATTAACATCGGCGGGCCGCACGGCGCGATTGACTTCGGGATCGATTATGACAACGGCCTGATGGATGGCTATCTGCGCGGCCCCAGCACTGAGAGCGACATCATGGGCTATCATGACTGCCGCGACATCCCAGACTACTGGGACTATGCGCAGAATTTCGTGCTTCAGGATCACATGTTCGAGCCGACCTCAAGTTGGAGCCTGGTTTCGCACCTTTACCTGGTGTCCGACTGGTCGGCCAGTTGCACCACCATGGGCGACCCAATGAGCTGCTTGAGCGACATTGGCCAACCAGCGGGAGGGAACCCCGGGGCCGCCGGTTACCCCTGGACCGATCTGACATATTTGCTATATCAGCACTCAATTGCCTGGAAGTACTATATGACCAGCTATGTCCCAGGCAAGGACGTTGGCGTGCCCGATGACCCCGGCGACTCCATATGGAACCCACTGCCAGCCTTTACGACGGTGCAGAACGACGGACAGATACAGAATATTCAGACCTTAGGCTCGCCTGGAACTCCCTCCACGTCAACCGGATTTTTTCAGGACGTTCTCAGTGACGCGACGCTTCCTCAGGTGTCTTGGATCATCCCTGGAAACATTGTCATCGGCGCCACTAACGGAGTTACGACCTGGACGAATTGCACGAAGATCTCGGATTCCAACTGCACCGGGACCAGCGACCACCCGCCGCAAAGCGTGAGTGCCGCGCAGAATTACATCGCCACGTTGGTCAACGCCGTGATGAACAGCCCATGCTGGCAAGACACAGCCATTTTCGTCACCTGGGACGACTGGGGCGGGTTTTACGACCATGTGCCGCCACCCATGATCGATCAAAACGGATATGGCATCCGCGTACCAGGCCTGTTGATCAGTCCATGGGCTCGTCATGGGTTCATCGATTCGCGGCCGTGCAGCTTTGACTCATACTCGCGTTTGATCGAGGATATCTTTATGGGAGGCCAACGATTGGACCCGCTTACCGACGGCCGGCCCGATCCGCGCCCAACCGTTCGGGAGAACCTGGCGGGCGATTTGCTGCAGGAGTTCGACTTCACGCAAACGATCCCGCCGAACCAGAATAAGCTGGTCATTTCGAGTCCCAGCCCGTGCGCCGCGCCGCCGGCCGACCCATTTACGGCATCGCCTTAAGCCACATAGCCGTGGGGCGTGACCCGGCGGGCCGCAAGCGGACGATCAAATGCGGTTCCGGCCGCAACGCCAAACCGCTCCGATCGGTTGAGAAGGATCGCTAAAGCTCCTGATCCAAATGGAAGACCTGTGTAACAAGTGAACCTACTGGCACCAATTTCGATTATAGCCAAACGAATAGTTTCAATTGGCGCCAGACTGATTGCCGGTCCCGGAGTAAGGTTGAGCGAGGTTTGTATCGCGTTCACGGTTACGTTGACGGAGCTGGTTGCCGTCGTTCCGACAGGGCTCCGGATCGTAGCGGTCAGCGTGTAGCTGCCGGCGGCCGCGAATGTGGCCGTCGTGCTTGCTGCCGCATTGTTGTTGTTTGGCGAAAACGTCACGGGAGCCGGACCTGTGGAAGACCAGGCATAGGTAAGGCTTGGCGCACCGCCGGACCCAGGATAGCCGCCCGCCACAGATACGCCGGCGCCGGCGCCGGTAACGGGATTTGGGGTCGCGGCCGCCGGCGTCACCACGATGGGTATCGCCAGCAGATCAACCGTTACGCTGACGGAGCTGCTTTGCGAATGGAGAGCGGCATCGGTCACCTGTGCCGTTATCGTGTATGAGCCGGCCGCCGTGAACGTTGCCACAGCGTTTTTTGCCTCGTTTGAGCCGTTTGGCGAGAACGACACGGCGCCGGGTCCCGTGGCGGACCAGGTATACGTTAGGTTCGATTCGCCGCTGGTGTCCGCGCCCAATACGGTGAGTTGCGTCGTGCTGCCGATAACCGGATTCGGGTTGGCGGTGGCGGGTTCGGGAATCCACGGCTGAGCGCCGTCGAAGAAATCTTGAATCTGATTAGCGATGTACTGCCCGATATAGACATGGCCTGCGTCGGTTGGGTGGAAGCCGTCGGCCGACATGTAATAGTCGGCGTCGCCGTCGTTCTCCGGCATCCCGACGTGCCCCGTGCCGGTGACGGAGCCTTGCATATTGACAAATGGCGTGATCCCGTTAATCGCCGGGAGTGACACCGCGGCTTGGGCCTCCAGCGCGTTCGACATTATGCCGTACAAGTAGGACTGTTTGGAGCCGGTACACCACGTTCCCACCGGGATGAGAATCGCCGTGGGAAATGCGGACTGTAGGCCGGTCCACAGCGCGGCCGCGGCGGCCTGAACGACATTCGGCGCATACGGCGTATCGTTCGAGCCGCCGGCTATCACGATGTAAAATGGCTGCGCCTGCCCGAGCGAATCTCGAGGGACGAATGGCGCGATGTCGCCATACCAATGGGCTAGCCCGGCCAATCCGCCCGTATTGGGAGCCAGGCTGCCCGTATTCATGGTCAGTAAGTCTGCCTGTCCCGCGAGAGCGTTTCTGAACAAGATGATAATTTGCGCGTTAACCACGCCGCCGGCATTGCCATACACGTTGACGTTGCCGGCGCCGACATTTGGCAGCGCTTCAAGGTCGGATTGTATGGTCGCGAGGGAGTCGTTGTAGTTGATGGCGGCCGTCGTTGCCGAGGCGCCGCCGTGGGTGTAGGTCAACGTGTATGCGCCGCTGCTGCTGAAGCCGATATCGGCAACCCATGCGTTTGCCGGCGGCAGTGCTCTATCGATATAGGTCATGTTGCCGATGGGACCGGTATGGATGTAGCCCGTGCCGCCCTGGCTGAGCGACCAAACATCCCAGCCGAAATGCCATCCCACTTGATACGGCCAGCCAGTCATGTAGGAAGTTCCGTTGCAGCCCTGCGCCCAACTGTCGCCCAGTACGAAGCATCTGGCGCTCGTTGTCGGTGACGCTTGCGTGATCGTGTCGTTCACACCGACCGACGCTCCGCAAAAGACGCAGAAGCCGCACTCGACACGTATGCGCCGCGTGGCTCGAACGCCCCCGAAGTCCAGCATAATGTTACGAAGGCCGATAGTCGTTGGATAATTGAATCCGCCGGCGGTGTTTACCGTCGTGCCGCAATTCACCGCGACAACTCCGTCCACCAATATCCGCACAGTGCCCTGGCCTCCCTTAATGATAACCTCCACTTGCGTCGAGTTGGCATTGAAGTCGGCGGCAATGTATCCCAAGGGGCCGCTGGCGGCGGCGGCGTTGGCATACCCGTACACGCACGAGGAGCTAGGGCTTTGACCGCCGGCCTGAACCGGATAGTTGTTGTTGAACAGGAAGTTAGGATTTGCCGTATTCGACGATATGAGCCATGCCTGTTGCTGATTGATCAGCGGCTTCACGACGACCGCCGATCCGCCGGTTAGCGACGAAGTCAGCGTGAGAGGGTCGCTCGCATTCACGATGCTGTCCGCCAATGTCACGGTCCAGGCGCGGGACGTTCCGGACACGGTTGCATTTCCGGCGCCCACAGTCGAGAGGCTGGTGATCGCCGCTTGCACGACGCTCGGCGAGGCGTTGTATGGGATGGCCGCGGTGACTTGACCATTGAAGCCTATCGTGTACGTACCGCCTTTCGGGTTGCCGAGTGAAACGCTGTACGCGGACGATATCGACGTCGCGGCGGTCGGTGTCAGCGTTACCGTAAAGGCTTGGCACGGATGCTGCATGGCGCAGACAATCCCTAAGAGCCAGACTATATGCGACAACCAAAGTCTCATCCGTATCACCATGCGAGTTCCACACCTTTTATTATAGCGCATGATCAGTTCACGGTCACTTGCGCGATACCGCCAACAATACCGGACTTTGCCTTAACGGTAGCGCTTCCGGCGGCCAGGCCGCTGTGGTAAAGTCCCGTTACCGAACTCACGGAGCCGACGCTCGGCGACACGAGGACCCACGCCAATGTGGGCTGCGTGGCCAGCGCGATGCCGAACTGGTCATATGCCACGGCCGTGAACTGCTGGGTAGTGGCGAGCGGCAGCGTAATCGACGCCGGGCTGACACCGACCGACGTAAACGTTTGGTTGACAGTGACTGGGCTCGTGGAGGCAGGCACGATGTTGCCTAACGCATCGGAAATATTCACCGAGAAGATATACGTACCTGCTTCGCTCAATGTGGCGACGCAGTTTCGTGCGGCGTTCGTGCCGTTCTGTGAGAATGATACGGGAGCCGGGCCGCCGGCGGACCAGGTGTAGGTGAGGCCGGCCGCGCCGCCGGAGCCGTTGTACGCACCGACAACGGACAGGTTCGTCGCGGCGCCCTTGACCGGGTTCGGCACGGCGGCGGGCGGCGTCGCCACGGTAATGACCGGCGCGGCGACGGTGACCGTGGTACTGCCTTGCCATCCACCGCCGTTTGCCGTGACGATTGCCGTGCCCGCAACGGGACCGCTATGGTACAGACCGGTCACGCCAACGGAACCGACACTGCCTGTTCCGAGTGTCCACGAAATGGTCGGCTGGGGCGAAACCGGCCCAAATTGGGTGACCAGAGAGGCCGTAAAATACTGCGGAGTCTGCGGAGCCAGGTTAATAGCCGGACCCGGCGTAACGTTCATCGTTGTCGTTAAGTTCACGGTGACGCCTACCGAGCTGGTGGTCGTGTTCCCGGGAGGGCTCTTAAGCGTTACGGTAAATATATAGCTGCCGGGGGCGGTGAATGTCGCGGTACAGTTCTTGGCGGCATTGCTGCCGTTTGCCGAGAACGTTACCGCCGCAGGCCCCGTGGATGACCACGTGTAGGTGAGCTTGGACTCGCCGTTGAAATAGCCTCCCAGGACCGATAGCTTTGTAGTTGTGCCTGTGACTGGATTGGGCGCAGCCGATGCCGGCGCCACCAGGATGGGATAGAATACGGTCGGTGTGGTGTTGGCCTCATTCGACGGGAGCGATTCTCCTCCGACGCCGGCCGCCGTGACGAAGTAGAAATACCTCTGGCCATTCGTCAGGCCCGTGTCGGTAAAGGCCGTCCCGGCAACGCTCACGACTGCAGGAGCCTGTTCTCCGCCGGTGGCCGTCGCGCGGTAAATGTTATAGGATGTCGCGCCGCCGGCGCCTGTCCACGAGAGGCTGACCGAGGCATTGGCCGGCGAAGCCGTCAGATTCGAAGGCGCGGGCGCAGCGCTGCTCAACAGGCCATAAACACCCACGAGTCTAACCGATCCAACATACACTTTCCCGTTCGTGACGACCGGAGAAGTGAAGTGGATAAAGTAGCCATAGGCATCGCGTGCCGCGTTCTGGTTCGAGCCATACAGGACGGTATGCAGGTTGGTCGCATCGAATGCGTACAAGGTCCCCGGAACCAGGTTATCTCCGGGGCTTGGCACGTTGGCCCACAAAATGGCGGTTCCCGGATTGGACCCATTCGCGGAAATAGAAAGTCCGGGCGAAAAGTTCGCGTTCGAAATCGTGGATGTCGAAACAGGCATCGTATTGAATTGCGAGCCGTTGTAGGAATACGCGCGCGCCACATCATACATGGACCAAACGTAATAGGTAGGCGTGTTCGGATCGTTCCAAAATACGGGCGTGGATTCGATCAGGCTGTTCGACGCTTGGAACTCCTGAAGTACCTGGTCGTCGGTCGGCTTGTAAGATCCCAAATCGTCGCCATCGATCAGGAACACTCTGTGACTCTTGCCACCGGCGATAATTCGGTTGGTATTCGGGATGCCGACCACTCCGGCGGACCCGAGATCGCCGTCGATGCTTCCGAGTGTCGCCTGGTTGTAAGGAGTAAACGAATCGAGCAGCGAAAGGCTTGGGCTGAGTTTGAGAATGCTGTCGCCGAAATTAGCGCCGCCGTCGAACAACCCATTTCCCGTGGCGACGTACAGGTTACCGGATGCGTCGGTGACGAGGCCGTTGCCGCCCATCCAGATGCCGCCTTGGGTGGAATCGCCAGTTGTATCCACGAATACGGCCGGCGGTTGGCTCAAGTCCGACGCGTTATAGCCCGCAAGCCAACCGTGGTACGGGCCGCAATCGGCGTCGTTCGCCCATCCCATATAGACCATGCCGTTCGCGAGTGTTAGAGCTGTCCTCTGTGTCTGGTATTGCGCCAGGAACGGGGAGACGCCGCGCGCCGAAAGAAGAATCTCCTGTGGGCTGTTAAACTTGTCCAGCCCGGTAGTAATGTCTACGGCTCGGATGTATTGATGGTAGGTGCCGTCGGAATGCAGGTTAAAATGAACGAAATACAGTGTATTTGTCGACGTGTCGATGACGGGCGTGCTCATAATGCCCACTCGTCCAGGATTGATCAGGCCGCACGACAAGGCGGTCTGAGCGAACGTGGGTGGCGTTCCGTAATTCGTGTGCCATAGCAGGATGCCGTTATCGGCGTCGAATGCGTAGATGCTGTTACCCATAGTGGCAATATACAGCACGTTATGGACAGCGCCGTCGACCGTCAATCCGGGAACGTAAAGCGGCTCCGCCCACACCCAATCGTCAACGGGTATGCTGAACAGCTTGCCGAACGTGGCTTGATTGACGTTCGATGTATTGAGCATGCTTTCGCTCAGGTTGGCCCCGGTTCGGTCATTGTCGTAGTGTTGTGTCCATACGGTTGCGGCGGGACACGCCAGCGGCGCCAGGATCAAGCTAAGAATGGCGAAAACCGACCGGCATAGGGCGAGGTTTCGTATAGATCGCGCGGTCATTGTAGCGGAATATCCTTTTGGTACATAGATAAATGCAATGATGGCTAGGTGATACCGTGTCAATGCCGTTTTACAGGTTCATAAGCGGAATCCTGGGGCTAAACCCCCTGGCTACGCGGACCAACCCCCTTCGGGGCTAAAGATAAGCGGTCCTTAGCCCCGAAGGGGGTTGGTCCGCGTAGCCACACCGTTCAGGGTGTGGTGAGCCTTTATTGAAGCGCTCCGCGATGGATTATGTTCCGGCTATGCCGGGTTAAGTTTACAAGAAAAGTTGATCAGCCGGTAATTGTCGCCACGTCGGACCTTCCCACGGATAAGTTCTCATACGACAGTATACTATATATGACATGCATAAATCGTGCCACATCACCAAGCCGCCACATAATAATCAGCTATTTGGCTTCGGCCTTGGAGAAACGGCTTGCGGACGGGGGTGACTTGCGTGTTTCAGGTTCGGCTTTGCCGATCTCGGCGAGTTTATCCAGGTAGGCTGTGGTGGTGGTAATGTATTGCGCGTGCGACCAGGTGAGGGGCGCCACGGAGAGCGGTTGCAGCGTAAAGGGGTGGACCTGCTCGGAGAGGACTCCCGTGCGGAGGGCGCAGATAGCGGCCCACTCCAGAAGGTCGAGAGCGCCGCGGAGGTCGGCGGCCGTCTTGGCCGTCGCGATATACCAGTCTGCGAGCCACAGCGTGCAGATGATCCATGGGTTGCCTGGGACGTTCGCGAAATCCTCGGTGACGTGGAAGTACCAATCACGCTCGTACCGGGCGACGCCGCCGACTCCGACTCGCACCCACAGCTTCCGCCCGATCGCCTGCATGGTTGCGACGACCCTGGCATCGTCGGCCGGCAGAACGCCGAAGGCGAATAGGGCATAGGCGGAGGCGTCGACGGTGGTGTCGCGGACGATCTGGCCTTTCTTCTCGAAGTTTATCATGCGGGCGAAATAACCCGCGTCGCCGTCCCAGAAGTGCTTGAGCAAACCTGCCTCGATCTCGGCAGCGGCCGTGCCGAACCGCTCGACTGAGTGCGTCTTCCCAAACAATTGGGCGATTTCGGCGGCGGCCCTGAGCGCGGCCACCGTGGTTGCCGCGGTGAACAGGTGGACGCCCCGGCGCTCCTCCCAAATGTCCCACGACGGCAGCGGCAGGCCCGTGCCGGGATCTCGAAACGAGGCGATGAAATCGGCGCAGGGCGCGACAAAGTCGTCGTACATGCGCGCTCCAAATTCCATGTCCTGATATCGCTTGATATGGTGGCGCAGGGCCCATACAGCCAGCGCGGTGCCGTCTTCCTGAAATGGCGTCTCCATGCCGCCGCCGTTCACGACCCATGGATGCCAGGAAGCGCCCACGGTGCCATCCGGCCCGTACTTGTGCTGCAGGGCGGCGCGGTCCTTCGGCAGCGCGCGCGCGCAAAACTCGAAAAACGGACGGGTCAACTCCTGGACGCCGAGCCGGTCGAGGGCGTAGGAAGCCAGTGCGCCGTCGCGCGGCCACATGTAGGAGTAGTGGGCACGGGCCGTCTCCATAATATCGCTGTCGTTGGACGCAAGTATGGCGCCGCGCTTGTCCGTTTGCGTACGGATAATCAGGAGACTATGAACGAACAGCTCGGCAACTCGTGTCGGCAAGGCGGCTAGGTCGTCGCGGCGTTGCGAGAATGCCTTCCAGTGTGCCACGGTCCGATCCAGCAGATCCTCGAACTCCCCGTCGCGCAAGGGGGCCTGCAAGTCGACGGCCGACTCCAGACTTTCGGCGACGGCAAGCCAGGCGCGCAGGATCACCGCGCCCTTGGCCGGCAGGTGCATGGTGTAGCTCACGACGCTGTCGATCGACCCCTGAGCGATGGCGTTCATGGACAGCAAGCCGTCCTCGGCGTCGCGCCAGGTCCCCTCGGCGCCGCGGAAGCCCTTATCGCCGCAGGCGTACTGCCATATTCCGCTGTCGAGCGCCTCGGGATCGTCGCCGACAAGCCCCGAGAAGAAGAAATAGCGATTGCGCTTGTAATGGACCATAGCCGGCTCATAAGGGTAGTAGAAAGCCGTGTCGCCGATATCGGATTCATCGATGCGCAGGTCATAAGCGAAGAACATCCGTGCCTCGCGCGCATTGTCGCGCAGGTTTTCCACCACGAATCTCTGCAGGAAAATGTTGCGATCATGCAGCACGGCGTGGCAGACGCGCAACCGGACGCCCAGGCCCTGGTGTCGGGCGGTGCAATCGGTGGCCAAGGCGCCAGGCGTGTATTTGATTTGCCAGTCCCAGGAATCGTCGAGCCAGGCAAACCCGCCGTCGATTACCCAGACGCCGACTCGGCAGCGGTAACCGCCCACGTGGTTGGCCCATCCAACATAAGGGTAGTAGATGTCGCGAATGGAGAGATGGCGGTCCAGATTGATCAGGAGCTCGCCGTTGCCGAGGACGATATCTCGAGGCATACGTCAGTCTACCTCGCAGAGAGGCGTTCGTCAATTGGGAACAGTGGCCGGTGGTTAGTGGTCAGTGCTTGGTGACCAGTGGTCAGTGGCCGGTCGTCGGAATATGCCGACCACCCATCACTGACCACTGGCCACTAACCAACCACTAACCACTACAGACCGCTGCGGTGAGCGTAGACGGGATTCACACTCACGGCATAACCGAGGTTATTAAGCGGGTTGGTGCGAATAACCACACGATCCCCAGGTCTGACGCCCCCAATACCGATCTCACGGCCATTAAACCGAAAATTGGCGTTGGGAGTCAGTTCGACGGTTGTCCCGTTGTTCAGTGTTATCTCGTTATTGCCGTCGACCGTCTGGCCGACGCTGCTAACTCTTCCGCGGACGCGATCTCCATCAGGTTCGCTGAGGTCGCCGCACGGTGACCATATCGCCCATTTGGAGGTCGGCCAGAGACGCCTGCTGACGCGGCTGGCCCGGCACTGCCAGGAAGATATCCGTGTGCCTTGTGAACGGGATCGAGTTGTCGACGCCGTCCGCTCGGACAATGACTTGCCGCGGAGACGTATCGGTGTTGATTGCGGTCAATCGGCCGGTAATCGAC
>Ga0207036_10224_pt1 | contig 10304 bp, 10 predicted proteins | sample Alteio_BWMinCont_78_FD_153284 | JGI IMG/M metagenome (GOLD analysis project Ga0207036, IMG submission 153284) | Enriched cells from forest soil in Barre Woods Harvard Forest LTER site, Petersham, Massachusetts, United States -... | ecosystem: Environmental > Terrestrial > Soil > Temperate forest >... | reverse complement strand
GATGATAATGGGTTTCTCCGAATCGCCGCGGAGGACCAGCACCAGATCGTCAGAGTTCTTGATTTCAACTTGAAACTCGCCAAATTCGTTTGTCAACTCGTGAACAAGATTCCCGCACTGATTAAATAGTGTGACGTGTAAGCCGCTGCCGAAAATTTCCGGGCGGCCCATATCCAACACCTGCCCGGTCACGACCACGCGGTCGTGGCCTGGCTTTGCTTCAATCTGCAGATCAATCTGGAACGGAGCCACACGATAGAGCACGTGTCTTGTCCCTCTGTAGTCTGCACGCGCGCCTGAAAAGACGGGCTCCAAGAAACTGTCGAACAACACCTCGATGACTGTGCTTTTCTCATTTCGACTGCCCACCCATCTTGCCGGACCAAACATGGCGGCAGCCTTGCGAACAGCTTGCTCTGATGGCTGATAGGCCGACTCTGCTGGGGGCAAGAATTCGTACTTTTCGCCAGAGGGCCGCATGCTTCGTGCGCTTTTCGCAACCACTCACCAGGTGCTTTTGAATTACCGCCATCTGCTCTGGAGAAGTTGTGCGATTGACAAAATCAACCCATTCCTCCCCCTTGAAATGCTTCATCGCCATCCCCCTCTGCAATTCTTTCAACTTCCGCTCCCCGGCGGATGGGTGCGCTTTTCGCCACCCGAAAAAAAGAGGAAATAGTGTCCGAGAAAATATAGGTGGCAAGGAATTAAATAAGTCCTTGTGTTTCAGGCAGTTTGCCAACAAGGACGAATGGAGCCCAAAAGTAGGGATGAGGAACTTCTTCGCGCAATTGATTCATAGCAGCTTGCAATGATCCGGCCATGTCCTTGGTTTCGATATAGCGCTTGTAGAACGCATGCATGAGTTTCGCAGTACTTTGATCATGAACGTCCCACAAAGAAAGAAGCAGGGAAGTTGCGCCCGCACAGAATAAACCGCGTTGCAGCCCCAGCAGTTCATCACCCTGTGCGACAAAGTTCATCCCTGTGGCGCATCCGCTGAGAGTCACAAGCTTTGCAGGGAGACGCATGTGGTAGAGATCGTGGAGATTCAAGTATCCATCTCCCAGGCGAATGCCTGAAAACATCGGGTTGTCCTGGCGGTAACTGCCGTGTGTGGCGATATGCAGAAGACCGCTCTCCGCGCCCTTCTCCTTGAGCTTGCCTGAGGTGGCCTGTTCTCCGACGAGCAGTTCAGAATGCGGAAGCAAGGGGGCAACAGACTCCACCTCGCCCAGAATGTGCGGGGGCCCGCGCGTCGGGGATACCCATGACCAACGAAAAGGGTTGTTCACTTTGCGCCTTTTCCTGGCAGAGCGTGAATACGGTTGCGCTTGGCGCGTACGAGATTGTGTAGGCTTCGCAAAGATACTGGTCTTCATTTCGCAAAGCGTGGAAGGGAAGGAAGTGCAGGGCACCGTGTGGCACGAAAATCAGGTGTTTGCTGTCGATGTGTTTGCGTAGTGGAGCAAACAACTCATCGCAGAGCGATTTCAAATGGGCCCGCGTGGCATCCAGCAAAGGCCGTTCGAAACGCTCTGTGTATGCGACGCCCATTCGGAATTTTGAAATCTGAAACCGCAAAAGCTGCAGAAAATGCGTTATTCGAGACACTACGCCGACTGGAATAATCTCTGTCTTGTTTTTCTTGACGACTGCCGCGATGAGCTGATCGCCAGTCGAATAGTATTCAATCAGCGTTGTGTCCACCGGCAGATTGCGCTGCAATCGTTGCAACGAAAAGTCCGCGGGGGCTTCTAGCGTGGCATGCTCACGCTCGTGTGCTGGCAGTTCGCGTAGGGTTCGCAGCAGTTCGTTTTCGTGGGATACTGCTTTTTCCCGCAATCCCAGGATCCGTTTGTGAACGTTTTCCTCGGGGCGCAACTGCTCGAGTTCAATCCGGTGGTAATACCAGTTTAATTCTTTCCGTAAATCCCGAATCCGCCGCACAAGCTCGCTCTGACCTTCTTCGCCCAAGGCCAGGCTCTGGCCGCTTTGAAGAATCGTTTCCGTCATGCTTCGTGATTTTGCCGCTTCGATCCAGCTAAACACCTCGGCGGTTGAGGTCTCCTCTTCGCCCCCTGTCAAATGCAGTTCCACCAGCGCCTCGTACACTTGCAACCGGTTCTTTATGAATGAAATCTTCAACTCTTCGGAATGCAAGCGGCTCCGCACCATCTCGAGGGATTTGCAGGCGTCGCGGTAAGTCTGCAGGGCAGTCTTGCGCTCGCCCCGGATGTGGGCAATTTGGCCGCGCAGCAAATGTGCTTGGTAGAAGAATACGGGTGCCTGAAGCAGGTCGAGTTTCGACATAGCCGCTTCAGTTTCTGTTTCCGCGGTGGCAAGGTCACCGAACTGCAACGCGATGCGGCCCAGTAACAGGTGTGCGAGAGCCGCTTTGCCCGAAAGCATGGTCCGATCGAAAAAAACCGCCGCGGCAGTGCAGAGCTTCCTCGCGCCGAAATACTGGCCTTCGTGGAACAGGAGAAGTCCCTGATACAAATCGAGCAGCCAAGGCCAGACAAGATTCTTCTCTTTCTCAAACATTTCGCGGGCCCGCGCAAAACGCTCGAGGGATTCGGCAGTTTTTCCCTGTTGCCCGCACGCGATAGCTTCGTTTGCCAGACTTTTAGCTACCTCATAGCCCATGCCGAGCTTCTCGAAGCGCAAAAAGGCTTCGCGGGCCATTTGCCGGGCTTCCTCACTCAAGGTCAACTCGAGATAGATCTCCGACAGGTCCATGTAGCACAGTGCCACGTGATATGCATCGCCGCTTACTTCGCAAGCGCGGCGGGTGGCGTAGAGCATCTCAATAGCACGGCTGTATTCGCCGCGGAAGTAGTACAGGTAGGCGATGTTGTAATCAGCCTGGTCGCGCAGCAGGGGCATGCCGTATCGCTCGCTCAGATCTCGCGCCTTCTGATAACAATCGAGCGACCGGGGGAAATCATTCAAGCTGATGAGGCACATCGCCATGTTGTGGAGGCTAATGGCGACTCTTTCCCATTGCCCCTGTTCGGAAAGTGTCTGGTAGGCCCGTTCGTAGTGAGCGAGGGCTTCCTCAAAGCGGTCTTGGCGATGAAAGATGTTGCCCACGTTGTTTTCCAGGCCCGCAATTCGTAGGGTTTGCCCAAGATCCTTGAAGGTCTGCCTTGCCTGATCGGCTGCCTTAAATGCGCGCTCGTATTCGCCAAGCAGAATCAACGGTTGAATAGAGCTGCTCTGTGTGCGAGCGGCCTGCAGTCGGTCCCCTAACTCTTCGAATAGTTGGAAGGCTCTTTCGTGGTGTGCAATTGCTGCGCGGTTTTCCCCGCAGGCGTAAAGTGCGTTTGCTTTGGCCCTCAAGGCAAGAGCCAAGCCTTCCTTGCGCCGCAATCTCTGTGCAATCAAGAGAGCCGCTTCGGCCGCGCGCATTGCTTCTGCCGTGTTTACGCGGATTTTTTCGACTACGAGGTCAGCGAGTTGCTTGACAAACTCTGAACGAATCAGAGCCTTGTGCCGAGCAAGAAAGTTTTGCCGCACGGCACCGCTCTCAAGGCTGCTCAATTCAGATAGCAGTTCCCTGTGGGATTTCTTTTTGTCACCAGCTGGCATGGTCGAAATCCCCGTTCGGCGAGTCGCCAACGCAGATGCTGGAGGCGCTTCTGCCGCGTGAAGCCGATGGATCCCGGCTCCAGGCCTGAATTGCTACGACTTCCGTGTAGGGCCGAGCCAGGGTCTCAAAAAATAGCATCTCCATCAAACGGCGGTATTGTGGAGTGAGTCCGGCCAAAGCTTCGCTTAGCATCTGTTCTTCCTGCGTTTATTCCAAAAGGTCTTCCACGATAACGGGCCTTTCCGGTACGGGCAAATCAGATTGGGCGTCGGCTCACCAGCTGCGGCGGCCTGCCGCGTTAGCATTGCTGGTGGGCCCACCAATGCCCCCATTTCGGGTGAGCCGGCTTTGTTCAGAAGCGCACGCGCGGACCCCAATGAGCGCGGCGGCCGCGGAATCGTGTTGTTGACCCAGCGCGAATTCACCGACGCCTGGCCCAGAACGAGGCTCCACGTCCCAATTTGTATTTGCATAAGCCGCTCAGTCCGGTAGCGCATCACGAGGCCGCGGGCGGCCGCGCCGTAACACTCATTCCCATGGAGGCATTCACCAGTTGGCGAGTAATGAAATGCTTTGGGCTATGAAACACCCTTTCACTCTTGCCAAACTCTACAATTTGGCCTTGTTCCATGACTGCGATCTCATCTGCCAGATGCACTGCCATCCTGAAATCGTGTGTGATGAACAAGTACGTGAATCCTGGGGATGCCTGTAGCTCAAGGAGCAGGTTTGCGACCTGCGCCTGTATGGAACAATCCAGCGCAGAGAGAGCCTCATCCAGAATCAGCAATTTCGGATTTAGCGCCATAGCACGCGCAATCGCCACTCTCTGTTTTTGCCCGACACTGAGTTCATCCGGTCTTCGCAACACCTTTTCCAGCGGTAAACCTACGCGGTCGAGCAGTTCACGGGCTCTCTCGCCCTTTTCTCGCTTACTAAGGCGGCGTTGAACATTCAAAGGTTCGGTTACTATGTCCAAAACGGTCAGTCTCGGATTCAAGGAACTCGCGGGGCCCTGAAACACCACTTGGATCTGCGGGCGAACAGACCGCAATTGTTTTTCCTTGAAGCAGGTGATCTCATTACCGCCAAAGCGGATGCTCCCCGACGTCGGACTCTCCAGGCATGCAACACAACGTGCCAGCGTACTTTTTCCTGAACCCGACCCACCCACCAAAGCCAATGTAGTTTTCGGATAAATCACGAAGGAAACCCCTGCCAGCGCAGTCACTCTGGTACTTTTGCCAGCACCAGAGAGACCTCGCCTTTCATAGCGCTTCTGCAAATTCTCTACTGTGAGAAGTGGCTCCATATTCTCTCGCGCAGAGTCGACTCTATCACCATACATGACGCATGAAACCTTCTAAGCATCCGTGAAGGCTGAGGCCGTCGGCTCGAAGCGTACCGACCTCCTTGCATCGACGCATGGCCCTTAAATGAGCATTTTTCGCTAGAAACCGCCGGACTTGGTGAATCCTCCGCATCACTGGCAGTTGCAAACCTCACCCCAGAAAGGACAGAAGATTCTTCGTCGGTCCCCGCGGCGTACGTCACCAAAAATCCAGAATTTCAAGGGGTTTCAAGCAAAGCTAAGAGCCTTCTCGCTCTCCCCCTGGTCATTTCAACTGGGCCAAGCGGACAACTTACACCTATTTCCCTTCATTGGAACGGAAATAAGTTAAGCTGACATTCCGTGTCGATAGTGCCCCGCAATCTTTGATGTCTCGGGAGCGCGATAGGGTTCGCTTCGCAGATCAGGCCTCAACAATCCTGATGCACTTGGTGGCCTTCTCCCTTCTGCAGGTCGTGAATCCATGGCCCCAGCAGAATAGTGGCTCGCGGTATTCGACTCTTCACCCCTTCGTGCTTGCAGTACCATACTTACGAGTTCTTCGGTAATTCTCCTCCGTTCAGATTCAGGTACTCGCCTGATTCTCCTCACTTCGCGCCCTTGCTAACTATCGGCACATGGGATCGACGTCGCTGGGAGCGTGCGTTAGCATGCGATGGGCATTTCTCTATTTCGTCCGAGGCTCGCGGGCTCATTCTGACGTTCGCTGTGTCAATCGACGGAGGTACGAAGCATCCTCACGCTATCCCTCCGAACCGTTGTGTTCTCTCCAGGATTGCTTCTCTTTCATTTGGGGGGGACAAAATTCGGCTGTAACTTCAGTTGCCTGCCTCGAAGCTCCAGTCAGAAAACAAATTATTCCTTAGAGACCTCAGTTTGGACTCTCTAAGGCCAATGGTGAGTTTACTGGAGCCGTAATTCAGGTCCTTTATCGATTGGCAGCGAACCCCGTCAATGTTATCTAACTCAGGAGCCGACAATCGGCCCGAGCTGCACAGCTGCAGCAAGTGGCCCACCCAGCCCCGCGCCTCAGAGATTTGTCATCGACTAACGCAGCGCAATATGGACGTCGCCCCGAGACTCAACGGAAGAATGGAAAAGCGTCTCCCTATCGCTGTTGTTGTGCATCTTGCCGACGTCCAAGATCATCCTGTCAAAGCGGCTGAGTTGACTTACACCGAAAACGTCAGTGCCCATGGGGCTTGCGTGATTTCTAAGCGTGCCTGGCAATCTGGCGAATCGGCACAAGTCACGTCCTTTAAAGAACAGGTTGCGCTCCGCGGGAGAGTCGTTCATTGCCACAAATGCAGCGGCGACCGATATGTTGTCGGACTAACCTTTCAAGGATGCGAAGTCACCTGGAGGACTTATCGCAACTACGCTTCGAGTTGAATCCAGCCTGCCATCGCAGCGCGCGATTCTAGGCAATGGCAATCGCAAAGCTCTGGACTAGCGGTTCGATGTTCCATTCTCGGTATTCCAGCTCAACCGCGTGTGCTGAGCCCTCTGTAGTGGTAAATCCCCTACGCTGGCCAGAGCTGCTGGAGGGAAAGGGGTTGATGTTTTTGAGTTTCCTGGAGGTCGTCGCTTGTTTCGCGGGAGGCTGAAGTCCGGTGTCAGGTCTTTACCCTAGGGAATTTTGAATCGGGAGGACCAAACAAAGCAGGAAGCGGCGTCGCCAAGTCACCGTAGGACAAAGGGGAGTGGCACAATGCATCGCCGAGCATGGGTGGCAGGTATGCTGTTGGCCCTGCTATGGGCCGCGCCCGCCAGAGCGCAGAATGGAGTCATCGTACGCACGACGCTCGGCGTTCCAGGACTCCAGCTATTGTGTCTGGCGCAAAACTGCACGGTTGTTGGCGCCCTCGACGGAGCACTCAACCAAGTCTTTTTATTGACCACGTCGTTGAACCCTCAAACTCTTGTGAATACCCTGGTTTTACTTCCGGGCATCGTGAACGCTGAGGTGGATCAGGTACTCAGCCTGATTGGCGCCGCGAATCTGATTCCTTCGCCCATCCCTACCGCCCTGATGTCAGACAGAACGCTGCTCCCCTACCCTGCCAATTCAGGGACCATGGTGTGGAACAGTTACGCCGCGCAACCTGCGGCCGGGGTCGTGGAGGTCCAGAACGCACCAAGTCAGTTCCATGTAACAGGGACCGGCATTGTGGCTGACATTGATACCGGCGTCGATCCGAATCACCAAGCCCTTCAGGGCGTTTTGCTGCAGGAGCGAGGAACGCGACGTTTACGGTGAATACCAGTGCCGTGACCGCATCGACTTCTGTAACCATCACCGCGTCTTATGCCGGATCACGCCAAACTGCTGCCCTCAACGTGACTCCTTCAGGAACACCCACAGGTACGTACGCGCTCACGATCAATGGTGGTTCGGACAATCTCAGTCACTCCGCCACGGTCCAAGTCACTGTGGACTAGGAAGACTGCGGGTGACCAGCCCCTTCCAATCAATCAGGCCTGACGGCATTCTATGAACTCGATCAGGCGTGCAATCGTTGGCGCCATGGGTCAAAGCCCATGGGTCAAAGCAAGGACGATTTTGGGCGTACTAGAACTTGTAAATTCTTCTCGTCGTGCAAAAAACTCATAGCGGCCACCTGCCGGCCAAGATTCTCTATCTCTAACTATTTCAAGTGGATTCACCACCTCCTGGACTGGCAGGTGGCTTGCCTTTATGTCAATACGACGCGGGATGACCACCTGAGGTGATTCATGGGAAAAAATACTGCCGCGATGCAATCTGCCTCTCTAGTCCAGGCTCCGGCACAAAAGCCCCTTCTAATCTATTTCGGAACGCACCGGATGCCGCCGCTGCAGAAGAACAGCGTGCTTCAACCGCTCTGTTACGAGCATCATGTTGAAATGAGGCTTACCCAATTGCTGCTACAAACCGGTAATGAGCCAGCGCAGACTCTGGTGTATGCCTGTCCGGAGCGCAATTGCTTCGTCCACTACAATAGCTCACGCGGATACTTCATGGTCACGGACAATGGGAATGGGATCGACCGAGACATGATGCCTGAGGTCTGGTGTTCGCGAGATGGGCTGCCTATGTATCTAGCTGAAGTTTTGCAGGCGCAGAGAAGCTTCCGGCTATGGAGATGCCCCCGATGCAATTCGAGCTGCAGAAATAGTGACGAGCTTTCGCATGCCCCTGCCGCCTGAAACACTCCGGCCATCAAAAGGAAAATAGGAGCTAAAGGGGAGCCACTACGGTGATCGCGCTATTCAGATTCTGAAGATGGCAGTCCTCTTGCCTTTCTGGAGGTCGCAGGGTGCTAGGCTACGCTTCTATCCTTGGTGGTTGCGGTTGCGAAACATAGCGCGCCTCCGCCAAACGATAACCATAGAACACAGCTGCTGTTCTTCTGCCTTGACCGACTCGAGGACCAGATACACTTTGTCCGCACTGTTGGCCTTTCCCGACACGCACTGGTATTGGCCTGGCGCGATCTGTTGGGATTTGGTGAACTCATCTAGCTGGAGACCCGGTGGGTGGGGTGATCTTGCATGAGGAACACGACACAGATTCGGAGGTTCCGGTTCAATCAGGTCGCTCCGACTACTAGTTTTTCGGATTCTTGACCGTGGGGTGGGGCATGAATCGGTATCCGATGCCTCTGACCGTAAGCAGGTAGCGCGGTGTTGCAGGCTCTTCTTCGATATAACGACGCAGACGCACTATGAAGTTGTCGATGGCGCGTGTGTCCGTGTCTTCGCGCAGATTCCAGACTTCCTGCAGTATTTGCTTTCGAGAGACGGGACGGCCGCTATTGTTAATGAGGCACCGAAAGAGGTCGGATTCCATCATGGTCAGCGGAATGACTTGTTTGCCCACGCGCAGCTGCAGGTTCTGAAAATCTACGACTTTGTCGTCGAAGCTGAAAATTTCCGGCGAAGGTAAATCGGTGCTTGGCCGGAGGTCTTCGACGGGCGCCGATTTGGCTGAGCTCTGCCAATTCTTGCGGCGCAAGAGGCTCTCGACTCGCGCCATCAAAATGGCAAGATTGAAAGGTTTCGGTAAATAGTCATCTGCACCGGATTCAAACCCCTTGAGGACATCTTCTGGTCGGCCGCGGGCAGTTAGCATGAGCAACGGAGTATAGTTCTGGGCTTTGCGTAATTCGCGAGCGACCAAAAAACCGTCCTTGCCCGGCAGCATCACATCCAGGACCAGAGCGTCGAAGATTTCGCCCTGCTTCAGCAGGCGTTTCAGGGCATCCTCGCCATTGTCGCTGATCTCGACCGAGTGCCCTTCGGCTTCGAGATTGAAGCGTAGGCCCTCGGCGAGATGGGCTTCGTCCTCGACGATGAGGATGCGGCTCATGCCTGGTAGACCCTGGGAAGACGGATGGTGAATGTGCTGCCGCGCCCTTCTCCTTCACTCTCGGCGAAGGGTGGCACAACAATCACCATGCGGTTCCGCAATCGGCGCGTCACGGAATAACCTGGTATGAAATCGACATGAACTGGTACGGTATTTGTGTTTTACGAGCGCTCGGCCTGGCGCGGGACGTCAAGCGTCATAAACTCGCCCACCATGGACAAGCCGGCGAGCGACATACCGCGATGCCTCCGGACGCTACCCGAACGCCTGCTCCTGTCGCGCTGCCCAGCGGCGACTGAGCCGCGCCTCACCCGAATAGCGCTTGGGATCGGGAACGCCAGCAACCGTTGTCACAGACCTTCTTAGGTGGCGCTGACGCAACCCTGGCGTAAACTAAGGCGTCATGCGCATCACGCGCCGAACCAAAGCAATCGCATTCTTTATCGCGCTTGGGGCTTGTCTCGTTGCCTTAACGATCGTACTTAACGTCAGTTGGATTATCTTCCACTGGCGTCAAGTAGTTCCCCTGGTGCTCGGCATCATCTTCTTTGGCTTGCTGATCGCCGGACTGGTCATCAACACGATCTTTCTTGTCCGGGAGATTCGGCGAAATGAGCAGCAAGACAGCTTTCTCAATGCCGTCACGCACGAACTAAAAACACCGATCGCTTCCATCCGGCTGTACCTGGAAACGCTCGCGAGTCGCAACCTGGATGAAGCAAAGCGCCGCGAGTTTTATCGCATCATGCTTGATGATACCGACCGGCTCCTTGGAACTGTCGAACAGGTTCTGAAGGCTGGGGAAGTGAGGCATGCGAGCGAGCGAAAGAACTGGCAGGAAGTGCAATTCTCCGCCGTTGTGCGTGAAGTCCTCGCGCTCGCGCGCCTGCGTCAAAACCTTTCTCCAGAAGTGTTGAGTCTTGGCGCGACGCCGCTTGAAGAAATCGTGGTCTTGGGGAACCCTGAAGAACTCCGCACCGCGGTGTTCAATCTGCTCGACAATGCCA
>Ga0207036_10223_pt1 | contig 10310 bp, 11 predicted proteins | sample Alteio_BWMinCont_78_FD_153284 | JGI IMG/M metagenome (GOLD analysis project Ga0207036, IMG submission 153284) | Enriched cells from forest soil in Barre Woods Harvard Forest LTER site, Petersham, Massachusetts, United States -... | ecosystem: Environmental > Terrestrial > Soil > Temperate forest >... | reverse complement strand
CGTCGGCCTGATTGTCGGGGCCAACAAGGGCGACCTGCTGAATCTCGCGGCTCTAGGCGGGATTTTCGGCGGGGAGAAACAATCTCGCAAGAGTTTCAAAATTCTGGATACCAGCGTCATCATTGATGGGCGCATTGCCGACATTGCCGAGACCGGCTTCCTCGATGGCGTAATCGTGGCTCCGCAATTCGTTTTGCGCGAACTGCAACTGGTGGCTGATTCCGCTGATTCGCTCAAACGCAATCGCGGACGCCGCGGACTCGACATTCTGCAGCGTCTGCAGAAAATTGCCTCGGTGCAAATACAGATCGTAGAAGATGATTTTCCCGCGGTCCGCGAAGTCGATCTCAAACTGATTGAGCTGGCCAAGCTTTATGAAGGCAAAATTATCACTAACGATTTCAATCTTAATAAAGTAGCGCAATTGCAGGGCGTCGCGGTGCTGAACATCAACGAATTGGCGAACTCGTTGAAGCCGATCGTGCTGCCGGGCGAGACCATGAAAGTCTTCATCCTGAAAGAAGGCAAGGAGTACAACCAGGGTGTCGCCTACCTGGATGACGGCACCATGGTGGTTGTCGACAACGCCCGCAAAATGATTGGCAAGACCATCGACATTTCCGTCACCTCGGTCCTGCAAACTACGGCGGGAAAAATGATCTTTGGCAAGTGGGACGAACGCTCGGCCCGTACTGAGCCGCGACCAGCCGTGGTTTTGACCACGGCGACCGCAATCCCGAATGGAGAGCCGAAGAAAACTCCGCCCGTTGTCCTGGAACGCCCGGTGGAATAGTCTGCGAAGGTAGTTGCGGGACGGGCGTCTGGCCCGTCCGGCCGGGAGTACCCGACGAACACGTAGCGGCGGACGCCCTCGTCCGCCGAGCGGTGCGAAGCGCCGCAGCTGCGACGATCTTTTCCAGTGACACTTCCCACCCCGGACGAGGCGTCCGGGGCTGCTACGCGGTCTTTTTACCAGCCTATTTTCTGCCCTTTATTCTGCTCGTCGAGCCACTTCTGCAGCGGCGCGAAATATTCGAGCATTGCGCCGGCGTCCATCTGGCGCTGTCCGGTCAAAACTTCCAACGCATCAGGCCAGGGTTTGCTCTGTCCCATTGCCAGCATCTTGTTGAACTTCGCGCCGGCCTCTTTCGAGCCATAGAAGGTGCAGCGATTCAACGGGCCCGTGTATCCCGATGCCTGACATAAAGCGCGATAGAACTGGAATTGCAGAATGCGCGCCAGGAAGTATCGTGTGTACGGGACATTGGCGGGAACGTGGTACTTGGCCCCGGGATCGAAATCCGCTTCGCTGCGCGCGACCGGCGGGGTGACGCCTTGGTATTTCAGCCGAAGATCCCACCATGCCTTGTTGTAATCGGCGGGAGTGACTTCGCCGGAGAACACTTTCCACCGCCATTGATCGATCATCAGACCGAAGGGCAGAAACGCAACTTTGTCGAGAGCCTGCTTGAGCAGCAGCGGAATATCGCTGTCGGCGGATGGCACCTTGTCCAAGAGTCCAATCGTCCGCAAATATTCTGGCGTAATGGCCAGGGCGATAGTGTCGCCGATTGCCTCGTGGAAGCCGTCATTTGCCCCATTCTTAAACAGGAACGGCTGGTTCTCGTAGGCGCGCTGATACATGTTGTGGCCAAGCTCATGATGGATGGTAACGAAGTCGACGTCGCGAATCTGGATGCACATCTTCACCCGCAGATCGTCAAAATTGTCGATGTCCCATGCGCTGGCGTGACAGACCACGTCGCGGTCGCGAGGCTTGGTCAAAAGCGAGCGCACCCAAAAAGTTTCGGGCAAAGGAGCAAAGCCCAGCGATTTGTAGAAACCTTCGCCGTAACGCACCATGCCCTTGGCATCGAGGTGCTGGGCTTGTAAAAGCTGAGTAAGGTCATAGCCACTGCTTTTCTCTGGCAGACCGAGAATGGGGAAGACGTTGCCCCACTCCTGTGCCCATGGATTACCGAGCAAGTGCGCGGGAATGGGCCCATCTGGTGGAACGATCTGCGGCCCATATTTCTGCACCAACCGCGCCCGAACGTAGGTATGCAGAGAAAGATAGAGCGGGCGGACTTGCTGCCACAACCGCTCTACCTCCGCGGTAAACTGGTCGGGAGGCATGTCGTAACCCGCGCGCCACAGCGCTCCTGTATCTTTAAAGCCGAGTTCCTGCGCGCCCTGATTTGAAAGTTGAACAAATCGCGCGTAGCGCTTCCGCATAGGCTCGCCGACTTTGTGCCATCCCAGCCAGACATCTCTGAGCTCGTTGGGATCGCGGCTTTCTCCCATGATTCGTTCAATGGCGGTGATGTCGAGGCAATCGTCCGGCTTGCGGCAATACTTGCCTTTGCCGTAATCCGCATCGAGCGAGGCGGCAATCTGCGTCATTTCTTTTCGCAGCGCCGGATCTTTTGGAGCTGGCGCGGTCAACGAAAGGCGCAGCAGCATAAACTTGCGCGCGAGTTCAGGCGGAAGTTGAAGGCCGTCGAAACGCTTGGCCCGTTCTATCAACTCCGTGTTGGCTGCAGTAAGTTGATCCTGGCCATCGGCTGACAAGGCTTCCGTGTCATCCGTGATGAAGTTTTCCTGCACCCAACTAGCTCGAGCCGCTTTGACCTCGATGTCGTTGAGGCGCGCTTCAGCCTGGTTCATGAACTGTTCGGCATCGGCCACCGTGGGTTTTGAAGCGGCCTGAGCTTCGATAACGAATAGGAATAGTGACAAAGACAGTATGACGCGAAGTTTCATTCACATCCTCCGGTTCAGCATTATGAATGAGTGGACGGGAAATGTCAGGTTCAGTTAGCGAGACGATCAAGCTCTTGCCGCTCAGCGCCGTCCGCGGACAGCCCAAGCACGGGCGGGCAGTTCGATTGCACCGCTGGAATTGGTAGGAATCGACTCGCGCAGGCGCTCGCGGATCGTACTGCGAATAGCTTCATCGCGGCTGGCGAGATAGTTGGGAGCGGAACCTTGTGCGGTGAGAAATGGCTGCCAGTAATCATCGAAACTGGCGAACCGGGTTGTGATATCGAGCGCACGCACGGTCACGTCCGTGAGGGAAGCGCTTTCGAACATCTTACTGAGCGACTCCGGATTGCACATAGGGAAACGGTGGGCCTGATCGTAGGCCGACGCCTCGGGGTCGATGGCAGCGGCTACATCCCAGAATTCGCGCAGAAAGCGCGTACCCTCCGCGTAATCCCAAACGTAAACAGCGATGACTGCGTTTGGAACCGTGACGCGACGCATTTCCTGTAAAGCAACTTCAGGCTGGGGAATGAAATTCAATCCGAGTCCGCAAACAGCAACGTCGAAGCTGGCATCAGCAAAGGGAAGAGCCATGGCATCTCCGGTTTCGAAGCTGGCAGCAGAGCTGGAACGGTGCGCGCAAGCAAATTCAATCTGCTGGGGAGATGCATCTATGCCCACAACGCGAGCGGGCGCGAATCGCTGAACGATCGCTTCGGTGAGCATCCCGCTTCCACAGCACACATCGAGCCAGCGCAAATTCGACAACGGCCCCAGCCAGTTCAAGAACTCATGCGCCAGCAGCCGGCTCCACCGTCCCATCCAAAGATCGTAAGCGGCTCCGGAAGTCCATTTGTCCATATTCTTTGTGTCTGTGGGGCGGACGCCCCGTCCGCCAGCTGAGCGAAGCTCAGCAATTTCGCGCAGCAGGCATTCCGAGATGCTGGCAGAAGACCACTAAGGCGAACTTTGCTCTGCCCGGACGCGGGCGTCCGGGCCTACCTGAGCAGTGCCTCCGTAGTAGAGACTTTCCATCGCCTGGTGAACTTTCGCCGAAAGCGTTTCCATTTCGCGCAGCGAATATCCGGCGGTCGAAATAGGCTCGCCCACTCGCATCTCCAGCGGACGAGACTTAATGTGGTAGGTATTCATCGGCAGCAATTCGTAGGTTCCGACAAGCGCGATGGGAACGATATCCGCTTGCGCCTTGATCGCCAGATAAAACGCGCCTGGCATGAACGGCTTGATTTCACCATCCGGCGTGCGGCCGCCTTCCGGGAAAATCACTAGCGGCATCCCGCCTTGCAGACTCTTCACGGCCGACCGGATGTGAGCGATCGATTGCGTCGGCTTCTGCTGATTAATGCAAACTTGCCCTGATCGCCGCAGGTGCCATCCGATGATTGGATAGGACAGCAGTTCTTTCTTAAACAGGATTCTGAATTGAAATGGCAAATAAACGTAGAGCACTGGAATGTCCAGCGCCGAGGCGTGGGTTACGGCATAAACATGCGGCTTCGACGTGTCGATTTTTTCGAGGCCGGTGACTGCGACCGGCGAAAGAATCGTCTTCATGATCAGCCAGGACCAGAAGCTCGCAAACCGATGCAGGATGCGACTCTTCTCGCCGAAAAGAGATACTGGAACAGAAACAATCCCGAGCACGACCGTGTACAGCCAGATCAGAGGATCGAAAATTAAATAGGACCGCAGCAGACTGAGCCAGCCGTGTTTTTTTGCTGGGGTAATGGGAATCGAGACTCCATCTTTCGCTGCGAGTCTGATGGCGCCCGAAGACACATCCACGGACAAAGGGGCATTCGATTGCGCCTGCTCTCCGACCGATGCGCTCAAGTCCTGCATCCGCTATTACACCTTCACGCCTAAGGCCCGCATAGCCTCTCCTACAATGTATATCGAACCGGTTATAACTACTATGCCGCGAGAGCCAGCCAGGGAACGGGCGCGGCCCAATGCCGACGCCACATCCGCTGCATCTTCGATGTCGCTTGCGGTGCGCGCGGCTGCCTCTCGAATCTCCTCTGGTGTCGCCGACCGGGGGTTATCAGCCCGCGTGGCAATGACTTGTGAGGCAAGCGGGAAGAGAATTTCAGCCATCTCCCCAATGGCTTTATCTCGCATGGCTCCAAAAACAAATGTCATCGGACGATCTTCGTAGCAGGTGGAAAGCGCGGAACGCAAGGCCCACGCCCCGGCGGGATTGTGCGCCACATCGAAGACGTATTCGGGCGCGCCGCGATCGCCGGGAATGACCTGGAAACGCCCGGGCCAATGGGTTTGGCGAATGCCCTGTTCGATCGTTCGCGGAGTAATAGACAAGCCCTGATGGCTGAGCACTTCTGCTGCCGCAATCGCCAGCGCGATGTTCCGCAATTGATGCCGGCCAACCAGAGGGCTCTCTACTCGGATTTGTTGTCCCATTATCTGCAACGGATAAGTCGAAATCGCCCCTGCGCCGGCCACCCCGGTGCACTTGGGGCTATTGGGAGAGAGCGGCGGAACATAAGGCACCGCGCTCATCCCCTGCGCACCCAACTCCAGGATCGTATTTCCGATTACATCATTTGACTGCGGCTGTTGCGGCAGGGTCACTACAATGCCGCCGGCACGGATAATTCCTGCTTTCTCGCGCGCGATCTCGGTCACGGTGTTGCCCAGGAATTTCTGGTGATCGAGCGAAATGTCGGTAATCACGCTCACCCGCGGCTCAACTACGTTGGTCGCGTCCAACCGCCCGCCCATACCCACTTCTAACACCGCCATATCAACTTTGTTTTGCGCGAAATATTCAAATGCAATAGCGGTCAGCATCTCGAAAAAACTCGGATGCCAGGGCAACTCGCTCTCCTCCACTAATCGCTCAGCCGTTCGCGCTACCACGCCGTGCAGCAGGGTGAAATCGTCGTCGCTGATTTCATCGCCATTGATGCGAATGCGTTCATTGATCCTCACCAGATGAGGGGATGTGTAGAGGCCGGTTCGCAAGCCCGAGGCTTGCAGAATGGAGGCGAGCGTAGCAGCCGTCGAACCCTTGCCATTGGTTCCCGCAATCAGAACAGCAGGAAACTTTCTTTCAGGATGATCCAAAGCTCCCAGCAGGACGCGCATGTGCGCTAGATCAAATTTATGCGAGGGCGCATTCGCCAATTCGTGACCCAGCGCGTACATGCTTGCAACTGCCGTTTGGTAGGACATAGAGAGCTATCAGCCGTCAACTTTTAGATTATCAGTGTGCGGCTAGGATCTGGGAATTGCCTACAGCGTCCCAGCCAACGTGGGAGTAGACAACTTGAACGGCATGAATCGCTGGCTGAGAGCTGACGGCTGATAGCTTATGCAGCTGCCATAAATTCCAGCGCGCGCCCGATATACGCCTTTAACTGCTTGCGGGGTACAACCGCGTCCAGCATGCCATGCTCGAGGAGAAATTCGCTTCGTTGGAAGCCCTGAGGCAGCTTTTGGCGGATGGTCTGCTCGATCACGCGCGGGCCGGCAAATCCGATTAACGCTCCCGGTTCAGCAATGTTCAAATCCCCGAGCATGGCGAATGAAGCGGTAACGCCGCCGGTGGTGGGATCGGTCAACACGGAAACATACGGCACCCGGGCTTCATCTAATCGCGCTAACGCAGCCGAGATTTTCGCCAATTGCATCAGGCTGACGACGCCTTCCATCATGCGCGCACCACCCGAAGCGGAAACAATAATGAGGGGAGCCTTGCTGTCCGTAGCCTGTTCGATGGCCCGCGTAATCATCTCGCCCACAACCGCTCCCATACTTCCGCCGATAAACGAATACTCCATAGCACTGACAACAACCGGTCGTCCATTCAGCTTGCCCCGCGCGTTGATGACGGCATCGTTCAGTCCAGTCTCGGACTGTGCCTGCTGCAAGCGCGCCGAGTAAGGTTTCAGGTCAACAAATTTCAAAGGATCGGTCGAGACCAGGTTGGCATCGAAAACCTCGTACTGATTTTCGTCCAGAAGCTGCGACAGACGGGTTCTGGCGTCGATGCGAAAATGTTTGTCGCACTTGGGACAAACATTCATATTCTCTTCCAAGTCTTTTTTCCAGATGATCTGCCGGCAGTGCTCACACTTTACCCACAGGCCCTCGGTGCGGACTTTCTTCTCGCCGGTGGCATCCAGTTCGCCGGATTGTCGTTTGAACCAAGGCATAGGAAATTTGTAATTAGCTGCTAGCGCCTAGCTAGAAGCCAGCAGCTAGGAGTTAGTAGCCCAATTGCTCACTCAGTACTCGATTCCTTTCTGCGCCATCACACCCTTTTCATACGCATGCTTCACCTGGCGCATTTCGGTTACGGTGTCAGCCAGTTCGACAATTGTCGGGTGCGCGTTCCTGCCGGTCAAGATAACATGAACCATCTGCGGCTTCTTTTTCAGGCTTGCGGCTATTTTCTCGGGATCGAGCATACCGTAACTGATCGCATAGTTAATCTCGTCGAGGATTACTAAATCCCAACTGCCTGAAGCAATCGCCCGTTCCGCCTCGGCCCATGCTTCTTCGACCATCCTGACGTCTTCGGGGTCTGGTTTTTCGGTTCCCACCTTCACAAAGCCGCGGCCCATTTGCTTCATGATGAACTTGTCACCGAAGGCCTGCACCGCGTCCAGTTCGCCGTAATGCCATGACCCCTTCAAAAACTGCAGCATGAGAACCCGCATGCCCTGGCCGACGGCTCTCAACGCCGTTCCCATGGCCGCGGTGGTCTTGCCCTTGCCCGGTCCCGTGTTAACGATGATCAGACCGCGACGAATGTCGTCCATAGGTGGGAATGATTGATTGTACCTGTTCGGAGCGTGCGGCGGGGGTTCGAAAACGCAAGTGTAGGCGCGGGCGTCCTCGCCCGTGCACACGACTCAACGAGAACCGAAGCTGTTAAACCGTGACGGTTACAGTTAGGGCATGTTGACCACGGGGCGTAATTCAGTTTTTTCTGCTCGGGTGGAAGGTTCTTCTCCCAGTAACTTGGCGGTGATTCGCAGAGCTTCTATTTCCTGCTTGACTCGGAGCATTTCCTGCTCTTTCATGCGTAACACTTCAACCGGATTTTTCATCGGGGGAGGGCTCCTAATTATTCACCAACACTCATGCACTCTAAACTGCGAACTCGAGTAATAAAACATCACAAAGGTACACGCCAGGCCTTCACCAGCGGTCAGTGGCCAAGGTGATAAGGGTGTCCTTTCAAAATTGTGAAAGCACGGTAAAGTTGTTCGAGCAATACGACTCTGGCTAATTCATGCGCCAGCGTCATTTTGCCCAGGGAAAGTAACAGCTTCGCTTCCTGCCGTGTTTCCGCACTGAACCCATTCGCCGGTCCGACCGCGAACAATAGCGGATTATTTTCGGAATAATTTTCAAGATAAACTGCCAACTCTTCCGACGAATGCTGCTTACCACGACTATCGAGCACCACCAGGGTATGTCGCACCGGACGCGCATCGCGGCCACAGAGCTTCAACAATGCGGACTCGTCTTTAAGTGCAAGCCCTTGCGCATCGGCATAACGGGTCAACCGCTTCAAATACTCATCAGTCAGCGACTGGATGGCGGGTTCTTTGGTCTTGCCGATCCACGCGACTCGCAGCTTCATATCGGAATTTAATCACAGCGCGTGTGGGGTGCCCAGAAAAATTCAGTCAGCTACAAGATGCGGGATTAATATCCAGTTAGTTATCGCGCGTCCGAAGCTGGTTCATTTCAAGAGCTGGCCACGGATTGCGCGGATTACACGATCATGTTATCCGTGAAATCGGTGAAAATCTGTGGCTGTTTTTCCCTACGCGCGTTTTTTCGCGATGCCTCGGGTTGCGGTTCGTTTGGGCTTTGCCAGTTCCGAGGGCGCCAATCGCTTAGCCGATTTCCACAGCCGTTCTAAATCGTAAAACTTGCGGGCCTTCTCAGAGAACACATGTACCACGAAATCGACATAATCAAGGAGAACCCATTCCGCTTGCTTGTACCCTTCAATGTGCGCGGGACGCTGTCCGGCCTTCTCCAATCGCTCCTCGACCTCATCACAAATCGCCTGGATCTGCCGCGGGTTGGTGCCGCTGCATACCACGAAATAATCAGTAAACGCCCCGGATCCCTGTTCCAGTTCTAAAATTGTAATTTGTTCCGCCTGCTTTTCCTGGCAAGCGGTAATGGCCTCGGATACCTGTCGCTTCAAATCGTTTTTTTTCATTTAGTCGTCGGTCGTTGGTTGGCCCGTCGTTGGCTTCATTGATCTCTTCATTCTAACTGACGATCGCACTTTGTATGTTGGATGGCCATCTCTGCATTTGGCCGGAACATAAGGAAACTGCGAACGACGAACGGCCGACGACTATTTGTTCTGATACAGCCCCATTTTCTTGATGTAGTCGGCAACTGCAGAGTCGACAAATTTTGTCAGAGGCCGTTTGGCAACAACCGTGTCTCGAATCGCCGTAGCCGAGATATTTTGATGTACGTTTTCGAGCAGATGCACTGTCGCTCCGGTTAGAACAAGATCGCCCTTGGCTGCTTGCTTGGCGAATGGTTTGGTTATTTCCGGCTTGGGACGTAGCCGCTCCGGCAGCGCATTGGCGACATCAGCCAGCGAATATCCCGGACGGCTGGCCACGATGAATTCACATTCGCGAAAAAAGCGCGTCTGCTTCCCGCCAGCCAGCGATTTCCTTGAATGCGTCAATTCCGATGAGAAAGAAAAGCCGATCATTCTTTTTTAGAGTTTGTTTCACTCGTCGAACTGTGTCGATGCTGTAATTCACGCCGGCTTCAGGGCTTTGATGTTTTCCCTTCTTGCCGGCGATTTCATTTACTACGGCTTCTGTCGGAGCTTCCAGCAGGGAAGGCCGGAATGCCTTATGGTTCGCGGTCGCGAGCGCGACCATGGTGTAGCGATGGAAATAAGAAGTAACCGGGTGGCGCTGCTTGTGCGGCGGAATGTGCGCCGGAACAAAATGAATGCAGCCTAAATTGAAGCGTTCCTGCGCTCCACGGGCCAAGGCCGTGTGTCCGTGGTGAATAGGATCGAAGGTTCCGCCGAAGAGTCCTATATTCATCTTGTCCTACAATCAGGCGATTGTTGAGTGTTATGCCCGTGTCACTCTTGATTCTCAAAATCCGAAATTTCAACCGCTTATGAAATTCACAGGCCGCCCTCGTTGTACATTCAGGCTAACAGTTGAGGCAGTGGTTGTCCTCAAGGCCAGCGCCCACCTATCAACAACCACATGAACTCCCGTAACTCGCGGAGTTCTTATTTTGCAACTAAAGTTGGATTGCATGCGACTGAAGCTCCCCCTTCTTCGCGCACGCTACATTCCCCCGGCTCGGGCTCCTATCCTCCGGTATGGCGTCGCCGTTCTCAGTATTACGTTAGCTCTGATCCCGGCATTAATGCTGGCCGATGTAGTCGAAAGCCGGTTGGTGGTATTCGCCGTCGCGATTATGGTTAGCGCCTGGTACGGCGGCTGGAAACCGGGCCTGGTTGCGACCTCTTTCGCGCTTAC
>Ga0207036_10222_pt1 | contig 10320 bp, 9 predicted proteins | sample Alteio_BWMinCont_78_FD_153284 | JGI IMG/M metagenome (GOLD analysis project Ga0207036, IMG submission 153284) | Enriched cells from forest soil in Barre Woods Harvard Forest LTER site, Petersham, Massachusetts, United States -... | ecosystem: Environmental > Terrestrial > Soil > Temperate forest >... | reverse complement strand
TCCCACCCATGCCTCCGGGATCGTCGAAAGCGCCAGGAGATCCCTGACCGTCGCACGTAGGGAGTGGATCTCCGTCGAGGGATCGATGGTCATTTGAGCGATTCACTATGCTACGGTCGTGCGAGCTGACCGTCGTATTCGCATCTCATCGAGGAACTGCTCGGGAGGAACGAAGAACGGGTTCTCCCGCAGTAACCCACCGATAATTACGAGCGGGTGCGTCCGCATAATGTCCATCGCAACAGTCGCGCCGAATTTGGACGGATTGTAGTTGCAGATCACCGGATCGTTGTGCTTGGAAAGAACATGATTGAGTCGTGCCTCGTATTCCACCAGGTTGTACGTGGCAGGCTTGTCGAGAAACAACCAATCCATATGATGTCCCGCTAGTCTGGTAAGTGGGTAGCCGGCGGCTGCGCCCGATTCGATTAGTTTTTCGACTGTAGCAAGCATTGCATCCTGGTCGAACCGGTGGTCCCGCACGTATGCGTCGGTCCACGGAAACACTTCCAGTTGGCCGGAATCCATCGTCTCTTGTACATGTATACCCGCCTCGCCGAGCCGCTTCAAATGCTCTTCCCGATTCGCGGGATCCACAATATGGGCGGCCTTTTCGCCCCGGTTGAGGCCGTCTTTGTAGAACGAGCCGAGCACTCTGTGCTCCTCTTCGATGGTGTTGAAGAAAGCGCATACGTGATTTCGCCCGGCGAGATCGACACCTGCGAGCTGTACGGAATGTTCACTCGTTGCCATATTTCACCTCGGTCTCACCGGTAGAGATGAGCGTAGGAATCGAATCGATGGGTATGGTGACTATTTCCTTGATTCAATGTACCTTACGCAACCTCCGACAGCAACGAGGGATGCAACTGGGCGCGCCATCGGAAACTGGGGAAGGGACCGCAAGGCGCAGCCCGACATTTGCCATTGGGACTATCAGAAAACCGCGCGTTTTCGCCACCGATTTTCGAATCGAGCCGATGCAAACATTTCATTGATCCTCCCCTTGCAAGAAGCGTTCGTCGCCTTTGACAATGAAGCGCTCGGATCATGAACTGACATTACGCACGGACACATGCGACCCGGTTTTTTCGCCCGCCCGCCGAAGGATTGAACGCGAATTTTGCGGCGGCCCCTAGATCTTCCGGTCCAAAGGAGAACGATGACAAAATACAAACTCGAATACATCTGGCTTGACGGCAAACGTCCCGTTCCTGAGCTGCGCGGCAAAACCCTACTCAAGACATTTGAGCGTCCACCCGCCCTTGCCGATCTACCTCTTTGGGGTTTTGACGGCAGTTCCACCATGCAGGCCGAGGGCAAGAGCTCCGACTGCGTGCTAAAACCCGTGGCTTTGTATCCTGATGCCAGCCGCAAGGACGCTTTTATCGTTCTTAGCGAAGTCATGCACGCTGATGGCACTCCGCATTCCACCAACGCACGGGCTACGATCGAGAACGACCCTGACTTGTGGATTGGGTTTGAGCAGGAATACTTCCTTTACAAAGATGGGCGTTCTCTCGGCTTCCCGAAAGACGGCTACCCGAGTACTCCGCAAGGCCCATACTACTGCGGTGTCGGCTACAAATACATGGGCAGCGTGGCCCGTCAAATCGTCGAGGAACACTTGGAACTCTGTCTTGCCGCTGGTATCAATCATGAAGGCATCAATGCTGAAGTCGCTAAGGGCCAGTGGGAATTCCAGATTTTCGCCAAAGGCTCCGCCAAAGCCGCTGATGACACCTGGACCGCCCGCTATTTGATGATGCGTCTCTGTGAGAAATACGAAGTGGATGTGGTATTGCATTGCAAACCAATCAAGGGCGACTGGAATGGATCCGGCATGCACTGCAATTTCTCGACGAAATACCTCCGCGAAGTAGGGGGCAAGGAATATTTTGAAGCCCTCATGAAGGCGTTCTCCGACAACGTCGCCGAGCACATCGCTGTGTATGGCCCGGATAACCATCTGCGTTTGACAGGCCTGCACGAAACGCAAGCCATTGACAAGTTCAGCTATGGTCTCTCGGATCGTGGCGCTTCGATCCGGATGCCTATTAACTTCATCAAGAACGGTTACAGGGGCTATCTGGAAGATCGCCGCCCGAACTCCGAAGGCGACCCCTACCAGATCGTGTCGCGCATTCTGAAAACGATCAATGGCGTTCCGAAGTATAGCCAAGCCATGGCTTAGGATGAGCGAACAAGGCGGAGGATAGGGCAACGCAGTTGTGCGAGTTGCGCGCCGCTTCGACGCGAAGGTGCCTAAGCACAATTCAAATTTGCAAATGATCCGCCGCGCTCCACGAACGGCAGAACCTGGAACGCGAAGAAATCGCGGAGCCGAGTGGCTGGCGCCTGATATTTTCGCTATGCGTGGAAGTTGCCGGCTAATCGTGCAGGATAACGCTCAACAGCGAGCTGTCGACATGAAGCCCGCCGTTATACTTGATGAAGCCCAGTTTCTTGAATTTGTTCATGAACAGATTGACGCGCGAGCGCGAGGTGCCGATCATTTCCGCCAGCATCTCTTGCGACATTTTAGGGAGCACCTTTTGCGGTTGGTCTTGCTTTCCGTAGCGAGCCAGTAGCAAAAGCGTGCGCGCCAGCCGTTTCTCGGTGGAGTTGAACAACTGATCGACTAAGTCCTCCTCGATTCGGATATTCCGCGTAAGCATGTGAGAGATGAAGCGGTCGGAGAATGCGTGTTCTGCATGAAGGACGCGGATCATCTCATGCTTGTCAATGACCAGTGCCGTGGTCGGTGTAATCGAGATGGCCGTCCCCATTCGCTTCGACTGGCCCGCAAGGCACCCCTCGCCGAAAAAATCTCCTGGTCCGAGCATCCCCACGACGGCCTCTTTGCCGGTCGCGCTGACGACCGCGAGCTTCACGCCACCTTCTTGAATGTACAGAATGCTCCTGGCGGGATTGCCTTGCGTGTAGATGACCTGACTTCTGCGAAATTCCACCACTTTTCTCGACAAGCCGGCCGAATCGAGAAAGGTTTGGGCGTCAAAAGTCCCTTGCCCGCGGGCTTTCATGTCAATCGAACTCTGGCTTACTTCGGAGTGAGCTTTTGTAACCATGGCATATCGTAAGCCACTCTGCCAAAAATTGATGTACAACCAAAGCGATACTGTCCGAAATGGACAGTTCGCGTCCCCGGCGGCCCATGAGCCCGCTGCTGTGAATTCAATCCAGGATGAAACCTTTGTCGCGCCTCTGAAGGCGGGATTCCATTCATTGCGGCTGTGCGTGAAAGGTGATCGTGGCTGCCTGCGTTTGCTGCGGGCTGATCGTTATGGTCTGTTCGCTTACGCCATAGTGTTCGTGCCAGGCGGCCAGCGTATAAGTTCCCGGAGGCACGTTCCGCAGCTCGAAGGATCCGTCCTTGCCGGTCACTTGAAAATAGGGATTGCCGATTACGGCGACGTACGCCCTCATCCACGGGTGCAAGTTACATTTGACCGGAATGGCAACTTCTTCCTGCGCAAAACTCTTTTCGATGGGCGCGCCGCCACGCGGCTGTGATTCGTTCCATTGCCGGTTGGTATTGGGAACCGGATGGATGTTATGAGGCGTGCTGTCGAGGCTCTGGAACTCTAAAGGAGCGCCCGCCATTACCGCGACAACGTGGGGAACATACATGCACCCTTTTTGATCTAATTCCGCTGCCGCTGGCTTCGCAAAGGAGTACGCGCTGAAATCACCCTTAAGATAAACAACGACGTTTTGTAACGTCCCGTTATCGCCTGCAACGACGTCTTCAGACGGCACCGGTGAGTCATGCTGCTTGGCGCAAAACGCCACGGCAGCCATGGAGATGTTTTTCATGGCGGGCGGCGCGCCATCGAGTTTGATCGTTCCGGTCACCGAACCGGCCGTGGCAGCGTCCACTGGCTTCCCCGCCGGGTTCCCGAATGTTGTGCTGGCGGGAGATGGTTCCCCAGATTCCTGCTTGTTTCCGCAACTGATCATGGTCAACGAAGCAAGCGCAGTGGCGGCTAGGAGGAAAACGGGGATAATTTTTGCGATGCGATCTGCGATGTTCATCTCACCCCCCGGCTCTGGAAAGGTCCCTCAACGCCCCAAATCAATTTTGACCGCGCTCGCTCGGAGATGCCACTGTTTTCCCTTATGGTTCGTCTGGCTGGACGGAAACCAGTGAGTAGAGAAAGATAGCGATGCCGGCGATGACCAATGGCCCCCCCAGGAATGCGAAGGCCAGAAAAGCAGTCGGGTGAGTCCACAGCAAAGACCCGAGCTGAATCAATAGTCCCAGGGTCACGAGCGCGCCCGAGATTCGCAGCCGCCGGTCTATGGTATTTCGCTCCGCCATCAATGTGCACCACTCCAGAATTTCAAATTACCCAACTGAGCGACATTATGAACGCCGTCGTGGCACCCGCTCGTCAGGCAAGACAGCTGATTGGAAACCAAATCGTCGCGGATGGCGCTATGTGTAGCGTCGCTCTCAAACGAACGGGCCCCGAGATGGCAATGGAGACATTCGCGATTGTTGTAGGGCGTGTAAAGATGGATGGGCTGAGATGCCTTGCCCAAGTATTGCACGTAAACATGGCGCAGGCCGCGAATCTTCGCGCGAATCCCCCCGTACAGGACATAGTCGGTGTGGCAGGTGTAGCACGCCTCATCGGCGGGAACACAATGGTTCTGGAAATGCGCCGCGGGTATAAAGCGCGCATCGTCAATGGTGAGGCTGCGGCCGTAGGGCTCCATGATATGGCAGGAAAGGCAGAAGGTTGTTTGCTTGGATCGTTCAAAGTGCTCGGAGAGCCCAAGCCCACCCGACACAAGAGGAAGCAGGAACAGGGCCACAAATGCCAGTTCTTTACCGCCGCGAGTGCCGGTGAGCCGGGGGCGGAAAAGCAAAGTTAAAATCAGCCCGATGGTAACGACGAAAATCAGCACAGTCAGCGTGGCTGGAGTGATCATCGCGGTTTCTAAGTCAGGTGCGTGCCTTTTCGGCCGTGCCCGCGCATGGTGCTAGGCCTTCTTGGCCAGTTCCCGAACATAGCCGACGAGGTCTTTGATCTCATCGGGCTTCAAGGTCTTTGCGTAAGCGGGCATCTTGTTCTTGCCGTTGGAAATGACATCCGTAAGCTCGGCGTCGCTCATCTTTTGTGCGTCCGCGGAATGGAAATCGTGCGCGCCCAGCTTTTTCCCGACGTCGGAGCCGCTTCCATCGGCGGCATGACAAGCCACGCATTTTCCCTTGAACGTTTTTTCCGCCGCGTTCTGTGCGTGCAACGAGGGGACCAGCAGGCTGGCCATGGCAAATGAAAGCATCCAGAATGTTGCCGTCAACTTCGCGTTTTTCATGATCGGTGTTTTCTCCGTCCGGTTGGTCTTCCGGTCTTGTTGCAGGACCGGCTAAAAAGCGTAACGTACAGATAATGTTTCGAGATTCCCTCTGAAATTGCGCGGCACGTTGATGTCCTGCGGCACAGCCGTCAAGCCCTCATTGTACCCGTAATAACCCCAATACGCCTTGCCGGTCCAGCGTTTCACAAACTGGTACTCCAGGCCGGCAAACGGTTGGTAATAGCGTGAATTCAGCGTTCCCGGAGGCGCGGTGGGGTCGAGCAAAATCGCGGAGCCATTATTGGCTGTGATGTTCGCTCCCAACCGGGCTGTTAGGCGCTTCGTGGGCATGATGCTGGCGTTGAAATACCCAAAATGCGACAGGTTCACGTAGGTGGAAAGTTGCTGGACGAGCACCGTGGATCCAGGGCACTTCGCCAACCCTGCGGGTTCCGTGGTGCTCGTATAGCAAATCAAAATCTGCGAGTACACGTCGTTATAGTCGTAACCCACCTCAAGCGAAAATTTCGAGTTCGGCTCCAGGCTCACCGATAAACCGTACGCGCGGTTGTGCTGGAGATTGTTGACCTCCGCCACGTTGTCGCGGCCCTCCCAGATATTGATGGACCCGCTGAAGTTCAACCAATTCATCGGTTGGTAGGTGCTGCGAATTCGGTAATCCTGGGTCTGGCGCGGACTGATGCGCGTATAGGCATTGTCTGCGCTCATGATTTCCGTATCGAAACTGATGCGCCAGTTGGCCAGCGGTTTCGCCCAGATGCCAAAAACGCCGGAATGTTCATTGATGGCGATTTGAGTGACATTAGGCGTGATGGGCCCCGGGGTTGTAAACGTGAACGATCCATCTCCGTTGGAGACGCATCCGGTTGGCAAGAGGCCGCTCGCCAGAGCGCAGTCGCCGCGATTGGCGTTGGAGGGAAAGAAAACCTCCTCCGTTTGTTCGAAATTGGAGTTCACGATAGAGCGATGGCGAAAGCGATAGCCGAGCCGGGCGCCCAGCTTCTGTGAAATCTGGTATTCCGCCTCCACCAGATTGGTCTTCTCGTCTTGCTTTAAGAACAGGCTGGATAGAGACAGCGAAAGATCCGCCGCGGAGGACGTTGAATGGGTGGGAGTTCCCGTAAGCGCGCCAGCCGGACTGGTGCATATCACTGGAAGGCTGTTGGCAGTGCCGAATACATTGGCCGGCGTCAGCAGATTGGGGCTGAAAAACTCGCAAGAGGAGGCATTGAATACGGAAGGGTCGTGAAAATTCGAAAAATGGAACGTGTCAATGAGGCTCCAATTGCCGGCCAAGTGCAGCGTTGCGCCGGCATCCGCCGTTGCCGCGACGCGGCGTCCGGAGATAGGGCCAAAAAGACTGGCATTGCTGAGATTCGACCGCGATTCGCGCCCTGCGAATTGCGCGTTCCCATTGCTCACGATCATGTTCCCGCCGGTATAGCTGACGCGCCCGGAGAGGTCCAGCCTCTTGAAATAATCCGACTGGAAGCTGATTTGTTCGGTCGGCGAACTCGTCCGGACTCTTCCATTCTGCGAATAGGACAAGAATGCGTTGCAGGTTGCATTCACCGCCGCGGTAGCCGTGAATGTACCGCCGCATGGCTGGCCGGCGCCGGCATTGAGTGCGATCCCGATATCCACGGGCGTTCCGTTGGAAAGCGAAAAGCCTTGATTTTTATCCTGAATCCCCGTGTCACCCTTGTAGTAGCTCAGGAATTGGTCGTAACTGATATTGGTACGTGGCAGGAGCTTCAAGTCCACCCCCATGCGGTAGGCGTTCACCGTCGTTTTCCAGTCCTGGAACAGCAACGCCTCGGTCCCTTGGTGGTAAGTGGTCAGCGACGGTCCTTCCGAGATATTTTGCGAATAGCCCAGGCGAAAACTCACACGCGATTGCGGCAGGATGGCCAGGTCGAAGTCGCTCGACCTGCGGACCGTATCGAGAGCGTGTGGCGAGACGTTGATGATCGGCGTGAATCCGGCGGGGGCGTTGGTGAAGGTTGGGGCCGTCGGGTTCAGCGGGTTGGCCAGCAAAGAGTAGTCCCAGGCATTCACATCGCGTCGGAAACTGGAGTTGAAGTTGTACCACTTGTCCTTGCTGATCCGCAGCCGCGACGCGTTATTGGGATCCCCGCCGTAGCCAAAGCTGCTGAAATAGAGCCGGTCGAAGAACAGCCCCTGATGATTGAGCGACGTCATCTCCGTCGTGAAGTCCAGCAGGCGGGGCCCTTGATTGAGGTTGACGAACGTATCGTAGGTCTGTGTGTTTCCAGCAACGTCGCTGACCCGGTAGCCCAGTTCCATGGATTGCTTTATGTTGTAGTTCCCATACGTGATTCCAGGTTGTTCTTGATCCTGCTGGCCGAATGCCGGCGGCGCGCCCGCGAGCGCTGTCATGGCCACGCAACAAAACGCCAGCAGAAGCCGGAATGCCGCCGGCTTGAGTAGGTTGGTCTTCGTCACGTTGCGCATCGCTCTCCGCCGCATCGCTTACCGGAAGAAAAAAGGATCAAAGTTCGAGCCATGGATCTGTGCGTGGCAAAGTGTGCAGGCCTGGTATTTCTGCGCCTGGTTGTGAAATGTCGGAGTTGCCGGAGCCCCGGCGTCCACTGTGAACGCATGGCATTCCAGGCACAGCAGGTTCACCTGGCTGCGCTTCAGCAAATGGGCATTCGAGGAGCCGTGTGGAATGTGGCAGGCGACGCACCCTTCGGTTTTTATCACGGCGTGTTCGTGCACGAATGGCCCGGCTTTTTCCGTGTGGCATTTGAAGCAGACCACATCCTGCGCGGACGTGGCCCGCAATTGGGATGTCAGGAATCCCCCGTGGGGATTGTGGCAATCCGTGCACTGCACCAGTCCTTCATTGACGCGGTGGTGGAAGGGGCGCTGGAACTGCTGCTTGGTCTCCAGGTGGCACGTGTAGCACAACTGCGGCTGCGCCACTTTCAACAGGTGCTGGGATTCCTTGGCGTGATGCGGCGAATGGCAATCGATGCAACCCACATTGTTTTGCAGATGCTCGGAGCGCTCGAAATTGCTGTGCTCTTCGCCGTAGGTGTGGCATCCCAGGCAGCGCGCGCTCGATTCTTTCGCCGATACGTTTTGGAAGGTGAAGATCTTGCTCTTGTCGCCGCCCCCTTCCACGTGCGCTTTTCCCGGCCCGTGGCAGGCCTCGCAGCCTTGTTTGGACGGGCCTCCGCGAGTATCGAAGGTTGTCTTCCAGTGCGGCGTCTTCGCAAAGCTATTGTAGTTATCTTCATGGCAGGCTTTGCACGTCTCCGAGCCCACATAATCCGAATCGGTTGAGGCAGCCTGTGGCGGCTTGGTCGTCGCTTGCCCAGCGGAACTTTGTGCCAGGAGGACCTGAGCACTGGAGAGAACGAAAAGGACGATTAAGCTGGGGCGCAAGAGCCTGTAGCCTAGTTTTGTCCGTAGCCAAAAAATCACGGCACCCCGCATATTCTCAGCGAAGAAAATATATCGAAGGCAAGTTTAAAGTATGTGACGCACGTCACACATATGCCGATGGGGGTACTCGGGAGTGTCCCGGGGTTTCCGCAACGCTACTTGCCGGTTGGCTTGCCCGTCAGTGGCTGCAGCGTTTGACCCAGCAAATCCGGCTGGCCGGTGATGCGCTCGAGATGCGGGTAGCGCGGCCCTCCGTGGTATTGGATCTCGAAGTTACGTGCAAATCCGCCGTTGTCGGCGGTAACCGCGATTGGCCGATCGTTGTTCTGCGCCTCGCGGATGGCATCACCGAGCGCGGTATCCGAGTACGCCCGGTCGTTCACGGAAATCAGTTTCATCCCGGGCGCCAGACCTGCCTCGGCCGCAGGCATCCCCGGTATCACATCGGCCAGGCGATGATCCTTCTCCCCGTCGTTCTGCACCTTGATGCCCAGTGAAAAGCTCAGGTCCAAAATGTTGTCCACGCTTTCCACCACGCGGATGGTTTGATTGGGCGTGTTGTTGTAAACAAGCCGCCAGCCGCCGTTCTCGATTCCGCTCAAGGGAGGATGTTCGTTGATCTCTTCGACCCGGGCGCGGAAAAACGAGCGCCAGTCGTAGGGAAGCGTCTCATTCATCGTGGCGACGATGTCATCCAGAGTGTAGGGCACCACCTTGGGCGGCGTGCTCGGCGCGCCGAAGAATCGCCGGCAGAAATCGTCCAACGATTTCTGCCCGTGCGACTCGCGCCGGATGAGGATGTCGGCCTCCAGCCAGATCAGCCACCCCTCGGCGTAAAAATCCACGCCGCGCCTCCACGACTCCCAGTTGTGGTTGGGCACGTCGTATAAAAACGACGCGGAAATCGTGGTGTCCACCAGTGGCCGCCAGTTCCGCCCGGGCAAGTGGTCCAGAGCCGCCGCCGTCGACGCCAGTTCCTCGCGGTAGTCCTCTTCCGTGCGCAAGCCCGCGCGCGCCGCGATCATCTCCCCAATATATTCCGTCAATCCTTCATAGACCCAAAGCAGGTCGTCCTTCATGGGTTGCTCGAAGTCGGGAGTCGCCAAGCCTTGCGGGCGGCGGTATTTGCCGTTCCAGGAATGCGTGAACTCATGCGCCAGCAGGGAATTGAAGTCTTGCGTTTGATCGGCGTTCAGAAACATGCGCTCAGGGGCGCGGTCGTCGTTCGACTGGTGATGTTCCAGCCCGTTGGGATAAAACGAATCCGATAATGAAAGCAGGAAATCGTAGTGGTTGTAATGCCGCGCGCCGAAAAGCGCCCCCGCCTCGCGCACCAGATTGCTGTAGCCGGAAATCTGGTCGGCGCCGATTTCCAGCGCGGCGGCGCTGTCGGCCGCGATGTTCAAGTGGTGCTGCGGCTGGATCTCCGGCGCCAGCGCGATGGAGCGGAAGTATTCCCCCGTGAGCACCGGCGAATCCACCAGCATCGTCAGCGGCACCGGTTCGAAATCGATCTCGTTGTCGCTCTGCTTCTCGACCGCCAGAGCCGAAGCGAAC
>Ga0207036_10221_pt1 | contig 10320 bp, 11 predicted proteins | sample Alteio_BWMinCont_78_FD_153284 | JGI IMG/M metagenome (GOLD analysis project Ga0207036, IMG submission 153284) | Enriched cells from forest soil in Barre Woods Harvard Forest LTER site, Petersham, Massachusetts, United States -... | ecosystem: Environmental > Terrestrial > Soil > Temperate forest >... | reverse complement strand
GAAAAGGCGACCTTGGATCAGCTCAACGTGCTGCGGGAAAAACACCAAGCCATGCATGAAAAGAACCTCGACCTCCAACAAGAACGCGATGCCATGCAAGAGGAAATGCGGTCCCTTTATGAACAAGAGCAAACGAGATATCGCGCGGAATTGCAGGCAGACCGACAACTGAACAACGCACCCAATTCCGACGAAGAGTAAAATTAAGAATTTAAATTGGTTGGCAAACGACAAGAATTCCTACCAATTCCAGCGTTGAGGGCAAGAAAATCCCGACCTAGATTTAATATTATCGGGCAATGAACCTGAAACTGCCCGCGATTAATTATCGATATCAACTTTCAAACAAGGAAATCATCATGCTCAAATTACATGGATTCGTCGTCAGCAATTATGTCAACATGGTGCAACTCGCGCTCAATGAAAAGGGGGTGGAATTTGAAATGGTCACCGTCTTCCCTGACAATAGTTCAACACTTTTCTCCCATAGTCCGCGAGGCAAAGTGCCATTCTTGCAGACCGAAGATGGCTATATCAATGAGACCAGCGCGATCCTCGATTATCTGGAAGAAAGCCAGACGGGGAGGCCTTTGTTGCCGTCAGAGCCATTTGCACGTGCGCAAGTAAAAGCGATGATGAAGGAAATTGAGCTGTACATCGAATTGCCTGCGCGCCAGTGTTTCGGCGAAGCTTTCTTCGGCGCACCGGTACCGGACGCGATCAAAGCCAAAGCCCACACCGAACTATTGGCCGGATTTGCCGCGCTCAAGCGTTTTGCCAAGTTTGCTCCGTATGTCGCCGGCGATAGTTTTACACTGGCCGATATTTATTTTCTGTATAGCGTCATGCCGGCTATCAAGGTTGCGCAAACTGTATTTCAATTTGACCCGTTGGAAGATATGCCAGGTGCTCGCGCGTTGCTGCAACAGTTGGGTGAAAATCCACACGTGCAGCAAATCGCTGCCGACCGCGAACGTGATTTGCCGGCCTTCATCGCGATGATGCGAGCCAAGCGTTGATAAAAATGGCGAATGAAAGTCGATTGATGACGATGCCCCGCGCAACGAATAATGCGACGAGTTTGATACCCGCAAGGAATATCCGTCAGAGATTAGCCCCGCCACCGCAGACAACATGCTGATTGCCCGGCCTGCTATGTTGTAATCGGTGGCGATCTTGCAGCCGAACACACAAGCTTGGGAAGCTGTTCAATTAGCATGTTTGCACCCGCCAACCAATTGGACCGAAAATGTTAACAGGTGGTTGTTATTGTGGCGCTATCCGTTTCGAAACCAGCGCTAATCCAACGCATCGGACAAATTGCCACTGCACGATTTGCCGTCGTACCACCGGCGCCCCCTTCGTTACTTGGTTCACTGTGCCGCGCTCGGAATTCCGCTTTGTCAATGGAACACCGACCCAATTCAGATCGACCCCAAACGCAGTGCGATGCTTCTGTCCCAGTTGTGGAACGCAGTTGACCTTCCAGCACGAAGATTCGGCTGATGAGATTGATGTCACAACTTGCAGTCTGGACGACCCCACCCGCATGCCGCCCGAGGATCACACATGGATCAGCAACAAGCTCGATTGGATAGTGTTGGGCGACCGCCTCAATGCTTTTGACGAAGCGCATTCGGAGGATTGACAGCGATCTAAGACAAGTCGCCAAAAATTAGTGCCCAGAAACAAGACTTAAGGCCACGTTATCCACGCGAGTACCATAACTGCCTTCAATCTGCGATAATTCTTGATAATTGTTATTATATATTTTCTTTTTTGCAAATTTAATTTCCAATAAGCAACGATGTAACATGAAACCTAAACGTATTTCGATCGGGCAGCAACAATGGATAGGTCGGCAAGAAAAGGCTGCTAACCATGCGGTGTCGGTGCGCCCACTTGACAAAGGTGGCGAGCCGCCTGATGATGGAGACATGCAAAAACGCGTCGAAAAACTCGAATCCGACCTTGCCACCTTGAAAACAGATGTGGCGGTGATTCGTGCTAACTATGCAACCAAGGCAGACATTACTGGCGAAGCATCGAGCATCCGTGCAGAACTGCATCGGGAAATTGGCGCGCAAACCTGGAAACTGATCAGTTTCGTGTGTAGTTTCGGTGCCGCCTTGGTTGGTGTGACCTATTTTATTTTCACCCACGCATCAAGATAGACTCCCTAGCGTCGAGGTAGGATCGCAACGCGTCTTTCCGCATTCAATTCCACTTAATGCGCCTGAACATTAGGGGATGATCATCTTATGAAGCGACGAATTGCGCTTGGTGCCATTTTAATGCTTGGACTTTCCGTACCCGCCATGGCGCGCGACATGACTTTTGGCTTCATGGGCAAGAGTGCAGACGACTCCAATTTCATAGTGGCATTCCACGGTTTTCAGGACGAAGCCCAAAAAAATGGCGACCATGCCATTGATATCGGCGCTAAAGGGCCGGAGCACTTTCGCAATCAAAGCGAAGCCTTGTCGAAAGGCTTAGCACAGCATTTAGACGGCATCGCGCTGTCAGTGACCAATTCAGACTGGCTGGCCAGCGTTATTATGCCGAAGATTTCCGCCAAGCGCATCGCTGTGGTTACCTTCGACTCCGACTTCGCGGCCAAGGACCGTCACTTTCGCGGTAGTTTCATCGGGCCTGACAATATCGAAATCGGCCGCGATCTGGGCAAGTTGGCCAAGCAATTTTTGCCGCATGGCGGTACAGTTTGGTTGATGACCGGCGGTCAACACGCGGCCCGCCAAAATCCGAACTTGACCGATCGCTTAGTCGGCGTGCGGCGTGAATTGAGCGGCGATAATGCCTACCCGGAAAATAGCTCGCTACACGGCGACGCTGGCTGGATTGAACCAAATGGAAGCCCTTGGTACACTGACGACGACGCCAAAGTCGCACTCCGGCAAACCGAGATTACCATGAAGGACCCGAGCGTGGGCGCGCTGATTTCAGTCGGACACTGGCCCGTGATGGATGCCAATTCCTTTCGCCAAACCTTAGCTCCGATATTGTCAGACAATCCGGCGAAAAAACGAATTGTGATCGTCGCGGTCGGTGCGGTAACGCCAGAAAAGCAGGCGCTGCTGCGCGACAATTTAATACAAGGCTACGTATCGATCGATTTCGATCGCATGGGCAGGCTCGCGTATCAAATCTTGAGCAAACTGGCAACGGGGCAAAAAGTGCCCGATCGAGTGACGCAAAAGAATGTGACCATTACTGCAATCAAGGACAATTAATGCAGAAGTTTGGGCATAGTTACCGTCCGCACACGGCAACAAAGTGATATTGTAATTAAAAGTTTCTTTGGCAATATGGAACAAGCCCTTTACCATCACAGATTGAGGGCAACAGTGACGTGACCGTGGCTCCAACGCTTCCATCTCGTTTAACTGAAAATTCATATGATTAAAAAAGACGATCAGCGCGACCGCCGGAATATTAGTCGTCAGACTAGGGCCTGTTGACATTCATTATGAAGCAACTGAGTAAATATCAAATCCGTGAACACTTGGGCGGCGGCGCCACGGCTGACGTGTACCTGGCTTACGATCCTTTTTTGAAGATCAATGTCGCCTTGAAGGTAATCAAACCCGATATTTTAAAAAACCCGGAACTGGCCGGGCGGGTGCGCCATATGTTCATGAACGAAGCGCGCTTAGTGCGCGAGCTACAACATCCCAACATCATGGCGATTTTGGATGCAGTGCAAGACGAAACCAAAGCCTATCTGGTGCTGGAATATGTCGATGGCAAGCCGCTATCCGACTATATCAAACCGGACAAATTATTGCCGGTGGCAACTGCGCTGCAAATCGCCTTCAAATGCTGCAATGCGATGGAATATGCTAGCGGCCTAGGGCTGATTCATCGCGATTTGAAGCCGAATAATCTGATGTTGACGCGCACCGGCGACATCAAGATCAGCGATTTCGGCGCTTCACAAATCGTCGACAGCCAAGCGACTCAATTGTCCGGTGTGGTCGGTTCGCCTTCGTATATGTCGCCCGAACAAATCGGCGAAAAGGAACTCGATTTTCGCTCCGACATGTTTTCGCTGGGAGTCGTCTTGTACGAATTATTGGTCGGAAGGCGTCCGTTTGAAGCCGACAATATGATGACCCTGATGTATCAAATCACGCAAATTCCCCACAAGCCGTTACTGGCACGCCGCGTCAGATTGCCGGCAGCACTGGATCTGGTGATCGATACAGCGTTACAAAAAAATCCCGAGAATCGCTTCCCGACCTGGCAAGCGTTCGCCGACAGTTTAGCTGCAATCGACGCAAGCTTGGTAGTCACGAAAGATGAAGCACCGGATCGTGCGATGTTTATGGCGTTGCGCACAAACCCGTTCTTCGAATCGTTTAACGATGCGCAAATCTGGCAAACCTTGCGCGTGGCGCGTTGGCATAAATTAAGAACCGGTGCGGTACTCATCGACGAAGGGCAAGCGGGGAATTCTTTTTCGATTTTGATCGAAGGCGAAGCCGATGTCAGTCGGAATGGCACACGCCTAGCACGCATCAAACCTGGTGCCAGCATGGGCGAAATGGCTTTCTTAACCCCAGATGACCCGCAGCGTAGCGCCACGATTACTGCCGCCACCCAGGTTCTGGTATTGAAAATGACGCGCGCCACTCTGGAAGAAGCTGGAGTGGATTTGCGAGCGCAATTCGAGCGCCGTTTTCTGCAGATATTGGTTGATCGCTTGCGCGCCGCGAATCCGTAGATGGTGCGTCGTAGCCCATAGCTGCATATCAGCCAAGCGGCGTAAGAATTGCCAATCTGATCTTTGCCAGTGGCGCGTGATCGTCGAATAGAATCTTGCCGTCGACTTGCGCCACGCCCAGCTTTTGCCACAATGCGTCCAGATCCGGCTTGGTCGCCTGAGTTGCCATTGCGCGGTATAAGTCAGTCAACACGTGCGTACCCGTCGCGGCATCGCCGATTTTCAAGGTATCGAGGATGCTACGCTCGACTGTAATCCCGCCGCTTTCACGATCAATCGCGCGCAGCGCATGTTGCAAACCGTAGCGATTATTGGTTTGTTCACGCAAGCGCACATCGGCCAACAAGCAAAACATGGCACCACCCCAGTAGGTGCGGCCCCAGGTGTGGGTATTATCCAAACCTTGATCGCCGCTGGCGGGCAATCCTTGGTGCATGTCGCTCAACATATCACCCCACACTTTTTCTGCACTGAGTTGCCCAACTTGGGCGCGCGCGATCGGCTCCACATAAGTGGCAATGCCTTCCTCGATCCAATGGTGGCGTCGCGCCATCAGCGGGAATGCCAAATGCACCATTTCATGAACCAGTATCCAGTCGCGCGTCAATACATCGGTATCGGCCGTCTGCCCTACTCCAATGCGAATCAGTGGCGCGTCCTCGCCAAACGTCACGCCTTGCATGATGTGATCGCCCGCCACTGACGTCAGCACCAATTTTAAGCGGGGAACCGGAAAGCGACCATAGTAGATCGACACTACGTAGGCATCGTTTTTCACCCATTCAACCAACGCCGAATTGGGCAACACACGTTCACCCGGCATCAACACCAGCTTGATGCTGGCACCTGGAACATCCAAAATTTGGGTATCACCGATATCGGCGACAGATACTTGCGCCTTCGGCAAACCTTGTCCCATGCAATCCGAGACTATCAGCAGCAAGCCAAGCGACAATAATGACAAATATTTTTGCATCAATTTGCCTCCCACCATTCATCCATTATTTGAGCAACAGTTGAGAGCGAGATATGGCAATTGGCACCAGCCACTATGATCAGTAGGGTTCAAACGCGATATTTGCTTTGTGCAATTGCGCAACGATCAATTCTTTCCACGGTCCCTCGGGAGACCAGACGCGAGTGAGCGACTCGTAGGCTTTCTCGGGGTCTTCGTGTCCGACGATGACGCGGAACAAAAAGGTCATGGTGGAGGCGCGAAAGTTGACCTGGCAATGCACCAGAACCTTACGATCATGAAACTTATTCATCGCGTCGACGAAGGCTTGAAAATCCGCTTCAGTCGGCCTGCCGAACTTGATCGGGATGTTGATGAATTCCAAGCCTTGCTTGCGCACAATCTCGGCTTCTTCCGGAACCGCATCTGACACGGTCAGTGGCGCCAAATAAATGTCGGCAACGAAACCCTGTGCAGCCAAATGGGAAAGTGAATTAGCAGTCGGTTGGCCAGAGGTAACAAGCGTGGCGGAAATAGGCACAATATTGGGCGCATCAATGGCAATGGATGCGCCAAAAACATAAGCGCAGTAGACTGCCGAAAATAGTGCGAACACTAGCGCTGCTCCACTACGTATGATTATGGCAATACGCATTTTCAAACCTCACCGTAGAATTGAGCGGGCAATAGCCTTACCCGCTTGCATGTCGGAATACATGACATTATTGCACATTGAATTGTGCAAGGTGTGAGGTGATGGCAGCAACATCAACAAGATGTTGCTGCGATTGGGCCCAAGCGGAAAGATTGCGCGCAATGCGCATCGGAAATTTACATCGTAGCGCGCAGTAGCGAAGCTTCATTGATCTGATACTGCGGCGGGACATTGCGGCCACTAAAACATTGCGATTGTTGCCGTGTGCGGTGCTCGCTGGTAAATAATCGATCAAACAATTCGAGTGCGCTTGCTTCCTGTTTCCGATCCACTGGAATACTGAGCTTACCAATAGTCAAATGTGACTCGTCCAACCCGTCGTCACGCGCCACTGCCAAGACTGGCTCTATTTTGCTTAACACCATGTCTGGTACGCCTTGCGGCAACAACACCAAAAAACTGCTAACTTGCGTACGACAAAACATGTCGGTGGGGCGCAGCACTTCAGCGACATTGTCGCCGATACGGTATATCAAATTCATCGCATGCGCCGCACCCAATGCATCTCCCAATGCCGCCGGATCTTGGAAATCGATCAGTACAAGCGAAAATTCAAATGAATTGTCGCGCAAATGCCATTGCAGAAGCCAATCTGTCATGTGCGCAATTTTTTTCGGTGACACTTCTTGTTTGAACGAATAGTCTTTTAAGTAGCTGCGCATGATTCCCCCTCGAATGCAATCGACAGTTCAAATGAATGTGAGATGCAAGCTCCGCCCCCATAGAGGCAAATCGACTCATGTTGCGACGCATGGCGTCAACTATTATTAGTGGCGATGTCGTCACGATGACAGACAGCCAAACTCTCGCGGTGATCCGTTCTACGACATCAGCAAGGCGAGATATGAACTCATCGAGTGGGTTGAAAGATGAGGTTTTTGTCGCCCCACTACTGAGCAATTCAGCAATAAGAGCTAATTTTCACCTTCTGTTATGCAGATGGGAAAAGTCTATTTTAGTTATATGTCATATGCGCTGAATGTCAACTGCGCCGCAGCAAAATATTCTGCTCTCGCAAGGACAATTAATTATATTTAACATTCGCCAGAACGCGACGACACAATGCATGTTATTGAGGAGCCAAATTTGTTGATTGAATAAGTCTTTTTGCTAACCCTATTGATGTCGCACGATTTCACTGAAATTTTGTGGTTGCGACAAGTTCTAGAAATGATCTGCATTCCCTGCGCTATCTATCAACACCTGCGTGTAATTTTGGCGCAAAAAAATAGAGCGGAAGAATCTTCCGCTCTATTTAGAACATCTCAACGCTGTGCATGCGATTTTTTTTGCAAATCGCACAACATCATCTTGCTTGCCGTCGCTTACTTTTGTGGCGCTTCCTTCAAACCACGATTTTCCAGCATAGGCTCAATACTCGGGGCCTTGCCGCGCCATTCCTTGTACAACTTCGCGAGTTCTACGGTATTGCCACGCGACAGGATCATGGCACGGAAACGATCGCCGTTTGCGCGAGTTAAACCGCCGTGCTCCTTGAACCATTGGAAGCCGTCATCAGCTAGCATCTGCGTCCATGGATAAGCGTAATAACCAGCCGAATAACCGTTCGCCCAGATATGCAAGAAGTAGCTGCTACGATAGCGCGATGGCACTTCCGGCAGATCGATCTTGTCTTTCTTCAAGGCGGCAGCTTCAAACTTGTCGGCATCTTGCAGCGGTGCATCCGCACTCAGGGTATGCCAGTCCAAATCGAGCAGTGCTGCGGCGCTCAACTCGGTCATGTCGTAGCCCTTGTTGAAAGTACCGGCACTCTTGATTTTGTCAACCAAGGCTTGTGGCATCAACTCGCCAGCGTCGTTTTTCGCAAAGTTGGCGAACACCTTAGGATCGCTGGCCCAATGTTCATTGAACTGCGATGGGAATTCGACGAAGTCGCGCGCGGTGGCCGTTCCAGACAAGGTCGGATATTGTTCGTCGGCGAACATGCCGTGCAATGCATGGCCGAATTCGTGGAACATGGTAACGACGTCGTCTTGCGAAATATGCGCAGCTTCGCCGCCAACTGGCTTGGTGAAGTTGGTCACGTTGAAGATCACAGATTTGGTTCCGAACAGCTTGGATTGACCGACCATATTGTCCATCCAGGCGCCACCGTTCTTGTTGTCGCGCTTGAAGTAGTCGCAATAGAACAGGGCCAGAGGCGTGCCGTCTTTGTCGATGACGTCAAATACGCGCACATCCGGGTGATACACCGGGATGTCGTGGCGTTCCTTGAAGGTCAGGCCGTACATCAGATTGGCCGCGTAAAACACGCCGTTTTGCAGTACGTTGTTCAGCTCGAAATATGGTTTGATTTGGCTTTCATCCAGGTCGTAACGCGCCTTGCGCACTTCTTCGGCGTAGAAATTCCAGTCCCACGGCTGCAATTTGAAACTAGGCTGCTTCAATGCGGCTTGGTCCTTGTCGATTTGCGCCTGGATATCCTTCGCCTCGCGTCGTGCGCGCGCAGTGGCTGCGGGCACCAGCTTCTCCATGAAACCAACCGCCATTTCAGGCTTCTTGGCCATCTGGTTGTCAAGCGTCCAGGCCGCATAGTTTTTGAAGCCGACCAGCTTGGCTTGCTCTGCACGAATCTGCGCTAAGCGTACGATGATTTTGCGTGTGTCGTTGGCGTCACCCATCTCGGTGCGATTCCACGAAGCTTCGAACAATGCCTTGCGCGTGGCGCGATCGGAGAGTTCTTGCAGATAAGGTTGTTGTGTGGTGTTTTGCAACGGCAGCACATATTTGCCTTCCAATCCGCGCTCCTTGGCGGCTTGTGCCGCGGCGGCGATTTCGCCATCGGTCAATCCGGCCAGCTTGGCCTTGTCGTCGACCACCAACGCGGCTTTCTTGGTTGCGTCACGTAACTTGTTGTTATAGAGCGCATCGAGGGTAGACTCCTCTTCGTTCAGCGCTTTCAACTTGGTTTTGTCGGCAGCGGAAAGTTTGGCGCCGGCACGCACGAAATTGCCATGGACAACCTCGATCAGGCGCTTCGATTCTGCGTCCAGCTTCAGTTTTCCGACTTGCTTGTAGACTGCCTCGATCCGCGCAAACAATTTGTCGTTTAAGGAGATTGCATCCGAATGCGCAGCCAGTTTGGGCGCTTCTTCTTCCTGCACCTTTTGCAGCGCATCGTCGGTATTGGCTCCGCTGACTGTGTTAAACACCAGTTGCACACGGGTCAGCATGGCGCCGGATTTTTCCAGCGCGACATAGGTATTCTCAAAAGTCGGCGCTTCCGGGTTGTTGGCAATCGCCTCGACTTCAACCAGATGCTGCTTCATGCCCTCTTCCAGCGCCGGCTGGAAATCGCTATCCTTGATCTTGTCGAACGCCGGCGCCTGGAACGGCAGCGTGCTGGCATGGTAGAACGGATTGCTGGTGATGTCACTGGCGGCGTCGGCGGCCTGTGCGTTATAACTGGCAGCCAAGGCCATCGTGGTGGCAATCACCATCGGGCGAAGTCGAATCATCTGGTTTTCCTTAGTGTTGGGTCCGTAACGGATAAGTCGCGGATGGTTTACGGACAATTTACGAACAGGTTGTGGACACGGCAAAGTCTCTACATTATTGGAATTTCCGGTACAAGCGCAAGAGTATCGTCGTCTTGCTTGCAGCTGTCAAACGAAGCACCATGCGCGTGCGATTGTATGGCTAGCCGGGGCAAACTCAAGCGTTTTGCGACGAATGGAAGTTTCACGCGCTCAATTGGCCGAATTGACGGCTTGAACGGTGCACGGTAAGGATCGAAAACACGCTCTGAGAGTAGGTTGCCGGTGTCGTATTAGATTGACGGCGTTTCGTATTGCGTCGCACCAATTATCCACCATCCAATCGTCTTTTGCGAAACCGGTCCAATATTGCCGAACAACAATCCTCAAATCTCAAAAAGATAAGGTC
>Ga0207036_10219_pt1 | contig 10352 bp, 11 predicted proteins | sample Alteio_BWMinCont_78_FD_153284 | JGI IMG/M metagenome (GOLD analysis project Ga0207036, IMG submission 153284) | Enriched cells from forest soil in Barre Woods Harvard Forest LTER site, Petersham, Massachusetts, United States -... | ecosystem: Environmental > Terrestrial > Soil > Temperate forest >... | reverse complement strand
AACGTGTCGGTTATTGAGTGTTGGGCTTGCGCGAGTAACCGAGTCAATTCATCACGATCATTTCTAATTCTTTGCAGTTGTCGTTTGTATGCATCACCGTCCAGCACATTTGCCTCAAGGCTCTCATACGCACGGTCCTCCCTGACTTCCAATCCCTTGAGTGCTTTTTGATACTGTTCGATTTCATGGTTAACCGCCAACTTTGATCGCTGCTGGCTTTCATTCAGCGCGGCTGCAATATCTTTTGCCAACTCCTCCGTTAAATCTATTGCCCGCGGTACCGCCACAAGCTGATCCCAAATCTTTTCTTCGGTTAGCGACATTCCGCGCATGGATTTATGAAGGCGGCGAGAATTGGAACAGCGGTAGTAATGAAACACTCGACCGTCAGGCTTTGATTTAGGATCGTAGATAATTTGACAGCTACAAGCTGGATCAGCACATCGTAGCCACCCGCCCGAGAAAATGCCGCCACCCTTTCGATGATATTTAGCCCTATGTCCGAATGTGGCATCCACGGCACGAAGGGTTGACTCAGAGATAATCAACTCATGATTGCCTTTATATTCTTTTCCCCGCCACAAGAATTGACCACGATAAAAAATGTTTTTTAATCGTCGCTCAACTACCCCTCGCGTAAAACCACGCACACGCTCCGGGGCTATAAAGCCTTCGTCAATAATTTTATCAACAATGGCGTCAAAACTAAAACCTTGGGCGCGTAACTCAAACTCCCGGATTACCTGACGAACCTTATTTTCATGAGAACTCCTCACAACTGTGGCCTGGACTCGAATATCACGCCCATATTCATCTTTAGGCCTTATAGTCATATATCCCAACGGCACCGAATTGGATGGGAACCATCCGGTTTCCGCTTTGTGCCTCATGCCAACAATCACGCGGGCGCTTAAGTTACGGACTTCTCCTTTGGCTTGAGCGGCCTGAATATCGCGCATAAAAAAATCAGACGTGGGGCTGTCCCTATGAATCACTTTCCTGTCTTGAACGTAATGCAGCACGATCCTGTCAGCCTTTACCAACTTTTCATTATCCTCAATATCAGTCAGGTTGCGCCCTTCGCGGTTGGCGTGAAAGAAGAGAATATGGCGGATTCCGCTGGCAAGTGCCCAAGCCATAAACTTCGCGTATTTCTTTCGATCATCAGAGTCTTTTGCGGACTCGGCAAATCGTTCGCCCTTTATCAAATCTAGTCCAACTTCACGGCAATATTTCTGAACCTCAGTTTCCTGCGTTTGAAGCGACTGACCATCTTCCTGGCGACCATGACTTACGCGATAAATTGCAAATGCCTTTTTATTTTTATGTGTTTTCCAGCTCTCCATAACCACTTCCATTGACTGACGGTATTTAACGTAACACGCCATTTTATACGCAATGCGAAAACCAATCAAAGTAACAAAATCAGTCACTTTTTGATTTCGTTACACTCATCACGCCAAATTTTTAACATGCGAATCGATTCGACCAAATGTTTAAACTCGTCAATCGTCATGGGCAACTCACCACCGTTGGGCAGCTTGTAAACCTTGAAAACATTTTGGCAAGCGTGATCTTCTGCCGTTGCATTTGTATCGCATGGTTGATTCTCGAATCGTGATCTCATCTACGACTTTTACATTTTCAATAAATTAAAACTTCAGCAGAAACGCAAAAATTGAATTAGCGAAGTAGGATTTTTAGCAACTTGAACGCCCGTCTTCTATACCTATCGGCTTTGGGACTTGCCTTAATTCGCTTAAGCTTTTTATAGTCAGGTGTCTTTTGCCACCAACGAACCAGTCTCCTGACGGTAGCTCTATTTAATCCCAGCTCCTCACTGAGATTCTTAATTCTGGGCTTAATACAATTTGCCGTGTAAAACGCGGCAATAAGAAGTTCAGGTGGCTTCCACTCCGTATGCTGAAACGGCGTATTGCTAAGTAGGCTATATTCATGGCGATTTGGGCACCGTTCACATCGGTATCCAATCGCCTTACCCTCACGCTTAACTTCATTCAATTTTATTTTGCACTTAGGGCACGACGGTATTTTTGAGCGCCATTTGATTAGTATGAGTCGCTTTAACGATTCTGCCTCAGGCGCAGCACCACTCCAATACTGACGCTTAAATTTTTCAAAGCTCCGCTCCACATATTGCTCATTGGGCTGCCGATTAAATAATCCATCAGATGTAATCTCCTTTTTCAATGCCACCACCTCATATTTACGGGAACAGATTAGCCACTAACGGGGAACAGTATGACCATTTTTTAAGGTCAAAAGTCAACCGTAGTGCAAGCAAAACTGTGAAGTAAGGGACCTAACCATAAGGAGTAAATATGCTGCGCAGGGTTCTTTCATTTAAACAGCTGACCAATTTCATTCAAGTCTCACGCGCCCAGATCAACCGATGGGAACGCACAGGGCAATTTCCAAGACGGATACAGGTCTCCGCGACTAGGGTGGGCTGGTATGAGGACGAGGTCACCGATTTTATTGAGTCACGGCGGCAGGGACAAATGATGCCGGCCCTCTCAACGGGTTACGAAACCCGGGCATAGAAGGGGGGACTTTAACAGGAGTGGGCACACTTGGAATGATCTTGGGTGTCCATTTCAGCGATGCCGCGGGGTTTTCAGAAATGCGGATCTGTAAATAAATGGAGGGCGCAATAACGCGCAAATAAAAGAAAGGATCTCAATGAAGCATCAAGAACCGGAAACGTACTGTCATAAGCTAATGAGAAAATTCATCCCCAAGCAAGAGCTGCTTGAAATTTCCAAACACTTGCTGAAAGAGACCGTGGCTGACCCCGCCGTCCGAGAGACAGAGGCGCTTAGAATGTTTAATAAATGTTATAGGCTGCTGGCGCGGGATGCCAAATGGAAGGAGCGGCTTGAGCTTATTTTTGGCAATGTATATCCACCCGCGGCGCGTGAATTTCTTAACGATGGGGAATTTGCCGTCTGGGGAAGAGGTATGGTTGATGACCGCCTCCTTACATATAAGGCCCCGGCAATAGAGATCATCAAATCCCCATCAAAGTCGCAAAGTTTTTCAATGGCGCCAATTTTTGTGGATTTTGAGTCCACGAAAAGCGGGCGCGTGAAACTCCACGGTACCGTAAATCTCGACCGATTTTTACAGCATGAAAAGAAAGCTATGGACTCATCAGCACTTGTTGAGATTGAGGTTCTCAACCGCCCTTTTGTAGGAATGAGGCCTGGCTGGAAAATTAAGACGAATCAGATTCCTAGAAAAACCATTTTGCCCAAAGTCATAGCCAAGCCAACAAAGGGTCTATTGACTGAATTTAAAAATGATATTTCTCACGCTATCGCGTGGTCTAATGGGGATTCACTTGCCACTTATTATTCCTACCTTCTCCAGCCTATGTTGATGAGCCATTGCCCAGGGGTAATGCCTTGCTATTTTTTCACGGGTGCCACCCAATCAGGCAAAGGCTTTCTCTCCACCGTCTTACCCGCCATTTTATATGCATCCAACATAGGTAACGCGGTTTTCCAAAAGAAAATAGCAAACACTTATGAAATGGAGGTCAGTCTGGTCCAGGCCCAGGATTCAATTTATTATGTTTTTGATGAAATTAAGGATGCCAGTGAAGGGCTAATGAAGGTTTTTGACCACGTCTCAACAGCCCCGTTCCTACAGGTGCGAAAAATCCTTTACGGTCAATATACGATAAAAAATTATTTTACATTTGCACTAACTGGCGTCACAGCCGCGTTTTCCGATGAGAGCCTCGGCAGACTGGCACGGATTGAATTGAAGGAAAGCCGTGTTTCGATCCAAAGGTTCTTTCAGAAGTGGACCCCGCAGATGCCAACACTCTTGGCTACAATGCACTATACACTTAAGAAAAATTTTACTAATTTTCGCGGTCACTCGCTCATTAAGGGAAGGAGGCCGGGCTTTGGACTAATGGCCGATGCAACTGAGTCGGTGTTCAATGTCAGACCCTTGTTCGCCTTGATGCAGGGAACCAATGACGTTCTAGAGTCAGTGTGCGCATTATTTAATGATCCTAATGCCGGAGACCGAAAAGGAAAAGATCGACGCCTAACACCCAAGACAATTCGTGACCACTTCAACCAAACTACTGGTGCGCAAATGTCTCCCAGAGGAATTATTCTCGCCTTGAAAACCGGGATGGCTAACGGCAATTCAAAACAATATGCCGCCGAAGATGGAAGTCGTTATCAAATTAGACTGAATATTGAAGGGCGCGAGGAGCGGGCCTTCGTGTATGTGCGAGAGATAAATGAGGCGTAAAAGCCGTCCACAGATTCCACACTTTTACCCTAACTGACGAAATCAAATGTTGACCGATTAGAGGAGAGCCCCATGACATCAAAATTTTGGCGTAAGAGGGTAAAGCAGCTCAAATCTGTTTTTCCATGTACGCATTTTAAACGTCGATTGAAAACCGTGGAAAATGCCCATGACCTTGGCGTATTCGCGCTTGATAAAATTACGGTCGTTGTCCACCAACACGTCACCGAAAAAGACTGTATGGGAATTTCCTTGGGAGCAATTCGTGATAATGATGGCGGCAGACAAGGCTTCACGCATAGGTTTCTTTATAAAAGTCATGAATACCAGTTTTTTCAGGACCGGGGGCGAAACCGATGTTTTCATTTCAACCCAAGATTGGGATTCACCAATTTTAGTTCGTTTACCGACTATGTTCAGGAAGTAATCGGCAAACGCGAATACCACATCACCAGAGTGGATTTCGCGTTTTACCTCAAGAAGACGCTGTTCTCGGTTGACTTTCTTTTTTGGTCTGCGTGGGTCTCGGGAATCGGCATTAAGGACGTTCGCCCCAAGGCATATTTAAATCCCATAGTCGGCAGGCTGAATAGGTCCAGACTTCAATCTTTGGAAATTGGCCACATGCCGACAGCATACTGCATATATGATTGTGACGCGCACAACCTCAACAAGAACCGCGCCCAAAGTTCTGAGGTAAATGGCATGATAAATATGGAAGTGCAGCACCGCACAGCGGCACTACGCCGACTCGGTATTTGCTCATTGACTGATCTTAAACAGATTAATTTTATGCACGTACTTGAAAAAATTGAATTTTATGAACCTTCCGTAGCAGCTATTAAGAATACAAAGTTTGAAAGTTACAAAGACACATGGATGCAAAAAGGTCTCATTCACTTTGCACGTCAGGCACACCAGCAGACACACGACCATGACCAATTAAGATCTGTGCTCAATCCGGTGCAAGTGGGTCGGCAATCGCTCAAACATGCACTGGCGGAACTTTCTCAACGTGAGCATGATGCGTTTATTAAGGGGAATGTTAATGAAAGGCGGTTTGGCATCAAATCCGTGGCGTATGAGTATTTGCGTATGCCGCCGCTGTTTGCACTACCGTAACAAAACCATTTGATTGTGTTACACGTTTCGCATTACCAAAAACGCGAATGGTTTCAATGATACGATGGTCGTCAAACGCAAGGGGTATTGTTACGAGTCGTTTTATACGCAACGAACGCGGTTGTGACTCAATCACTTTAAGCCGCGAAGATGTGGCCAATTCCTTAGTTTCTGCTTGGCGGTTGCCATGTTTCCAAGTGGATCGACAAACGGCACATGCCCTTCCAATACGTTTTCAAAATATGGGACCTCGGTCTCAGGGCAAAGACCAAAGGCAATTTCGATTACGGAAAAGCTGAAGTCACCGGCAACGCGCCATTCTCTTTCCCAGCGAAAATCTATTTCACTTGGACCACCAAAGCGTTGAAACCACGGTGGGCCAAAGCCATCAATCAACGGCATCATTGGCTTAAACTGCACAGCTAGCGGCGCAACTGCCAGGGCGTCAAAGGCAATGCGCAAATTTTGATTCGTGGTTTGCACATACAGCACAGGATTTCCATTTGCACCGCGCACAACCTCTTCTTTAAACGCAAGGCCATAAGGCTCAAAGTGGAGTTGTCGCCCGAATATTTTTTGCGTTTGAAGGTAAATGTGATCGAGTGGTGTTTCGGTAAAGCAGGCCGCACGTAACCAATCCCGTCTTACCAGCGAGTTTGGATTGAGCGTTTGCCCATTGGCTTTCTTTAAGGGGACCTTGTAGGTAAAGTATCCAAACGCAGATCTAGCTTCAATTCGCTTCGACTTGATAATGGTCTCAAGACTGGCTTTGGCCGTGAGCTGAACGAACTGATCCCGCGGCGCTGAATAAATGTCCTTGTCTAATTTGAGATCACCAGTGCGGGTGAGGTGAATCAAAAACTGCGACAGATCCCCACGTTTTTCAAGCAGTTCGCTTCTATTCAGTCCAACCATATAATCTCACTGGTTTCTAGGCATGGTTTGTGCTACTTAAACAAGCCAAAGGTGAAGCGCGTGAAACTATACGAATTTGACTATACCGACAATCAAAAACTTGGAGAGGCCGACCTCCATTGCCGCGTTGAGGCTTTGCTTGAAACGGAATGCCAGGCACAAGGATGGGCACCAGGTTACATTTTTCGTCAGTGCCAAAAGATTGAACGGTCACCGGCAGGCGATTTAAATTACCACTTTGAAGTCATTGGTCGTTATTTGGATTCAGACAGTGTGGACATGGATTCAGAGGTCCGTACTTCGGACACACCGGACGACACCCAGGCCGCCAAAGACGTCAGTCCATAACATTCACTTCTGATTTGCAATCCTGTAAACGGCCATGTGCGAAATCCCAAGACGTTTTGCAATTTCTCTAAACGAGAGGCCTTGGCTTCTTAGCTCCAGCACCGTTACCACAATGTCATTGGTGACCTTTCTAGGCCGTCCACAGCGCCAATTACTACCAGTATCACGCGCCGTGATTTTCTTTGCAGCTAGTGCGGTTTTAATTCTTTCAGAAATTAATTGTCGCTCCAAGGTGGCTACTGCCGATAACATGGTTAGTGCCATTTGCCCAGTCGGAGTGGAGAAATCAAGCTGCTCACGAATCGAGATCAATGATACGCCATAATGCTGCATCTCATCTAGGAAATTCAAAAGGTGTTTTGTTGACCGGCCTAGGCGATCAATTCCAGTCACAATTATTATTTTGAATTTTCCCATGCGGGCATCGCCGATTAGTTTGTCCAGGGCTGGGCGCTTTTCCCGTGCGCCGGATATTCCCTCATCCACATATTCACCGACCATCTTTAAATCACGTTGTTTTGCAAACTCACGAATAGTGGTCAGTTGAACTTGAGGGTCCTGATTCAACAAAGTTGACACGCGAATATAGGCGATTACGTTTTTATCACTCGTCATACCACCATTATACCATGCGTCATTACAATGTCAATCATAAGTAATACAACGTATTGACATAGTAAAAACAATGACTTACGATCATGTCATGAAAGTCATAAATAACTTACCAAAACGACGTTATTGCTCAGGTGATAAGCGAATGGTTTCCTGGCGCCTCCCAGAGACGTTGATTAAAAAACTTGAATCCGTGGCCAAAGACAATGGCGGTTGGTCTGTAACTGATGTCGTCATGACCGCATTGGATGATTATATTCAGTATTGCGAATCGAAGCCAAAGTCCAAATAGCTCAATTTAATTGGAGCTGATTGAAAATAAAATCTAGCGAGGACCGCTAGTAAAGCCGCCGGTCAAAATCGTTTACTAAACGAACCGAAGGGATACGCATGGCAACAGCCAAGAAAATTATTGACCCATTAACCTTCAAGCCGTTACGCGAGGGTTCCATTGTAGAACTTAAGAGCGACAACGGCGCTATTTTCAAATTCAAAGTGGTTCGCGTGGATGCTGACGACGAATCAGTTGTTCTTCAAAAATCTGAATCAAAACTGATCGCGCTCGTCCAGTCCGACCGTGTTGTAATAAATCAAGCCATGACCGTGGGAAAGGCACTCCTTCACCCAGGCGACAAAGTGCTCCTTAAATATAAGGACGGCTCTGCGGAGCGGTTCGATATTGACGTTGTATTCAATAATGACTTACTCGTAATTTCCAAGCCTGGGCGCAAGAAATTGGGACTCCTGGATAAAATGAAATTTATTTGGAAGACAAAGGGTCTTTGAATTTTTCATTGGACTATCACGCACCGGCGCAATAATGGACCAACCCGATCAATCAAACAAATCATTCTCGTCTTGGCGGTGCCTTGCCCATCCGTGGAAAGGTCAAATTGGTCATCATCCCTCCGTCTGGCTGTTTCTTAATCTCAAGATCGCCGCCGTGTGCGCGGGCAATGGATTCGCAAAGCTTCAACCCGAGTCCAAATCCCCGGGCCTGAGGCTGCTCTCCAGCCATTTTGCCTCCGAAATCATGAACTGAAATCGAGCACACTTCATTTTCGTCCGTTGATGCCATAACCTCTACCGGCCCACCTTCACCCGCATGCCGAAAGCTGTTATCGACAACATTCTTGATGCACATTTCAAGCCGACGTCGATCTGCCGAAATAGTCATCCCTGGTGGGCACGTGAGCCGAACTTGATGACCCGATTTTCGATAGTAGCCAGTTAGCTCGACAAGCAGACTCTCCAAATCGAGTGGCTCAATACGTAACTCAGAAATTCCCGCATTCAGTTTTTCTCGTTCCAGTACACCTTCCGTTATCGAATCGATTTCGTTTAAATTAGAGCGCAGCGAATCTTTCAGTCTCGCATCCGAAACCTTTTCTATAAGGAGATTCATTCGGGCCAACGGAGACCGAATTTCGTGGCTGATTCCAACCGCGAGTTGCTTGAGTGCGTCGATCTGGCCTTTGATTTTGTCAGCCATTGCATTGAACGACCCAGCCAAAAGGCCCATTTCGTCACCGGAAACGACCTTTGAGCGTATTTGGAACTGACCGTCAGCATATTTTCTCACGTCGTCAGTCAAAGTTGCTAGGGGCAAAAGCAATCGTTTAACGATCAAGACGCTAGCAAGAATTAGGATTGCACAACCAATGAGTTCCAAAGCAAACAATTCCGTATCGTCCGTCTCAACAGTCGTAAACTTAGGTTCCCATAAAATCGATTCGCCGACAATTTTGGCCTTTACTCCCCGCCCCAACTCGATCTTCCTAACCTTTTGCAGATCGATTGGATGCCCAATCCAGTTGTTCCACCTGGTCGCTTGATCCTCAGACACAGGACCTGTTAGATACCAAAGGTCTGTTTGTTCACTCTTGAGAGTATTTGGAATATTGCTCAGGACCCAGAAGATCACCAGAAAGGTCACGCCAAAGACGAGAAAGAGTTTATAATAAAGTGAAACCGAAAAACCTTCCCGTTTCACTGGGCTCAATTTTCTTCCTCCACGTACATGTACCCGGTACCCCAGACCGTCCGAATGCTCTCGGATGCTCCAGACATTTCCAACTTTCGCCGGACTCGATTCACGAGATTGTCTATAGCCCTACCAAAGGCCTCGATCTCTTCGCCTCGGAGCTGAGACAGCAGCTCATCTCGAGTAAATTTTCGCCCTGGATTTTGGATGAATAGGGCAAGAAGTTCATATTCCGAAGTTGTGAGATCAAGCTCATCCCCGCACACCTTTATCAATCTTTTTTGGGAATCAACCGTGAACTTTCCTGAAATGATCAAGTCGCCGGCCAGCCTACCCGAGCGCCTCAATATCGACTTGATTCGCGCAACCAATTCTCTTGGCTCAAATGGCTTCGTTAAATAGTCGTCAGCACCAAGTTCAAGCCCCAAAACGCGGTCGCTCGACTCACCTCTCGCGGTTAACATGAGAATGGGAATTTGACGCGTTCGGCGAATTTCTCGAATCACCGAAAATCCGTCTGTCTCAGGAAGCATGACATCCAGAATGAGGAGGCTCGGATTAAGACGGCTTATCAAGTCCAGACACTTTGATGGCTCTGACGTCGACTGGAGCGTAAATCCGTGGTCCTTGAGATAATCAGTAAGTAGCCTTACTAAGGCTAAGTCATCGTCAACAATGAGTAAATCCGCCATCTTATCCACCTCAAGAGCTGCTGTTACATACTATTACAAATTGCGACGACGCCCAAACACATTTTCTCTTGGGTCAGTGTAGTCTGCGTTCAAGACGGAGAAGGAATGACCCTTCCCGGTGCTAGGAGATGATTATGAAATCCTTATTGGCTCTTTTGGCTCTCTGCGTGACCATAACTGGAACCGCAGCGAATGCGAAAACTGAATTGGAAATTGAAGCAGGGGAAATTGAAAGTGCTTTAGATATGTACTTTGTTGACTGCCATGAATTTCCGCGTTCCCTCGATGGACTATTGAGTCCGCCGGATGATTGCAAGGGAATGTGGGGACCAGATCGGTATTTATTAAAAAATCCGGCCAATCAATGGACTCACCAATGGCAA
>Ga0207036_10218_pt1 | contig 10364 bp, 6 predicted proteins | sample Alteio_BWMinCont_78_FD_153284 | JGI IMG/M metagenome (GOLD analysis project Ga0207036, IMG submission 153284) | Enriched cells from forest soil in Barre Woods Harvard Forest LTER site, Petersham, Massachusetts, United States -... | ecosystem: Environmental > Terrestrial > Soil > Temperate forest >... | reverse complement strand
CCCGGCTCCGTTAATAGAAAGTACGGCCCGTGCGATGTAGCAAGCAGACAAGCCAAAAATCACCAGGAGGATCGCTGCGATTCGCTTCATCCGTCATCTCCGCACGATAGATTTGTATTTGCCCGAGAACTTAGAGTGTCCTTCTTTCGTGTTACAGGATTGTTACAATCTATTCAGAGTTTCTTTGATTTATCTGGCGACCCCGGACGGTCCCGGTTAACACGTGTAAGGTCAGCAGCTTGTAGGGGAAGGGCGTAGCCTGGGAGGTTCGGCCAAAAAAGGAAGGGGCAGCTCGGTAAGGAGCCGCCCCTTGACCGTCCACAGACGGGACGGAGCCATGCTACGTCTTCAGTTTTAGGGGAGGTAGTAGCGGAAAGAGCTCCAAACCATGTTGTCGATGCCTTTCGGAGAGATAGCGGCGCCGCCCGCTGCTACGCCGCCAGTGCCGGACCAAGCGTCCTTAGCTAGATAGGAGTATTGCAAGCCGAATTGGACGCGACCCTTGGTTCCCTGGTAGAACTTGTACCAGAAACCAAGAGTGCCTTCCTGGATGATGCGGATGTCGCCGGCGCAATTTGCGCCCGATGAGGGGTTGAAGTCGTTAATGGGCACGCCTTCGGTGGCGCAGCCTGTGTTGTTGGCGGCAAAGTTGCCGTATCCACCGATACCGGTTGTAGAGATTTTGGTGGTGGTGGTGGCCGGAATTGCCGGGTTTGTGCCATTTGCAGGAATCGCTGTTGTCTTGGTGATGGTGACGGAGTCATAGCCAGAGTAGCCTGCCCGCCAGGCGTACTCTAGGCCATAGTAGCCGTAGATGTCGATCTTAGGTGTGGGGTGGAATTCGATTCTTCCCAGGCCGTGAGCGGTGCGGATGAGCGAGAGAGTGCCATCGGGACGAGCAGTAGCATCGGCCAGCTGCGCTGAACCATAGCGGCCGATGCCGTCGCCAGCGACGGCCTTTACTCCAAAGTCTACTTTCTTGTTGAAGAGGGACCACAGACCGCTGGCACCGAAACCGCCGCCGGTGGTGCTGGCGTTCGTGGCGCCGAAGCTACTCACCACTGTCGGCGTGGGGGAGGTGCAGTTTCCGGTGAAGACCGTGGTTCCCGGAACGGTGTCGCCCGTGTTACTTCCCACCACACCGCAAGGATAGATGCGATCACGGAAGAAGCTGACGATGCCGAACACTTCGTAGTGACCGAAGCCGGGGTCGGCAGCGGCCTTGAAGATTAGGTCAGGCGCCTTGTTGACGGTATAACCGGTAGCGTCGAAAGCGTTGTAAAGACCGCCTCCATTACCGGGAGCGTTAAGGAAAAAGTTTCCAGTGGTCGCGGTTGTCGCCCCCGAAGTGACGATCGTGGCGGGCGCAGCGGCGGAGTTGATGGTGGTAACGGCGGAGAAGCCGCGGCCGCCGATGGTGGCCTGCGGACCTTCGACAGAGAAGCCCAGGGCGAATTTGCCGCCGAAGTCTTTCACCACGCGGAAACCATACTGGCGGGCCCAAGTGAAGCCGACGACGTAGTTGGGGTCAACCATCATCGGCAGGTCTTCCTGGCGGTTGAACATGCCCTTCTTGGTTTCCGTCGCCAAGCTCCACATCTGACCGCCGGTGATGATCAAGCCGCTTTCGAAGGCGGCTTGCGCGAACAATTGGCGCTGGCGGAAGACGTAGCTGTTGGTCTGGCGATTGTTGGAAGTGGTTCCTGCACCGAGGAAATCGGCTTCGACGTAACCACCCACAGTTGCAGAGCCTACCTTGGCCTGCGCGAGCATGCTCAGACGGCTCTGACGGGCAGTGAAGGCATTTTCTGTAACGTGCGCCAGATCCGCGGCCTCAAAGGGAATTCCCGTGAACTGGGTGTTGATGTCCGCGCTCTCTGCCCGGGTACGAAACACTGTTTCTGCCGCCAGGAAGCCGCCCGGCGTAATGGTAATGCCCTTGTAACGAATCGCCGCTGGCCCTTCTTCGGAAGCCTTCTTCTCGTCGGCTTGCGCGGTCGCGACAGTGGTCTTGAGAGCTTCGTTGCTGGTCTTCAGATCCGCAACCGTGGTGTTGAGCGTGACCTCGTTGCTCCTCACCTCCGCGGTGGTGTTGACCGCTTCTGTGGCTTTGGTGCTGGCTTCCGCTGCGCGCGCATTAGCCGCGGCAGCCGCGTCGCGCGCTTCGTCGATTTGTCGGTCGCGCTTGGCAAGCTCCTCCTTCAACAAGCTAAGCTGCTCTTGCTGGGCCTGTAGAGTCTGGCGAAGCTCTTCAATCTCAGCAGCGATGGCCGAGTCCGACTTGTCCGCCTTCTTGGCTGCCTTGGCCTTCGCCGGCTGAGCCGGTTTTGCAGGCTGGGCGTCGGCGTCTTTCGGCGTGTCTTTAGGTGTATCAGCAAAAGCGGTTCCATAGGTGAGGAACAGCGATAGTGTGAGTGCTGCGATTTTTTTCATTGCCTCTCTCTTTGGCGCAAAATTCGACCGCGTACCGAGGAAGATCCGAACCACCCCGCGCGAAAAGGTAAAGGCCGCGTCTTACAGTTACGTGAACCGAATGTGAATATCCTGTAACAATCTGGTAACGATAGACGTAAACCGTTTAGATATAGAATGTTAGAGAACGAGCAGGAGGTCAAAAAGCACAAGAAACAGTGAGGTTTTGCCGAATTGCCATGGCCTCGGCAAAGCTCCATTCATGCGCGGGTGAATTGAATTCCTGGCTCATGTCCACCTTCAACAGACGGCCTTCCGGCCTCGACGCGGGGAAGGACCTACTTCGGCGCGGCTATGGTAAAGGCGAGGACAATTTGCGTCAAGCGATATTGGTATTTGGCGTCGGTGTCCTGGATGTCGGCTTCCGTTTTTTGTAGCTCGGCCTGGGTGAACTCGACGATCGAACCAAGACCGAGATTGTAGCGGGCCTGCGCGAGGTCCAGAGCGAGGCTCGCTTGCTCGCGAAATTGCCGAGTTACCGAGAGACGCTCAAAAGCGCGGCGGGAATCTTGCCAGGCGTTGCGAACGTCGCGGGCGAGGTTGTTGCGGGCATCCAGCAGCTTTTGGCGATCGGCTTCGGTTTCGAGATCGGCGGCCTTGGCGCGAGCGCTGTAAAGAAAACCGTTGAACAGGGGAATGTTGATATTCACGCCGACGGCGCCATACCAGCTTTCAATATGGTTGTCGCGGACAGGGGCTTGCCCGACAACGCCGAGGGCATTCACTGTCGGCCGCCACAGATCATGTTCGGCGCTTCCGAATTTCTCGGCGGAGCCGACTTCGAATTGCAGGGCTTTGATTTCGGGACGTTGTTCGAGGGCCTGTTGAATCAAAGGAGCGACGTCAGTGGCCGGTTGACTCACCGGCGCAGTCTCTTCAACAAGCTGGAAATCCTGTTCGTCCGGATAGCCGAGGATTGCAGAGAGGGCGGCGAGAGAAGTCTGGTAATTGTTTTGCGCCTCGAGCAACAGGAGTTTGCCACGTGCCAGATCGACATTGGAAAAGCTGAGATCGATCTCCGATTTGAGCTTGGCATTCGTCAGGGCCTGCACTTTGTCGACCAGCGTCTGGCGCGTATGTACGGTTTCTTCCGCGACGGTGACCAGAGCTTTGGTTTCCAAGGAGTTGTAGAAGGCCTGGTCCACAACCAGGAGAATGTCGGCCCGCGTTGCAGCGGCATTTTGATCTTCGGATTTGGCGCCATATTCGGAGCTGGAAAGCAGATTGGCGGTGCGGCCGAAATCGGTGACGAGTTGAGTGACGCTCACGCCGCCGGCCGCACGCGGGTAAAGGGTCGGATTGTTCAGCAAACCTGCGGTAAGGCGGCTGCCTGGATTTGCGTCCACCGCGGTGAGGCTCAGATAGGCGTTTGGCATGAGAAGAGCACGGGTTTCGCGGACGTACTGTTGCGCGGCGAGCGCACGCAATCGTCCGATGGTGATCTGCGGATTGTTTTTAAGAGCAATGGCTTCGGCTTGAGCGCGGGTGAGGGTGGCACCGGTTTGCGGCGGCTGCGAAGGTTCTTGACGATTCCCTGGGCTGCTCGTGGCCTGCGCGTGGAGCGGTGCGCATACGGCGCTCGAGACAACGGTGAGTAGGAGCAAGAATCGCATCACGACGGCACCTCCTGACGATTCTGTTCACCCTTCCTGTGCACAAGGAGATAGGCCGCGGGAACAAGGTAGACGGTCACGACAACCGAGACCAGCAAGCCGCCGATGATCGCTCGAGCGAGGGGCGCGTACTGTTCGCTGCCTGGTTCGGCTCCGATAGCCATGGGAATCATACCGAGCAGGGTGGCGAAGGAGGTCATTAAGATGGGGCGGAGACGCATCCGGGAAGCGGCCGAGACTGCTTCCTTGACCGGTTTGCCGTCGTGGTGCAGGTGGCGGGCGAATTCCACGATCAGAATACTGTTTGAAACAACGATGCCCACCATCATGACCACCCCCATCAACGACATGACATTCAGCGTGGTCCGGGTGGCAAGGAGGAACAGGAGCACCCCAGCAAGTCCCGGGGGAATGGCCAGCAGGATGATGAAAGGGTCCTCCCACGAAGCGAACTGTGCGACTAGGATCAGATAGACGAGCACCACGGAAAGAATCAAGCCGATGCCGAAACTCTGGAAGGAGGCGCGCATGCCTTCGACCGACCCACGCAGGTTTACGCGAACGCCCTCGGGAAGATTGAACTTTTTAAGGATGGCCTCGATCTGCGAGGTGACTGCGCCGAGGTCTTCGGACTTTGGAGAAACGTAGACATCGATCACGCGAAACAATTGGTAGTGATCGACTTCGGTCGGCGAAGGAATGGTCTTGACCTTAACCACGCTATCCAAAAAAGTCGGCTGCGTACTTTTCACGCCGCGCAGCGGAATCTGCTTGAGATCGATCATGCTCTTGATCTGGTCCTCGGGATATTGCACAGCGAGCATGTAGGGATTTCCGCTTTTTGGATCGATCCAGTAGTTTGGCGCGATCATGCCGTTGGAAGTGAGCGCGGTGATCACATTGTCAACGATCTCTTTCTGCGAAAGTCCAAGGAGTCCGGCCTTTTCGCGGTCCACGTCGAGTTCGAGCGCGGGGTAATCAATGTCTTGAGGGATGAGCACGTCGCTGACGGAGTTCAGTGCGCGCACCGGCTCGGCTATTTTTGTGGCCACGCCGTAAACTTTGTCGAGATTGTTTCCGCTAACTTGAATGTCGATAGGGGCGGGCATTCCGAGATTGATCACCGCATCCACGAGGCCTCCCGACTGGAAATAGGTGCTGAGCTGGGGCAACCGCCGGCCCAGTTGCTCACGCACGCGCCGCATGTATTCATAGCTGCCGATCCTGTGGCCCTCCTTGAGACTTACCTGCACAAACGCGGTGTGGGAAGCGGAGTTGGGAGTGTAAATGGCGGAAAAGTCGGTGGTAATTCCGATGTTCGAGACGATGATCTGTAGCTCGTCTTTCGGCACTACCGCGCGAATGATTTCCTCGACCTGCTGCACATAGTCCTCGGTCAACTCCACGCGCGTTCCCGAGGGGGCCTTGAGATTGATAACAAACTGGCCAGGATCGGTGCGCGGAAAGAAAGAAACACCAAGGAACGGATAGAGCGCGAGAGCCAGGAGGGAGATTCCCGTCAGGCCGGCCAGCGTGGCGAGCGGTTTTAACAACGCACCGCTCAGCGTGCGATCGTACGTGCCCAGCATTTTGTCAAAGTATTTGTTGAATATTTTGCCGACGTTTCCCCACCGCCAAGTGAAGTCGTCACCCAACCCCTGGTCTGCTTGGCGGATTTTGATGAGTTTGGCGCAGAAAAGCGGCACTACGGTCATAGCCACGAAGTAAGACGCGAACAAAGAGAGAATTACCGCGAGGGCCAAAGCCACGAAGAGAAAACGGCTCACGCCGTACAGAAACACAACGGGAAAGAATACGATGGAGGTCGTCAGCGTTGCGGACAGCACGGCCAATCCGACTTCCTGTCCGCCCATCTCGGCCGCTACTTCCGGCGATTCGCCCAACTCGAGATGCCGGAAAATATTCTCGAGCACGATGACGGAGTTGTCGATCAGCCGCGAAAACGCGAGCGCCAGGCCGCCTAGCACCATGGTGTTCACCGAGCCTCCGCCGGCGCTGAGGGCCAGAAAAGTAGCCAATGCGGAGAGCGGAATGGACAGAAATACTGCCGCTGTTGCGCGCAGGCTACCGAGAAATAGGAGAACCATCAAGCCTGTAAGAATCAGCCCGATGCCTCCTTCACGGATGAGGTTGGAGATGGCCGTCTTGACGAAGATCGATTGGTCGAACACAACTTTGGTAATGAGCTGTTTCGGAATGTCGACGAGGTGCTTGAGCGCGTCTTTGATGCCCTGGACCACCGCGATGGTGTTGGTATCGCCACCCTGTTTCAGAATCGGGAGGTAAACCGACGGCTGGCCGTCCACGCGAACAATGTTGGTCTGAATGGCCTGAGCATCCACGGCCTTGCCAATGTCGCCTACCAGCACGGAGGATTGGCCCACCGATTTCAGCGGCATGTCATTGATGGAGGACGCTGTGGGAGCCTGGCTGTTGGAATAGAGGTTGTAGTCGAAAGGTCCGATCTTCACATCGCCAGTGGGGAGAATCAGATTGCTTTGGTTAATTTCGCGGACCACGTCCATGGGGCTCAACTGATGCGCTTGAAGCTTCATGGGGTCCACGTAAACCATGATTTCGCGATACTTCCCGCCAAAAGGCTGTGGAACAGAGGCCCCGGGAACATTGGCAATCTGGTTCCGAACGTTGTATTGGCCGAGGTCGTGGAGTTCTGTTTCGTTGAGGCCCTGGCCTTTCAGTGTGATCAAACAAACGGGCAAGCTGGAGGCGTCAAACTTGAGCACGACCGGAGGAAGAGTTCCCGGGGGAAGGCGGCGAAGATCCGCCATGGCAAGATTCGAAACCGAACTGAGATCGGCGTCAGCGTTTGTGCCCGGCTGAAAATAGATCTTGATCAGGCTTACACCGGGGAGCGAGCGCGATTCGATGTGGTCCACGCCGCTCGCCAGCGTGAACCAGCGTTCGAACGGATTGGTGATGTTGGTTTCGATCTGCTGCGGAGGCATGCCGGAATAAAACGTGGCAATGACCACGACGGGGATGTTGATCGGCGGGAACAAATCCACGGGCATGCGCACGAGCGCTACCGTGCCCACGATGGCAATGACCAGGCACATCACGATGATGAGGAAGGGATACTTGATTGCAAAACGGGACATCACTTCCCTCCCGTGGTGCCGCCGGCAGGGGAAGCAACGTCCTGGGGCTGGATTTTTTGGCCGTTGCGAAATTCGCTGCGATTGCCGATGACCACGCGATCCTGATCGGAAAGGCCGGAGAGCACTTCGACGCGGGTGTTGTCTTCGAGACCAAGTTTTACGTGCCGCTCTTCGAGAATGTTTTGTGCGCTGACGGCCAGGACAGTGGCATCCTCGCCGCTGCGCGTAACGGCTTCGAGCGGGACGGTCAGGGAGTTTGGTTTCTCGCGCAGCGAGAGCCGCGTTTCGGCGTACATTCCTGGAATCACCCGCCCATCGCGATTCTCGAAATCGATTTCCGTTTCCATCGTTCGGGTCTGCAGATCGAGCGAATCAGAGAAGCGCGAAACCTGGCCTTCGATATCCTGATTCAGTGCCTGCACGTGGACTTTCACGGGGTCGCCCAAATGAATTTGGCCCGCGAGCGATTCTGGAATGGGCAGGACCAGGCGCAGCTTCGAGACCTGCGCCAGGCGCACCACGGGCGTGGCTTGCGTGCTGGAGGAGGTGCCCGCGGCCACCAGCGCCCCAGTATCGGCGAAGCGCGCCGTGACCACTCCGGCGAAAGGCGCGACGATATGCGAATAACTCGAAAGGGCCGTGTACTGTCTTTCATTGGCCTCCGCCATTTGAAGCTGCTGCTGCGCGGCGGAGAGTTCTGCCTGAGTGCTGGCTACTTGTGCTTCCGCCTCGAGGTCTTTGGCTTGGGAATCGTCCAATTCCTGCTGGGCCACCAGGCCGGCGCGTGAGTCAGCGGCCTGTTTCAGCCGGGTATAGGCGGAATGCGCTGCGGAATGCACGGATTGGGCGCGCTCGATGTCGCTCTGCGCACGGCGAATCTCTTCTCTTGATTTGCGCACCGCGGCATCCGTGCCGGACAACTGGGCTGCCAGTTCCGGGACTTCCAACTCGGCGAGCGTCTGTCCATCCTTGACATGGTCTCCGACATCCACATAAATCCTTTTGATGTAGCCCGCGACTTTGGCGTGCACATCGATATCTTGAAAAGGTTTGAACTCGCCGGAAATCGTGAGCGTATTGGTAATCGTGCGCCGCTCCGCTCGTACCACGGCTGCGGGAACGGCGGTCGAATCGCCTCCGGCGTTGCTTGGCGTGTCGGCTTCGGACGAGCCGCGGCCCAGCCAAAACCACACAAGAAAGCAAGCGGCAGCAAGAACGATTCCGGCAACGATCCATTTTTTGCAGTCATAAGAAATCCTCAGGAGCGCGGGCCGACCTCGCCGAAGCCCGTTCTGTCGGCAACTCACAGAACTCGAGAATGGGCCTACCTAATGGACTATTACAGAGCTCATCCGGTTGCAGAGAGTTTGCGCCCTAGGCAATCGGAAAAGAATTAGAGAATGGGCGGCGGACGGAACCACAAACTTGCGCACAAAATCCGCCGGGGAAGAAGAAGTTCCGAGCGTTCGAGAGGTAAGGAATGAGAAGCCGGGTGCCACGGAAACAAAGAGAAGTTCGCGAAAAAAAATGTCACAAATACGTGTGTGCTGTCCTTCCCCCTAGGGGAGTATCGCTCCAGCTCCGAAGAGCCGACCGTGGCGCGGTGGCTTGCCGAATGCTCCACGTTTAGTCCGCCTGACGAGCCCGCAGCGCTCAGGTAGGGGTTGTAGAGAAACAAAAAGGCGAGCACCAGGCATACCCCAGCATGGCGTCTTGCGCCACTTCCGGGGGATGAGCCGAGTGTAAGCTTCCTGGGCACTTTATTTACAATAGTTGGACTGCCTGCAGGGGTCAAGGGGATGCTTGAGCCCCGTTACCACTTGCCGAAGGGAGGAGAAGGGGATCGGAGCCAGGGGTGCGCCGATCCCCGTGGTAGGACGTGGACCGAAGGTCAAACGCGTTGAGTATCGCCGCCCGGGATCACATCTGAATGAAGGGCTTGTGAATTCTCGATGACCTCTTCGCCGGCCGATGCCGTCTGGTCGCTGCTTAGCGTGCCGAGGGACAGGCCGCGGCCATGGCGGACATCCAGCCCGTGGACCCAGAAGATGATGTCCTCGGCAATGTTTGTGGCGTGGTCGGCGATGCGTTCAAGATGTCTGGTGGCGAGAATGAATTGCATTCCTGGACTGACCAAGGCGGCTTGCTGAGTCATGCTTTGCATGAGCTGGTCGAAGATGCGGTCGCGGTACTGATCGACGACATCGTCGTTTTGCAGGACCTGGCCGGCCATTTCGACGTTGCGAAAAATGAGGGCGCCAAGGCTCTTGCTGACCATGGCGCGGACCGCCGAAGTCATGGGAGCCAATTCTTCCGGCAGTTGCGCGGCCGGCATGTCACGGAGTGAGATAACGCACTCGGCGAGATTTACGGCGAGGTCGCCGATGCGCTCGAGATCGTTGGTGATTTTGAGGGCGGCAACGATGAGGCGCACCTCATCGTCCGAGAACGAGCCACGGCGGAGCAGCCGGATGGCGTGCTCATCGATGACAATTTCCATTTCGTTGATGCGCGGCTCAAGGAGAAAGACTTCGCCGGGAAGAGCCCAGGTGCGCGAATCATTGACGCCCACGATGGCCTCCAGGGCGCGGTTCATGGCGCCTTCGACCGTGCGGGCCATCGAGACCAGATAGTTGACCAGTGTTTCGTAGAGCACCGCTTCCGTCAATCCAGCGGAACTTGCCATGATTCCCCTTCCGGAGCCGAGGACCTAGAGCACACCTCCGCTCGTAGTCGGTATTCTGGCAAGCGCATGGTTACACTTTGTTCACAAAGAGATGAACATGCTGTAAATCAGCAGGTTACGGAGCAGCGTGGCGGTGGAATCCGGGGGCCGGGTACCAGGTGAATCGGGTGGGGAGTCGCCGAGCACGGTCCGTCGTGAAGCTTCCCTGCCACCGCCGGCGCCACGGCCAGCTACGCCGTAGGGCTCGAACGCGTCGCGGGATGCTCCGCTTCAAAAAAAGGCAGGGAAAAATGGAACTGCGATCCTTGACCCACTTCGCTATCCACCCAAAGGCGGCCGCCATGCACCTCGACGAGATGTTTGGCGATGGCCAGACCGAGACCCGTGCCTCCGGCTTCGCGGGAGCGGGCCACATCCACACGGTAGAAGCGTTCAAAGATGCGTGGCTGGTCC
>Ga0207036_10217_pt1 | contig 10366 bp, 12 predicted proteins | sample Alteio_BWMinCont_78_FD_153284 | JGI IMG/M metagenome (GOLD analysis project Ga0207036, IMG submission 153284) | Enriched cells from forest soil in Barre Woods Harvard Forest LTER site, Petersham, Massachusetts, United States -... | ecosystem: Environmental > Terrestrial > Soil > Temperate forest >... | reverse complement strand
TAATACAACTTATTGTTTGTGCGATCCTGGTAATATTGGGGAATATACGCCTCACCGGCATGTATGGCGTATTCGGAATATATGACTTGTCTTATTTTCCCAGTATTGGTTTATCAATTTTAATAATTCTAATGATTGTTAACGCTTTCAATTTAATTGATGGTATTGACGGTTTGGCTGCTACAACCGGTATGGTTGCTAATAGCGCTTTTGGCGCTTTATTCATTTATATCCATCAATATGAACTGGCTGCAGTTTCATTCGCAATGGCCGGGGCAATAATTGGTTTTCTAAGATTTAATATGACGCCCGCTAAAATATTTATGGGCGATACCGGCTCGTTATTAATTGGATTAATTTCGGCTGTAATGGCGTTAAAGTTTATAGAGACTGGCCGGATTGTCAATGGAAAATCGTCAGAAATTTATTGTGTGCCTGCATTAACATTTGCAATTTTGATAGGGCCGATATTTGATACAGCAAGGGTTTTTGTTGTTCGGATAGCAAACGGGGTTTCTCCTTTTACCGCCGATCGTAACCATATTCATCACCGCATGTTAAAACTTGGTTTTAATCATTTGCAAACAACCCTTATTTTAACAAGCGTTAATATTGCTTCCATCGCGATGGTGCTTTTGTTTAAAAATTATGGCAGCTCTATTCTTATCATCATGATTATTTGTGTTTCGCTTGTCTTTAACTGGCTGATCACGTTTTTTATCCGCTCAAAAGAACGCGAAAGTTTGGCGCTTCGCAATTTATTTATTTAGGTTCTTCCCTTAATTTCTTATCAATGATTTTCATTTGCATGTAAATACTGCTTACTGGTAAACCATTGTATATCCCCTTCATCTTAATTTTAATTAGATTTGCAGCTTTATAAACCGCCGCGATGAGGATTGCTGTAAATGGATTTGGCCGCATAGGCCGCATTTTTTTAAGAAATATTTTAAACCGGCCGGGTATATCTGTTGTTGCTATAAATGACCTTACAGATACCCAAACACTTGCTCACCTTTTTAAATATGATTCTGTTCATCGCGGTTTCAAGGGCACAATTGATTTTGATAGAAACAACCTTTATATAAATAATCAAACTATAAAAGTACTGTCAGAGCGTGAGCCGAGTGTTTTACCCTGGAAAGAACTTAATATCGGCCTGGTAATTGAATCGACCGGTAAATTTACGTCAAGGGAAGGTGCATCGGCGCACCTTGAAGCAGGTGCGGGGCAGGTAATCATTTCTGCCCCAGGCACTGATAAAAGCATACCCACTGTTGTGTTAGGTGTAAATGATGCATTGATTGACCTGCAGTCACCAATATTGTCCAATGCGTCGTGCACAACAAACAATGTTGCGGCAATGGTAAAGATACTGGATGATAACTGGGGAATTGTTGATGGTTATATTACCACGGTGCATTCAATGACCGGCGATCAAAACCTGCACGATGCGCCGCATAAAGACCTGCGCAGGGCAAGGGCGGCATCTGCATCTATCATACCAACGACCACGGGGGCAGCCAAAGCCATTACAGCAATTTTCCCGCATCTTGAAGGCCGCCTTGGAGGCGCTGGTATACGTGTGCCTGTTCTTAATGGTTCGCTAACTGATTTTACATGCAGCTTAAAGAAACAACCAACAATTGAATCCATCAATTCAGCATTTAAACAGGCGGCCTGCGGCGCTATGAAAAATATCCTTGAGTACACCGAAGACCCCATTGTATCAACAGACATAATAGGCAATACGCATAGCTGTATTTTCGATTCAAGGCTTACTTCAATTGTTGGCGGCCTGGTAAAAGTAGTTGGCTGGTATGATAATGAAATGGGCTACTCAAGCCGCCTTGCAGACCTGGTTGAAAAGATTAGTGAGTAGTCAGTGGTGAGCAGTGAGCAATCGGTAGAGAATGAAGTTTCAAACCGCCCACTCAAACTGACTACTCACCACCAACCATTCACCGATTTTGTTGTTTGAGTTTAAATTTTAATTATGGAATAAAATAAACAACTATGGGGAAAATCATACACATTTCGGAAAACAAAAACCACATCTGAATAAATGATCAGGTTCATTACAGTTGAAGATACACTGCCCATACGTAATGATATTTTGCGCGAAGGGAAGTTAACCCTCGATGAATGCAGGTTCCCGAATGATAAAATACCAGGCGCATTTCATTTGGGATATTATGACGAGGACGAATTGGTTTGCATCGCATCTTTTCATCCTCAAAATTATGGAGAATTTAACGGTACCGGTTACCAGTTGCGCGGAATGGCTACTATTGAAAAATATCGCGGGAAGGGTTTTGGTAATCAGTTACTCAATTTGGGTATAGTTTACCTTCGCGGGCAAAAAATAAATTACCTGTGGTGCAACGCCAGGAAAAAAGTGCTCCATTTTTATCTGAACATGGGCTTTGAGGTTATTTCGCGCGAATTTGATGTTCCGGTAATTGGGCCGCACGCTGTATTATACCTTAAGATCCAATAATATTTTTATTATTTAAAACACCTTTACAACTTTTGCGTTCGGAATTTAGAATTAATTGCTGAATTTGGCGGCTCAAAAAATTGCTTGCACCAACATTATGAAGACAATAGATCAAATTAGTTTTGCGGGGAAAAAAGCCCTTGTACGTGTGGATTTTAATGTACCTCTGGATAAAGATTACCACATTACCGATGATAACCGCATGACGGCGGCTTTGCCCACCATCCATAAGATTTTAAAAGATGGCGGAGCCGTGATCCTGATGTCGCACCTGGGAAGGCCAAAAGGCGGCCCTGAGGACAAATATTCATTAAAGCACCTGGTACCGCATTTATCAGACTTGCTTGGCCAGCACGTTGAATTTGCTGATGACTGTATAGGGGTTGAAGCTGTTGATAAAGCAAAAGCACTGGGAATGGGCGAAGTGCTTTTATTGGAGAACCTTCGCTTTTATACAGAGGAAGAAAAAGGCGATGCCGCTTTTGCCGAAAAGCTTTCAAAATTAGGGGATATTTATGTGAACGATGCTTTTGGTACGGCACACCGCGCCCATGCTTCAACAGCCGTGATCGCGCAATTTTTTCCTACTGCAAAATTCTTTGGTTACTTGATGGCTGCCGAACTGCTAAATGCCGAAAAAGTATTAAATGATGCCATAAAACCGTTTACTGCAATTATGGGAGGAGCTAAAGTATCAGACAAGATAGAACTGATTGAGCGTTTACTGGATAAGGTGGATAACCTGGTCATCGGCGGCGGGATGGCTTATACCTTTGCAAAAGCACAGGGCGGCAGTATCGGCAAATCGTTGGTTGAAGAAGATAAGCTCGATCTCGCGCTTAGCCTAATAAAAAAAGCAAAGGAAAAACGCGTAAATTTATTATTGCCGACTGATTCGGTTATTGCCGATAATTTCTCCAATGATGCCAATACCGAAATAGCACAAAACGACAGCATTAAAAATGGCTGGATGGGTTTGGATATCGGCCCTGATTCAATTGCAGAATTTACCGAAGTGGTTGAAACATCAAAAACTATTTTATGGAACGGCCCGATGGGTGTTTTTGAAATGCCAAAGTTTGAAGCTGGCACCAAAGCCATTGCCGAAGCCGTGGTTAAAGCAACCGAAAGCGGCGCGTTCTCATTAATTGGCGGCGGCGATTCAGCGGCCGCCGTAGCTAAATTTAATTTAACCGAGGAGGTAAGCTATGTTTCAACCGGCGGCGGTGCATTGCTGGAGTATATGGAAGGTAAGGAGTTGCCGGGGGTAAAGGCGATAAATGAGTAAAAACCTGTAGCAGCCATTTTATTGGGACCCCTGTTTATTGGGGTCTTTTTTATTTTATGTGGCTGAATTTTTTCCATCGCGTATTTTATGATTTAACTGTTAAATGATGTTTCTTTGGAAGATGGATATTACATTAAAGCAGCGTTTTAAGACCTTAAAAGAAAAACTGTTTGCCGATATTACAGAAGTGCCCATAGTTTTGCAGCAATCCTATTTACCGGGCTTGGATGGATTAAGAGGAATATCAATTATTATGGTTATTTCGTCTCACTTAGCTATGTATACGCCGCTTATGGAATATTTCAATGGTGCTATCGGTGTGGAAATATTTTTTGTAATAAGTGGGTTTTTAATTACATCGCTTTTGCTTAAAGAAAAAGTTAAACGTGGAACAGTTTCATTTAAAAATTTCTATATCCGGAGAATATTAAGGATAGTGCCTGTTGCATACTTGTTCCTGCTGGTATTAATGATGCTTAATACCAGGCTTCAGTTAGGTATATCTCTTAAAAGTTTTATAGCTTCATTTTTATATATTAGAAACGTACCATTTAAGAACACCTATGATTGGTATACAAGTCATTTTTGGTCACTATCTGTAGAAGAACAATTTTATATTAGCTTCCCATTTTTTATAGTTGCAAAAACTAATAAATTTATAATCGGCGCTGCTGTAATAATTTTGACAGTTCCCCTTTTAGTTATATTAGGTTTCAATAACGTTTGGATATTTTATTCAAATCACATTGTTCATGTTGTAACCTTTATCATCATAGTTTTATTAGGAAAGGGGACGACAAGCATCCTTGTCGGTTCTCTTTATGCAATTCTTTTGTTTAAGAAAGTTATTGTAATTGATAAATTAAGAAGCAATTATTTTGTCAGCTTTGGCTTCCTTATTTTTAGTTTTTTAGTTTTAATGAGAATATCATATCTGCATACAGAATACCTTTCAGTTATTTTATTCCCGGTTATTATCGGCTATGTAATCCTGCTTAATTTAAAGGAGAAAAACCTATTACGATATTTTTTAGACAGTGCTTTATTGACCAAAATTGGTGTTCTTTCTTACAGTTTATACATTTGGCAACAATTGTTTACTACTACGCAGAAATGGAATTTGTTTAAATACTCGGATACGATGGTGGTTAGGGTTTTTCTATTATTTCTTGTTTCTTTCATTTCTTATTATTTCTTCGAAAAGTTTTTTTTGAGATACAAAGCTAAGTTTAAATATAGTTGATACTTAAAAATGACGCCTGAAACAGCATATAAATTAAAATTAGGAGTAGATTTGCAAAGTATTTATAATACAGTCTTTAAATTATGGCAACTATTGAAACTACATACCTGGGAGGATTAAGGACCGAAGCAACCCATGTTCAGTCGGGGACAAAAATAATTACTGATGCCCCTGTTGACAACCAGGGCAAAGGTGAGGCGTTTTCACCAACCGACCTGTTATCGGCTTCGCTGGCAAGCTGTATGCTGACTATTATGGGCATAAAAGCCCGTGACAATAATATTGATATAGATAATACAAAATGCTCCATCACAAAAATTATGGCGGCCGGCCCGCGCCGTGTGGTTGAAATTGTGATCAATTTTAAGTTCCCGAAACAATATACCGAAGAACAACAAAAGCTGTTGGAAAATGCCGCGCTTACGTGCCCTGTTTACTTCAGCGTTCACGAAGATTTAAAAAAAACAGTTGATTTTGGGTGGGCAGTGAAGATGGCAGAAGCTTCCGGTATTTGACTTCAAACAAGAACCGACATCGCTTCTTCAACAGATATTTGGCCGTGCGAAAGATCGAGTATGCATTCACCGTCTTTGATCAATAGTAACTGGGGCGATTCATGATAAACCAGGAAATCACTTGCTATTTGGTTCGACAGTTCGCGGTGTTTTATCAGGTCTAAAAAGTAAAGCTGTAAATCTCGGGGTAATATGTCCCAATCAAGCTCAAAACGTTTTTTCACCATCATGCTGATAGAGCAGCGCGTGCTGTGTTTGAAAATTATGCTATAACCTTGTCGCTGTTTAATGCTATTAATTTGATCGGCTGATTCCAGCGATGTCCAGTTCATAAATAAAAATTATACGCTATTGTGCTTATAAAACGCAAAACAACATAAAACTGGTGCAGGTTTTAAGCAAATGATAAAAAATGACAATTCACTGTTAACGGCCTGTCTTGGGGTACGAGCCATAAGCCGGGCACAGTTTATTTGAACATGAGGAAATGCCGCCAAGTAGTAAAGCAATAAGAGCTACGTAAATTATTCTTTTCATTTTTATCTAACTTTGATTGTTAAACGAAGATCAGCTATTTAAAGTTTCGGCAAGATACGCCATTTTTATGGCTGTAACAGCAGCTTCAACACCTTTATTTCCATGTTTCCCTCCGGCACGGTCGTTGGCCTGCTGTTGATTGTCAGTAGTTAATACACCAAATATAACAGGTTTTGAATATTTTAATGCAACATTGCTTATGCCATTTGCCACGGCATTGCAAATAAAATCAAAATGCCTTGTTTCGCCCTGTATTACACAACCCAAACAAATAACCGCATCTAATTTACGGTTTTTTAATAACATATCGGCACCTGATGTTAATTCAAAACTTCCCGGAACTGAGTAAGTATAAATATTCTGAGTCAATGCACCGTGTTCAATCAGGCTTTCATAAGCGCCCTGGTAAAGCGCATTGGTGATAACCGGGTTCCATTCGGCAACAACAATTCCAAAATGATAAGACGCTGCCGCTGGCACATCGGTTTCGGAGAAATCGGACAAATTTTTAAGCTGAGTCGCCATATTTACGATTTACGATTTACGATTTACGATTGTTTTAATTTTGGATTTTAGAGTTTATTCTGTTATAAATCTAAAATCGTAATTCGTAAATCTGAAATCCTATTACAGTTTCGCTTCCGTACGTGCAATATATTCATCAATATTCTGAGCTTGCGGACTATCGGGGTAATCGCTTTTTATTCTTTTATAAGCATCATCAGCCGATTTATTATCATTCTGGGCTTCGTAAACCAAGCCAAGCTTTTTGAGGTATAGAGGCGTAAGAAATTTATTATTTGCTTTATCGGCTGCTTTTTTAAAGTAGGTTTCTGCTTTGTCGTAATCCTTTAACTCTACATAGGCATCGGCCGTACTACCAAGCGCTTCGGCAGCAGCCATGTTGTCGCCACCCCTGTAGTTGGTTAAATTATCAATTGCCTTACGGAATTCCCCTTTATTTAAATATGCAATGCCTAAGTAAAAATAAGCAAGGTTAGCTGCTTTGGTATTGCTGTAATTATCAACAATTTTTTGAAAACCAGGGTAACCGGCATCACCGTTAATAGCTTTGTTCCAATCTTTTTTAGCCCAAAAATCCTGGGCTACATGCATTTGATTTGATGCAATTATCTCGCGCGGGCCGATGTATAATTTTTGATAAGCAATATAAATAATGATCATAGCCACTACGGCGCCGCCGATAAACAACAAACTTTTTTGATTCTCCCGCACAAACTTTCCTGTCTGTCCAAAATCTTTATTTTCTATTACCACCTTGGTATTCCCCTGGGTTTTTGACATTTCTATTCTAAAATTAAGTTTGCAAAAATACGTTTTTCAAAATTTTTATCAACACCTTTTGGATTAAATATTTGTGGGAAGAAGTTCATGGTTCATAGGTCATGGTTCATGGCCATTAGTATTAATAGATAATAGTTCATAAACTATAGCTAATTACCTTAAAGATTTCTTCAATTGGCAGCAAAACCAATGACCCTGACATCTGGTTTACGTCCATTGCAACTACTATGAACTATGAACAATGAACCATGAGCTTTTCTTAAATCTCGTATCTAAAAGCTAAATTTGAAAACTACATATGTATTTACAGCAACTATCCGTTATCAATTTTAGAAATTACGCCGAAGCAGAGCTAACTTTTAGCGAAGGTGTTAATGTTTTTACGGGAAATAATGGAGCCGGGAAAACCAATTTGATGGATGCAATTCATTACCTGTCGTTATGTAAAAGTTATTTTAACCCTGTTGATAGTCAGCAAATAAAACAAGACGCAGATTTTTTTATCATTAACGGTAATTTTAATAAGAATGGCAGCCATGAAGCGGTGGCCTGTTCGGTTAAACGTAATCAAAAAAAGCAATTTAAACGCAATAAAAAGGATTACCAGCGGCTGGCTGATCATATCGGCTTGTTCCCTTTAGTGATGGTATCGCCTTATGATATAAGCATTATTATAGAAGGAAGCGAAGAGCGGCGAAAGTTTATTGATAATGTGATCTCGCAAACGGATAATTCGTACCTGGATGAATTGATAGTTTATAACAAGGTATTGATCAATCGAAACGCACTTTTAAAACTTATTGCCGATACCGGGAGATATGATCCTAATTTAATGGAAGTGATGGACGAGCAATTAACCGTTTCGGGAAACCGCATTTTTGAAAAGCGTAAATCTTTTATGGAAAGTTTTACCGAAATATTTAACAAACATTACCAATATTTAAGTGACAACGCCGAGCAGGTTGAATTGATCTACGAATCGCAATTATTGCAGGATGACATTGCCTCATTATTAAAAAAGAGCCTTGAAAAAGACCGGGCCCTTGAGCGGACAACCTGCGGGATACATAAAGACGATCTTTTATTTGCTATTCATGGTATGCCAATGAAAAAATTTGGTTCCCAGGGTCAGCAAAAATCTTTTTTGATAGCGTTAAAATTAGCGCAATACAGTTTTTTAGATCAACAGAATGGGTTTAAACCTATATTATTGCTGGATGATATTTTTGATAAACTTGATGACCAAAGGGTTACCCAATTAATGCAAATGATATCTAACCACAATTTCGGGCAGGTTTTTATCACCGACACCAATGTAAACCGTGTTAAAAATATATTTAGTGAAATAGGGGTTGATATAAGGCTGTTTAAGGTAAATGGAGGTGAAATAGATGCGTAAAACCAATGATAAAACGCTGAAAGATGCTATTGAGCAAATGCTGCAGGTGTATAAAATTAAAAAACGCTACGATGAAACCGGGGTTATAGCCAATTGGCCCCAGCTTGTAGGGAAGCCGGTAGCAAACCGTACAAAAGAATTGTTTATACATGATAAAAAACTATTTCTGCGTATTGAGTCATCAGTGATAAAAAACGAATTGATGCTGATGCGTACGCAGATAATTAATAAGATAAATGATGAAGCAAAAGCGGTATTGGTTGAAGAGATTATTTTTCTTTAGTCCAGCGCGGAAAAAAGGTCCTGAATTTCAAATCATCGCTCATCCTTGAAAATGCAAGGATAAAAAGCCCCGGAAGTATAAAAGCAAGCTGTGCTTCGGGATGGGTCCTGTAAAGCAATACTGTGCCCGAAACTAATACTATTATAAGTAATGAATACAATATATATTTTAGCAGAAGTTTCATAAATTCCTGGTTCCGTTTACAATAAAGGAAGGCAAACGCAAGATACAGATTGCCATAACTTTATAAAAATAAGCACTTCTTTTTAAAAAACCAAAATTAAAAAAAAACAGGGTGCTGTTTTTGTCAACATTGTGCCCGGTTTGTGGAAAATATCAGAATTTTTCGAGTGATGAGAAAAAGAAATCACCTTCTATTTTAGCGTTTTCATCAGAGTCGGAACCATGAATTGCATTAGCGCCGATAGACTCGGCGTATAAATTACGTATAGTCCCTTTTTCTGCTTTTGACGGGTCGGTTGCCCCGATAAGTTTGCGAAAGTCTTCAACAGCGTTATCTTTTTCAAGTATTGCCGCCACAATTGGCCCCGATGACATAAAACTAACCAGTTCGCCATAAAACGGGCGTTCTTTGTGTACTTCATAAAACTCCCCTGCTTTTTCTTTGCTTAATACAAGATATTTCATGGCGGCTATTTTGAAACCGCCTTTTATTATCTGATCTAAGATTACACCAGTATACCCGTTTGCAACCGCATCAGGCTTAATCATAGTAAAGGTTTTATTATTGCTCATATTTTTTAAAAATATCGTTTCGCCTGTTCAAGCGGCAGTAGCAATGGCAGCAACATTTTCAAAACTGCTGCTGTTACTTAGAACTGCTACTTTATCAAACCGCCGCAAAAGTAGCTTTTTACAATTAAAACATGAAGGCTTTTACATTAATTTAGATTCCGTATTTGAATTATTTATTTAGCTTTGCAACTCTTTTTTAAAATTGATGTTAAATATAGCCTCGCTTACTGAACTTTTAGCGCAGCCCCAAAAAATAGTGATTACTACTCATCATAAACCTGATGGTGATGCTATGGGTTCGTCGTTGGGTTTATATAATTATTTGATACAGCAGGGCCATTATGTAAAAGTTATCACACCGACGGATTACCCCTTGTATTTAAACTGGATGCCGGGGAATGCCGAGGCTATTATATACACAGATAGTTTACAGGAAGCGGCCGCTTTAATAGCCGGGGCAAAAATTATTTTTTGTCTTGATTTTAACGCCCTTAGCCGCATCAATGAAATGGGTGAATTGGTCCGTCAAAGCAGCGCCGT
>Ga0207036_10207_pt1 | contig 10424 bp, 12 predicted proteins | sample Alteio_BWMinCont_78_FD_153284 | JGI IMG/M metagenome (GOLD analysis project Ga0207036, IMG submission 153284) | Enriched cells from forest soil in Barre Woods Harvard Forest LTER site, Petersham, Massachusetts, United States -... | ecosystem: Environmental > Terrestrial > Soil > Temperate forest >... | reverse complement strand
GGTATTCCCTCTATGTCCATGTATTTTTTGTTTCTATGCCGATGCTTTTTTCGCGGCTCTTGCAATTGGATGCAAGATTTGAGGACGTCGTGATTTTAGGAATCCCGGGCCCCATGTTTCATAATATTTCATCCGCCGTATTTGGTGCATTAATAACCGCGACGCTAATCGATCTTGGGCGGTGCTGGTGGGCACGAAAAAAGGTGGTCCACCAAAATGATTAATTCATATTGGTGCACCACACTCGTCTCGCGTAAAAGCCCTATTCTAAGGGAAATGGTTTTACGGAAATAGTCTCGGGGCGCTCAAAGGAATCATATGCGCCTGTTCCATTGGGCAACAAGGCCAAGCTACGAGCCTTGCGAACCGCCGCCGCAACATGCTTTTGTTGAGCTGAGCTCAATTTGCTAATGCGCGAGGGGACAATCTTTCCGCTTTCCATGATAAAGCGGCCGAGAGTCACGGGATCCTTATAATCAAAAACAAAATCCGCGGGGTAATCCGGGCGAAATTTAGAACGATAGTTCTTCTTCATCCCTTTGCCGTCTCCGGCTTCCCGGTCTAAATCCAAGGAGTGGTGTATCGAAGTTCAAAGCGAGATTTTCGATCGCCTCGGTCCTATTGTTAAACTTGGAATTTATTCGTTATTGGATAAAAATCTGGTCCTCGAGGGATGGGCGCGGCAAAGCACTTGGTTAAATGTCAGTTACCGCGATTCTCTTTAAAAAAGGGACGCAATATAAGCAAGTGCCTTCTCCGGCGTCACCACAGAGCCAAGTGACTCAGAACACTATGGATAGCGTGCGCAATTTTCCGAGAAAATACTCAAATCCCAGATCTGATTACGGGGCAAATCTTTCGCCCCGGGGAGCTCACGAATCATTTTTTCACGAAAACTCTCCCAAACCGTCTCACCCTGCACGCCAATCAGCCCGGCTTTCAATTGGCAATAAAGAGAAATGTCGGCAGCATCCAACCAGCCCAGTTTGGAAGCATACGAGGCGGGCGGAACTTCGCCCCACGCCAAACGCACGATGATTTCCACGGATTCCCACATGGCGCGATTCACTTCTTTGATTCGCCCGATCACCGGCACGCACTCACTGGTGGACATTCCCAGGTCGTGCAACAAAATTTTAAGCTCATGAAAAAGTTCGTAACAACCGCCCGGATCATTTGTCGCTTTGCAATGGTCGCGCAGCCGCTCATATTCGGTGGTCAGAATGGCCTTACTTTTTGGATCCTTGTAGAGAAACTTTCCCTGGGCCTCATTGAGAACCTCAAGCTGAGAGTCGCATAGAGAATGCGGCGGCTGATTCAAAATAATAAAAACGATTCCGACGGCAATGGCCGTAAATGCCAAAAGGTTTTTAGGAAAAAGGGCCAGGAACCGATCCATGACTTAATTTTGCCATAGATAGTGGGAGAGTGCTGAAAAGTAAAGAGCCGGCAGGGGCCGGCTCCATTCCTCGCTTGTTAGGTGAAAACACTAAGCGTCCAACACTTCGATATTACTACAATTAGAACGTCAATTTCCCCTGGACCATAAATTGAGTCACAGTGTCCGAATTTGCCGGACCGCCTGCGCCATAGTTGGATCGGTTTTTAGTATCCGAGCCTGGCATAAATTCGCCAACGCTGGCGAGCATGGACAAGCCGCCCTGATAGCGATGTTCAGCCCAAAGATCAATCTCGCTACCGATATTTGACGACGCCGTGGAACCAGTAGTTAAAGTCTGTGCGCCGGTAAACAATTTGGTGCCATACATTCCGGGACGCACAAAATCCTCTGAATTGGTTTTGGAGAACATGTGATAACCGACGCCTGCGTCTAAATTATCCGTGGGCTTTAAACTCCACGCGACGGAAATGTCCGTCAAGTTACCCCAACCCACCAACTGCATCAACCCGGCCGCAGACAACCTATCATAAAAATAGGGGTCATAGGATCCGTCTTTAGTCGCTGCATCGGCCGCCGAAGTTCCGCTGTCCATGTGATAGCGCGCGCTGAAGCGGCTGCCCATGAGCCCAGGCACCGAGAATCCGCCTTCAACTTGCATCATATTTTGATTGATCGTACGGTCCGTCAAAACAACGCCTGTCGCGGAGGCCGTGGAGTTCTTGCCGGTGTTCATTTCGTAATCCGCTTTCACGTCAAATGCGCCGAAAGCCATGGCCGCTCCCACTCCATAACGAAGAGCACTGATGTTTTGGGTGGATTGAATGGTGGTGTTGGTCGCAGATCCCCAAACCGCGTCACCCACGTCTTGAATAATGTGGGCATTCAGCGATTTCAACCACTCCGGCATGTGCTTAAGATCATAAACGACGCCGTAGGCATCATGCTGCGGATCGCTGGTGGTCGCCGTTAAGCCGCCAGGAATGCCAATCCCTGCTGAATAATCGCGATACTTGAAGGCGAAAAACTGAAAGCGGCCCACTTCGGTTTCCCAATGTGTCGCCACTCCATCAAACGCGAATGGCTGTTGCTGCCAATCATTGACGGACATAATGGAACCGTCACCAAAGGTGAAATTCATCCGGCCGATTTTGGCATGAAACTCGTCCGACATCATCCAGGTCGCATAGGCTTCGTTGACTTCGAGAAAGTTAGGCTGATTGGGACCGACCGCGCCCACAGAACTGCGATCGCCCACACCCTCCGAACCTGCGGGAACGTCCGCGGCGCTTTGGCCCCAGGAAGAGGACTGCAAGAGCGTCGCGGTCATCGAGAATTTCTCATTGGCTTTAAATCCAAGGCCGAGCTTAAACCGCTGAAGAATGCCGTTGTGATGCGACGGTTCCACATTTTGATTGCCTGATTCGTTCTGCTCAAAAACGTCGCGCACGCGGAACTCCGCCGAATGCGTAAAATCCGCAGATCCTTTGTCTTGTGCGTGGGCCGTCGGCATCATTGCCGCAAGCGCCGCAGCAGCTAACATTCTCTTCATATGGAATCTCCTTTTGTTGGAATCTTGATGATTTCTAAAGTTGTCACGTTTCTTTTGTGTCATTTTTTATGATTGAAATCCAGACTTACGTCGATACTCTGCCAATAGGGTTTCCGTCCAGCCAAAAACTGCAGGTAGGTTTGACCTGGGCGCGTTCTATTGGTAACCAACATATATGCATATGGTAAAAAGCGAATGCAAATAATTGCAATTAAAAATTATGATTTACATGAAGATGCGTCAAAGTTGCGCCATTTGACACTTAATCTTGAATTGCTTAGCGTTCGTGGCACAAATAAGTTCAATAAAAAGTGTGTACTCCAGGCCACAGTTTCGGCGAGTAGCGCAGCCCGGTAGCGCATCTGCTTTGGGAGACTCACCGTAGCAATATTCACAGTTGAAATTGTTGGGAAATTCATGGGCTGTCCAAATTTTGCCACATTAACTCGTGAGATTGTGGCACTCAGAATGTCACCAATTCCGACACTACTCTGGTGTCATCCACTGTGAAGTGAAGATAGGTTCTCTGGGCTTCCTCTAGTGATAGCCCCGCATAGTGACAGATCAGGGCCGGGTTGACCGATTTCTTGAACGCCTTCGTCAAGAACGTATGGCGCAAGTCATGGAACCGACCAGTCACGCCCACTTTCTTCTTACAGGCCGTCCAAGACTTCTGGTTCCCGTTGGCTCCGACCGGCTTTCCGTCCGTCCTCCAGTTAGGGAACACCCACTCATCTGTCTTGTTCTCATACCTCGATGTTAACTCCCCTACACAGGCCTCGGAAATGCCGAATGTCCTTTCCTTTCGGATTTTGGTTTTCGCAGCCGGTAGATAAATTGAATTCCTTTGAAAATCGATCTGCCGCCACTCGAGCGTGAGAATTTCACCCTTCCTCATGCCCATAGTAATAGCCATTAAGATCTGGAACTTTAGGTCACCCTCCGCATTTTCAAGAATCTTTTGAACCTCCTCATCTGAAAAGATTTTGCCGGCCGCACGCTCAGGGTCAACATTCTCAAGCCTTGGAATGCGCTTGATGAATCCTTCACGATGAAGCCAGTTCAAGAACATGCTCAGATATTTTCTGTCATTAAAGAATTTGCGGTCAGGTGCGATTTTTCGTTTCTCTTGCACATACCTCAGCCACTCGGATTCTGTCACATCGTCCAGCCTCAATGAACCAAAGTACGCCTTCAAGTGATTTTCCCAGTGTCCGCTGATTGATTGATGGGTGCGGCGAGCCTTCGTCCGCTTCAATTCTACAAATTCACCAAATTTGTCTTCAACAAGTAGGGTCTGCCCCTTCCATCTTGGCGCCGTACCAAAAAACTTTTCAATTTCTTCGTCACGACGGATTCGAGCTTGCCCAATGAGATCTGTGTTAAGGGACTTCTCCAACATCCCCCGGCTTGCCCTGTAAAGACGAACCCAAATCCGGGGGCCCCGCCAAAATAAGTGATGGTTGGCGTTACCGCCAATTTTCCGGAATTTCAAATGGCAATCGTTTTTCTTTTCATCCAGTCTGAAACATCGTCCGGTCTAAACCGCAGACGCCTTCCAATCTTAAGGCAGCGCAAGAGACCCCTGTTTTTTTCATCGTGCAAATGCCGAATCGAACAGTCGGCCAATTCGGCCACTTGTTCAATCGTTAACAGCTTAAGGCTTAACAGGTAGAGACTTTGGTCTCTCGCCAGATGTTCTTTCGCGACGATCATGTCTCATTCCTCCCGATACAAATACCGTCATTAGCCGCGGCATTTCAGGAAAATTTATTCGTTAGCCGTAAAAAGGTACATCGAATCAGCAGATGAGATTCTGATTCTTCGGGCATCTCGAAAAAACCATGTGGTGAATTCTTTCCCGAACTCCAAATACCTTCCCGCGTTACTCCACGCCATACAATGATGGTTTAATACTTGCCTTGCCCCTCTCATATTAGAGTTGCGGATCATCACAATGATGACTCAAATCCATCAGTGTAATCTTCCTGTAGTTTGTGCGGGTAAGTCTTTATCGGCGGCCTAAACTAGATCAAAACTCTGCTGAACCACCGACGATTGAACCACCTCATTTAATAAGAATGTCAGATCCTCAGCCGCCTGATACTCAGCGTGCGACTTTATCCGGGGCAAACATTGGATGATAATGCTACGGACTGTGTCATATGGAATCCAGCCAATGCGTTTTGCCATAGAACCATAGAATTCATGGTCGCCGCCACGCGCCCCGAATTGTTGGCGCAGAAACGCCGGGCTTTTCATTCTTACGATTAGAGGGTCAGGAGCACGCTGATTATCCAAAAGGATAAAGTAAAATTTGGTGATGCCCAGTCGACTTGCGCGGTTCCACAACACATCGAATCCACGGGTGGCCTGGTCGCGCTGTGAATCGTGAGCGGTCGATTTCGACAGACTCGATCGTAACTTTAACTCGAAGACCACGAGAGTGTCACATCTGACCTTGGTTTTCAAATTCCCCAGTTCCAACAGCAGGTCCGCCTCAGAGACGCCTTCTTTGGGGCCCGCCGTACTCGCTCGAAGCGCCGGGAATGCCCCTAGGTAGGATTGCCTCCCCTGCGGGCTCCTTTCACGGGGCGGATCCAAGAGTGCCCAAGGATGGTACTTCACATAGCCGTGTCCGAGCTCATCCTTGCCAATGGCATCATAGCCAAGTGCTGTATTAATGATATCGCGAAGGACGATGTCGGGGTCAATCAATCGGAGATGAGTGACCAGGAGGGAGTTGATCAGATCCTCGGCATCCAACCTCATGTAGCGGGCTGCCGTTTTTGGCTTGTGTATCAATAGAAGGATTCCCATCTTGGTCTCCTGCGGTGATGTTTCTAAAGATGAATTCAGGGGTGTTAAATAGATTGGGATCGAGACCCTTTTCCAGGACATTTCCCGAAAAGTTGTCTGCCATGGTTATTAGAATGAGAAGTGGCGTTTCGCGATGGGCGAATGAACGATTTTCACCGATGTACTGGCCGTCACTGGCGGTGATCGCCATAATCTCGGACCATGTCAGGTCGATTGCCTTTGCCGCAATTATCCCGGAGCTAATTCCCAAAGGGAAGTAGGGTTGATGGGGATTGTAGTTGTATGTCTTATTATACGCGGAGGCTTCTCGGCGCCGGTCAAAGTTCGCGTTTTCTTGATATCGACTAACAACCCCGCGAGCCGTTATGAAACCATTTTTAGAGAGGTCGTGCAGCAATGCACATGTAACCACTGAGTCGCGATTCAAGGTTGGTAATAAAATCTCATGTAGCTTCAGTGCCGTCTTGGTCACGCGCACACTATGATCCACAAATCCCCCGCGATAAGAACCGTGGGTGTAACAACTGGCTGGTATATCAGTGAGCTGGCCGAATCGGTCGAGGTACTCAAACAAGTTCCTCATTTGATTCTTCCGAGTCGGACAATTCAATTCGTCTATCAAAGACCATAGGTCCTTGATAAAATATTCTGCCTGATTCACAATCCCCCCTCCCTTAAATTCTAGTTTGGTGTCGCTTCTGTTTCGGTCTGATCCCCCGGTTCGTTCAGGTCTAGCTCTGAGAAAGTTTTGCTTAAGTCATAGGCGACCTTCGTCAACTCAAGCGATTTCTCCTCGGGCAACCTCTGCCATAATGGGGCGCCACGATGATCCCTCTGTGGAAAGTCTAAGACCCAATAGTTCTCGACCTGTTTTGTTTTCATCAATATCGACACTGAAGCGTTTGCAACCGTGTCTGGCCAGGCCCACTTCCGCGCCGTCATTTTAAGGGCGGTTTTCAATTTCCTTAGAGGATAGATCGACGTCCGCTTGGCTGATATTATGAATGGAAATTCATCCTGGTGGTCCCACATCAAAAGTTGGTACACATCGTTACACAGTGGCGGCGTGCCGTCTTTGCTCCATTGCGCAAACTTGCATTGAGCGCAAATCTGCGCTTGCTTATATAGATTTCCACCGGTGGAAATCTCACCGTTCGAGGACTTGCACTTTGGTTCCGGGTTTTCAGCCTTCGGATTGTATTTATCCCAAAGTACCCGCGAATACTTCATCGCTAAAAGACTGACCCTGATTTCATCCTTGGACATTCCAAGATTGAATTTGAACCATCCAGGCTGTGTGTCAGCATCAACCTCGTCTGTCGAATTTGGATAATGTATTTTGGCTCTTGGAATCAGATCCTTGAGTATGCCAGCGACTCCGTTTGGTTCCAGAAGACTACAGGGATTCTTGGAAGAGAGGGCGCTCCGGGTCTGGAGGGGGACTATTTGATTTGCCTCTTGCATGGCTTCTCCTAGGTGATGGTTGGTTAAAATCTAAATTTATGAGGTCATTCCCAGATTCACTGGCGACCGCGCGACATACTGCTCCGGCATAAGGACAAAAGTTGCAAGCGCTGGAGTTCGCAAAGAAATAGCGATTAAGCCGTATCATGCTAATTGCATTCGAAAGGCTCCGCTCCAATAGGGGTATCTCGTCTATGTCAAATCTGGATTCATAATATCCGCAACCTCGCGGCCCGCCCTTTACTAAGCGCGAATTTCCCTGGGGGTTCTTTTCAGTGCGCGGGTAGATCGTTGACCCAATCGACACACCATAATATTTGGCTTCAGACAGCCGTTGAACTTCGCGGGCCATTGGTTTCTGTAGAGGAACGTAATCCGTCAAACGGATTACGCCCAAACTTTTAGGGAACTGGTCAAGCTTCATCTCCTTGTATGTTCCGTCATCTTGCAAAATCCTCAGGCGACCTTGCAGAAGTGCCAGGGAGTACAAGCCTAATTGGTATGAGTGATCGAGCTCTTCCTGGCTTCCGACCTGACCGGATTTAAAATCGAGAAGCTGTAACCCGCCGGCTATCTGTCTCACTTGATCAATGGTGCCCACGCACCAATATTTGCTGGCAACTTGCACTACAAACTTTGCTTCTGCCGCCACGACATGGGCCTCACGGTGTTCGCTTTGCGCAAAGTAGCCACGAATCATTTCATAGCCCTCACGTATGATTTTCCGTCGATCTTCGCCACGCCAATTTAATGGTGCTTCATCTTTTCGACGTTGTTCAAAACGCCAGAATTTAAGATAAGTTCGAGCCAGCCGATCAAAGCCATGGGTCCGATGAATCTCATCGATGGCCGCATGCAGGACTGTTCCACGAACGGTCTTAGGATATCTGAATCTTGGCCCCGGATGTAGGCCTTCATTGTATTCCTGAATCATTAGGAAGAATTTCCTAAGGCAGCCGAAACTCCCGAAGATTGACGACAGATCGCTTTGCCTCAATGGAAATTCGGCTGATCCAAAGGCGCGGCTACTGAGCCGTTTTAATGGCTGTTCAGTTAAAGCGTTATAGCGGAGCTGCATTAGAGAGATACCTCAAACTCACACAGGTACTCACGAGCGCAGGACGCGCGACACTTTTTACAGAGGAAAAGGCCTCTCCGTTCGACCTCAAAACCTCGGTTACACTTCAAACATTTTCGAATATGTTGGAAATTGGTAGATATTAAAATCTTCCGCCGAATCAATGTTGCCTCCCCCAATGTCGATGCCGGGATATACGGTTATAAATATGAATTTTTCAGAATCAAAATCTCAATCGAAGTCTTTAGAATCCATGCCCTCACGCCAACGTAATATTTTGGCGTGCATGATTCGTCCTGATTTCGGACTGAAACACATTCCACCGAGCTCAGCAACTCTGCCAAGAGGTGAATGACCATTCTCGATTTGCCGTCTAAATTCATCGGGAAGCGATGCCACCCGCGCAATCATGAATGGGATACCATTCCGGGTGACGGAAAACTCAAGACCTGCCGCTCGTTGTTTGCGTGAGGAGAAGACTCCAGACACAAAAGCATCGATGGAGATACTTGATTTCACCTTGATCCAGCAATCCCTTGGACGGCCCTCGGTCACGTAAGTCGAATACCGGCACTTAAGAACGACTCCCTCGCCTCCACAGCGGACAAAGTCACTGAAGAATTTCTCTTTGTCTCCTGTTACCTGCTTAACGGCGCTGAAAAATTCATTGCCGCGGACGCCCTCAAGAATTCCACGACGCGTGAATAATGGCTGATTCATCAGCGACCTGCCCGCGTGAAAGAGTACGTCGAAGGCACGAAAGCGCAAATGGGAGGCTTGTTCCTTTTGAATTTGATTTGCTGCGTCTGGTGCCATGCTGGTTAGAGCAACGGCCGCCTGCAGACGGTTCTTCGTGACGGTTTTCCCGGTATCCAAAACGTCTGTATCAGACACTAATTCTCCCTCAAGAATAGAGCCCTCGAGAAGATCGATAGCCAGATGGCCAAGGCAGGCGATCTCTGTATAATTAAATGTGCGAGTGGATAGCGTGACACTCGAAAACCGCAAACGGCCGTTCTTCAGATACGCGCGGCATCTCAGGCCATTTTCCTTAGGCTCGGCGACGTACTGATCCGATTTCCAAACGTGCGCCTGTTCGTTGGCAGAAAGATCATTCAAATCGGCCAACTTTAGCTTTTGGTAAAATGGGAGATCGGTGGCCCCGCGAAAGTGCTCTCTCAGGCGTTGAATGATGTGGCTTTTCGGCGGATTTTCGTTTGGTTCGATAAGTCGGAGGGCGATAGCTTGCGCGCGAATATCGTTAAGGGTCCTCTGCATGGGAACAAATACGGGTTGACTGATTTAATCTTCAGAAAATGTATTGACGGGACTCTACGGAGGATCTCAGAATTGGAATTGAATGTGATCAATCTCAACGAGGAGGCCACTATGGCAAAGAAACCTGCCAAGAAAAAGACAACGAAAAAAACCACTAAGAAGAAATCCAACAAGAAGTAGATTGAAGCCCCTCTTTTAATCTGGAAGGGCTATATCGCTCTTGATTCGACGTCTGAATCGTCATCTCCAGAGAATGCCAGGTTTTCTCCGGCTGATGTTTCGACTGGAAATACGAACCCCTGGTGTTCGACCGACATGGCTTCCACGAGCCGTGCAATATCACGATCCACATGGCGCCTTGCCACTTCGCAAATGATGGCGTCATGGCGAACCATCTTAATCTCAAGATCCATGTTGTCAGCACGAATCATGGCCTCACGGAGCAAAATGGCACCACTGCTTTGAATTATCCCATTTGAGGCCCGCCTGCGATCTTTGTCTCTTTCCCTCAGCGACTTCAGATTGAGATCTAAATTAAATCGGACCCCGAATGGGGAATCCACATAACCGTTCAAATCAAGGAGCGCTTGTTGTCTGGCCCAAAACGCCGTCAGATTTGGGAACAGTTTTTTCCACGCGGACAGCAGAGACTCTGCATCCGCGAGTGGAATATTCAATTTCCACGATAAATTCTTGGCGTCAGCTCCATATTGAATTGCGTACGAGATGGTCTTTGAGACCTTGCGGTCCTGCGGAGTCAAGGACGACTTATTGAAAAGTTGTCGACCTACGAATGCGTGAACGTCCTCACCTGCAGATAACATATTCAGAAT
>Ga0207036_10211_pt1 | contig 10567 bp, 11 predicted proteins | sample Alteio_BWMinCont_78_FD_153284 | JGI IMG/M metagenome (GOLD analysis project Ga0207036, IMG submission 153284) | Enriched cells from forest soil in Barre Woods Harvard Forest LTER site, Petersham, Massachusetts, United States -... | ecosystem: Environmental > Terrestrial > Soil > Temperate forest >... | reverse complement strand
TCGGCCGGAATTGTAGGCAATATAGACGATGCGGTCGACCGTCAAATCGTCGACAGGGACGTTGGAAAACTTTGTGTGAAACGCAATCGGGAAGCGGGCCGCGCCGCTGAACGTCTCGTGGATTTTTGCCGTCGGATAACCGTTCTGCCATTCAAAGTCCACGAGCCTCGCCTCGGCGTCGACAGTCAATGGATCGGTAGCCGCCCAGTCCAGCGAGACCTGGATCGGTGTTTCCCAGGAATCGCCAACGTTAACCCGCCGTTCAGGCAACGCCGCAATCGGAAACGCGAAATGATCGCCCACGCTGAGCGGCGCCATGGTGCTCAGTATGTCGCCGTATTCGCTCACGGAGCGATATGTCGACTTGATATTATACGCCGCATTGATGAACCGCGCCCCGCCGCCATTGCCACTGATCGATCCGTCCGGCAGAACCTCGTCGCGTATGAGATAGTCGCCTTCCGAGGCGTCCTCCACGGATCGCTCAAACTGGATATCGGCGTTGGCCAGGACCTGGTTTCCACCCGATACCCCCCCGCCGCCCGAGGCGCCGGCCGCCGGCTGATAACCGCCGCCTCCGCCTCCTCCTCCGGGCATCCCCGGAAAACTCATGCCGTAAGGCAGCCGCCCGTTGCCGCCGCCACCGTCGGGACTATATGACGGCGCGGGCGCCGCCGTCGAAGCGGACGATGCCGCGTCCGAGCCAATGAGAGTAACGACCGCCGTCCGATGGTAAGTCAGCGTCTCACCATCCACCCACTTATAGCGAAGCATGACGCCCTGGCTTGACGGAGTGATGTGGTTGGCGACGCGAATTGGGATTGTCTGGGAACCAATCAGGTGGTTACCAGAGCTATAGATTGTGATGGTCAGGTCATGGCTGCCGTCGGATATGAACTTCTGAGTCGTGGGATCGTCCGGCGGATAGTACGGGGCCTTCGTATCCCACAGGTATACAGGATCATCCGGATGCTGCGGCACGGCCTTCGCATCGACAATATCGTCGTCGATTGCGATCGATAAATAACCGTCGGACGGCACGTCGCGCGGCGAAACCTTGATCGGCACGGTTTCGCGGACAATCGAATCCGCCACCGGCCGGAGAATGTCGATCGACTGGGCGTTTGCTGGTCGCGAACCTGCTATTCCCAAAGTTCCCAGCACGGCGAGAGCCAGCATTGAGACACAGCAATTTGCCGGGTCGCGCCATGCGATTTTGCGCATCATAGCATTACACCCTTTCCTACTCATCATCGCTGTTAACCACATGATCCATAACTCTTCACTCTTAACTATTCACTCGAAGCTGCGGCAATCTCCGCGCGCGCGGCGTCCGCAAACGCCTCAGGCACCAATATCTCGCCCCAATTGAGCGCACCCGCGATGAAGGCTCCGCCATAAGCCGGCGTGCCGGCATGATTTTCAATCGAAGTCGGAATGCCCGCGCCATGCAGCACGCCCGCGATGATCTGCGCCTCGGCTTCGGTCCGCGCGGAAAACACCGGCACGAACGGCTTGCCGTCGGGCACAAACTCGATTTCCTCCATTGGATCGGCCGGTATCTCCCAAGCCTCAAGCTGCGCCTCGGCCTCCGCAAGTTCGTCGGGACTTGTGGCCGCCATATAGTCGCTAATGTCGGAGATCGCCGCGTCGGCCTCTTGCTCCGCGCGCTTCTCGCCACCTTCGGCTTCCTCGCGGACGGCCGCTTGCAACGGCGTCTCGAGAGGCTGCTGTGATTCCATATCGTCTCCTCTGGTATAGCGACTATTTCGCCCGCATCAATTTTGCGTAACCCGTCGCAATAATTTGACCCGACTCAGCATCGTTTACTTCACCAACCGACGTAATCAGGCGGGACCGCACCGTTTCAACCTTGCCCCGCACATCGAGCGGCCGGCCGACCGGCGCGGGACGAATCAGACGCGTTGTAATCTCGACCGTCACCCATTCCAAGCCGAACTTTGCCAGCACGACACGCGAAAGGACCTCGTCGAGCACAAGTCCGAGCATTCCGCCATGCGTTCTTCCGGACCAACCTTGATGCGCCCGTTCCGGTACATACCTTGTACGATAAACGTCCCCATCCCACTCGAAGGCCAAACGCAAGCCGATCGGGTTGTCACTACCGCAGGCAAAGCACATCCCGTCGTCACGCAGCAATTCCGTTGAACTCATATGGTCAATAAGATAGAAGATAATAGATAGATCGTAGAAGGTAGTCTAACTCTATCTCCTAAACCAGTCGCACTCCTCGGCTATCGGGCAAACGCCGCACGCGGGACGCCGAGCATGGCACGTCCGCCGACCGTGCTCAATCAGATGCACGTGAAACGAGTATACCGCATCGTCCGAAACCAGGGATCGCAATTCATCGTGCGCCTTCTCGGCATTCACCTTGGGCTCGATGAGGCCGAGACGCAATGCCACGCGATGCACGTGCGTATCGACCGGCAGTGCGGGCCGTCCCAGGTTAAACATGAGCACACAGGCCGTCGTTTTCGCGCCCACGCCTGGCAATGACCGCAGGAGGCTCCGAATCGCCTCATCGTCCCAGCTTCGTATCTGTTCGAGGTTAGTCTCACCAAAGCGGTTGCGAACGGCTTCCAGCACAGCCTGAATACGACCTGCCTTGATATTGGCCAGTCCACCGGCGCGGATCGCATCCACCACATCTTCCACGGGCGCGGCACGAACGCTGTCCCAGCCGTCGGGAAAGGCCGCCTTGAGACGAAGGTATGCCCGACCGGAATTCACATCGCTCGTATTCTGCGACAGTATCGTGGCAACCAGCGCGCCCGTTATGTCCGAGATATAGTTGTCCGCCGACCAAACGCGCTCTCCGTAGGCACGGGTCAGCAAATCCTCGATTCGCCCAGCCTTGCGCCGAAGACGGTCCGCCGGACAGCCATTCTGGGCATGCTCCACGGCCGCAATTATATCATATCGAAAACCCAATTGCAAGTAAGGTTACCGCACATACCATACATGTGAGATTTCCCTTGACATGCGACGAGGAAGTGGTATAATGGTCGAGACGCCGGAAGGAGTGCCGGCTGCTTTCTTTGTCGCATAGCTCCTACTCTGTGACGCCTGGTCCCTTCGGCTGCGCCGTTGCGTTCAGACTTCCCAATTGTAGAGATCCCTTGCATTAGAAGAAGCGCTTATCGGCTGCTCGGCCACCCGAGCAATGTTACTATAGAAGGAAGTATCAATGGCAACCAAGCTCTACGTTGGAAATCTGAGCTACGAAACGACAGACCAGACACTCAATGACCTTTTCGCCGAAGTCGGCACCGTGACCAGCGCGCAGGTCGTCACGGACCGCTACACCGGTCAATCGCGCGGATTCGGTTTTGTCGAAATGGCAACCGAAGACGAGGCCAAGCAGGCCATCGCCGCGATCAACGGCCGGGCCGTGGGCGGACGCACGCTCACCGTTAACGAGTCGCGCCCGCGCGAAGACGGCGGCCGCGGCGGCTTTGGCGGCGGCGGTAACCGAGGCGGTGGCGGAGGCGGAGGCGGTAACCGAGGCGGAGGCGGAGGCGGCGGACGCAGCGGTGGCGGAGGAGGCTACGGCGGCGGGAGCGGCGGCGGCGGCGGCCGCTGGTAGACACGGCGCACCCATTCACTAATGAACGAAAGGGGCTGTCCTTCCGAGGGCAGCCCCTTTCGTTTAGTCGCGACACGCTCGACGGGAAACGGCTATAATAAGGGCATGCCGCGCATTCGTCCGAGCTCAATTTGCCTCATAGCCCTCGCAACCACCCTCATCGCGGGGTGCGGTTCCCGTCTGTCCCAGCCGGACGAGCCTGCGGATGCATTTCTCAATCAATGCTTGGCGCGCTATCAAGGGCTTACGAGCTTCAAGGCCGCTTGCGACTGGCGCGCAACGGCCGGCGCCGGCACATTCGCAGCCAAGCGCTCACTCGAATACAGCAGCCCCAATCGCTATCGTATTCAGGCAGTACACGACAATACGCTCCTTTTGACTTCCGTCTCCGACGGCGGCCAGGTTACCGAGTACTCGAATGTCCCCGGCATGCTCTCCAGTATATATGTCGCGCCCGATCACTTCGCCCAGGCCGATTCCCCTCAGATGCGCAACCCTCTTGACTGCGGCTCGCCGCTCTATGCGTACTTCGGCGGTCCAACCGCGTTATCGAAAATCGTCGATCCGTCCGGCGGCCCTGCCAAGTACGACGGCAGTGAGATCATCGACGGCCAATCCTGCGGCAATGTGACATTTAATCAGATTGGCGGGTGGGGTCGGGTAGACATCGCTATCGGCACTCAGGACAAGCTGGTCCACCGTATTTCGTACGACGCGGCCACCCTCGCCGCAAAAGGACTGACAATGGAGATCGAATCGGCGCCATCCTCCGGCGCTCCCCCCTTCAAGTCCTCGCTTCCGCCCCACCCTGCGTCGATGCCGGTTGTTGAGACATACCACGACATCAGCATGTCCGTTACGATAGCCGACGCGGACTTCGATACACGGCTTCCCGATAACATCCCGCCGTTCGAAGTCGCCGAGGGACCGGCGGCAGGAGGAGGAGGTGGGGGTGGCGCATCGATGGTCGACATGGAGAAGCCGCCGGTCCCGATCGGCTCTCCCGCGCCGGATTTTGCAGTTGTCGATGCCAGGACCGGGGAGGTCGTGCACTTGTCGTCGCTGCGCGGCAAGATCGTTATGATCGACTTCTGGGCCACCTGGTGCCCGCCGTGCCGGCACAGCCTGCCGGAAACCCAACATATCTTTTCGCAATATGCAGGACCGGACCTTGCCGTCATGGCCGTTTCGGGCGAATCGCGGAGCACGATCACCGGTTTCGTCAAGGATCACGGCTATACCTTCCCTGCCTACCAGGATCGCGACCAATCGGCGTCGCAGGCATACAAAGCCAATGCGATACCCACCATTTCCATTATCGACAAGCAGGGACGCCTCGCCTTTTATACGGTCGGCCTCCAGGACCCCAGCACCGTGGAAAGTGCCCTCAAAAAGGCCGGCCTCTGAGCGATCTGTTCCTTCCCGGTTCGTCCATTGCGTCCACCAACCGATCACCCTTTTCCGCCGGTCATGGCGATTCCCTGAATGAAGGTGCGCTGGGCGAAGAAGAAGGCGACAATGAGCGGAATCGTCACAACGGTCGATGCCGCCATCAGCAGATTCCATTCGCTGGTATGGCGTCCGAGGAAGCTGTTCAGGCCGATGGCCAGCGTATACAGGTGTTCGTCGTGCAGGTAGATGAGCGGACCCTGGAAGTCCGTCCACGCGCCCATGAAGGCGAAGAGCGCGACGGTGGCCAGGGCCGGCTTTGCCAGGGGCAGTATGACGCGCCAGAGTATTCCGAACTCGTTGCAGCCGTCGAGTCGGGCGGCGTCGGAGAGCTCCTGCGGGATGCCGAGGAAAAACTGGCGCAGCAGGAAGATGCTGAAGGCGTTGCCGAAAAACGCCGGCACGGTCAACGGCAGAAACGTCCCACTCCATCCCAAGCTGCGAAACATCAGAAAAACGGGCATGAGCGCCACCTGACTTGGCAGCATGATGGTGGCGATCATGACGAAGAAGAGCGTATTGCGCCCGCGCCAGCGTAGCCGCGCGAAACCGTAGGCAGGCAGAACCGCCGAGAACAGCGTCCCGATAACGGTGACCGAGCAGATGATCAGCGTGTTACGCAAGTAGAGCCAAAACGGGAAGTACTGCAGCGCCTTTGGGTAGTTCGCCCATATGGCCGGATGCGGGATGAACTGCAGCGAGGCGCTGTGGATCTGGGCGTCGCCTTCCAGCGACGTGGAAATCATGAACCCGAACGGCGCGACAAAGATCACGCTGAGAAGAATCAGCACGCATTGGACCAATATGGGAGAGCGCTTGTCCCTCATTTCGCCTCACCCTCGTAATAGACCCAGCGGGCCGACGATTTGAAGACGAGGACCGTTGCCAGTAGCGTGATTAGAAAGAGTATCCATGCCATCGCGCAGGCCGTTCCCATGCGGAAGTATTGGAATGCGTTCTGGTACAGATAAAGAGCGTAGAACAGGGTCGAGTTGTTCGGTCCGCCATTCGTCATGACGAATGTTTGGGCGAAGTACTGGAACGTGCCGATGACACCCATAATGAGGTTGAAGAAGATCACCGGCGAGATGGACGGCAGTGTCACAAACCAAATTTTCTGCCACCCATTGGCGCCGTCGAGGGAGGCCGCTTCGTAGAGGGATTGCGGCACCTGCTGCAGGGCGGCCAAATAGATCACCATGCCCCCGCCGACACCCCACAAGTCCATCAGGATCATGCCGGGCTTTGACCACGCAGGCGATGCCATCCAGGGGGGCCCGACAATGTGCAGCGCGCGCAGCGCCGCATTGACCAGTCCGTGTTCCGGGTTGAGCACCCAAAGCCAGAGGACGGCGTTTGCGACGACAGGCACGATCGATGGGATGTAGAAAATGGTACGGTAAATCGCGATGCCGCGCAGCTTGACGTCGAGCAGCATGGCCAGCGCAAGCCCCATCACGAGACCGATCGGCAGCTCGAGAAACATGAACGCGGTGTTCACCATCGACGGCCAAAAGTAGTCGTGGTCCGCGAGCAGTGCCTGGTAGTTCGCGAGTCCCACCCACCGAGGTGGCGAGAGCACGCGAAAGTCGGTAAAGCTGAGGTATGCCGACGCGATCACGGGATAGACTGTGAACACGATAAAGCCGATCAGCCACGGCGAAACAAAAAGCAGGCCCGTGGCTATCGCGCGCCGTTCCGCTTTATTTACCCTGGCCCGGCGAAGCCGGAACCTAATGTCCATCGTGAAGCCGTACCTTAATGCCCACGACACCCTGAGGCGAAGCCTCGCTAGCAATTGCGGGCGCGCTCCGCAAGGATTTCCGTCAGGCGCGGCGACGTGCCAAGGTATTTCCCCATGGCAAAATCGACCCGCGGATGGCGCGATCGCAGGAAGCTTCAAGACGGTTCAAAGCCGTTAATGGCGCTAATGGTTTTGCGCGTTTCTGGCATCCGCTATAAAGCCTTCGCCTTCTCCAAAGCCGCCAACACGCGGTACTTTAGGGCCTCGCGGAACTCGTCGAGCTTGTCTAGCTCGTAGGCTAAGATGTTGTGGCTTTGGATGTCGAATGGCAGCCTTTGTGGGAGGGGACCTCTCATCGTCCAGACCACTGGCTTTTTGAGAGCAAGAGCATAACCAGCCTCAAACGCTACGTTAAAATTCTGTTCTGTAAGGTCAACAACAACGATGGTTGCCTCGTTGATTTCGTGGACGATCCGGTCGTCTATCTTATCCACATGGTGTATGTCCTTCACGCGAAAGATCGGACACCGAACATCGTCCAAGTCCCCGACTGGCTTGTAAACCCTGTTGTAGAGGGTGTCCAGATCATCAATGAACCGGCAGACCAAGAACGCGGTGCGCGCCCGGCTAGGGACACCAGACCGGAGTTCTTCAACGCGCATGTAACCTTGCGGAGAAATGGTTACGTAATGTCCGCTCTGGTGATTGTTTACTGGCGGCGGTGCCGTGATGTAATTAAACGACGGTCCTACCGAGATGAGTCCCTGTTCTTCTAGAGCCTTGAACACGAGCGTTCGTTCACCGTCGACGGCTCCGTAGGCGAGTCCAATCAGGCTCCTTACGTCCGGCTCAGAATCGTTTGGCTGAGGCAACTCTTTACCCAAGTTGCCAAAGGCGAGGGCCAATTTGTGGGCGTAACCAAGATGAGGCTCACTGTCCACAAGATTCATAAGGGTTTGGTTAGCCTTTTCCGACAGTTTCAACCACCGCGCGTCGCGCCACAAGTCCTCCACCGCCATGGGTTGAAAGTTTTTTGGGGCTTCCAGTTTGCCCGCTTGTAAGTCTAATAACTCTTTAGCCGTGATAAATAGCGGATACTTCTCGCCCCGCAAGTGGGCCTGAACGGCTCGGCTTAACGCCAACGACTTCAGCTTCTCTAATTCGGCCTGTTTGAGGTCCAGTTCGCCGATTTGGAGGGGTGCCGCGAAGGAGATTGGCCGGGCTTGATGGGCGTTTTGGTCTGGGGCGAAGTTTAGTGAGCTTGCCCACGGTCCGTAAGGCTCGCCCACGTAGTAGTCAAACCCTTCGACGTAGGTGTTCACGCTGCGGAGCGGTAGTCCGGACAAAGGCGAGATTCCATTGCTCATTCTGACATCCAGATATCAGCCACTATTGCATCACCGTCATAGTAGACCTAACGCCGACCGGTCTGTTTCTCTTGCTCCGCACTTTTTTGCACATACTCAAACGTCTCCCCTGTACTTGGCTGATTTATGTCTGGGTTCGCGCCCGCGGCCGGCGCTTGCAGTGCAACTGTGGCTTCGTCGTCGGCCGCATGGCCGTGAGGAACCACCATGCGAGTTCCCATCGGATCTTCCGGTATGCTCACGTCAAGTAGGCGTTTTTGCAGCATGAGAATGGCCGCATGCAACTCCTCCTGCGCTCGCTCTCGGATGACCATGTCATCAATATCGGACGTATCAGCCAGGAACTGCTTCGCCTCCTGGAGGCTGCGTTTGATCTCCGCGCGCCGGCTCTCGCGTTGTTCCGCAAGTATAAGGTCGCGTTCGCGACGCTTGGCGTGATCAATCTCCAGGGTTTCGAAACTATGAATCTTCTTCCATCCATACTGGCTGCCGGCCGCACCGAGGACAAGCAATGTCCCGGGCCAAGTGAGCCATGCTACCGCCGGTCCTACAAATGGATGTAGTGCGGCGACGAGCACGCCAACAACCAGGCCGCAGCAACCTCCGATCACGCTGACAAGGCGCGGGACTGAAAGATTAGCGTAGTAGTCTCCTGCCTTGTCGATTGGACCGCGGATGGCGTCAATGGCCTTGATGTGGTCATCGACCCTCTCTACAAGCCTCCCCGTAACGTCTTCAACGTCAGTCATGTTCTCATCTCGTTAGAGAAGCTTTCTATTTCGGTGCGCGTCGTACGTCGCTCGGATCGGCTTAATTCTGGTCGTGTGGTAATTGGGACGTTCCGTCCAGCCGTGATTGTAGTCCAATCAATCCGAGCCTGCGGCGTGAAGTATGGGGCATACGTTACATCATGCGAGTCGGATTTGTTTTTCGACACCACTCGGAGATGCGGCTTGCCTTTTACTGTATCCCTTGCTCGTAGCGTATTCAATCTCTTCCTGAGCAGTCTGATTGGAGGTCTCGATGGCGTTAGGAAGCATGTCTACGATTGAGTATGCGAGCTCTAGTCCTTCGTGGATGACCGAATTCGCACGAAGCATTGCAAGCTTGCTGCGAACCATCTGTCGGAACGCGACCGCTGTCAAACCGGCTGCTGCCAGCAGAATTAAGTCAGCGAAACCGGTCTCGTCGCTAGTTCGGTACCCATGCGTGTTTACAGCTACGGCAAGGGCAAGAAGACAGGTAGTGACAAGGAATCCGGCGATGCACAGAACCTCGCAAAGCCTTGAAACGTAACGGAGATGATCAACCGATGCGCAAGAACTGACCCGCTTGAGCACCTCTACTTTAATCGCAAGCTTACGAACTTCTTCTGTATCTGGCAGTTGGCCCAGCACGGCTCGCTCCTGTGTCGGTGCGGTGTAATTAAAGACACCTGTGCTCACGGAAAGCTCGTCGGCGGTTGCCTCTGCCGAAACCGTCAAAACAGATCCGCTGTGGACGCCGGCCTGATTCAACGTGGTGTCGCGGCCAATCTCTCCGCCATCGACGAAGAGACGATAGCTGATCGGGTCGCCTATCGCGTTGATCTGCGGCATCCCCAACCTTGTGAGAATCGCTGGGAGCAGCCTGCCGGCTGGAAGGTCTTTGGGAAGACTGGCGACGCGCGTACTCATGTGAACGGTGTCGTTAATATTTACGAGAACTGTTGCCTCATTGCCGCCGTCGTTGTTTTTTGCGCTTACTGCCGCAGCTTCAGCGATCTGTGGATGATCGCCTGCGTCATACATAAACCTCGGCTCATCTTTTCCAAAATGAAACTCTCTGTCCTGGTCTGTACGCATCTCGCGCTCGGCCGGATGCCTTTGTTTAGCGGGCATTATCGCTCCTCCGATTACATCGTTACCGACTGGTACGTTCGCCGCCTTAAGCTACCGTAATTGTACCAACGTTATCCCGGAAATGCAACGTGACGTGGCTGCTGTTGTTGCAATATTCACGGCGTACCTCAGCCAAGTCAGAACTTCTACCTTCATTGTCCTCTCATTGATACTGAACCTTGAGATCGTCCATCGAATACAGGTCCCGTTCGTCATTCAGCCAGTCAAACGAATGTCCCCGATCTGCCAGAGTGTCGATCGTCTGCGTCAGTTCAGCATCCTCGGTCTTGTAGCATGCGTGATCACGCAGAATTTGCGTAACGAATTCGTCGAACGGTTGACCGACGCGCTCCGCACTGCTTGCGAGGCGCTGTTGTGTTTCGCTATCCAGTTGAATGGCTATCGTCATATCCGTTTGTCTCAGCAATTGCGAGCGCGCTCCGCAAGGATTTCCGTCAGGCGCGGCGACGTGCCAAGGTATTTCCCCATGGCAAAATCGACCCGCGGATGGCGCAAT
>Ga0207036_10010_pt1 | contig 10629 bp, 4 predicted proteins | sample Alteio_BWMinCont_78_FD_153284 | JGI IMG/M metagenome (GOLD analysis project Ga0207036, IMG submission 153284) | Enriched cells from forest soil in Barre Woods Harvard Forest LTER site, Petersham, Massachusetts, United States -... | ecosystem: Environmental > Terrestrial > Soil > Temperate forest >... | reverse complement strand
TCGGCGACCGTCACCACCGCAACGACGGGATCGACAAGCTGCACCAGCGGCACGAGCTCCAGCAGCTCCAGTTCGAGCAGTTCGTCGAGCGTCAGTTCAAGCTCCAGCAGCAGCTCAAGCTCCAGCAGTTCGAGTTCGAGCAGCTCCAGCAGTTCGTCGAGCTCATCGAGTTCGAGCAGTAGCTCCAGTTCCACCTCAACGGGCGGCACCGACGTCATCGCGATCAACAGCGGCGGCAACGCGGCAAGCCCATTCGTCGCCGATACGGACTTCATCGGCGGCACGGTGCCGGCGGCTGTTACCAATACCATCACCACGACGGGGGTCTCCAATCCCGCGCCGCAGGCTGTCTATCAGACCAACCGCTACAATGCGCCTGGTTATACCATCGGCGGCCTCACGGCGGGCCATGCCTATACTGTCCGGCTGCATTACGCCGAAACCTACTGGACGGCCGTCGGAAAGCGCGAGTTCAACGTCACCATCAACGGCGTTCAGGTGCTGACCAACTTCGACATCTACGCAACCGCCGGCGGCGAGTTTAAGGCCAACGTCCAGCAGTTCTCGACGAACGCGAACAGCAGCGGCCAGATCGTTATCACATCCGCGAACGTGATCGACAATGCCCAGTTCAACGGCATAGAGATCCAGACGACGGGCGGCAGCTCATCGAGTTCGAGCAGCAGTTCCAGCTCATCGAGTTCGAGCAGCAGTTCCAGCTCATCGAGTTCGAGCAGCAGTTCCAGCTCATCGAGTTCGAGCAGCAGTTCTAGCTCATCGAGTTCGAGCAGCAGCTCCAGCTCATCGAGTTCGAGCAGCAGCAGTTCCAGTTCGAGCAGCAGCTCCAGCTCAGGCGGCTTTACGGTATCGCCGGAGAGCAAGACCAGCCTGTTCCTGTGGGCGGCCGGTACCGCGAACGGCTCTACTGTCAACCTCAACTCGGCCTCATCGGGCTGGGCGGTTGTCTCCGCGCCTAACCTGAAGTACCTCGAATTGTCGAGCGGCGCCTACTGCCTGCAAACCGCCGGCACCACGAGCGGCAGCGCCGAGGAGATTTGGGCTTGCAACAGCGCATCCGCCGAGGAGTGGAACATCGTCAAGGATGCATCACCGGCGGGTTACTATCAATTGCAGCAGGGTGTCCCCGGCACGACGCTCTGTCTTGACGCAACCGGAACCACGAGCGGAAGCGCCGTGCAAGGCATCACTTGCAACTCTTCCGCAGCGCAACAGTGGTCGGGAAGCGGATTGTAATACATCGCGGATCTCTGCATGTGATCCAAGCCGGGGCTGTTTCTACGGAAGCAGCCCCTTTTTTTGTGCGCGGTCATGATAAACGTTTAGCTAACGTGAGGCAATAGCTTGAATCTACTATTCTTAACGTGAGAAATAGAAAGAAATGCTTGAAGTACAAATTCATTCCCCAAAACTCTTGACAGAACGTAAAATTCAATTTATAATTATCGTCGAGTATTTACGTATCCGTATGCGCCAAAGAGCATTCTAAACGCAAGAACAAGAGGTGGATTAGCTGCTAACGGTGCTCCAATAGTTAATGCAACCATTGCAACCTATTCCCAATGATGTCATGCGTGGATGAGTCAGGGAACCGATTCATCCGGTGAAGACTGCAAACTCGGCTAAAGTCACCGGGATGGCGAATACGCATACTATCTAAATGCTGCAAATGCGATCTATAACACGAGGTTTGGAGGAAACGCAGTGAAATCGTTAAGAAACATTTTGTCCTGCGCCGGGACAGTGCTTGCCGCGGCGCTTCTTGTCTCCGGGTTGCAAACAGCCCAGGCCACAACGTTTACCGTTGTAAACAACTGTTCGACTACCATTTACCCGGCCATTTATCCGGCCGACTACAACAACGGCGGATGGGTGGCAGCGCCCAATACCAGCGTTACATTCACCGTCCCGACGAACTATGACGGCCGTGTCTGGGCACGCAAGAATTGCAATTCGTCAAGCCCGGCCCAGTGCGACACTGGACAGTGCGGCGGCACCGGCTATCAGTGTGCCGGAACCACCGGCCAGCCGACGACCGCTCTCGCCGAGTTCAACCTCGACGCGACCGGCACCGACTGGTATGACGTGAGCATGGTCGACGCCTATGATTTCCCGATCGGCTTGGTCATGGGGAACGGGTCGGGCTACGAGCCCACATGCACGGCCGACGTGCTCGCGGCCTGTCCGTCGCCTTTGCAGGTAACGGGAACGGTGTCCCACGTCGTTTCTTCCTGCACCAATCCTTGTTCGGTTTTTAAGGATTCGTCCTGCTGTAACGGATTAAGCCCGCAGGCATGCCGCGACAGCGTGAACACCTGGCAGGCCAACGCACAGCAGTATACCAACGACATTCACAATAACTGTGGCGAGGACTATACGTATCCGTGGGACGACTGGTGGGGCCTGCACACGGCGCCCTTCAGCAGCAGTTGGACCATCACCTTCTGCCCGAACGGCGTGAACCCCGCGCCCGGCTCCGGCAACACCCCCTGGCCCCTAGCGCCCACCGGTATCCACGGATCGACCAGCAACGGGCAGGTCACTGTCACTTGGGGCGCGATCAGCGGCGCCACCTCGTACAACATCTACCGCGCCTTGCAGGGCGGCGGCAGCAACGGCTCGCCGACGGACAATACGAAGATTGGAACCAGCACGACAAACTCGTATACTGACCATGCGGTAACCAACGGCACTGTATACTACTACATTGTCACGTCGATCAACGCCTCCGGCTTCTCGGCGCCGTCGGCCCAGTTAACCATTACCGCCAGCGGAACCGGAACAAGCACCACGAGCAGCAGCTCAAGCTCCAGTAGCTCATCGAGCAGCAGTTCCAGTTCCAGCAGCTCATCGAGCAGCAGTTCCAGTTCAAGCAGTTCCAGCTCAAGCAGCTCGAGCAGCAGCTCAAGCACAACTACAACAACGTCGAGCAGCGGCGGCAGCACCGTCTCCCCGGAGAATGCGACCAGCCTGTTCCTGCATGCCACCGGCACGTCGAATGGGTCGACGGTCAACCTCAACTCGGCGTCGTCCAACTGGTCTCTGGCGAGCGCCCCGGTGAACAAGTACGTCGAGACGAGCGGCGTCTGCCTGCAGGCCGACGCCAAGACAAGCGGCAGCGGCACTGAGGTCTGGGCCTGCGACGGCTCCGGCACGGAGGAGTGGAACGTCGTTAAGGATGCGGCTCCGGCTGGCTACTTCCAACTGCAGACCGCCGGCACCGGCACCACCTTGTGTCTGGACGCCGCAGGCACTACGAGCGGCAGCGCCGTTGAGGCCGTCACTTGCAACTCGTCGGCCGCCCAGCAGTGGAAGGGCAGCTCCCTATAGGCGGACTATAAACGCTCAGCAAGTTAAGAGGGGTTGACGAACGAATAGTATGTTGACCCCTCGCGTTTTGGAATTAAGCGACCCAGGCAGAGTATTCCGCCTGGGCCGCTCAATGGTTCAGTGGATTTCCTGTTAATAATGCATAGCTATACGGTATAATATAGCGTCCAAGCATTACTTTAGGCAGCACGCGCCGTGTGTTTTGCACGAAGTCGAAAGGAGATTTACCATTGTTTAGGATACAGCAATCGAAGAGTGTTATCGGCTTGCGGCCGGCATCGCTCGCCATATTGGCGACGGCCGCCGCTTTCTTGTTCGTTGCGTCGGCTCGTCCGACGCACGCCTCCCCGCCCGCGGGCTACACGATCGTTTGGGACGACGAGTTCAGTTCGACCGTGCCCACCTTGTACAACGGGACACCGGACGCCAACGAGACCGTCGGATCCGGTGTCGACCCGGCATTTTGGCAGTACGATACCGGTACCGGCATGAACGGCTGGGGAAACAACGAGCTGGAGAGCTATTCGACCAGCCTCGCGAACGTCAGCATCGTTTCCGACTCCAGCGCCCCCAACGGCACGGCCCTCTACATCACCGCAACTAACAGCGGCGGCGTCTACGCATCGGGCCGCATCAACACGGGAGCATCGAGCGTGATCGGCACGCAGCCCCAGTACGGCTATTTTGAATCCGCGATCGAGCAGCCGATCGGTACCGGCTTGTGGCCGTCGTGGTGGATGCTGGGTATCGACAATCAACTCGTAAGCTGGCCCGAATGCGGCGAGATGGACATCTTCGAGCAGTTCGAGGCAAATCCGACGAATGAGTTCTCGGACTACTATTACAACGCCCAGGATTATGCGGCCAACTACGGACATAACGTCACCGTAAGCACCGGCCATTACAACACCTACGCTCTGCTCTGGACACCGACCACGCAGTCGAACTACTACAACGGCGCCCAGTATTTGAACGATACTAACGTCGGCGGCCCATTCCTGCAGCCGTTCGAGTTCCTGTATGACTTTGCGATCGGCGGCAATCCCTCCCCCCTCGGCGGCAATACGACGTTCCCAGACTATCTAAAAATTGGCTACATGCGCGTGTACCAGGCCAACGGCAGCATTCAGACCGCCAGCAATGCGGCGGATGCTACACCTCCAGTTGTCGCGGGCGGCAACGCCCCGATCGCGGTCGGCACCTACCAACTCACTCCGCAGGTGACGCCCGCCGATCGTCTCGACGATATCGGCAATGGGACCGGCAACGGCGGGGGCATTTCCATACATGTGTCCAACGGCACCAACGGACAGGCCTGGGGCTTCGCAACGGCAAACGTACACCCGGTAGGCGACTACAACATCTTCCTGCCTGGCGACGGTAACTTCTGCCTACAGGCAGGCGGCTGGTCGAACAATTGCGCGGCGGAGACATGGGCTTGCAACGGCAACAACCTGCAGAGCTGGAACGTCGTTCCGGCAACGGCTCCCTACTACGTGATCCATCCGGCCAGTTCCAACAATCTGTGTCTGGGGAATGGCGCCATCCAGGTCGACATCCTCACTTGTAACGGCAGCAGCTCGGAGCAGTGGTCGTTCTCTTCGGCGACTGTCACCACCGCAACGACGGGATCGACAAGCTGCACCAGCGGCACGAGCTCCAGCAGCTCAAGCTCCAGCAGTTCGTCGAGCGTCAGCTCAAGTTCGAGCAGTTCGAGTTCAAGCAGTTCGTCGAGCAGTAGCTCGTCAAGCAGCAGCAGTAGCTCCAGCAGTTCCTCGAGCAGCAGTTCGAGCTCCGGCGGCGACAACGACGTTATCGCAATTAGTTGCGGAGGCACCGCGGCGAGCCCGTTTGTGGCCGATACCGACTTCGTCGGCGGCGCGGTCAGCGGCGGCACGACACATGCGATCACGACCACCGCCGTGACCGATGCGGCCCCGACGGAAGTTTACCAGCATGCACGCCTGGGCAACTTTACCTACACGATCCCCGGCTTGACCGCGGGAGCGGCCTACACGGTTCGGCTGCACTTCTGCGAGTATTACTGGACGGCAGCCGGAAAGCGCACATTCAATGTCGCGATCAACGGCACGACGGTGCTCAACAACTTCGACATCTTCGTGGCTGCGGGCGGACAGTATATCGCCAATGTCCAACAGTTCTCCGCCAATGCCAACAGCAGCGGCCAGATCGTGATCCAAGCCACGACGGTCGTAAATAACGCGGAGATCGGCGGCATTGAGATAGAGTCTAACGGAAGCAGTTCGAGCAGCAGTTCGTCGAGCTCAAGCAGCTCATCCAGCTCCAGCAGCTCTAGCTCTAGCTCCAGCTCTTCGAGTTCGAGCAGTTCCAGTTCGAGCAGCTCTAGCTCCAGCTCATCGAGCTCGAGCAGCAGTTCCAGTTCAGGCGGCTTTACCGTATCGCCGGAGAGCGCGACCAGCCTCTTCCTGTGGGCGGCCGGAACCGCCAACGGCTCGACGGTCAACCTTGACTCGGCCTCTTCGGGCTGGGCGGTCGTATCCGCTCCGAACCTGAAGTACCTCGAGCTCGCCAGCGGCGCGTACTGCCTGCAAACGAACGGCAACACGAGCGGCAGCGGCGAGGAGATCTGGGCTTGCGACGGCGCATCCGCCGAGGAGTGGAACATCGTCAAGGACGGCGCTCCGGCCGGCTACTTCCAACTGCAACAGGGTGTCCCTGGTACGACACTCTGTCTCGATGCAACTGGAACCACGAGCGGCAGCGCCGTTGAAGGAATCACCTGCAACTCCACAGCCGCGCAGCAATGGTCCGGGAGCGGATTGTAGCGTGACCGCTGCGACTACTTAGCTTACGACCCGGGTCGAGATATCGACCCGGGTCAATTTTCGACAATCACGCAGCCAAAACGGCTTGACACATCGATTTATGGGTAGTATAATTGAGCCGATAAAACTGGGATAGGCGTATGTGTTAATTTACGCATTCGGATGCGCAAATTAATCGCCACTATTGATGTAGAGGATGCCACACGGCATCAACCGATCGACTGACCTAGCGCAACGATTGCGTTTATAATGCGGTTGACATTGGTTTTGCTAGAGTTGCAGCACAGAATGCAAGCTCCTTGCGGCCAATGTCAACAAACTGCCCAAGATTCACACCACGCCTTGCCCGATATTCTTAACGAACACGAGGAGAAAACAAAAATGCGCACCTTGATACCTCTCGTACAGCGTGGATCGAGCCGGCTTGCGGCGGCGGCAATTTTGCTCGTGGCCATGGCGCCGGCGCATGCCATCTCGGTCTGGACGCACAGCTACGACAACACCCGCTCGGGCGCCAATACGAGCGAGACTGCACTCACAACGTCGAACGTTAACGTCAACTCGTTCGGCAAGCTCTTTACTTGCACAATAGACGGCCAGGACTACGCGGAGCCTCTGGTCATTCAGGGAGTATCGATCGGCGGCGGAACACACAACGTCGTCTATGTCTGCTCCATGGAAAACAGCGTCTACGCGTTCGACGCCGATAACGGCACGCTATACTGGCATACGAACTACGGGACAGCCGTTCCAGCGGGCAACGTGCAATGCTGCTGCCCGGACATTTCCGGCGACATCGGCATCCTTGCGACGCCGGTCATCGATACCAGCACGAATACCATGTACGTCGTCCATCGGAACCTGATCGGCGGTGTCTACTCGCAGTGGATCCATGCCCTCGACATCACGACGGGAGCCGAGAAATTCGGCGGCCCGACCCAAATCGCGGCGACCTACAAGGGTGTGTCGTTCGATCCCAAGTTGAACAACCAGAGGCCGGCGCTCACCCTGGCCGGCGGCACCGTGTACATCGAATGGTCGTCGAGCAACGACTGCGGCGATTACCATGGATTTGTCGTGGGATACTCAGCGTCCAACCTCGCCACGCCGCAATACATTTGGTCCGATACGACCGGTTCCGGCGACAAGGGCGGCATTTGGATGGCCGGCCAGGGATTGACTGTCGATTCCGCCGGCAATCTCTATTGTGCGTTCGGCAACGGCTTGTATGATGGAGCGAACAACTGGGGCGAAACCATCGCGAAGCTGTCGGCAAACCTTTCCGGCGTTCTGGACTGGTTCGCGCCGTCGAATGCGAACGGCTTGGGCGACGGGGATATCAATTCGGCCGGATTGCTCCTGATGCCCGACGGCAATATCGTCGGCGGCGGCAAGGACGGCCGATTGTGGCTGATCAACTCGTCGAACATGGGCAAGTTCAATGCGGGCAGCAACAATGTCATCCAGGAGTTCCAGGAGTCATCCAACGAGAGACACACGACGGCGATTTATTGGAACTCTCCGAGTGGACAAGCGATCTACGACCTGCCCAGCGGCTCCAACCTCCGCGCTTATGCCTATAACGGCACGATCAACACCGCGCCGACCTCCCAATCGGCCTCAACATACGGCGAACCCGGCATGGCCCTTTCCGCAAACGGCGGAACCGCGGGAACGGGAATACTGTGGATGCAGTCAGGCAGCGAGCTCCACGCGTTCAACGCCTCCAATCTTGCCTCAGAGATTTGGAACTCCAATATGAACAGCGCGCGTGATTCTTTGGGCGGCGTCGACAAGTGGGCCGTACCAACGGTCGCGAATGGCAAGGTCTATACGCCGACGTCGGCAGGCCATCTTACTGTTTACGGCCTGCTCGCAAGCGCGTCCAGTTCCAGCAGCAGCTCGAGCTCCAGCAGCTCAAGCTCCAGTAGTTCCAGTTCGAGCACCACCACCACAACGTCAGGCGGCGATAACGACGTTGTTGACATAAGCTGCGGTGGCACAGCGGCGAGCCCGTTCGTCGCCGACACCGACTTCGTTGGCGGTACCGTCAGCAACGGTACCACGCACGCCATTACGACGTCGGCTGTGTCCGATCCGGCGCCAACGGAAGTCTACCAGCATGGCCGCGTCGGAACATGCACGTACACCATCCCCGGCCTGACCGCGGGATCGGCGTACACCGTCCGGCTGCATTTCTGCGAATACTACTGGACGGCAGCCGGAGCACGCACGTTCAATGTGTCGATCAACGGCACGCAGGTGCTGAGTAACTTCGACATCTTCGCCACGGCCGGCGGCGCCGACATCGCCAACGTCCAGCAGTTCTCGGCCAACGCCAACAGCAGCGGCCAGATTGTCATCGTGTACACGACGGTCATCAATAACTCGCTGGCCAACGGCATCGAGATCGAGAGCAACGCCAGCACGTCGAGCAGTTCCAGCTCATCGAGCTCGAGCAGTTCGTCCAGCTCGTCCAGCTCGAGTAGCAGTTCAAGCTCCAGCAGTTCAAGCTCATCGAGCTCAAGCAGTAGTACCACCTCGGGCGGATTTACCATTTCGCCTGAAAGCGCAACCAGCCTGTTCCTGTGGGCGGCCGGCACTGCGAACGGCTCGACGGTCAACCTCAACTCGGCATCCTCCGGCTGGGCTGTTGCCTCCGCGCCTACGAACAAGTACCTGGAACTCGCCAGCGGAGCGTTCTGCTTGCAGACCGCCGGAACGACCAGTGGCAGCGCCGAGGAGATCTGGGCCTGCGACGGAGCCACGGCCGAGGAGTGGAACATCGTCAAGGACGCCGCCCCGGCTGGATACTTCCAGTTGCAGCAGGGCGTCACCGGCGGGACACTCTGTCTCGACGCAACCGGCACCACGAGCGGAAGCGCCGTGGAGGGCATTACCTGCAACTCCGCCGCCGCCCAGCAATGGTCGGGCAGCGGATTATAGGGATATCACTGGCAACACATCCTTAGCCTAATGTGGGCGTGGATGTCCGTTAAACGCCCGGGCCGGAGTTTTCGGCCCGGGTTTTCTCAAGAATAGATGCTTGACATATCGGTTCATCGCGTGTATACTTGTCACGGTCTTACGCATTCGGATGCGTGATGGGATCGTGTGAGGTGAGTCGCCATTATCATCATATAGGGATATGGGCGAAGCGCGGTAACGTCCGTAGCCGCATCGTTTAGGCGGTTGTACCGGTATACAATCCTTAAACTTGCGCTGATTGGTACCAATGCACTGTTTTCTTAGCGACAATAGCAATACAGATGGTTGCCTAGCCAGCAGCCACTATCGATAGCCATAAGGTGAGACGAATTTCAACTATGTCATGTGCGAAATCTCAATAAATACGGAGAATAACAAAGATGCATCTCATTACACGTCTATTAAAACGTCTATCGAGCGGCCTTGCCCCGGCTGCTTTCCTGCTCGCGGCCTTGGCCCCCGCTCATGCCGTGTCGGTCTGGACACACAGCTACGATAACTCCCGCTCGGGCGCGAACACGAGCGAAACAACCCTGACAACGTCAAACGTGAACGTCAACTCGTTCGGCAAGCTGTTTAAACTCGCCATTGACGGCCAGGATTACGCGCAGCCTCTCTACATTCCGGGCCTTACCGTAAATGGTGCGACGCACAATTGCGTCTTTGTCAGCACCATGAATAATAGTGAGTACTGCTTCGACGCCGACACGGGCGCGCAGCTTTGGATGAAGAACTATGGCACTCCCATTCCCGCCGGCAATGTTCAGTGCAGTTGCGGCGATATATCGGGCAATATCGGCATCGAATCGACCCCGGTTATCGATACCAGCACGAATACCATATATTTCGTTGTGCAGAACTTCATCGGCGGCGCCTACTCGGAAACGCTGCACGCGGTCAATATCACTAACGGGGCCGACACGATGAGCGGTCCGGAGCCAATCAGCGCGACATACAAGGGCGTTTCACTGAGCGCCTCGTTGAATAACCAGCGGCCCGCGTTAACGCTCGCCAACGGCACGGTATACATCGAGTGGTCATCGCACTGCGACTGCGGCAACTACCATGGCTTTATCGTGGGATACCAGGCCTCCAACATCACTAATCAGCAGTACGTGTGGTCGGATACGACAGGATCGGGAGATTTGGGCGGCATCTGGATGTCCGGTCAGGGATTGACGGTCGATTCGAGCGGCAACCTCTATGTCGCCACAGGTAACGGTTTTTATGACGGCGCGAACAACTGGTGCGAAACCCTCGCGAAGCTGCCCGCCAATCTTTCCGGCCCTCTCGACTGGTTCACTCCGTCCAACGCAAACGGTATGGGCGACGGCGACATTGACTCGGCCGGTCTGCTGCTGATGCCGGACGGCAATATCGTCGGAGGCGGTAAGGACGGACGACTTTGGCTCACCAGCTCCACCAACATGGGCAAGTTCAATGCGAGCAGCAACAACGTGATTCAGGAATTCCAGGAATCCAGCAA
>Ga0207036_10208_pt1 | contig 10664 bp, 11 predicted proteins | sample Alteio_BWMinCont_78_FD_153284 | JGI IMG/M metagenome (GOLD analysis project Ga0207036, IMG submission 153284) | Enriched cells from forest soil in Barre Woods Harvard Forest LTER site, Petersham, Massachusetts, United States -... | ecosystem: Environmental > Terrestrial > Soil > Temperate forest >... | reverse complement strand
TTAAAGAAGCTAAATGATAAGGAAATAAGAAGCAAAATTGAGCAGCTAATTATAGAGGTTGAATCGGTCGGGTCGCTCATCCAGATAACCAACCTAAAAAAGATGCAGGGTTTTAAAACTTACTATCGCATTAGGGATTGGTGATTACCGCATTGGTATTGAATTAGAAAACCCGGAAACCTTGCGATTTATAATTGTTTTGCACCGCAAACACATTTATAAGAAGTTTCCATAAAATTTGGAATGTGGGTCGGGCCCCATCATTTAACCCATTATGGGGCAAGGTCTTAAAATCAGACTTTTGCCCCATTTTTTTGCTCGCAGCTCTTCGTTTCTCAGCTATAGACATATCTGCTGTTTATTTGGTGGTGATGGTACCCATTTTGGCAAATTCCACATCATTGGGCTCCCATAATTCGATCTTATTGCCCTCAGGATCCATCAAGTGTACAAAATTACCATAGCTCGTCTTTTGCACGCTGTCAGTCGGCAGGATACCCGCCGCTTTCATTTGTGCTAAAAGCTGATCCAGCCCTTCCACCCGGTAATTGATCATGAATTGCTTTTCAGAGGGCTGAAAGTATTTGGTGGTTTCCTTAAACGGCGCCCATATGGTAAAACCCTTTTTTGTGCTGTCCATACCCTGGCGCCATTCAAAAACTGAACCGTCTGTCCCCATACGGATGCCCAGGTTCTTGCTGTACCAGGCTTTCAGCGCCATGGGGTCTTTGGCCTTAAAAAAAATACCGCCGAGGCCCGTCACGCGTGGACCGCTATTGACAGGGTTGGTTAAACGGCTGAAACCATAGCCCAACAGGAAGGCCGCGCAAAGCAGGCCGATTAGCGTAAACTTTTTCATGTTTTTTTAATTTTAATCCGGTTCAAAATTCGGCGATTTGTTGCTCAATTTTATCATACTTTAGGATGATTTTTAAAAAAAAGCTGGTTTTTCTTACTAAAGTTGGAGAGCGTTTTTGTTTTGTATCCATTGCATATATTTGTAGCGGTATCAACAAAAAGGTCGTGATCATTGATATGTTTGGCAAGCAATAGCGCAATTAAATATTGATAAAATGAATTGAAAGGGAGAGGGATGCGAATGGCAGAATCAAAATTCAATGGTAGATTTTAGTTCTAAAATCCAGCAATCTGTTACAAATCCAATATAAACCGGTTATCGTCTCCGCAGAGTCTCTCGAAGGGGACCCTACGCTGCACATTGCACTCCGTTCCGCAGGATCCCGTGCCGGAGACCCTGCGGGGACATCAATGTTATCATTGTAGACGTGTGACCTATCGTTGCTTTTATGGTGTTAGGCTGATATTCTTTGGATTGGTTATTATGGCATGACGATAGAGTGACTGTCATTAGCAAAGCAAAGCGTATTTTTTTCCTTCGCTTTTTGCTAATTCAATCTGCGATTCATACAAGTTATAGATTAAACATTCTCAAATGCCAAGGTACTGGATAATTCGCGATAAGCGTTGGTTTGCTCTTGAAGTGTGGCTACAACTTGTTGTGCGGTATCAACAGCATCTGCGCCTGCTAAAAATCTTCTTGGCGGATTTTTCTGGTCTATTATTGTAAGTAGTGCTTGTGCAAGCTTTGCCGGATCGCCACTTTGCTGTCCATTTGCACCCTTCCAAAATTGCAGCTGTTGCTTTCTTCCTTCATCATAGTCCTCTATAGTGTTTTCAGAGTATTTCGTAGATTCTTCTGTAAGCAGTTCAGTACGGAAAAAACCAGGATTAACGATTGTCGTTGTAATACCAAATTGTTCCACCTCGCTTTGGAGCGATTCCATCCAGCCCTCAATACCAAATTTGGATGCAGCATAGGCCGAACAGAACGTATATCCCACTAAACCTGCAGTCGAGGAGATGGTGACGATATGACCGGAACGCTGTTTTCGCATTACCGGGAGAACAGCTTTGGTTACCTTCATCGGACCAAATAAGCTTGTAGAAAGCTGCGTCTCGATGTCTTCCATAGAAAGCTCTTCAAAATAACCAGCGTTAAAATTTGCGGCGTTATTGACCAATACATCAATGCTGCCAAATCTTGCTATCCCTGCTTTAACCGCAGCTTCAGCATCTGAAATATTGCTAATATCCAATTTTACAACCAGTAGATTATCATGCTCACCAAGGGCCTTATCCACTCTTTCAGGGTTACGCCCCGTTGCAATTACTTTATGGCCAGCCTTAATAGCGGCTTTGGCAATATCAACGCCCATACCGCGCCCTGCGCCGGTAATGAGCCATACTTTTTTATTATTCATATTATGTAGCTTTAATAAGGCAACAAAGGTCAAGATATGCCGATAACGGAAATAAAGAAAAACAAAGGAAAAGTTATAATTTTCAAAGATTGGTTAATCTTATCGATTTAGGGACGGCCCCGGTTCTCTTTTTAAAGAAATTGTTAAAGTACGTAGGGTATTCAAACCCAAGCGCATAGGCTATTTCTGATATGTTCCAGTCAGTGTGCTTAAGCAGCGATTTCGCCTCGCCGGTAATTCTTTCGGCAATATGGGTAGTGGTTGATTTTCCGGTCATTTCTTTTACTGCACTATTCAAATAGTTGATATGCATTGAAAGATACTGTGCATAGTCTTGCGCAGTCTTTAATTCCAATGGCCGGTCAGCGCTTTCAATTGGAAACTGCCGTTCAAGTAGCTCCAAAAACACAGAGGTAATCCTGGCAGAGGCATTGTTGTATTTAAAATTATTTTCTGAGGGTTGTATTTTCAACGCTTCGTGGACAAAAAGGCTGATATAATTCCGTATTAATTCGTCTTTATAAGTATATTCTGTATTTTGCTCTTGGATCATTTTTTCAAACAACTTTGTAAACGTATCCGCGTGCGCTGCATTTAAATTAAATATCGGATTGCCTCCGATCTTGAATAAAGGCGATTGTTGCAGGCTTTCTGAACGGTCAGTCAATTTCAGGAAATCTTCTGTAAAAAGACACGTGTAGCCATTGTGCACCTCTGAAATCGCATCGCAGGAATAAGGAATACGGGGATTGGCAAAAAAGAGAAAGATGTCATCCGTTTCAAAACTCCGGTCAGCATAATGAAAAATAAAATTACCAAACGTTATATTTATTTTATAGAAATCCTTGCGGCTATAGCTATGCCCGGCGGAATTGCTATCAGTTTTGTAAACTTTAAAGCCTTTCAGTTTCAAGTCGGCATTAAAATCAGAAGCGGGTATTGCAAGTTGCTTTTCCATTTTACAAAAGTAAGAAAAACAAAGGTCAATTAATCGGAGTTGTGGCTATGTGTAACGCTGATTTATAAGGTTGTATTTTAATAAACTTTACAGTTTCGGCAGCGTTTTCGAAGAGGACAGTGCACTGCACATTGTACCCCGTTCCTCAGGGTCACGTGCCGGAGACCTGGGGGACATAAAAAAAAAGGCTTTTTTTAATACCATTATCATATGTCATTCAGGTATGCAGCCTATTTGCAATACGCGCTGGTTTTGATCAGTGGTGGACGCACAATTAACATTATTTCATTTGATTGGTTCAACAAAAAAGGTCGTGATCACTGATATGTTTGGGCAGCAATAGCGCAATTAAATATTGATAAAATGAATTGACAGGGCAAGGGATGCGAATGGCAGAATGAAAATTCAAATGTAGAATTTAGTTTTAAAATCCAACAATTTGTTGTAAGTCCAATATAAACCGGTTCGAGATTTGTACCATTAGGATCCGGCTAACGATGTTGCAGAAATGCAGGGGCCTTTTTTTGTTTAACTCCGCCAGATTTACGAAGTTTCTAAAACTTCGTAAATCTTTACCGGATAAATCTTAACTTTATTCATGGGCACATTGCAAATAAAACGAATATACCAACCCGCCGAGAAAGCTGACGGCAACCGTATCCTTGTCGACCGTTTGTGGCCGCGCGGCGTTAAAAAGGAAGCTGCAAAGCTTGATGAATGGCTGAAAGCAATTGCACCATCGGATACTTTACGAAAATGGTTTCATCAGGATAGTGACCCAGCAAAGTGGCAGGAGTTTAAAGCGAAGTATATGCTTGAGTTAAAGCAGAATACGGCTGTTGATGATCTGCTGGATATTATAAGCAAAAATGAAAAGGTCACTTTGTTGTACGCAGCTCACGATGAGCAGCAGAACCATGCATTAGTATTGCTTGAATTTATTAATGAGCTACTAAAAAAAGGATAATAATTATTCTTTCACCCGACCAAATCCCACAACTTCCTTTTTAATACCAGGCATAAATTTAATAAATTCGCCAATAAGCCAGAATTTATCTAAATTTCAATCAATCATATAAAATTAACAATAATTTAATTTATATGTGTATATCATATCATAATGTTAATATTAATTCATTTTTATTAATATATTTTCATTTAAATTTCTATTTCCTTATCTTTGATTAAAAGGAACAAGAATCACTTTGTGGTTCCAATGAATTTTTAACTAATAAAAACATTTATGAAACAAGGACTTTTGATTGATATGGACGGGGTTATTTACAGCGGGGAAACACTGATCGAGGGGGCTGATAAATTTATTGCATGTTTACTTAAAAAAAATATACCATTTGCTTTTATGACCAATAACAGCCAGCGGACCAGTTTGGAAGTGGTCCGCAAATTAAAGGGGCTGGGTATTGATGTAACCGAAGATCATGTTTATACTAGCGCGATGGCAACCGGGAAATTTCTGGCTTCCCAGGGGCCCGGAGGTACGGCTTATGTGCTTGGGGAAGGCGGTTTACTAAGCAGTTTACATGATAATGGCATTACTTTGGTGAATACTGATCCTGAATTTGTAGTTTTAGGTGAAGGCAGGAATTTTACACTCGAAATGGTACAGCGTGCTGTGGATATGATATTGGCCGGCGCAAAGTTTATCACCACCAACAGGGACCCATCCCCCAAAAAACCCGGTTGGAATAATTTGGGTATCGCGGCAACTACGGCCATGATAGAAGAAGCTTCGGGCAGGAAAGCATTTGCTACAGGGAAACCCAGCCCTGTAATGATGCGGTCGGCCCGCAAATTCCTGGGATTGGAAACAGCTGAGACAACTGTGGTGGGTGATACCATGGAAACAGACATACAAGGTGGTGTTCAGATGGGTTATAAAACTATCCTGGTACTTTCGGGTATTGCAAAAAAAGAAGATTTGAGCCATTATGCCTTCAAGCCCGACTTGATCGTAAGTTCAGTTGATGAAATTGAATTCCCGCTGAAGTGGTGGTAGTTTAGTGATTAGAGATTGGTGATCACAGATCAGAGATTAGAAAAGCGCTTTTCTAATCTCTGATCTCCAATCTCTGACCTCTCAAACTCATTTAACCGGTTCTAACGTTGCGGCTATTTTTCCATTAGAAATCATGTCCTTGCTGTAGTAATAAGGATTTGTGATAGTTCGTGTCTCACTCAGCCAATATAAGTTATTCATAGGGCAATATTGTTCATAGATGGTTGAGGTATTTATTTTCGACCGTTTTATAAGTTCGTACATGGTTATCGACAATTTGGCAAAATAGGGTCTTTGTTTATCTAAAGAACCTGTCTCGGCGATGGATCCGCTGTTCTCAATTAATGGCTCAAGGTAATTAGCAAGCAGTTTCCATTGTTCATTAGTTAAGCCTTTATAAGGTTGTTCAGTTAAAAAGACGTATAATTCATTAGCTTTAAGTTTCGCTGCAGTGCCCTCATTGTTTACAAGTGCATTTTTAATGTATAAATAATCCCTTAAAATTTTATGGACACTATAATTTGGTGTTAATTTTTGGGCACTTACCGGTGATTTAAAAAATGCAAGGGACAATATTAACAATAAGATTTTCACGGATCTCATGACACATTAACTTATAAATATTTAAGCTCCCTCAAGCAATTCGCTATAAAGACGCAAAATCATGCGCGCGCTATCAATTTATTTAACCAGGCTGTAAACTCAATAGCCTATCTTTTTTATTAAATATAGTCAAATTTAATTAAATACAATCAATCCTTGTTTATTTGGCCGGTACTAAGGTTGCTGTTACCCTTCCGCAGGTTGACATCATTTTGTCGCTGTAGTATGGATTTTTGATTGCAGATGTTTCGCTTAACCAATAGGTCTTTTTCATCGGGCAATATTCTATATAAATTGTTGATGTATTCATTTTAAGCCCTTTCAGAACTTCGTAAAGGTTTTTTGATAAGCTGGCAAAATGCTCTCTTTGATGATCAACAGCGGTTGTTTCGCTGATATGCCTGCTATCAAATTTTAATTTATCACTGTAGCTGTCAAAAAGTTCTTGCTGATCAGGTTTCAGACCCTTATCAGGTTGAACTGATAAAGCATCGAAAAGCTCTTTGGCTTTAGCCCCAGCCACTGTGCCATTACCTGCCGCAAGTGCATTTTTAACGCCTAAGTAGGCTGTCGTGATTTTATCAATACTGTTGCCCAAAGCCGACTTCTGTGCTGCTGCCAGGAAAAAAGAAAATAACAGCATTAACATTACTGAAAATGTTTTTAAGGTTTTCATGAGAATTGTTTTTTCAAATTTATGAATAAAACAATAAAAACCATGTCGTTTTATCAATGGAATTAGGCGCGCAAAGACTTACGAATCCCCAGCCCTTACTTTTCAAACCCGGCGTTTTCACCAATTTTGCTATCTATTATATCCAGGTTCCAGCCGCTTACCGAAATATAGGGCATGCCTTTACCCGCATACCCGTTTTCATAGCTGCAATCAATGCTACGGCTTTCGCCGGGGGCCAACAGTAAATAATTATCTTCAAAAATAACCGGGAGTATATCCTCCCCGTCTTTTTCTTTTAACGCCCTCAGATGCACAAAAAACGCGACCGATTTCCCGGTGTTGGTAATGGTTATTTTATGTGTGGTAGCATTTTCAGTTTTTGATGTTGTATGGTGAACACTTAACGTTGTTGCAGGCATTGCTTGCAGCCCGCTAAAATCAGAAAAGGCATTTTGAGGAGTATAAAACCAGGTCGATTTTTTCCAATTCAACTCATCTTTTTTAGCTGACAGCCAATACCAGTTTAAACTCTGGACTGTACCATTTGCATCTTTTAATTCTAAACGGAGGAAATAAACCTCCGACAAGCCATCAATCTGCGGCAGGGCGAAACATTCTTTTATGCCGTCTTCAGCAACACTGGTTGTTATTTCTTTAGTGAATTTTTGTGTGCCATCCAGGTTATAGATAGTCGCATTGACCTTTAGCCCGGTAATTTTTTCCAAAGAAGAGTTTATAATATTAACACCATTTGATTTGTAGGAATACATCACATGCAATGGCTCCATTGATTTCTTCATGCCAAAATATGTCCCGGCAGGGTATAAATAATAGTCGTAGGTATGCCAGATCAGGCTTGGCCATGGGTTACTCAGCATCCATTGCACTACTCCCGTTGCATTATTATATTTCTTCAAGCCGTAAGCTTCCATCATTGCCCGGTGGCCCTCATAATTCTGCGCCTGGGCTATAGCTAAATATTGTTTCATGGAAGATGGCTTTCCATAACGTGCATAAAGCGCGGTATCAAAAATTTTAGTGTTGCCAAAATTCCCTGTGCCGCAATGGTACAGCCAATCAAGGCTATTATTTGATATTGAATCTTTAGGGATAAACTTGATCAGACTTTCATAGGGAGGGATTGATGGCCCTGGCGAAATTTCTGTCGCAAAACTCCATGCACCGCCATATTTGATAGTATCTGCTTCCCAATATGATGGTGGGACCCAATCATAAGGACCAGCCATTTTTACACCTGTACTGCCCGAAATTTTTGAAATATTTTCTGCGGCGCTCCCGGCTGTCGGGTTTGGCCATTTAAGGTCCGCTTCAATAGCCAGCCAGTCGGCTTCAACAGTTTTATCCCTTGGTACCATATCGCTGCCATTTAACCATACGAGCATCGATGGTTTATTACGCAGCCAGTACATTACGCTGCTATCCGACGACATAGCAATGCTTCTTTTAGCTACATCCCATCTTTCGGGATATTGCCAGGCGCCGCAACACATCCAGCCGCTCATCACAAGCAGGCCGTATTTATCGCACAGGTCATAAAAACCGTCATCCTCCAGTTTACCTTCGGAGCGCACGATGTTCATGTTCATATCGCGCACCAACCTGAGTTCCTGCTCCTCGCGTAATTTTGAACGGCGCTCAAATATATCCGGTGACCATGCCGCGCCCCGCAGCATAATAGGTTTGCCGTTAATTATAAACTCCCTCCCTTTTTGATCATCTATCAACACAGAAGTCACCTGTCGGATGCCAAAGCTCTCCGCAATCACGTTACTCAGTTCATTTCCATGTGTCATTGAAAGTTCTATCCGGCTCATTTCTGGCTTTCCGTATTGCCATGGCCACCAGATACGTGGGTTTTTCACATTAAGCTGGGGATATTTGGCGGTAGAGAAGGTGATCTGCTTTTTTTCGTGCGGCATTAAATGAACTTTTTGCTCAAAGCTGATAGTGCTATTAATTTTACCTTTTATTACTGCATCCTCGGCTTTGTCAGTATAATTTACAGCCATGGCATCAACTTGCAAATGAGCAACGGCAAGTGAAGGAAGGTCGAATTTTGTGGTAACCAGCGGATATTCAACCCCAACTTTACGGAAGGTCTTCAGTTCAACATTGTTAATGATGCCGTTATTAAAATCGGGTGGGTAATGTATCCAGTCGGCATAATCGATAGCGAGGTCACCGCCGCGTTTTTGGGGATTAAAGGGCCGTTTTACTTCAACGGCCAAAACATTTTCCCCTTTATATTTTACCTGCTTGGTAATATCCAGTTCGATAATGCGGAACGGGCCGATTATTTGTGTTGAATCCGCAATTAAAACACCATTGAGCCATACATTAGCTTTGTAATTGATACCATGCAGCTTCAATGCTACATTTTTTCCATTTTCAGATTCAGGCAGCGTAAATTCTTTTCTGAACCACCATGGTTTATCCAATCTTGCATCGGCCAGTTTGTCGAAATTCCGGCTATAAAACGGGTCAAAGTCATACACCTTATTGGCGATTAGTCCAGCAATAACCGTAGTTGGAACATTCACTTTGTACCAGTTAGCGGTTTGAAAGCCAGGGTCTGATATTGCTTTACCTGGCGAGTTATCAGTAACCGCCGATTGCATTTTCCAATCGTCTTTTAAAAATACACGGTAATTTTCCGTTTCTTCATTCTGACCGAATACATGCTGAACAGCAAAGATCATCAATGCAAGGAATATAGTTTTTTTCATAATAAATGGTTTGAGAAAGTTCATAGATCGTGGTTCATAGTTCATAGTAGCTGCAATAGCCATGAACTATGATCTATGAACCATGAACTAATTAGGTTCACAATTTTAGTAAAATATTACCGTAAACTTTTGGACTTTTCGTAATTTTCCCATTACATCGATAAATGTCGTTTACTTAAGAATTGCATTATAGATTTCGGATTTCGGATGTTCGATTTCGGATTTAATAATTTTGGCTGTCAGAAAGTTCGAAATATGGAGGATAAATGGTTGCAGCCCAAGTCTCCCCAACCGGGGGAGATTTAGAGGGGGCTGATGACAGACTGAGATAACTTTGCGATTTGCTTAAGTAAACGACATAATTCAATAAATCACCGATTAAACAATTGAAATCTAATTAAAACCATGAATTCTATCTGCGTTTTCTGCGGCGCTAATTTTAACGGCGACCCTTTGTTAAAACTGGCGGTTGAACAGTTGGCTGAAATCATGGTAAACCGTAATATGACGCTGATTTATGGTGGCGGTAAAGTAGGGGTAATGGGTATTTTGGCCGATGCAGTATTGAATGATGGCGGCAAAGCGATTGGCGTGATCCCACGGTTTTTAATAAACAAAGAAGTTGCGCATACCGGTTTAACTGAACTCCGCGTGGTGGAGAACATGCACCAGCGCAAACAGTTAATGAACGACCTTTGCGATGGCATCATCATGTTGCCAGGCGGTTTTGGTACATTGGAAGAATTTTTTGAAGTGCTTACATGGTTGCAATTGGGGCTTCACAGCCACCCGGTTGGTATATTAAATGTAAATGGTTTTTACGATTTGCTGCTACAGCAAATGGACTTAATGGTTGAACAACGTTTTTTGAAACCTGCAAACCGCCGGTTGGTGATAACGTCAGGCGATGCTGTTGAATTGGTTAACCTGATGGAAAATTGTAAAGTGGAGCCCGATGAAGTTTGGTTCAGGGACAGGAATTTGACATGAGGGGTGATGGCGAATTTTTGACACAAGGGCGCTGAATTGTGAGGTGTGCATGGTAGAGCCGCGATGCATCGCGGCTCTACGACAGGTGATCAAACCTACGTCAGGTGGTCCAATGCATCCTTCAAATCCACAGCCTTATAAGTAACCACAGCATCCGCATGTTTATTTTCAGGATCGAACAAAAAGGTTTCAATCCCTAATTCCCCGGCGGCTTTTATTTCCGATTCGGGGTCATCGCCGATCACCAGGATATCTTTTGGGGTATAATGATGCCTTGTCATAATATCGGCAAATACATCCCTTTTTGTTTCGGCTGATGTTTCAGGATCGACGATGTGGATCTCAACAAAATCATTTTCAATCCCAAGCATTTTTATCTTGCTCCATTGCA
>Ga0207036_10182_pt1 | contig 10727 bp, 9 predicted proteins | sample Alteio_BWMinCont_78_FD_153284 | JGI IMG/M metagenome (GOLD analysis project Ga0207036, IMG submission 153284) | Enriched cells from forest soil in Barre Woods Harvard Forest LTER site, Petersham, Massachusetts, United States -... | ecosystem: Environmental > Terrestrial > Soil > Temperate forest >... | reverse complement strand
GGCGAACGGTACTTGGGTCAGCCTATAGGCGGATTCCACCCAATAGCCGCTACCCACACTCGAGCGCGCTGTTTCTGCACGGAGATCTAGAGGCAGTTTGGGCGGCTGCCAAGCCATGTGAAATCCAAATAGATTTGAATGGTCGTCCTGCAAGAGATGCTGGTACGAGCCCCCAATTTCCAGCCGAGCCTGCGGGATGAAAATGCCTGCGCGGCCCCCGGCAAAACGGCTGGAGTCCATCGCGGAGACCGTCGAAAGCGTAGAATAATAGAGAGCGTAGTTGACGTTGAAATGCTCGTTGGCCTTGAATCCGCCGCGAATCATCGCGCCCGTACTCGCGTTGCTTGGGCCAATTCCGATCGGGAGAATTCGTGGGTCGCTCGCCAGATTCCTAATCCAAACGGGATAGAGCCGTTCATTGAAAATCCCGAACGGCGTCAGGAATCTGCCTACCGTCACGGTGATGTATGGACTGGCGATGAAGTCGAGCTGCGCGTATTCCTCCTCTTTTTGAACCACTCCATGGAACCCGCTCACGCCTGGTTGCTGGGCAAGATCCGATTCAAACGTCCCACGCGCCTCAAACAGCCACCGCTCGCCAAACGGCACAAGCAAGACGGGAGTGAGCAGCGGATGGATATGTGTTTCGCCAGCATCAAAAACAGTTTGAATTGCCGCCGATATCTGCAGGACCGGAAGCAATCAAACCGATTCCGGATCCTGCAGCTGATCGTAGGACGATTGCGAGTTCGGCGGCGAGTCCGCCGATTGTGCGAAGACTTGCCCGGTGGAGAGGACCTGCAAGAGCAAGGCAGTAGCGAAAAGGAGCGAGCAACGATGGCGCGTGAGGATTGGATCTTGGCGCCGACGATCGGAGAGGGCGGAGACAGAGCTTTCGTGTTTGGAACAGAGGTACCCGGTTGGCCCGTGTTGATGGGCCAGCGCAAGGGCGACCGAGTTCCTCGTTAAGTACCGCACGAATTGCTCAACAGTTTCTGACTGGCTTTCCTTAGCATTGCCTGCCTCCCCTGATTGGTCAAACCAATATCCGGGTATCTGTGCCGTTCTCATTATTTCCAGATCGGCACAAGCTCAGAGCGGGTCTCTGACGAATTGATACGGTGGCAGTGAAACGATCGATCCGCGAAACGCGCCGCACCTAAGAACCCAAACACCGTATGATTCCTTTGGGTTTGTGCCGACGTTGACCGGATACTGCAGCGAGCGAGAGTCTTCGAAAAGTCGGGCGGCGGCTGGTGTTGGCATAGTGCTCGACAGTGTGGTTGCCATCGAAACGAGCGAAGTTTGGCTGCTCGTGGTGACGCGGTTGTATCTGCGTCAAGATAACAACTGGAATGCTTTTCAGAGCCGGGCTCTCCTTGATTTCCGTCAAACCTCCCTACCGTCTTTCTTGGGCAGGTTCAGATCGAGAAAGATGAGATCCGGACGGGGGACACTGACATACTCCCCCGTGCCCAATAGAAAAGCCATTGCTTCATTTCCATCAGACGCGACGTGCAAATTAATATTTACCTTGGCATCTTTAAACGCTTCGCGCGTAAGCCGGACATCGCCCGGGCTATCCTCTACCAACAGAACTTCGATGGGTGCTGCGCCATTTCCAATCGATGCCATCATTTTCCATCGCTTTGCGGAAGAGTAAAATAAAAGGTCGAGCCGTTTTTAGGCTGGGATTCGACCCAGATCCTACCGCCCAGGCCCTCCAGCACCTTCTTGCAGATGGCCAATCCGATTCCCGTACCCTTGAACTCTTTTGGCCCGTGCAAACGCTGGAAAATAATGAAGATTCTTTCAAAGTACTTTGGGTCGATCCCCAAGCCATTGTCCCGCACGGAAAAAATCCATTCATCGCCGCCGTTGTTCATGGCGGAGACGTGGACGTGAGGAACTTCGGCACCATGATATTTAATTGCGTTTCCGATGAGATTTTGAAATACCTGAGCCAACTGCGTCCCGTCCGTCGTAATCGCTGGCAGCTGGTCGTGGGTCACAACCGCACCGCTCTCCTCAATCGTTGCTCGTAGGTTTTTCAAGCGCTTTTTTCAACGCGCTTTCACTGGAAATTTCGCGGACCTCTGTTCGATTTCTCCCTGCGCGTGAATAGGTCAGTAGATCCTGAATCAACCTCTGCATCCGGTTTGAGCTGTCTACTGCATAAGCGATGAATTCATCGGCATCGGAGTCCAGACGCCCTTTGTAGCGCTGGGCCAGAAGCTGCGTATAACTGGCCACCATCCGCAACGGCTCCTGGAGATCGTGTGACGCGACATAGGCAAATTGCTCCAGCTCATCATTGGAACGCTTGAGGTCGCCCATCGTCCTCACTAGGTGCTCCTCGGATCTCTTGCGCACGCTAATGTCCCGGATAGCTGCCGTCACCAGAATTCCTTCGGCGCTCTCCAGCGGGCTCAGCATGATCTCGATTGGAAACTCACTTGCATCCTTCCGCCGCGCAATGAGCTCAATCCCCGTACCGATCTGTTGTGCCAGCGCGTCTTCCACGGATCGAAGGCCGTCAGCGAGTAGCCGTTCCGCAAAGCCTTCCGGAATGATGTTCTTCAGCTTCTGCCCGATGAGTTCATCGCGGCGGTATCCAAACTGTTTCTCTGCCTGAACATTCAGCAGGACGATCTCCCCGCCCGAGTTCACCACCACCATCGCATCCGGAGCTGCTTCCAACAGACCTCGGTACCTCGCTTCCGACTCCTTGCTCTCGCTGAGATCGTGGCTGAACTCAGAGTATCCCCGCAGACTTCCGTTCCGGTCGCGTAACGCTGTAAAGGTGACACTCGCCACAAATCGTGAGCCATCCTTCCGCACCCGCATGCCTTGTTCCTCGTGCCTGCCATATGCGGCAGTCAGCCGGAGTACCTCCTCCGGCCTGCCGCGCTCAATATCTTGCTGCGGAAAAAAACAGGAAAAGTTACGACCGATAATCTCTTCGGCTTTGTATCCCTTGATTCGTTCGGCACCGGCATTCCAACTGTGAACCTGGCCTTGCGGGTCGATCATGAAGATCGCGTAGTCCTCGATTCCGTCGAGGAGCAGCCGATATTTTTCTTCGCAGTCGCGGACCGCGTCCTCTGCAAGCTGAGTGCCTTGGCATTCGTCGCAGAGACATTACTGGATTCGCGTTCTACGTCGAAAGAGGGTTCATGAGTCATACCGCCAGTCTGGCCCTGGCGCTAGATTGGAGTATATTCAGTTTTATACCTTTCCCTTCTAGTTCCGTTCTGGTACACGCCCATAGCCGGGTAAGGCGCGGCAAGTTGCTAGAGTTGGAAGTAGGTGTCGATTCGCACACAAACACGATGATTTATTCATATAAACGCGGGAAGAATGGAGAGCGAGCAACATAACAACGAGGAATTTGCCGGTGTGTCTCAGCCCACATGACCGACGTAGTCCGGTGCGTTCACTTGAACCAGGAAACCGTCCGGATCATAAAATTTGAAGGACTCCTTCGAATTACTACCGTCGAATTTCAAATTGAGCTTCTTTAGTTTTGCGCGCACGGCGTCGGCGTCGAAGCCCGCAATTCCGAAGTCGAAGTGATCAACTCTGGCGGCCTGACTGTCGCCTTGCTCAATGCCAAAGAAGCAATCGCCGACTCCCAAGATGTGAGTTTTTTCCGAATGCTGCTTCAGCGGCATTTCGAAGAACTCCTGATAAAAGTTCGAGGTGCGGTGAAGGTCGGGAACTTTCACTGTAATGTGGTTTATGCTTACAGCACGGAAGCCCTCGTCCTTCGCCGCCGACTGCGCGCCAGCCGCCACCGCCGCAAGGGAAAGGACGAGTTGCCGGCGGGTCAGTTTGCCGCACTCGAACTTATTCAGCATCGCTTCTATTGTTTCGATCATATGGACCTCTCAGTCTTTTGAATATGTGTCAGCCTAGACGACGATCGAGGAAGCTCGCCTGCGCTTCCAGCGCTTCCCTGGATTCCGGCAGGTCGAACAAATACCAAAAGGCGTGCGGCATGGCGTCAAAGACCATCAAACGGGCATCTACGCCTGCCCTCAACAATGCTCGATGAAAATCGACGGTGCCACTGAGGCAGTGATCGCGCGTCGAAGTCATGCAAAGAGTCGGCGGGAATCCCTTCAGATCCGCATACATGGGCGAAAGCACGGGATCCTGGCGGTCGTGGCCGCCGACGTATGGGACCATTCCCAAGCCCTTCAGGGCAGGCAGCATCGAACTGAAGTTTGTGAAGCCGTTCGTGCCGTATAGAAACCTGGAGTCTCCGTAGCGCGCGAGATCGACATAACCGGAGAAGAAGCCCAAAACAGCAGGCAAAGGGAGACCGAGCCTCCGCGACGCAACCGCCATCTGAGCCGCCAGTACAGCACCTGCGGACGTACCATAAACGCCGATCCTCTTCGGCGCATACTGCTTGAGAGCCTGCCGATATACCGCGACGGTATCGTCCACTGCCGCGGGAAACGGATACTCCGGAGCCAGGCGATACTCAACCGCGATCACCTTGATGCCGGTCAGCGCTGCGATGGTGGTGCCTTCGAGGGTCGACCCGGAATCGGAGGTAAAGCCTCCGCCATGCAGACAGATCAGAACGCGGTCTTGCTTGTGAGCCGCGGCGTGTTTTGGGATAACAAACTTGGTCGCGACTCCGGCCAAAGTTGTTTCGGTGATTTCAACCGGATAAGTGGCGTGTAACTTCTCGGCGAGGTCCGCCGCTTCCTGCGTTCCGGCCTCGGGTAACCATCTTTTCCCGCTTGTCATCAGGGCATAAGCTTCGGGAGAGATGGTTTTGGGGACGGGAACGGCGCGTTTGATGTGCGCCGTTCCGTCGCTGTCTATGGTGGTCAGATCGTCCGCCGGAGGCATCTGGGCCCGTGCCTGCCAAGCCCATGCGGCCGGCAAAACAAATAATGACGATGCCAGGGACCTTCTCGTGATTTTTGCCATCGCTCAGTGTCGCGACCTCACCTCGCGTATCAGAATATGACTTTAACGCTAAGCTGCAACTGTCGCATGCTTACGCCAGGGTTGAGGCTGGTAATCGTGCCGAAGTTGCCGCTGCCTGGGATCGGCACACCGTTGGCATCCAGATGGTCGCCAACCAAACCGTTGTTCGGGCTGCCAAAGTTGGGATGGTTGAAGAGATTGAAAACATCAAGCCGCAGCTGCAAGTTTAATCGTTCGGTGAATCTAAAATCCTTATCGAGGGTGGTATCGACACTGAACAAGCGCGGGCCGATCACCGTGTTCCGTCCCAAGTCTCCGAAAGTGTATTGCGGTTGCAGCGCAAAGGCCTGCACATTAAACCACTCCGCTGGACTGGGATTGCTGAGCCGGGATGACACGCCTGGCACCGCATTCGGCCGGTCCATGCAGCTGGCACCAATATTGGATCGACATGTGCCGTCACCGATGTTGACAGGGGAACCGGAGGCCATGGAATAGATCATCCCGATATCCCACCCGCCGATGAACGTGCCGGCCACGCCGTGATTGATGTAGGTGTGGCCCTTTCCGATTGGCAATTGGTAAATGGTCGAAGCCACAAAGCGGTGTCTCTGGTCGAAGATCGACAGGCCACGCTCGCACGGGATGCAATACGAATTCTGAGCACCGATCTGATCGGTGCCGAGTGTGCGCAGCCCGCTGCCGTCGTCGATCGACTTCGAGTACGTATAGCCGAGCAGGAAGGTAAGGCCGCTGGACATGCGCCGCGTGAGTTTAGCGGAGAGCGCGTTGTAGTTGGAGTTCACAATACCAATGTTCTCCACGGTATTGTTGAAGTTCGGCCAGGCTTCGCGGCTGAGTTGTGAGCCCGGTCCGGGCGCCGCAGCGTTAAAATATATATAACGTGGCAGGTGATGGCCTTGCGTTCCGAGGTAACCAACTTCGAGGGCCATGTTGCTGCCAAACTGCCGTTGGACATTCATTTCGTACTCTTCCACATAGGGCGTCTGGCGGCCGTAATAGGTGCTGACTAGGGTGGGTGTAGGGACACACACCTTCGGAGAGGAGACGCCGCAGGCGTTCGCCACCCCGTTGGCGGCGAAGGGGTTTTCGAACGTGAGGTTGTTATTGGTCTCGGTAACCTGGAATTTACCGGAAAGACTGCGCGACATGTCGAACACGGGATTGCCGGTGTCTTGTGTGTAGAAAACGCCCGCGCCCACGCGGACCGTCCAGTGGCTTGTGGGACTCCACGCAACCCCAAAGCGCGGAGCGAAATCCCTCTGATCCGACTGGACGAGATTGGGACCCAGCCGCCCATCGCGGGCCTGGCAAACGCCCCCCTGAGCGACCGTGGGAAAGACAACATTGCCACCATTAAAATTGCCTGTTCCGTTTTCGATAATGCAGGGTCGTGTGTCCACTGGCTGTGGATGGAGACCGAGGGGGTCGCCCTGGAGGTTGAAGCCGGCGGGGAACCAAACATTGACCAGAGGCGCTCTGTCACTCCAGGCCGGCACAAATTCGTAGCGCACGCCGTAGCTGATGGTGACGTTGGGCCGGATCTTCCAGGTATCCTGGATGTAATAGAACTGGCTCGTTATACGGAACCGCGCGACCGCCAGGGCGACGGCGTCTACCGTGCTGTTGACATAACCGAGCATGAAGTCGGCAGGACTATATCCGGTGGCTTTATTCAAGAAGTTATATTGCGCGCGGGCGTATTGGTTCCCAGTTTCGTTGAAATCTGTGCGGTCAACCTCGGCGCCGACCTTGAACGAGTGGTTCCTGTGGGTCCAGGAGATATTGTCCACCACCTGTAAGATGTGATCCGAGGTCGTGTAAGGACCGTCCGTGTTGTTGCCAAAACCGCTAAAGCCATCTGCCAGGGTGACGTTGGGAACGCCCCAGGCCGGGGACGCCGGGCTGCTCAAGAGGCCCGGAAGATTCAACTGCGTGTTGACGTTCGTTATGCCTGCCAGCTCGGGCGCAAAGTTATTGTAGAAGTTCAGAAAGCCGAAACGGAATTCGTTTAGAATGGTCGGCGACAGAGCGAACGTGTTACCGAACGCCGTCTGCTTGGGATTGGTGACCAGGCTCATGCCGTTCTTAGCTAGAGCCGGCATTATCCCGTTTTCATTCTGCATGCTAAAACGGGCAAACCAACTTGATTTCGCGCTTTGCACAAAGTCCACGCGCTCGGTTATCTGCCATTTGTTTTCCGTGATGTTGTCCGACGCGAGGTAGTTGTTGGACAGGCCTGCTTGCGGGATGTTGGGCGCGGGAAAGTACTGCAGGAACCCTTTGGCGATCGTGTCCAGACGGCCCGGGGGAATGATATTGCCGGGGAACGGCATGCCGGTCGTCGGATCGGTGATGACGTGGGTCGCCAACACTGAGGAGAAGTCACCGGTTCGGAATGCGGCTGGGAATGTCGTGTAAACCGTCTGGGTCGTCTGTCGCAGGTTGAAGCCTTCGTAGTTGGACATGAAGAACAGCCGGTTTCTGCCGTTGACGATCTTGGGGATCCAGATCGGTCCGCCCAATGTGTAGCCATACTGGTTCCACTTGAACGGCGAGGAGGTCAACGGCTTGGAGGTGAAATTATAAGGGAGTGCGTCAAAAGCGTCGTTCCGCACGAAATCGAACAGCGTACCGTGGAATTGATTGGTTCCGCTGAGAGTGGACACGTTTACCTGAATCTGATAATGCCCAAATTCGGCCGGGTAAACGCCGGCTTCCACCTTGAATTCCTGCAAGGCGTCAATGGAGGGAAGAACGGCGTAGGTGTTGAAGCCGGGATCGGTATTTTCCACGCCGTCGAGCGTAAAATTCATGTACTCGCGGCGCGCGCCGGCGACAAAGATCTCCTGCGTAGATCGATCGCCGCCCTGGCGAGCGCTGGCTTGGCCCCCATTGGCGACGCTGTTGTAGGAGACGTTGGGGCTAAGAGCGATCAGCTGGGTGAAGCTGCGCCCGTTCAGAGGCAGCCCAACAATGCGGTCATTGTCGATGACGGTTCCCACGGTTGCGCTTTCGGTAGTAAGCAGTGGAGCGCCACCCGCCACTTCCACGGTTTGTGTGACTGCTCCGATGCGCAGGTGAAAGTCAATGCGCGCAATCTGCTCGACCTGTAGTTCCACACCTTCGCGGACCTCGACCTGAAAGCCCTGCATCTCCGCTCTTACGTTGTAAACGCCCGGCTGGAGCGCGGGAAAAGCATAATTCCCGGCGCTGTTCGTAGTGGTCGTGCGTGCAACATTCGTCTGGGAGTTAATTGCGGTTACCGTGGCGCCCAGTATGATGCTGCCGCTGGGATCCGTGACTACGCCTGTAACTTGCCCGAACGTTTGAGCGAAACCGGGCAAGCTCAGAGCCAACATCGCCCCGAGTACCCAGGTCAATCTGAAACGCATACGCCACCCCGTCGTTTGCGATTGCAAACGTTTCCGAAATAATCCGGGACGCTACCACGGGGGTTGGGAGAGTGTCAAGAAAATTCTTCGGTAGCCCGCCTTCACTTTCCCCGCGTATAATGCGCTCATTATGCGCAGGAAGTGCTTAGCTTCCCTCCCGCCGCCGGCGTCGAGATTCGCGGCGAGCCGATCACGTTGCGTTTGACAAAGCGCGTTTCGCTATGGATAATCGGAAACGATTGCAATAATTCCATGCCAGTCACGATCAAAGACGTTGCGCGGGAATCGGGCGTCAATACCTCTACGGTCTCGAGGGCTCTCAACAACGTTTACGGCGTAAACCACGAGACCCGCAAGCACGTGCTGGAGGTCGCTACCCGGCTGAATTATCGGATCAACCAGGTGGCGCGCGGTTTGGTGACCGGACGGTCGCAGACCATTGGTCTGGTCGTAAGTGATATCCGAAACCCATTCTTCGCCGAAGTTGCCCGCGGTGCAGAGGACGCCGCGCATCGCGCAGGTCGTGACCTGGTCCTCTGCAACAGCGACTTGCAAGCCGGGAAGCAGATGGACTACTTCGAGTCGCTTTTGGCGAAGCGGGTCGACGGTATCGTAATGAACTCAGTGGCAGTATTGAGCCGTGCTCAGCAAGATCAATTGTGGGCTGCCGGCGTGCCGATCGTGCTGCTGAATCGCAGTTCGGTTTATCGGCGTTTCTCCTCCGTGTTAGGAGACAATCTCGAGGGCGGCCAGATTGCCGGGAACTACCTGATCGATCTTGGACACACCAAGGTCGGCCACATCAGCGGACCGCGAGCACACGGCAACTTAACCGATCGCGCGACGGGATTCCTCAAGGCCTTTCACGATAGGGGCCTCCCGGAACCGGATGTCATCTATGGGGAACACACGTTCGCAGGCGGCTACGAATCGGCCAATCAACTGTTAGGGCCTGATCGAGGAATTACGGCCATTTTTGCGGGAAACGATGTGCTTGCCTTTGGATGCATTCGCACCGCTATCGAAAAGGGCATTCGCATTCCCGACGACCTCTCGATCATTGGTTTCGACAACGTGGAAATATCTCAGATCACGAGCCCCCCCTTGACTACCATCGATCAGCCGAAGTACGAGATCGGCAAAGCTGCCATCGAGATGTTACTGAACATGATCGCGAAAGATGGCATTCGCGAACCGGAACACCGGGTCATCGGCGTGCGCTTGATTGAGCGCCAATCCTGCCGGAGGGTTTCCGGATCTGCGGGCCCGAATCGCAAAGACCGCGAAGCATTTGGCGACGGGCGGCCCCCGCTCGGGCCGGCTGAGCCGAAACGGAGGCACTCAGGTGGCAGGTGATCTCGATTGCAACCCTCCCCACGACGCTGGCTGATGATCTCGTTCGCCTTCTGGGCGACGGTCATTAACTATCTTGATCGCCAAACGCTTTCGGTGGCGGCGCCCGTGCTTCGCGAGCAGTTCCACCTGAGCAACGTGGAATATTCGCGCGTCGTGTTCGCATTTTTGCTGGCCTACACACTCAGCAACGGCACCTGTGGGATGATGATCGATCGGTTGGGTACAAAGCTCGGATACGCGCTGTGCATGTTGTGGTGGTCGGTGGCAGCGCTCTTGCACGCCTTCGCAACGGGTGGGCTGAGCCTCGGGATATTTCGGTTTCTGCTAGGGATCGGCGAAGCCGGCAACTGGCCCGCGGGAGTCAAAGTGGCGACCGAGTGGTTTCCCGAGCGCGAGCGCGCGCTGGCGTCCGGGATCTTCAACAGCGGGTCGGCGGTAGGCGCGATCCTGGCTCCGCCCATCGTCGCTTGGATTCTGCTGCGCTACGGATGGCCGACGGCGTTTGTCGCAGTCGGCGCGGTGGGACTAATCTGGCTTGTCTTGTGGCTGCCAGCCTATCGTACACCGCACGCGGCCGCAGCCGAATTCGAAGCGCCGCCGATTCCCGCCCGCGTACTCGTGCGCACGCGCGTTGTCCTCGCATTTACGTTATCGAAGATCTTCCTGGACCCGGTGTGGTACTTCTACATCTTCTGGTTTCCAGAATATCTGAAACGGGCGCGCGGATTCGACATGGCGGCCATCGGCAAGTATTCGTGGATTCCGTTCGCGGTGGCCGGCGCGGGGAATTTTCTGGGCGGCGGACTTTCCGCCTGGCTGCTGCGGCGCGGCGCGTCCGTGACGGTGGCGCGTAAGGGCGCGGTCACGTTCTTTGCGGCGTTAATGACCTTCGCAATCGGCGTTGTCCTGGTGCAACAGGCCTGGCTTGCGATCGCGCTCGTTTCTATGGCGATGCTCGGTTATACCGGCAGCCTCGCGAACATGCTGGCTCTGCCAGGCGACGTA
>Ga0207036_10189_pt2 | contig 10749 bp, 12 predicted proteins | sample Alteio_BWMinCont_78_FD_153284 | JGI IMG/M metagenome (GOLD analysis project Ga0207036, IMG submission 153284) | Enriched cells from forest soil in Barre Woods Harvard Forest LTER site, Petersham, Massachusetts, United States -... | ecosystem: Environmental > Terrestrial > Soil > Temperate forest >... | reverse complement strand
ACCCAGACGTTCAATGCAATAAACACTGCCGGTTTTCCAATAAACACCGTTTTTAATGCCGATGCGGCTGGAAATAATACGTTCTCCTACTATACAGCTCAAAAAAATTCATCGGGTATTTTTGTATTAGCACAGCAGGGAACAGTTGCGCCGGGCTCAGGCACATTTAACATTTCTGCCATTGATTCAGTTAAAAACATGATGACCGGCACTTTTTCTTTTACTTCTATAAAAAATAATTACGACAATAATGGCAATGTTACCTCTGTTACCGTTTCACAAATAAACGCAGGGGCCTTTAATAATATGCCTTATACTTTTACCAGTAATTAGGTTACGGTTTGAGTCTTAAGTCCGAAGTCTTGAGTCGAAAATCTTAATTTCGAAGTGAGTTGCCTATTAGACTCAGGCTCAGCAAAAAAGATCACGACTTAAGACTTTCGACGTAGAACTTAAAAAAATGTCCTTAAAAAATAAAGCTGTTTTTTTAGATCGCGACGGGGTGCTGAACCAGGAAATGGGTGATTATGTGTGTCGCCTGGAGGATTTTCATATCCTCGACAATTTTGATGCCTTAAAAATACTACAGAATCGCGGCTACCTGCTGATAGTAGCCACTAACCAGGGCGGCCTGGCAAAAGGCTGGTACACCGATGATGAACTGGCTAAAATGCACCAACGGTTAATAGAGGTTCATCTTGCACATGGTGTTGAGATCACGGATATTTTTTATTGCCCCCACCACCCTGATTTTACAGCGGATTGCGACTGTCGTAAACCAAAACCAGGACTATTACTGCAAGGAATTGAAAAATATAATATTGATCCGGCGAAGTCATATTTTATCGGTGACCGTGAACGCGATATGGAAGCAGCCACTGCGGTAGGGATCCAGGGCATTTTGGTAGATAGTAATCAGCCGATAAGTGAGGTAGCAATAAGTGAAAGTTTTTTCATATATGTTTGTTTAGCAAAAGAACGACTTTTAGCTAAGAATAATACAATAGGTATTGGTTTTTTTACACATTTTAACATTAAATACCTGCTGCATAAACTTTATGCATTATTTTAAAAAAAGAAAATAAACATTAATTACAGTTTAATGCCTGCAATAATGGGTGTATTATTTTACCCGTGTGTGGTTAAATAATTCTCTTATTTAAAATAAGACATAGGTATTTCTTTCCACAAACCATGCGAAAGATGACCGATAAGTAATTCGTAAATAAGGTATACCGGCCAAAATATGTAGGTGATTAAAAGTATGATAAGGTTGTGATTATAATACCAGCTTATCATTAATGCGTATATCCCTAACAGAAGGTAAAGGATACTTGAATCTCTGTTTTTCATTTTATTGTTTATGTTTTTGGGTTTGTTGCTAATTATTTTAACGATGTTAAACTAACATTTAATGTTAATAGTTCCAAATATTAATAAATACGCACTTGTCCTGGAGCGTTCTGAAAGCCTCTTTCAAGTTTGCCGGTAGTAAGTTAATGTGTTGATAACAATTATTTAAAGCTACTTGTTTGTTGAGCATAATTATATATCTTGCCTGCTTGTTACGGGTTATTGAATTTTCAATAAAATATAACAAACTAAACCAATTTATGAAACAAAAAGCCCCACAAAGGGTTAACTTAAAAACAAAAACTTCTCATGGCAACAACAAATGGTATTACTGCTTATTCAGTAAAAACGAAAACAAAAAATGTACCAATGAACAACCCTGTTATCGACATTAAATCAGGCAGGTACATCGCAACCGGAACAGACAGCGCAGGCAATAAAATGGCTGCTATTATGGGAAAAGCAACCGCCGAAGAGCATATAAAGAATGGCAACGCTAAAAAAGGCTCTGGCTGGTAGGGTTTTCAAGTCTTGAGTCTTAGGTTTAAATTCCGGACCGGTCATTTATTTCTTAAGACTCACGACTTAAATTGAAGATATTCGTTTTGTATCGCTATGCTGTGCTAAGTTGCAGTTAACCAACTACTTATACCGATAAATTGGTATCAGCTTAGTCAACATCCAGCGCTCGTATCTGCATTTTATATGCAGGCGGCATCAGGACATTTTTCAAAAACGCCTCAAGTTTTACAAGTCTAAGGAGTTTGTACAGCCATAAAAATGGTATTGACCATGGGACTTTTCCTATTGGGAGTAATTTTTTTACCCTGCCGGGGACGAGATGCAATTGCACCTGCTTTAAAATAACGTACCTCAGGGCGCCCAGGTGCCTTTTATATTGCCGGTAAAGGTCGTTTGTAAACTCGCTGCGGATAAGATTTTGATATAAGTGTTCTTCCCGCATAAATTCCCATCCAGAGTAGGTGACTGGTAAGTTTGCCAAATGCATGCGGGCACCCACCCGGAAAAAAACGTTAAATACTTCTGTCTTTTCCGCTTCACTAAGTTTTCTGTCAAGAAGTTCGAAAGAGCTGATGGAATAACTGATGAGTAAGAATAATACGTCGCAATAGGCCCAATCGGGGATTTGGGCTTTCCGCTTTTTTTCCACATTCTTATGGATAGAGGTGATTTTGTCGATCGCCCGCAAAGCCATGTCTTCTTCCGAAAAAATAATTTGCCGGGCATACGCGACTGTGGAGAACAACCTTCCCAGCGGATCGGCAGGGAGACGGCCGGTAAAATACAACCAGTCAACCGCCTTATTCAGGGCAAACTCTGCGGCTGCTCCCGCGAATATGAACAGGCAGGTATCGGCCCGGCCCCATATTTTTCTGACGATGGAATCTTTATTTACAAACCAGGTTTTCATTTTATTAAAAGTACTTTGTTTTACAAAGTAAATGGTTATTACTGGGATTGGCAAGAGTGGGTAGAAGATTTTTTTGAAAGTAAGCTAAGGCCCAAATTTGGTGTCAATAAAACCAGAGTCCCGTTTTTTTGTTACCTTAGCAGAAATTCAGGCTTGTTTGATATACATACGGGCTTTCCGGCCCGGAACCACTCATTTAGCTCCAGGGCCATTTCACTTAGATATAAAGATTATGGCAAAATCACAGGCTACCTTCATGAAGAAGCAACTCGAAAAAAACAGGCAGAAAAAGAAAGAAGATAAAGAACAACGCAAGCTCGACCGTCAGCAAAATTCAGCAGGCGGGGATATGGAGCTTGCTTACGTTAATGAATTTGGCGAGATCGTCTCTACCCCGCCTGAAAATTATAACAGGCACCATCATTAAAGTTTAGCAGGTAATGTTGTTTTGTTCCGATACTTAAAAAGCGGCCTGATAAGTATGTTTTTGCCAAACTATTATCAGTACCTTAGTTGATATAATCAATAACCCTTATTTTATGAGATCGACCACCTTTTCACTCATTTCAGCCGTTGTTTTATTTACCCAATTAAACGCTTGCGCGCAAACGGTCGATACTGCCGAAAAAATTAAGCAGGTAGAGACAAACCTTGTCGGAATTTTCCAGGCAGAAGGTGATACCCCCGGGACACTAAAAGGTCGGATGGCACACTACAACATACAAGGGGTGAGCATTGCCGTTATTCATAATTATAAAATGGAATGGGCAAAGGGTTACGGCTGGGCAGATAAGGACCAGAAGATACCGGTTACCACCCAAACCGTTTTCCAGGCTGGTTCCATCAGTAAATCACTAAACAGTGTTGGTGTACTTAAACTGGTACAGGAGAAAAAGATTGATTTGTACACTGATATCAATTCTTACCTTAAAAGCTGGAAATTTCCATATGATTCGTTGTCGAAAGGTAAAAAGATAACTGTTGCCAACCTTTTAAGCCATACGGGAGGTTTAACTGTGCATGGTTTTGGGGGTTACTCAAAAGGGGATACCATACCCATAATTGAACAGGTGCTTGACGGCAAGAAACCCGCTAATTCGCCAGCTGTCCGCTCTATGTATGAACCCGGGCTTAAATACGAATACTCAGGCGGTGGAATAACCATATCGCAATTAATAGTGATGGATATTACGGGGCAGCCTTATGATAAATATATGTATGACAATGTTCTGAAACCTTTGGGAATGACATCCAGCACTTACCAGCAACCGCCGGTTGACAAAAAACCGGAATTGATAGCGGCAGCCTATTATCCTGATGGCAAGGAAGTGCCAGGAAAATACCATATTTATCCCGAACAGGCCGCCGCAGGTTTATGGACAAACCCTACCGATCTGTGCAAATATATTATTGAAACGCAGCTGGCCTACGCAGGCAGGTCGCATAAAGTGCTTAACCAGCAAATGACAAGTTTAAGGCTTACCCCCTACATTGATAAAAGCGCCGCTTTGGGTGTTTTTATTGACGATTATCCCGACGGTACAAAATATTTTGAGCACGGCGGGGTCGACGAGGGTTTTATAAGCCAATATTACGGCAGCCTTGAAGGCGGCGATGGCGTTGTGGTTATGGTAAATACGGCGAATGGCGGCAATCTTATCCCCGAGATCGTGAATAGCGTAGCTAAGGTTTATGGATTTAAGGACCTTAACCACTCAAAAGTGATTAAAACGGTTACAGTTGCCGACACCATTCTGCAAAGTTATACCGGCCAGTACGAGCTTGCACCTAAATTTATTATAACAATAACTAAGGATGGAAACAATTTATTCGGACAGGCAACGGGGCAGGGTAAATTGCAGATATTCCCTGAAACACAAAGTAAATTCTTTTTAAAAGAAGTGGAGGCCGAGGTTGAATTTATTAAAGACGATAAAGGTCAAATAACAAAGCTGGTGTTGTACCAAAACGGCGCCCATGATGCGAAAAAGATAAAATAAAAAGGTACTTAAAATAATATCGGTTAAATTTATGAGAGATACTAAAGCTCACTTTATCGGCCTGTTCCTTAGTTTATTATTGTTTTTTACCTTTTTTTCTTCCTTTAGCAGTTATTCTCAAACTAAAAATAAAGCAGGTACGATCAAAGAATGTTTTATCGTATCCGATATTCACTTCGACCCTTTGTATGGTTCACATAACGATACAGCGTTAAAAAGGAAATTAGAAAAAGCATCCTTTAATGAGTGGAAAAAATCTTTTGAAAGTTCAAATGCACAGGTGTCCATAAATGCCAACTTGTTATATAATGATGCGAACTACGGTATATTGCGATCAGGCTTGGATAACATGAAGGCAAAGCTGCCCCATCCTGCATTCATCATCATTGCCGGCGACTTTATCTGGCATAGGGCAACACCGGCGGATTCGGTATTGAAAAAGAAAACCATACAGTTTATTGCCAGATTATTTAAAGAGCGTTTTCCCGGAATACCGATCATTCCCGCAATGGGGAACAATGATACTTACGGCGCCGATTACGCGCTGCAGGACGCCAAATTTTTAAATGATTTTGCAGATGCCTGGGCGCCAAATCTTCCAAAAGCTCCCGGTGACGAATTAAAGGCACAAGGTTATTACACCCGCGTAAGCGGCAATTTGAAATTAATTGTGATCAACAGCGCCTTACTAAGTTATGGAAGCAATTATCCGCAGGCTGATGTGATGTTAAAATGGTTGCAAACAAATTTATCCGGCACCGACACTAAAAATATTTGGATCATTATGCACATCCCTCCCGGTTTAAATGTATATAGCGCTCACAGCTTCTGGAATCCTGATCATACACAAACTTTTATAAGTGCTGTGGTAAAATATTCATCGAAAATTAAATTCATTATAGCAAGCCATACGCATTTTAATGACTTCAGGGTGGTTTATAATGCTGATAAAAACCCGGCGCCCGTAGCGTTTATGCGTTTTGTGCCGTCAATTTGTTCAAATCATGGAAACAACCCTTCTTTTGAGGTAGCGGAAATTGAAAGCGGTACCAAACGGGTAATAAAGGAAACCAATTTTTATCTCAATTTAGCGGCTATCCCAAAAGATAAAAGTGTAACTCAAGCCGTATGGAACGATACCCTTAGTTTACCTTCGAGCCTCAAGTTAAATAAAATTGATGCGCGGAGCTTTTCAAAATTTATCGATAACATCAAAACCGATCAATCGCGGCAATTGCTTGATGATTATAAGAAATTTTATACCGTCGGAACCAATATAGATAGTTCAATAAGGATCAACAGGGTTAATTATATGAAATATTTGAGGGCGGATTCGCTAAAGGGGAAATAAGGAACGCCGTCCTAAGTCAGAGGCATCGGACATTATAAGGATGCTTATTTTATTCAGTTCTCAGACTTTTTACAGGGTTGGCGATTGCTGTTTTGAAAGCCTGTGAGCTAACAGTAATCAAAGCAACTGCGAAAGCGATAACAGCGGCTATTATGAAATCTAACCAGGAAATATGTATCCTGTAACTGAAATTTTGTAACCAGGCATTCATTGCATACCAGGCAATCGGCGAAGCAATAATGATGGCAAGCAGCACGAGTTGAAGAAAATCCTTCGATAGCAGCCGCGATATATTCGCAGCAGAGGCGCCTAATACTTTACGAATACCTATTTCCTTCGTGCGTTTTATTGTTTCAAAATGAGCAAGCCCAAATAACCCTATGCAACATATTATTACTGCCAAGATGGATGCATAACTAATGATCTGTTTCCATCTTTGTTCGTTTGCATATTGGCCTTTAATATCCTCTTCCACAAATGCATACTGATTATAGTATTCTGGAAATGTTTTTCTAAATATTCTTTGCACGGCGGAAAGAGCCTCCGGAATTTTACCTTTTTGTAATTTTATCCAGATGTATTCTGATTGACCTCGTTCCAATACCAGGGGATTTATTTTTTCTTTTAATGAAGCATAGTGAAAGTCTTTTACTACGCCAACTATTGTTTTAGAGTGATTTACGCCAAGCCCATTAGTCATAATTATCTGTTGTCCAATTGGATTTTTCAATCCCGCTTCTTTCACAAAAGTCTCATTAACTATTACTGACCTCGCAGAATCTGAATTAAAAGATGAAGAAAAATTACGGCCTTCTTTTAAAGGCACTTCAAGCATGGAAAGAAAAAATTGATCAATATTGTTTCGATTGACTTTTATTTCACTGCCATTTACTCTAAATTTATATTCGTCACCAGGGACCATATCCCCATTTGCCATTTGATTAATCGATGGCTCCCCGATTAATTCGTTCCTTAAAACGTTTATCGTGTGTTGATTGATGTTCCGAAATACAGGTAGATGACATTCAATAATACCAGATGCATTATAACCGAGGTCATTTTGACTAATAAATATCATTTGCCTGTAATAGATTATAGTGACAATTACGAGACTAACAGCCAATGTAAACTGCAGAACAATCAAACTTTTAGTAAAAATATTTTTTCCGTTCAGTTTTTGCCTGTCATATAAAACTTCTGCAACATTGAATAGCGATAATTTGATTGCCGGATATAATCCAACCATTATAATACATATACTCATCAGCATTAACCCATAAAGAAAAAATACCATATCAGTTGGAAACGAAATGCTGATATTCTTTTGTGACAGTTGGTTGAAAACAGGCAAAACAGCTGTCACGAGTATTATAGAAAGTATGTAAGAGATACTGCAAAGGATCGATGCGTCAATTAAAAATTGCCATACAATCTGGCTGCGTGTTCCTCCAGAAATTTTTCTGATGCCAATTTCTTTTGATCTTGTCAAAGATCCCGCAATACTAAGGTTAAGAAAATTAACACAAGCCATTATCAGGATAAATACGGCTATGCCCATAAGAAGGTAGGAATACGTAGCACTACTTGCTTCATTTAGGTTGCCCCTGCCTATAATAGGGTTAGAGCCCCTTTCAAAAATATTGAGGTGAATCCCGGTAATGGGTTGTAATCCGTACCGGACCTGGGAAGGTAGCATATTTTCATTTTTTAATTGATCACCGGCTTCGTTCCGGAATATCTCCGCGAATTTATTTTCTACTTTTTTTATGTCAGCTTGTGGCTGTAAAAGCACGAATGTGCTTAAATATGAATTTAACCAGGCTCGATCCGGAAACATGGTTTGTAGATAACTGAACGGAAGAACAGCTTCAAATTGAATAGAAGAATGAGTCGAGATAGTTTTGGCAACACCAGTTATCAAAAATGTTGCGGTACCATGACCCTCCTCAAGTTTTATAATTTTACCGACCACATCCGTTTTGCCAAAAAACCGACGAGCTGTTTCTTCTGTTAACACGACTGAGTTAAGTCCTCTCAATACATTAGAGGGATTTCCATATAATAATGGAAAGGAGAAAACTTTGAAAAAATTTTCATCTGCGTACACAAAATTCACCAAAAGGGGTTTGTGGTCACCGATAAAATTAGTGCTAAGCCCGGCCATAATTCTGGTATATTCCTGTATTTCAGGTATGCTCGCCTTAAAAGCGGGGCCCTGCACTTGCCCGGTAGCTCCCATGATACCGTTTTTCTCGCGCAGGCGATTGTTATTGCTGGTTGTTATCCGGTACAATCGGGAGGCTTTTTCATGAAACTTGTCGTAACTATTTTCGTCGTTAACAAATAAAATGGCCAGGAGCGTGCAGGCCATTCCTATTGTTAATCCCGCAATTTTTATTGAGGAGTATAACCTGTTCTTCCAAAGGTTGCGAAAAATAAATTTCATTGTCGATTTTAACATATTTAGCTTATTCAATAATACTTCATGGTCTTCAATTTAGCTGGTTAATTCATGTTTTAACGAATTTAGAGCTTTTCTAAGGGATTGTTGAGATTTTTTTGTTAATAATAGAGGAATGTATTTGTATTCCACGATCTGTTGAATTTTACTTTACTATAGTATCATTTGAATGTTACGATATTATATTATTAAACTTATTAAACTACACTATTTCGATTACAATTTGCTCTTATGTTTGTTAAGAGTTTAATTTAAATCAGTTTAATACTAATCCCATGTGGCACGAAACCAACAACAAACTATACCGCTCCTTTGAATTCAAGGATTTCTCAGAAGCGTTTTCATTTATGACCAGGGTAGCCTTACCGGGGGTATAGTAATAGTTTAAGTATCAGGTAATTAATGAAGCCTTGTACTCCTTTTCAAATTCCTCATAACGGAGTACTGCAATTTGTGGAAATTTACTGGTTTTTATTTGATTTATATGGCGGTCATTGCTGATAATATAATCACATTGACCGGCAATATAACAATCTATGAATTTGTTATCATCTTTATCGTTTTCTACCAATTGCCAAAGAAAAGAAGGATTTTTAAGTATAATATTGGGCCGCAATAGCAGGAAATCAAGAGAAGCATCGGTATGTTCAAGGCAATATCTTTCGGCAATCTGCTCCTGGTATTCGGTTAAAATTTCATTTGATACCACGAAATCATATTTATTTTGAATAAGAGATTGATATATCCAATGATATTTAAAGTCAGGAGCAAGGGAAACCAGGAAAATATTTGTATCCAGGATCAGTCGCAATTTACTCATTTAGCCAACGGTCAAGGTCTTCTTCTGTAATATTCATTTCCTTTATTGCCTTTCGGATATTTTTCTGGAGTTTTCCGGAGAAATACCGGGCCAGCAAAGTTTTGATAGCCACTAAATCTTCTTCCTTTGGCTGGAATGAATAGATATTTAACAGTTCCAATTGTAAAGCGCTTAATTTTTGACTTTGCATAAGGCTATTGCTTTTTACAAAAATACATTTTTTTTATTATTTTCACCTGCGCTCAAACCACGTTAATGTATTTTTAGTATGCTTAAAAACAAGCAGCAACAAAGCACAATTCGCGATTATGATTGTTATGAATTAACATTTACTATCAATTTAAAACAACCCCCATGTGGCACGAAACCAACAACAAACTATACCGCTCCTTTGAATTCAAGGATTTCTCAGAAGCGTTTTCATTTATGACCAGGGTAGCTTTATTAGCGGAAAAAATGGACCATCATCCAACCTGGACAAATACCTGGAACAAAGTGGAGATATGGCTCAGTACCCATGATGCCGGCGACGTGGTTACAGACAAGGACAGGAAACTTGCGCTGTTGATAGATAAGGTTTTGAAAACCTGAGTCTTAAATATGTTTCAGACTTAGAACTTCAGACTTTAGACCCACGACTTAAACCATGTTCATTTAAGCGGTACATCAGCCATTTTACTGGCTTTTTGGTAAATATTATTAGGGATAGCGGGGGCTATTTTTTCGAGGTTGCCCCATTGCGCCAGCAGCTTTTCAAGAAATTCCTTATTCATATCGTTTTCCCAACATTCCGAAAGCTCCAACTTTCTGCGTAACTGCCCGAAGGATGCCACGGCCCGGCTATGCTTTGAGGCCAGTTCGCCAAGCTTTAAAAAAGTATTGGCAGCGGCAAATAAGGCGGCAAGTGCGCTGAAACCACCTACAATATTTTTTTGAATGTCAGTCCCCGATTTTAAAGAAATAAACACGGCGGTTGACACGAGCGCCGCAAGGACTGTAGAAGTAAGTCCTAACATTCGGTTTTGAAGGTTGTAACGGGCAAAGCACAGGCTATGGGCAATGTGCCTGATGCGCAACCCCTTTTCCCATTGATTGATAAACTTTTCTCTATCCTTCAGGGCTTCTTCATGATCTGATTTTACTGTTTCGGCCATTGGTTGCTCTTTTAAATTAATAGATATCTGTTAATAAGGTACTTATATAAGTTTACTTAAAGGCTTAAAACATATATATCAACGTTGTTTAGTTAAGGAAAATAGCCCCACCGGGGTTACAGGTCGGTAGAAAACACGCCGAAAGAGTCGTGTGCCGTAGGTACAAAACCCGCAAAGT
>Ga0207036_10203_pt1 | contig 10843 bp, 8 predicted proteins | sample Alteio_BWMinCont_78_FD_153284 | JGI IMG/M metagenome (GOLD analysis project Ga0207036, IMG submission 153284) | Enriched cells from forest soil in Barre Woods Harvard Forest LTER site, Petersham, Massachusetts, United States -... | ecosystem: Environmental > Terrestrial > Soil > Temperate forest >... | reverse complement strand
TATACCGGTATGGTTGCAACCGGAAGCGACGCCTTCGAGGTAAATGAACTGGAAGTTACAGATCAGCATTGTTTTAAAATTGATGCCAAGGCAGCTTTAATTCAAAGTCCGTTATACCAATATCCTTTTTTGCAACTGGCAGAGGCAACCCTGGCGGTTAATATTTCGGGGATGGCCATTCATTTTTTGGATTTATGTGCAGATATATTCAGAGAGAAGCAGAAAAGCAGCAAACTTACATCGGCACAAAAGAAATTCCTTAAGCAGGTTTTAACTAAGCGAGAGAACAAGCTTAACAAAGCGAGGCGATTATTTTATCAGGCAGTAGATATATCCTGGTTCAATATAGAGAGCGGAATTATTGATAACAATGTGATGGAAGAGGTAAGTTTATACAGCCGAAACCTGGCAAAAATTTCGAGGGAATGCGTAGATCTTCTTTATCCATATTGCGGATTAGCAGCAGCAAATACCGATACGGAAATTAACCAGGTTTGGCGCGATTTGCATACCGCCAGTCAGCACGCTTTACTTACATTTGTTTAATTGGTTAAATAAAACATTCGTTACCTCTCTTCAAAGGATTAGGGTGTGTACACAAATATTCGCCCTTCCAAATCAAATACCCCAGAGGGGTAACCTGTTTGTAGAAAACAGATAACAAAGCAAAATTGCCACGTCAGTGGCTACCCTTCTTGAATTGGGTAGCCACTGACGTGGCAAAAAAGGATGATTTGAATGAAGTTCTACAAACGGGTAGTCCCCTTACAGGGACATAACAGCTTAACCGCCTTCATAAAGATGTGTACACACAGTAATTGAAAGGAGAGGAACCTTGAAGAGCAAGTTGGCTAATTTATCTTTTAAACTCCCTCTCCCTAGGAGAGGGCTGGGGTGAGGCGAATATAAGCCATGGCATACACACATTAAATTAAGGCTTAGGTAACAATAATATCATATTGTGTTTTATTAGCATTATTGATATTTGCATTACTTAATTAACTTAAGATGAAGATTAAATACCTGCTACTTTTATCATTTGCTTTTTTTGCAGCCTCCGCATCGGCACAAACAAAAAAGAAAAAAACTATTGTGACGGCAGCCATCCCCGCTCTTACAACTACTCAAACAACGGATCTCCCCCGACCAAAACTGGTGGTAGGTCTTGTGGTTGACCAGATGCGCTGGGATTACTTATACAGGTATTATGACCGTTATCAAAGCAATGGATTTAAGCGGTTATTAAACGAAGGCTTTAGCTGTGAAAATACACAGGTTGATTATATCCCTACAGTAACCGCTGCCGGGCACACTTGTATATACACCGGTTCGGTGCCTGCTATTACCGGCATAGCTGGAAACGATTGGATTATCCAGGCTACAGGCAGATCAATGTATTGTACGGAAGATACATCTGTGCAAACGGTGGGAAGTACATCAAAAGCCGGACAAATGTCGCCGCGTAACCTGCTTACAACTACTGTGACTGATGAGTTAAAATTGGCAACCAATTTTCGCTCGAAAGTAATTGGCATTGCATTGAAAGACCGGGGTGGTATTTTACCTGCCGGCCATACTGCTGATGCCGCTTATTGGTTTGATGATAAAACCGGTAACTGGATAACCAGTACCTATTATATGAAAGATCTGCCGCAATGGGTAAAAGACTTTAACGATCAAAAACTTGCTGAAACTTATTTAAAGCTGGATTGGAACACATTATATCCGATAGAAACTTATTTACAAAGTACAGCGGATAATAGTAAATATGAAGGTAAATTCAGAGGTACTGACGCTCCAACTTTACCTGTTAAAACATCGGCTATTTACAAAGGAAACCTTGGGTTGATCAGGGCAACTCCTTACGGAAATACCATAACGCTCGACCTTGCGGTAGCAGCCATTAATGGCGAGCAGTTAGGCCAGCACCAGGTTACAGACTTTTTGGCAATCAGCTTATCATCACCGGATTATATAGGCCACCAGTTTGGGATCAATGCTGTTGAGATTGAGGATAATTACCTGCGCTTAGATCGCGAAATAGCAACATTTTTAACTTACCTGGATGCCAAAGTAGGTAAAGGAAATTATACTATCTTTTTATCTGCAGATCATGGCGCTGCACATAACACAGCTTTTTTAAATGATCATAATATTCCGGCAGGCGTTTGGGATGATGGCGCTGTAATAAAAGATTTAAATAAACTTTTATTGGATAAGTACAAAGTTGATGGATTAGTACTAAGTCTGAATGATTACCAGGTAAACCTTAATTACAAAACAATAAATTATCTGCATCTTAATGAAGATGATTTAAAGAAGGATTGTATTAGTTATCTGTTAACCCAACCGGCTATTGCTTTTGCTGTAGATATGAAAAAGGCCCAAACAGCATCTGTGCCCGAAGAACTACGTACCCGGATTGTAAATGGATATAGTATTCCGAATAGTGGTGAGATACAAATTATTTTGAAACCGGGTTGGTTTACCGGTCATGGTTCAGCAGATGGCGGCCCAACTGGAACAACTCATGGTACCTGGAATCCGTATGACAGTCATATCCCATTGGTGTTTATGGGTTGGGGAATACAGCATGGCAGTCTTAACCGCGAAACACATATGACAGATATTGCTTCAACTATTTCAACGTTATTGCATATACAAGCTCCGAACGGAAATATTGGGAAACCTATTAGTGAAGTGTTTAAGAAGTAGTCCGAAAGTCAGAAAGACCGAAAGTCCGAAAGACGAAGACAATTAAAATTAATTTATAAATAAGAACAACAATCTTTCGGACTTTCCGGACTTTCGGATTTTCCGACTCGAAGCAATGAAAAAATATATTTCAAAATTCCATTATCTCACACAGGATATGCCAAACCGCAGTCATTTGGAGCAGGCTTCAATAGCTTGCGAAGCCGGGGCCAATTGGATACAATACCGCTGTTTAAGCAAACCTGATGATGAATTGATAGATGAGATCAATGACATAGCTGAAATCTGTGATGAATGGGGTATAACCCTCATACTGACAAATCATTACCATCTGTTAGACCGTGTTGATGCTCAGGGTGTGCATATTGAAGATTTTGATGCCGACCTGATGGATATCCGTGCAAGCATAGGCGCTGATAAAACACTTGGCGCTTCAGCAACAAATATAGCCCGGCTAATGGAAGTTCAAAAAACAGGCATAATAGATTACTGCGGATATGGCCCTTTTGCACATACTGATACCAAACCGAATGATAAGCCATTACTTGGCTTTGAAGGTTACCGGGAACTACAAAAGTATCCGGATATTGAAATTCCGGTTATAGCTGTAGGCGGAATACAGTTGGCAGACGTGGAACACCTCTTAGAAACCGGAGTTTATGGCATAGCAGTATCAGCGGCGGCAAACCTGGCAATTAACCCGGCTAAGGCTTTGAAGGAGTTTTATCATAAGATATATTAATATCTTTATCTATTGTCTGAATCAGGATTTTTCGCTTATTTTTTTTATTTTGGTGCTCAAGAGGGCTGCGCCGTTTACAGGATTTAAGGATGAACAGGATACTTACGACTGTAGGATAAGAGCCTACCATCATGAAAATCCTAAAATCCTGAAAATCCTGATTCAGACAGAAAAAAAATATGTCATCCCACCATATTGTCCGCGAAAAACAGGAGCCTGCACTGCTTGTGCTTGGACTTAATAATTTTCCTGATGAACAGTTAGGGCAACTGCTTGAATGGAGCCCAACTGTTATTACTACCCAACAAACTGCTGAAAAGCTAAACGCTTATGGTATTAAATTAGATTGGATAATTACCAATGATGAAAATGAAGTATTACAATCAGATGTAAAGCTAATCCCTGCCGGAGAGAACACCTTAATAGATGCTGCTTTAAAATATTTAGTAGAATTGAATTACCCTGCTGTTAATATTATTATTGATGAATTAAGCCTAAAGGATTACGAAGTTTTTGCTGATAAGATTAACCTGGTTATTTTCAATAACGGCAAAAAGATATACCCGGTTACCTCAGGCTTTAATAAATGGAAACCTTCGGGGGAAATCATTGAAGTATTAAGCCTATGCAGAGAAATTAATTTTACAGGCCTGGAAAAAATAAATGATCAGCTATATAAAACCATTCATGATGGCTTTTTCAGCTTGCGTTTCAATGAACCATTCTTGTTTATTGCTGAAGAAATATAGCCCACGGACCCTCAAAGGGGGAATATCCTGGCATACTTTCAAAAACTCCCCATTTAAGGGGCTGTGGGGGTTATCCGCATAAAAATGGATGAGCTGTTGTTTTATAACGATGAATTGCGTTAAGCCGTCAGCTGCTTGTAACAATCCTCTGTTTTATTATCATTCTTACCTGATTTATTTTTATATTTATAAATAATTTATTTTACGTTAAACCGTTTATCAAAACATTAGTCAAAAAAAGATCAATAGTAAACTTAATACTCACCTGATATTTGTTTTAAAAATTTTCATCATGAAAACTATATATAAAAATTTACTTTACGTTGCTTTAAGCATGCTTATATGTTTGTTTTTAGCAATCCCCGCCAGCGCCCAACGCCAAAGTACAGGCGGAAGCAGCGGCAGTAGTGGTGGTGGTTCACGTCCGGCGCCATCAGGTGGCGGTGGTGGTGGATCAGTTTCCAGGCCGTCCGTTAGTAGTGGTGGTTCAGTATCCAGGCCGTCCTTTAATGGTGGTGGATCAGTATCCCGTCCTTCCTTTAATAATGGCGGTAACAGGGGAAACGTTGGTGTTTCCAGGCCTTCCTATAATGTCGGCATAGCACAACAAGGTTACGGAAACCGACCTGCTGTAAGTGGCTACGCACCGCGCCCGGGTGTTACTGCAAGAGGTAATTATGGCTATACCCAACGTCCTGGGGTTTCTGCAAATGGTTATGCGCCACGTGTAGGTTATACTCCAAGGGGATATACCAGCGGAGGCGGCTATCGAACTGCTCCTGCAATTGGTTATGGCAGAGGCGGTTATTGGGGAAATCACGGTTATTATCATTATAATCACGGTTATTACGGGTCATACTATTTACCAAGAATTGGATTTACCTGCTCAGTATTGCCATATGGGTATTACCCTTTTTATTGGGGCGATTATGAATATTATTATAGCGATGGTTTGTATTATCAATATGAAAACAACCAATACACGGTTGTTGAACCGCCTGTTGGAGCTGAAGTAGCTTCCTTGCCGGAAAAAGCACAATCAATTGTAATTAACGGACAGCAATATTATGAGCTAAATGGTGTTTATTACCAACCGGTTACAAAGGATGATGGCACTGTTGTTTACATGATTGCAGGCAAGGATGGAGAGTTAAATACAGCAGACTCAACAGTTCAGGATCAACAGCCTCAGGGCCCTCAAATGGGTGATATTGTTTACCAGCTCCCCCAGGATTGCAGGAAGATAAAAGTAAATGGTGAAGTTTTATATGTATCGCCTGATGGTGTTTATTACCAACAGCAAATTGATGCTAATGGCAATAAATCTTATAAAATTGTAGGGCTCCCATCTGACGAGCCTGAAAGCAATCAAAACTAAATAGCATCTGAAAAAATAAAAAAAGGGTGGTCTGATATTCAGTCTGCCCTTTTTTATTTCATGTAACTTTTTTATAAAAAGCATAAAACACTAATTTGGCTAAATCTGATTATTTAATATCTGTTATGAAAAAATTTATCTGCTTGTTTTTTTTAGTACTGATAAATAACTTTCTTGCTGCGGGTATGACACACCCCGAGCATATTTTAAAGTTATTTAAAGCAAATAACAATCATATTCAGTATACAGGAAGAATTGATTATTCCGACCCTTTAAAGCTACGTATTTGGGCGCCGGGCGTATACATACAAGCAAAGTTTAAAGGCAGCCAATGTGAAATACTTATAGATGATGAAGTGGCCAGTGAAAATAACCACAATTATATAGAGATTTTAATTGATGGTAAAAAACCTTACCGCATTCAATTGACGGGCAAAACCAATGTTATAAAAGTACCTGATGGATTGGATGATACGGAACATACGATAATGATCTGCAAGGATACGGAATCAAATGTTGGCTATATTGATTTTATTGGTTTTAGATGCGAACAGCTTTTACCGCTTCCGCCAAAGCCAAAACGGAAAATCGAATACATTGGTGATTCTATTACCAGCGGTACCGGGATGGACCTTTCAACAACCCCATGCGGCAAAGGCCAATGGTATGATCAGCACAATGCTTATATGAGTTACGGCGCCCGCACTTCGCGTAATTTAGATGCGCAATGGCAATTAACTGCTTTGGCAGGGGTTGGCCTTATACATAGTTGCTGCAATATGAATGTGGTGATGCCACAAATTTTTGATAAAGTTTTTCTGCGTGGCGATACAATTAATTGGGATTTTAAGCAATATCAGCCTGACGTGATAACAATTTGTCTTGGCCAAAATGATGGCATAAAGGATTCAACCCTGTATTGTGATGCTTATGTTAAATTTATTAAAATCATAAGGCAGGATTACCCTAAAGCAGATATCATTTGCCTAACCAGCCCTATGGCTGATAAAACATTAACAGCCGTTTTACAACGATATTTAAAAGGTATTACCGATTATATGAATACCAATGGGGATAAAAAAGTTTACAAATACTTTTTCTCCAGGCAGTATCATAACGGCTGTGGCGGTCACCCGGATATGCAAGATCATCAGCTTATAGCCGACGAATTAACTGCTTATATAAAACAGCTGAAAGGGTGGTAAAAGATACGCCCCTGTATTAAGAGGCGTATCAGCGTGTTATCCTTAATCTTTTTTAAGGAAATTTCCGTTTTCATCAAAAATAAGGTCACCGCCTTTTATTTCTGCTTCATACATGGTTTTACCTGCAGCATCAGTAACTCTGCCTGCTTCTTTAATTTTCGCACCTTTATAATGAGCTTTTACATAGGGGGCAACAGTTTTAGGCAGGTCGGTTATTGAAATTGCCTTCACTATTTCAACAAAATCACCTGATGGTGTAAACTGAACCGAATTATCCTCACCAGATTTTCCGCCCCAGTTAGCTTCATAGTTGCCTTTTTCTTTTTCCCAGCTAACTTTTGTTGCTTCAGGATATTTTTTTGACAGCGCTGATTTTACAACGGCCGGTACATTACCGGCTTTAAGGTCCTGTGCGTTAACGTTGACTGCTGCTACAGCAATTACAACGGCGAGTAACAAAAAATTCTTTTTCATATGTTTTTTTATCAAGTATAAAGCATCATTCTGTGTGGAGTTTGATAATATTCTGGAGAAAGATTGGAAAATGTTATATAAAACTTTAAATGAAAGGAATATAATTCAACTAAAAATCAAATTGGAATGATACCCAATATTTATGAGTATCTTTATAGAAAATCTCCGGCGACCATGATTTTGTTTTCAAGAAGAAATTTGCACTATTCCGATTATAAGTGGAGTAACTATATACAGCATGACCCGCGTGTTAATGGCAAACCCGACGATACTATTTTTAATAAAGAGGAGGGAAATGAAGTTGTATATCTTATTAATAAACTAATGTCCCTTTGGGATTATCGTTTTTCTAATACAGGCAACAAAATGGAGAAATTAATCCATGATAAATTACCACCTGATATCAGCAAACAGGAAGAAGTTCAGCAGTGGCTTAAAGATAATTTGAAGTTTTAAGGGCGTAGAAGCCCCTCCTAAATCCTCCCCGGTATGGAGGACTTGATCGGGTTTCAAAAAATATTTTTATTTAAGATATTAAAAATCTCCCCACCAGGGGGAGATTTAGAGGGGGCTAAACCACTTTATCGAGCGTAATAGGCAATTCTCTAACCCGCTTGCCGGTTGCATTATATACCGCATTAGCAACGGCTGCAGCTACGCCTATAGTTGCAATTTCGCCCATACCCTTTGCGCCGATTGGGTTAATAACTGTGTCGGCTTTGTTTACAAAAAGGGCCTGAACCTGGGGGATGTCGGCTTGTATAGCCACATGATAATCAGCAAAATTGTTGTTAACCAGGCGACCATACCGGTGATCAATCACAGCTTCTTCCATTAAAGCCATACCTATTCCCATAATTGAACCGCCTTTTATCTGGCTGGCCGCAGTTTTATGGCTCATAATAAGTCCTGCATCGGCAACTGAAGTTGCTTTATCTATTTTAATTACACCCGTTGCAGGATTTACCAATACTTTTATAAAGTGTACCGACCAGGAGTACATGGCGTATTTGCCCTGCTCTTCACCACCTTTAGATGTAGTGGTTACTTCCAATTGCGGCAGGTTATGCTGTTTTAATACATTTGCATAATCTATTTTATCTGTACCGCCGTTGCCGATAAGCTGCTGAAATTTTTCTTTCAAATCTCTGCAGGCATCATGAACTGCTGAGCCAACTGTTGATGTTATTGCCGAACCACCTTGTGTTGGTGAAGGCGGCAGCGATGAGTCGCCCATATCAAACCTGATTTTTTCGGGTGGGATACCCATCATTTCTGATGCGATGTTTACCATAGCGGTACCTGTACCCGGGCCTATGTCTGTAACTGCGGTTTGCAGTATAAGTGAGCCATCGGCCATCATCCTAGCTAATACGGTAGCAGAGCCCCGGTATGCACCAAATAGTCCGCCACCCATTCCATATCCGGCGAGCCAGCCGTTTTCTGCAACCGTGCCCGGTTTTTGCTTACGTTCACTCCAGCCAATGTTATCGGCGCCAAGCTTATAGGCTTCATTTAAATATTTACTTGAATAAGGCTTTCCGGTCAATGGATCAGTTTCGGCATAGTTGCGCATCCTTAATTCTATCGGATCTATATTTAATGCATATGATAGCTCATCTAATGCGGATTCCAACGCAAATGCACCTGTTGCTTCACCGGGACCACGCATAGGGGTGGGTGTATTAACATTTAGGGAAACCAGTTTATACCTGGTAGTCACATTAGGACAGACGTACATTAACTGGCTGGTGTTAACCGTGTTTTCTGTAAAATCTTCGTAAGCAGATGTTTGTCCTATCGCCTCATGGGTTATACCTACGAGCTTACCATCAGCGGTAGCGCCTAAACCTATTTTTTGCCAGGTATAAGGGCGGTATCCTACCGAAGTAAACATATCAGCACGACTTAAAACTAACTTGACAGGACGCTTAACAACTTTTGCGGCCATTACTGCACCAATTTCATGAGGCCAGGTGCGCAGGGCTGCACCGAAAGCGCCGCCAACAAAAGGGGCGATTACATGAATATTATCCGGCGATATTTTAAAAGCCTGGCCAATGTTACGCTGGGTTGATTTTACGCCTTGTGTTTTATCCCAAACGGTTACTTTATCATCGGCATCCCAACGGGCTATAATAGCATGCAACTCCATGGGGCTGTGTACTTCTGTTGGGATGATATATTCCTGCTCAACTTTTACCGGAGCAGTTTTGTAAGCATCTTCCTGTCCGCGAACGTAATCTTTACCATTATGAGGTAAAACGCCATTGCTCAAATTACTTAGCAGGTCGGTTTCGTGTTTATCTACGTTATACGTTGCACTAACCAGTGAGGCAGCGAATAAGGCACGCTCAAATGAATCGGCAACGACCAACGCTATCGGCTGACCGTTAAAATAAATTTTTTCATCGTAGAATATCTTTAAAGGCCCTTTTGCCGGTGGCGTTTGATAGCCGGGTAGCTTTGGCGCATTTAAATAGGTGATTACGGTAAGCACACCTGGTGCGCCCTCAGCTTTTTTGGTGTCAATTGTTTTTATGCTGCCGCTTGTAATGGTGCTGCCAACCAACACCCCGTAGGTTACTCCTTTAATAGTATATTCGGCAGAATATTTGGCTTTCCCGGTAACTTTTAACCGGCCATCCACGCGGTCTAACCCATCTTTTGGGTATGTTTTCTTTGATTTTGTGTTTTCCATAGTCTTAGTTCATTTGTTCACTGGTTCATTAGTTCATTGGGGTATAAGTTCACCTTCTTATTTCAACAATTGCAACTCTTGAAACCATTACAACCTTTACAACAATTCTAACTTTATTCTAACTCAATCCACCCAAATCAACCAACTTATCGGGTGTTATGGGTAGTTCTCTTATTCGTTTACCAGTTGCATTATAAACTGCATTGGCTACTGCTGCGGCCATGCCAATTAAGGCTATTTCGCCCATACCTTTTGCACCGATTGGGTTTATGTTTAAGTCCGGTTTGTTTACAAAAAGGGCTTCTATTTGTGGTATATCTGCATTAACGGGTACATGGTAATCTGCTAAGTTGTTGTTAACCACCTTTCCGTAACGGTGATCTATTACGGTTTCTTCCGTTAATGCCATGCCGATACCCATAACAGCGCCGCCTACTATCTGGCTACGGGCAGTTTTAGGACTTATAATTTTACCGGAATCAGCAACGCAGGTCACTTTATCTATTTTTACTACACCGGTAGCTGCGTTTACCAATACCTTAATAAAATGAACCGACCAGGAGTACATGGCATATTTATCGACCTCTGTGCCTGCCTTTGAATCGGTAGTGACTTCTAATTTTGGGAGGTTATGCTGTTTTAATACTTGTACATAGTCCGGCTTATCTGTACCGCCGTTACCAATCAGCTGCTGAAATTTTTCTTTCAGGTCGCGACAAGCTAAATAAACCGCAGAGCCTACGCTGGAAGTGATGGTTGAACCACCCTGTTGCGGTGCAGCAGGTAAAGCCGAATCACCGAGTTCAAATCTTATCTTTTCAACTGGCATATTCATTGTGTCGGCTGCAATAGATACCATTGCTGTGGCTGTGCCGGGGC
>Ga0207036_10202_pt1 | contig 10856 bp, 7 predicted proteins | sample Alteio_BWMinCont_78_FD_153284 | JGI IMG/M metagenome (GOLD analysis project Ga0207036, IMG submission 153284) | Enriched cells from forest soil in Barre Woods Harvard Forest LTER site, Petersham, Massachusetts, United States -... | ecosystem: Environmental > Terrestrial > Soil > Temperate forest >... | reverse complement strand
CTCCCATTCGGCCTGCTTATAGGCGATGAACTCGTCGGTGAGTCCATCGCCAAGGGTTTCGCGAATCCATGGATCGGACGCGAAACATTCCACCGCTTCACCCAGGGTACGCGGAAGCTTTTCGATACCGCGTGCGGCGAGTTCGGTGTCGCTGTATTCGTACATGTTTTCGTGGTGCGGATCACCCGGGTCGAGACGGCGCTCTATGCCGTCGAGTCCGGCCGCGAGTACGAGGGCAGCGCCGAGATATGGGTTGACCGAGGAGTCCGCGCCGCGGCACTCCACGCGTCCACCCCCCATGGGAATCCGGAAGTTGTTGGACCGGTTGTTCGATCCATAGCAGTTGAAGACGGGCGCCCAGGAGTAGTAGCCCATTTCACCACGCCGAATGAGCCGCTTGTACGAGTTGACGGTGGGCGCGAGAGCGGCCATAAGCGCCCGGCCGTGGGCGATCAGCCCGCCGATGAAATAGTAGCCGATTTCGGATAAGCCGCAGCCGCGCGGATCGTCGGCACGCCCGCTCAGAGCAGCCGGCGTGGCACCCAATGCGAAGAGATTCGCGCCGGTCGAGGCGTCGGCCAGCGACATGTTGAAATGCGCGCCGTTGCCGGTCTGTCCGGCGAAGGGTTTGGGCATGAAGGTCGCGACAAGTCCCAGATCGGCAGCCACCTTCTTCGCCATAAACCGAAAGAAGATGTAACGGTCGGCCATCGTGAGGGCGTCGGCGTAGTGAAAATCGAACTCGAACTGCGACTGGCCGTCTTCGTGGTCGAAGCTATAAACGTCCCAACCAAGTTCCTGCATATACGTAACCATGGTGTCGAGGAATGGCCAGGCGTCGAAGAAGCGCTTCACGTCGTAACAGGGCTTGCGCAAGTTATCGTCGGAATTGGGAACGAAGAGCTTGCCGCCTTCGTCTTGGCCGAGGACATAGATTTCCGCCTCGATGCCAAGGTTGAAGCCGTATCCGAGCGATGCGGCTCTCTTGAGCTGGTTCTGCAGCACGACACGCGTATTGAGTGGATAGGCGGCACCGTGGAAATGGTTGTCGGCGAAAAACCAGGCGACGTCCCGCTGCCAGGGCAGGATGATGAGCGAGCCGAGGTCGGGTACGGAGCTGATTTCGTCGTCGTTGGGCGCTTGTCCGAGGCCGTCGAGGGCATAGCCGGTGAACAGCTCCGATCCATGCGCCATATGCGACAAATGGTTAAGCGGCACGCACTTGGCCTTTGGCACGCCGTGAATGTCAACGTAGCAGCCCATCGCATAGCGTACGCCCTGGGCGCCGAGCGACCTTTCCAGCTCCTCGACATCAGCGGCATGTCCGTTGCGGCTCGGACGCTGCATGGTTGTCGCTGTTTGTGTCATGGTTAAGCGCTCTCGCCCGAATAACATTTCGGTTGTCGCGGTCTGGTGCGGGTCGGCCTTCGGGTTTGTACCAAACTCTTCGGGCGACCCCTACAACAGTGGCAAACGGTCCGTTACTCCTGCGTAAAGGTTGTCTCGTGTCCGGTCCTCAGTCGGCCCATGGCCTGAACGCCACGGCTAAGCGGACCGAACCCCCTTCGGGGCTAAAGAATCCTGACCAGTCTCGGGTCGAAGGGGCGGTTCTTCGACCATGGCACGGCGGACGAGATTGGTCCAGTCCTCGACGAGCATTTCAAATAGTTCCGAGCCTATTTCGCGTGTCGCGTCCGTAGGCCGTCCGGTATGGCCGGCTTTGCTCGTATACGGAACGGTGTACGAGAACACCAAGTCGGCCGTGCGATCCGGGTCGTCGAAAATGCGGTCGCGCACGACGAGCTCGGGATGCAGATGCATGATAAGCGCAGTCTCTGCAGCATTCGCGTGAAAGTCCTCAGCATCGGCAAGATAGGCGTCCTTGCACCTGCGGGAAGCTTCCATGACATGTTTCTGCGCGACTTTCAGCGTCGGATGCTTTTGCCGCAGCGTTTCGAGCGCGCAACGGAGCGGCGCGGCGTTGGTGTTATGGCCACTCAAAATCAGAATGCGGGTAAAGCCATAAGCGATCACGTCGTCCAGGATCTCGCAAACCACCTGTGTCAGTGTAGCGGGCGTCAAAGACAGCGTTCCAGGCCAATGCCGCGTATGACCAAGCGCGCAGCCAAACGGTAGAGCGGGAAGGACCGGCACGCCGGTTGCCGTCGAAACAGCGTCCGCAACCGCTTCTGCTAAGACCGTATCCACGTTCAGCGGCAAATGCGGCCCATGCTGCTCGGTCGAACCGACCGGCAGCATGACCATGTCCACGCCGTTCTCACGCAGCGCCCCAATACCCTCCCATGTCAGATCGGCCCAGCGCATCGGCTGTCAGTCTCACTCAGTATTGCGACTTATACGCTGCACCCGGATAGCAGTGAATCTCGCGTAGGGGCTTGAGAAGGGCGCTACGGTCGCTGACGACGTCAACAACAGCCTTCGTGCGCCCGAAGCAAGCCCGCGACCACATTCCCGTAATCGTCAGCGCGGGTTCGCTCCGGGCGCGCAGTTGCAATGCGTATAACCAAGCACTTTCTTGCGCCCTCTTCGAACCCCTACATTCGGAGCGAAAGGTGACTTGCCAACAACAACTGTTGCCGACCAAGGCATCCGGATCGCTAGTCCACCTTCACCGTATAGTGCAGCGGGGGCGCCTTGCCTTCACCCTTGGCGGCGGCGGCATCGACGAAGGTCGGGTCCAGTGTTGATCCGTAATCAGGTATCTTGTCGATCTGTGGCGGCTGGACATGAGTCAGGAATCCACAGATCGCATCTCCGCTGGTGTACAAGGATGTCATCTTCGCGGTCTTCTTGAAGGCCTGAACCGCCTCCGGCGCGTCAAAGATACGCGTTCCGGTGATGAAACTCTTGTAGAACGCGACAGGCGAATTGGTACGCGCGGCCATAATGGTCACGGCCGCATCGGGATGGGCTCTCCACCAGCCCATCATGTCATACCAGGCGTCCACTATATTCTGGATGTCCCGCGGCCTGCTTTTCACAACTTTGGTCTGAAACACGAGAAGATCCGGGATCAGGCCCGGGATCGACTTGCTGTCGTAAATGTCGTGGGTACCCTTGAGCTGAGCCAGCAGTTGGCTCTTGTTCGGCTCCCAAACGACGCAGGCGTCGATTGCGCCGGCCACCATGGCGGCGGGACAGTCCTGAACCTTGATGTTAACGTAGTGGATGTCCTTTTCCGACATGCCATTGCGGTTGAGCGCCTCATCGAGTAGGAACTGGTCGCACGTCCCAAGCTCCGTCGCGACTTTCAGCCCGCGCAACTGCTTGACGGACGTGATGCCCGCCTTAGCGATAATGGCGTCGTTACCCGCCGAATTGTCGTTGATCAATACGGTCGTAAGCGGCACGCCGGAGGCGAGCGGGCCCATGGTGTCGCTCCAGGTCTGACAGTTGGCGTCGACCTGTCCCGCGGCGAGGGCGTTGAGCGAGTCGGAATAGTTGGGAAACCAGACGAGTTTGACATCGCAGTGATGCTTGGCGAAGAAGCCCTCTTTTTGGGCGATGTCCCAGCAAGTCCATCCCGGCCAGTCGGAGTAGGCGATAGTGATAGGAGCGGCGGAAGCCGGTACGCTCGGAAGTGCGGCCGCTAAACAGGCCAACAGCCCAACCGCCGCAATAAACGTCGCGTGGTGTCGCATGGTATTGTTCCTTTCATGTATAAGCAACTTATATGGACTGAGAAAGGAGCACCATGCTCGATTGCGGATTCGTCGTCGAAGCCATGTAGCCCGGCGTACGGCGGCGGGTAGTACGGAAAACTCAACTGTGAGGTAGGGATATTATACAGTAAGGCGACCGGAATGTCAATCGCTTTATGAAAATATTTTGCTCGTATTGACGAAATATAAATAATCTCGTGCTATAATGACGAAAATAGTCACATTTCGCGCACTTGGAGTGCATTTACAATGTCCCTGGACGACCTTGACCGCAAAATTATCGCGCTCCTGCAGGAAAATGCCAGGACTACGAACGCGGAGGTCGCGAGCCTTGTCGGAAGCAGCGAGCCAACGGTGCGCCGGCGGATCGAGCGTTTGCTGGACGAGAAGATTATCAAGGTCGTGGCCGTCGCCGAGCCGTTCAGCCTGGGTTACGATGTGGTCGCGATCCTCAATATTCAGATCGACCACGGCCAGCTCGATACGATCGAGTCGGCGCTCTTGGACATGCCGGAGATTCGCTTCGCCGGCGTCACCTTCGGTAGTTACGACATTGTCGTCGAGGCGTGGTTCCATAACAACGGGGCTCTCCTGGCCTTTCTGCACGACAAATTGAGCAAGATTCCGGGGATACAGCGTATCGAGTCGCTGCAGGTGGCGAAGATGATTAAATATACGTACGATTGGGGCGCGCAGCCTCCCGTGCCAGTGTGAGGACAGGGACACCAATCGTGTCGACCCGTGAATGAATTCATGAGCTGGCGTGGAGATCGTCCTTCGGACGCGAAGACGCATCGCGACACGATGGTTAGGAGGTGAATGTGGTGGACGATGTGTTGTTCGAACAGGTATTGCAGCCGGCGGCATCATGGTCGCACGTCCTTAAGCGCGGTACGGCGCTGCGGTTGACGGACACCGAAGGCGGCGCAAATGTCGGCGCCATTTTTTACAATTTCGAATGTCCCGTCGAGCGACTGAACCTGCCGGACACTCTGAAGGCGCAGCACATCGCCCGTGTCACCAAGGACTTCGTGCTGTATTCGGACATGGGCCACATTCTTTGTTCGATCACGGAGGACAGCGTCGGGTGGCACGACTGCCTTACCGGCTGCTCGGATGCGGCGTCGGTTAAGACACAGTACGGCGAGGCCTCTTATCAGGAGCATCATAACGGCTTCTATCGGAATGCCCAAGACAGTTTTCTCATCGAACTGGCGAAATATGGCCTAGGCGAACGCGACTTATCGCCTAATGTAAACTTCTTCAGCAAGGTAACCGTAGGCGACGACGGTGCGCTCTCCTACTGTGCGGGACACTCGACGGCGGGCAGTGCAGTCGACCTACGAGCCGAGATGAACGTGCTGGTCATAATTAACTCTTGCCCGCATCCTCTCGACCCTAACCCGAAATACGAACCAAAGACGGTCCATCTCTCAGTACGCCGCGTTCCCGCCCCGGCGGCCGACGATCCCTGCCGCGTCTCGCGGCCGGAGAACGGTCGTGGGTTCGTGCTCACGGAGCGGTATTTTTTGTAAGGGCCTAGAAGTGCCGAGGCCAATCTGCAGGACCACGCTTGTGAAAAGCATGGCTGACATGCCTGCGGCCAAGCGCCCTCCGGGCGCGGGAAGGACCCGCCACGCAGGGTTTCCGGTGGCGCACGCCCGCTCAGAGCAGCCGGCGTGGCACCCGGCAGCGACTGATTATACAATGCGGCACTGCGGCAAGCCCGCTCCCTCCCAAAGCGGGAAGAGAGGACGGTTTTGACGTAAAGGAGAGACGTAGATATGTATGTTGCAAGCGAGCTTGATCCGAAAACGGCCGTCTATAGCGCCGTCGTGCCGGCGGGCGAATCGTGGCTGCACGAGTTCAAGCGTGGGCAAACGTTTCGCATTGTCGATCTGGAAGGCAACCAGGCGGTCGATACGCTGTTCTACAATGCCGTCGACCGCGCGGATCGTTACAGCTTTCAGGATACAATACGCGAACAGGGCAATATCTATTTGACCACGGGAACACGCCTCTTGTCGACCAAGCGGAACGTACTCATGACGATCGTTGCCGACACATGCGGCCGTCATGATACGCTCGGCGGGGCCTGTGCGACCGAAAGCAACATGGTCCGCTACGCCATCGAAAAAGGGCACATGCACGCCTGTCGCCAAAGCTTCCTCAAAGCCATTCTACATTCCGAACACCGCTTGGAGAAGCGCGATATCGCCAACAATATCAACTTCTTTATGAATGTGCCGGTAACTGCCGATGGTGGCCTCACGTTTGAAGACGGGATTTCCGAGCCGGGAAAGTACGTGGAAATGCGGGCCGAGATGGATGTGCTGTGCCTGATCAGCAACTGCCCACAGCTCAACAACCCGTGCAACGCGTACAACCCGACTCCGATTCAGGTCCTAATCTGGCAGGACCATGTTCCATAAAGTGCTCATCGCCAACCGCGGGGCAATCGCTTGCCGGATCATCCGCACGCTCCGAAAGCTCGGCGTAAAATCAGTCGCCGTCTACTCCGACGCCGACCGGCATTCCCTGCATGTCGCTCAGGCCGACGAGTCAGTCCACATCGGACCGTCACATGCATCCCAGAGTTACTTATCCATCGACGCAGTCATCGGAGCCGCTCGGAAGTCCGGCGCGGAAGCCATTCACCCCGGATACGGCTTTCTGAGCGAAAAGCCGGAGTTTGCCGAAGCCTGCGATGCGGCTGGAATTGTATTTATCGGTCCGACCGCCGAGCAAATGCGCACCTTCGCCCTGAAGCACACGGCGCGCAAAATGGCAGCCGACCTAGGAATTCCCCTGCTTCCCGGAACGGGTCTGCTGCGCGACATCGATGAAGCGCGTGAAGCAGCGGACAGGATCGGATACCCTGTCATGCTCAAGAGCACGGCGGGAGGCGGCGGGATCGGCATTCGCCTGTGCCGCAACGATGAGGACTTGGGCGCGGCGTTCGACGCCGTGCGCCGTCTCGGAGAAAGTAACTTCGGCGACAGCGGCGCGTTTCTGGAACGATACATCGAGCGAGCGCGCCATCTCGAAGTGCAGATTTTCGGTGACGGCAGCGGACACGTGGTTGCCCTGGGCGAGCGCGACTGTTCCGCACAGCGCCGCAACCAGAAGGTGATCGAGGAGACGCCGGCGCCAGGAATTAATCCGCTCATTCGACAGCAACTCAGCGACACGGCAGTGCGAATCGGCCGGGCCGTCAACTACCGCTCGGCCGGAACCGTGGAATATGTCTACGACGACGATACCGGGGAGTTCTATTTTCTGGAGGTGAACACGCGTCTGCAGGTGGAGCACGGGGTCACGGAGCAAGTAGCCGGGGTCGACCTTGTCGAGTGGATGGTGCGGCTGGCGTCCGGCGACCTCGCGACGTTGACCTCTCCCCCACCCTCTCTCCTCCAGAGAGGGAAGCAACGACTGCCGGGGCATTCCATAGAGGTCCGATTATACGCGGAAGACGCCGGACGCGATTTTCAACCCAGTTCGGGACGCTTAACCTACGTCGAATTTACGACCCATGCGCGGGTCGAGACTTGGGTCGAAACGGGGACGGAGATTACGCCTTACTACGATCCGATGATTGCGAAGATCATCGTGGACGGCGCCGATCGGCCGAGTGCGATCACCGCTCTGGCGTCTGCGCTCGCCGAGACGCATCTGGCGGGCATCGAAACGAACCGGGACTATCTCCGTCAGGTCTGCGCTTCTCCGGAGTTCCAAAAGGGCGGTATTACCACTTCGTTTCTTTCGACGTTCCGGTACGACCGCGCCGTGATCGAGGTGCAGCAGGGCGGAATGCAGACGACAGTGCAGGATTATCCCGGCCGCCTCGGCTACTGGAATGTCGGCGTGCCGCCGTCGGGGCCGATGGACAGCCTGGCATTTCGATTGGCCAATCGTCTAGTCGGAAATGACGAAAGCGCCGCCGGAATCGAGATGACGCTGTCCGGCCCGGAACTGCGGTTCAGCTCGTCCGTCGTGATCGCTCTCACAGGCGCCTGGATGAGTCCGACCCTCGATGGCGAGCCGGTGCCGTATTACGAAGCGGTCCAGGTTCCGGCCGGTTCTGTCCTGAAAATGGAACGCGCGGACGGCGCCGGCATGCGGGCCTATCTGTCTGTCGCGGGCGGGATCGACGTCGGGACATACCTGGGCAGTAGCAGCACGTTCATGCTCGGCAAGTTCGGCGGACACGACGGTCGCGCGCTGCGTTCGGGGGATGTTATACACTTGCTACCCGAGAGCGCTCTCCGTATGTTGCCGGGCATCTCGGACGGATCGGACCGATCGGACCGGGATGCGCAGGCCAACACGCCTATCGGCCAGCAGATACAGCCGGCTTACGCCAATCATTGGCGCATAGGCGTACTGTATGGGCCGCATGGGGCGCCGGATTTCTTCCAGGATGCCGACATCGAGATGCTCTTCGCGACCGACTGGAAGGTCCACCATCATTCCGACCGGACAGGTGTCCGCCTGATCGGTCCTAAGCCGCAATGGGCGCGCCGCGACGGCGGCGAGGCGGGGCTGCATCCGTCCAACATCCATGACAATGCCTATGCCGTGGGCACAATCGATTTTACCGGCGACATGCCGATCATTCTCGGTCCGGACGGTCCCAGTCTGGGTGGTTTCGTCTGTCCAGCGACAATCGTCCACGCCGAGTTGTGGAAGATCGGCCAATTGCGTCCAGGCGATACCGTCCGATTCCAACCCGTTAGTCATGTCGTGGCCGAACGGATGGACGTGGAGCTGTCAGCAGCGATTTCGTCGCTGACGACCGCAATGCCAGAACTGCCTACAGGAAGCGAACCCGGAACCCACCCCGGCTCGTTCCTCGCCTCCCCTCCCGAAGCGGGAGGGGGCGGAGTACCGATGGGAACGGAACCGGCGATTCTCACGGAACATTTGGTAGAGGGAAATGTACCGGCTCTTGTCTGCCGGGCGGACGGAGACCGGAATCTGCTTATCGAGTTCGGCCCGAACGTCCTCGATATCTCGTTGCGTCTGCGTGGGCATACGCTCGAATCCAAGCTGCGTGACATGGCTCTACCGGGCATTATCGATATTACACCCGGTATCCGAAGCCTACAGGTTCATTACAACCCAGTGGTGCTGCCGCGCGAGGAGCTGCTGAGGGCCGTGACCGACGCCGAACGCAAGTTGCCGCAAACGCCCAACATCACAATTCCGTCGCGCGTCGTCCACATGCCGCTGTCATGGGATGATCCCGCGACGCGGCTTGCGGCGGAAAAGTACATGCAGACGGTGCGGCGCGATGCCCCGTGGTGCCCGGACAACATCGAGTTTATTCGCCGGATCAACGGCCTGGATTCGATCGACGATGTTCAGCGGATCATCTTCGACGCCAACTACCTTGTCATGGGTTTGGGCGACGTTTACCTCGGCGCGCCGGTGGCGACTCCGCTCGACCCGCGTCACCGGCTGGTCACCACCAAGTACAATCCGGCGCGCACCTGGACACCGGAGAACGCGGTCGGGATCGGAGGCGCATATCTGTGCGTTTACGGCATGGAGGGCCCCGGCGGGTACCAACTTTTCGGGAGAACGGCGCAGGTCTGGAACACCTTCAAGAGCACACTTAACTTCGAGCCTGGGACGCCCTGGCTGCTGCGCTTCTTCGACCAGATCCGCTTCTATTCGGTAAGCGCGGCCGAGCTTCTGGAGATTCGCGATGCGTTTCCGCATGGCGAGTATAGCCTTCGGGTCGAGTCAACAGAGTTCCGGTCCGGCGAGTACTTGTCGTTTCTGAGCTCGATCGAGGAATCCGTGCATGTCAGCCGGACGCGCCAGCAAGAGGCGTTCGAGGCCGAGCGCGCGCGCTGGGTCGCCGCGGGACAGATGGTCGTGGTGGACCCGATCGCCACGGACGACGATGGCGCCGGCCACGAAGCGGCACTGCCGGACGGATGCGAAGGGATCGCCTCGCCGATGACGTCGAGTGTCTGGAAGATTCTGGTACAAGCCGGCCAGCGCGTTCAGGCGGGCGACGGACTGCTGGTTCTTGAAGCGATGAAGACGGAAACGCTGGTGACAGCGCCTTTTTCGGGTACGGTCGAAGAAGTGCGCACGCGGCCGGACATGCTGGTGTCGCACGGACAGTATCTGGTCGTGATGCGGCGGGTATAGGTGGAGGACTTGGCCATAAATAGAACATTGAAGTTCGCCGGCGCAGTGGCGATCGGTGGTTGGAGTGAACACCATGGGACCAGGCCATAAAGACGGAAACGCTGGTGACACCGCCCTTTGCGGCGGCGTTCAGCCTAAGATCCTTCCTCACTGCAAGGAGTACTTCGACATCCAGTTATTGTTCGCCTCGAAATATGAGGAGCTGAGCGGTTTGGATATTGCGGAGGTATTGCGCGATTATACGAACATCTATCGGAATTTGGATCTTAACAAGTCCGGCGATGACGGCTGCAAGCCGTCTTGGAGTGAGTTCATGGAGGGGTTTGGTCGCGCTCAGAGTCGATCTCAATGGACCTATGACTTTTACTTGAGGCACAATATCATCCGCTCACTCCAGGAAAAGCAATACTTTGGTTGCTTCAGTTACGAGTATCGCAGCGAGCGACGGGCCGTGCGGCTTCATTTTGAGAATCTGGACAACGGAAAGTTTGGCCCGCTGAGTTACATTCGCAAGGAAGAGCGGATGGCCGATTTACAACGCCTATTCAACGATGCCAGTCAGCGGCACAGTCAGGCGAATAAAGTCATTGGCGAAACGTGGCTCTTCCATGTCGAAGCCTATCGACGGCTATTCCCGCAAGAATATATTTCGACTGCCAAAGAGGTTAATGCCGGCATATTTGACGCCTTGGCGCTTTGGGGTCAGTTTTTGGATCGGTACAAGCAGATAAGGCCGGACCTGATGGAAAAGTTTATCGAGTGCGTGGGACGGCAAACAACACTTGACGGATTGAAGCGTTGTTTCCCATATTGCGTCTTTGCCACTGAAGCGCCAATCGAACACTTCTATAAGTTCTACAACCTACGGGGCGCCGATACAGAATCATAGGACACGTCCATGACCGACATTCGACTCGACATCGCATCGCTGCAAACGGCCTACCGCTCCGGACAAATGCCTTCGACGGTCATCGCGAGCGTTTATGATCGAGTCGTCGCGTCCGGCAT
>Ga0207036_10201_pt1 | contig 10857 bp, 8 predicted proteins | sample Alteio_BWMinCont_78_FD_153284 | JGI IMG/M metagenome (GOLD analysis project Ga0207036, IMG submission 153284) | Enriched cells from forest soil in Barre Woods Harvard Forest LTER site, Petersham, Massachusetts, United States -... | ecosystem: Environmental > Terrestrial > Soil > Temperate forest >... | reverse complement strand
GCCGACCAGCGCATTAAAATGCAGCAACCACTCTTCGCTGAACGTTCCAATGTTCAGATATACCCGATTCAGCGCGCCCAGTGCCCCCACCGAGTCTGAGCCATCCTTCAGCACCCGCGGCGTCCACACCGTGTCCGGCGGATGATAATACGTGTCTAACTTCTGCTCTTCTTTTTGCTTCTCCGTCTGGTTGCCCGCTCCGTTGTTGTCCACCGGAATGTAGTCGTTGAATTGTTTGTTGTTTCGCTGCCCTCCCGCCAACGTCTCTTTGCCCCACCGCGTCACATGTTCCAGCCGCTCCTTAAGCATGTACACCGCATTCATCGTCCGCGGATTGTTAATGCTGTCCGTCGAGACCAGCGAAGTATCCAGCGACCCCGGCCGCGAAGTATGGAAAAGCTGCCACACGAAATTGTCCTGCTCGCCCTTCCAGTAAAAAATCCTGTCAATCCAAAAATATTGCGCTCCCACGTTCGAGCTCAGATTTTCCCATTGAGGATTATCGGGATCCTTCGGCGGCTTCAGCGGATTCGGTCCCACATGGCAGAACCCGCATGACATTCCCACGCGATACGGCCGCACCAGCTTCTTATCCTCGTAGTAGCTTTTGTCCGTGTAATAGCGAACGGGATCCCAATGTTGTGCGGCCTCGGCGTCGAAATCCGGATTCGGAAAGAGTCGCATTCCCACAATTCCGGTTTCGTACCCGTAATAAGAACCCACCGGGAAATCCCTGCCGTTCAGCTTCGTCCCGCGCGAACCAATCTTCACTCCGGGATATTTCGACTCATCTTCAAAAGGGTCCGGCGCGCATCCCGCGCGCCGCTTATCCAGCCACAAACCCCAGCGCTCCGGATCCGGTCCCTGGGCCTCTTCAAAGCACGGATCGTTCACTAGTCCCAGATACTCCCAGCGTCTATCGTGTCGGAAATTCGGGTCAATCTTTTCGAGCTCGGAATGCGTCGAGAGCACCTTCAAAAAATCCAGCGCCCCCGCGCTGCGATAAATCAGGGTGTTCCACAGCCGGTCGTCCCCCGCCGTCCAAACGATCCACGTATTGCGCCCGCGGATCAGCGCCGACTTATCGTTATCCGGCGCCAGTGCCTTCAGATCGATCCCGCCGTCCATGTCATGGAAATAGTCCACATCCGATGCCACAAAGCTCGCCGCATCGCGCCCCGCCAGCAGCGCCTCGTCCTTCACGTGTCCGGCACGCGGCTGCGCATACCAGTGCAGGACGTACGCGGTCACCAGTGCGGCAATCGCGACAAAAAGCACCAACAAAATTGTTAAACGAACCTGCCCGACTTTCTTCGACACGACGTGCCCTCCTGCACTTAGCACCCTCGCTGGCCCCGGCCATTCACTGCCCTGCAAACTCCAGCGCAAAATGAATCAGCGCCGTTTTGTCCCAATACACCCGTCCCAGGTAAAACCCCAGACCAATCAGCCGGATCTCATCCCGAATCCAGTGCGCCACCAGCGACGTCTCCGAATAGTCCAGAACGATGCATTCCTTCTGGTCCAGCCAACTCGGCCCCTTGTACACCGTAGCCACAATGGCATTCAGCCCAATCGCCAAAATCCGATTGCGCAACACCCCGCGTGCGGCATCAAATGTTTTCCCCTGCCACCCAAACACGTTGATAAGCTCCGCGATCTCCCCGCTGAACTTCGTCCCCGGGGCAATGATCGCCGTGCCCTTGGCCGGTCCGTTCGGAATATCTCCCGCCGGACTACTGCCAAAAAGCTCATCTAGCTGCGCCCCGGTCATCTCCAGCAACTGCCCAACGTCATAAGCCATCTCGCAACTCCTTCCTATCCTTCGTCCGGCCCGGGTTTTAGCCCAGCCTTGTTCTCAGGTGTTCCGCCTTTTTTGGAAAAAAAAAGGGGCTGAACTATGACGATATCTAGACCCGCTGTCGACAACGTAGCCTCTCGTACCGTCGAAATAGCGCGCGGCCTTCTCCACAATCACTTGCCGCCCAAAATCACGTCCGCCGCCTTCTCCCCAATCATGTAAACCGCGCTAACAATAAACAATCCCGGAATCCGCGGAAACACCGAAGCATCCACCACGCGCAAACCCTCGGTCCCATGCACTCGAAAATCACCGTCGAGCACGCCACCATCCTCCTTCGCTCCAATCGCGCACGTCGAAGACGCGTGGTGCCCCCAAGCCCGGCAACGAACAAATTTCCGCAACTCCGCGTCACTCATCTGTTCGCCAGGAGATTCCTCTTCATCCAGCAGGTCTTGCGCCTTCAGCGGCGCCACCAGCCGCCGCACGAAATGAATCCCCTCCAGCACGGCCTCAATATCCGCATCTCCCCCACCCTCAAACGAATGAAAATTGATAAGCGGCGTATCGCGCGCATCCGCCGAGCGCAAGGTCACCTCCCCCGCCCGATTCCCGGTGTGACCTTTCAATATCACCCAGGTCAAATAATTCAGGTCCGTCGCGAATTTCTTCGAATACCCGGGATAGTAGCCCTGGAAATTGGCCAGTAGCCCCATGCAGAAAAGATCCGGCGCCCCAGCGTTCCCGGCGGATTGCCGAAACACGCTCAGCACGTTACCGTTCGTGGCATAAATTCCGCCGCGGCAGCTCGCCCACTGCCCAAACTGCGGATCGCGCGTCGCAAATTTCACTCCCTCAAACAATGGCCACGCGGGAAACTTCATCCGGTTGACCACTCCCACTTCATAGCGGTCTTGCAGATTTCGGCCCACGCTATCAAGCTCCACGCGCACCTTTATCCCGCACGCCTGCAAAACATCGCGCCGCCCAATCCCAGAAAGCATCAGCAGTTGAGGAGAATTAAAGGCACCTCCGGCCACAATCACTTCCCGCGAAGCACGGATGGTGCGGAGTTCCCCGCCAGCGGCATTCGGCCGCGGATGCGCGCGATAGAGTTTTTCCCCGTGCAGGTATTCCACCCCTACCGCCCGGTTATTTTCGTCGAGCAACACGCGCGTGGCCAGCGCATGCAATTCCACGCGCAAATTCGCATGTGTCCGGCGCGTCTCCAGCAGCCGTTCCCGCGTTCCAATGCGCGCATGGTTTCGCGTAGACAGGGGCGTGTACCGCACTCCCACGGCATTTTCCCTAAGCAGTCTCCAATCGTTGGGATCCCACAAACCCTCGAACAGCCATCGCAGCTCTTCACGTTTTTCGCGCGAATGAAAATAAGCCTCAAACGCGCCATCCAGCACTGCGTCCCGCAGCGCGCGGTTCACCAGCGCCCCCATGGGCAGCGCCCTTTCCGTGTGCAGCCAGCCTTTCCATCCGTGACGCGTCGGATTCACCCCAATCTTCTCGAGCCAGCGCTGCCAGGGCCGGTGACGGCAGTTCTCTACGCGCTCAAAATACGTGCGCATCTTTTCCGCTTTCCAACTCTCGTCCTTCGTGAGCTGCGCAATCTCGTCCCAATCTTCGTCGTTCGGCGCCACAAAAATCATCGCGTTATGTGCCGTGCACCCCCCGAGTGTCCCAGCCCGCGGATACAGCACGCCATCCACGGTTCTGCCTTCATAAGTCTTTAGGTACTTGGGATCAAGTTCCTGAAGCGCGTCGTCGCTAGTGTGTCTCACGAAAAAATCCCAGCGCATCGCCTCATTCTCCGAAGCGAACGGATGAAACGCTGGCACGTCGTAATCCTCCGGCAAACGATTTACCTCGGGATCCAGCACATCTCCGCCCTTCAACTTTCGCGGATCACCGCCCGCCTCCAGCACCACCACAGAATGCCCGGCCTCCGCCAGCCGCGCCGCCACCGTTCCGCCGCCGGCCCCCGAGCCAATTACCACATACTCGCACTCAGCACTCATCGGCCCTCGCACCACCCCAAAATCCGTGGCCTCCGCTGTAGCGGCCTTGTAAGGGTGGTTCCACTTTCCCAACCCCTAAGCCCTAGCCCCCAAACAAGCTTCGTGACCGTCAATTGGCCAGCCATCAACAAACGCCGACCCATCCTTCTGCCCCAGTGCATACAAATAATCAATTTTCCCCACATCGTAGTCCCAACTATTAGCGCGCACCGCCTCGGAAGGCTCCGCGTACATAACTCCAGGAACGCGATCAACAGTCACGCCCCGCTCCGTCAGCAACACCAGCGTGGTCCCCCGCCGCTCCGGCAACCCACTCAAAGGCACAGTCTCTGAAAGCCCGCCATCCAGCACCGGCCGCCCAAACAAAGAATAAAAAGGCGTAAACGGCGGAGTACAAGAAGACGCCAAGATCAAATCTGCCAGCGCCCCAGGAGTCGCGCACCTCCTCACCGCCACAAACTCCTTACAAAAAGCAAACTCCTCCAGCCTCCGGTACCCTCGCCCCGCTCGAAACCCCTGCGCCCCGTATAACGCCAGGCCTGCCAGCGCCCCAGCGTACTTAGGCAATTTCACCGAAGTGCGCGTCACCAAAATCTGAATATCCGGCCCGGCCATCAAGCTCTCCATCGCTGCCTGATCAAACGTCCGCAGCACGGCATCGCGATAGATCTCCGCATGCGGAAAAATTCTCTGCCCCCACATCACCCGTCCCGCAAGCGTACCCTTCGTCCGGTTCAAAATCGCCGCTTTAAAGCACTCCACGGCAAACTCCAGCTTCCCGCATACCAGCGCACAAGCCACCGTCGAACTGGCGCTCACCGCCGCCATCGCAACAGGTCGCACCGGCCGGTCCCGCTCCAACGCCGCAATGAACCCCGCCTGCCAAGCGCACCGCAGGCCCCCACCCTGCAACACCAAGTATTCAATCTCTAGCCCCATGTTGCCGCCTTCTTTCCCCTCATCGCAGGCGCGCCCGCGAAGCACACTCGATAGTTCCAACGATCCTTTCTCGAACGCCGGCCGATTTTCCGCTGCCCAGCATCTCGAAGCCGTGGTCTTGGAGCCGCCTCGGCACACCGGACCACCAGGCGGAAGAGCCTTACCGCCTCTGCGCCTTCATCCAATCCGCGAGCTTCTTCAGCCGCTGCCCAGAAAACTCCGCTTGCGGATTACCCGCATGCGCCAGCAACTCCGGAGTAAAAATCACCCTCTCCGGATTCAACAGCGCCTTCTTCGTCCGCGGAATCAAAACATAGCGATAAATCAGCTTGTCCACCACAGAAAGCTTGATGGCATTGTCCACCTCCGCCAGAATCTCGCTGGCATTGAACCGCGGATCCTCGGCGCATTGCCGGTAAAATGCGAGCATGGGCTGAATACTCGTAGTTTCTCCCGCACGAGCCAGCACCACGGTAGGAACTCCCTGCGAGCCCGCCGAAGACGAGCTCGCATGGCACAGCGCGCAATTTCCGGTAACCCGCACATATCCGACGGTCTTCTTCGCAAATCCCGCCGGCATCTCTAGCGTCTCTTCCCAAGAAAGCCCCAGCGAGGCGTAACCACCCGGCGCAGGCATGTACTCCGGAAACAAACGCGGCAACGCCAGCCAAATCCAGTAAGGAATCCCCTGGGTCTCTCCAGCGTCCACCGCGCCATACAAAAATTCATCGCGTTGGTCAGCCCCAATCCACGACGGTTGCGGCACATCGCGATAAAACTTGCGCCAGACCATGTAAGCCCCGGCGACGACCACAATCAGAACGGCGGCGATCAGCAGATTTCTCTTCATAAGCTCGTCCATAACGTAGGGGGAGGCGAACTTCCCTCAAAACGTCTTCAAGTATTCGAGCAACTCTCGTTTCTCCTCCGGGGAAAGACTCGTCCCATACGCAGGCCCTTCATGTCCGGAATTGCCGTTGCCACGCTTGGTCGTATCGAAAAGAAAGAAGTTCTTTCCATCCCGTTGCGCCACATCAAAAGCAAATCCCACATTTTCCGGATCGTAAACGTTGTCGCCCCGGTAAAAAACCTTGGTCCGCGCCGCGGAAGGCTCCAGCAGTTCGCGCAAATTCGGCACCGAGCCGTTGTGCAAATACGGCCCACGCAGCCAGATTCCATCCAGCGGCGAATTCGCATAGCCCTGCGTTTTCTTGAAATGGCTAAAACGCTGCGGATAAGGTTGGTCAAAACCCCAATCCTGCTCATACCCCGCGTAGAGCGTGCTCTGATTCACTGCCAAGGCCCAGGTGTAGGAATCCAGCCGCGAGCGGTCCGTACCGATGTCCGCGATGGGCACCACGGTTCCGACGCGTTCACCAGCTTCGGGTGGCGTGTGGTGGAAAGGCGCCTCGCGTGTGCCGTGACAGCCGGCGCAGTACTGCTGATAAATCACGGCGCCTTTCAAGGCCAGCGCCGCGTCTATGGGATACGGAAAAGCTATCGGTTTCGCCGTCTCCAGCCACTTGGCCGTTCGCAGGACCAGCGGCACATCCAACGTCGGCGGATACGCCCCCGTCCCAAACGCTGCCGAAAGATTCCGCTCGTTAACCGACGTATTGTTCCCGTCCCAATGCAGTTGCATCCCCTCGCGCGGCCCCTGGTTCCAGATCGATGGAAAATCCGCGTTGCCCATCAACTCTTTCGGGTCTGCATGCTCCATCGGAAAATTCAGCAACGCCTTCGGAGCATTGAAGGTATCCACCCGCCCCGGCCCCCAGCTGTTTTTATCAATGAACCCGAGGCGTTGCCGCAAAATGATCAATTGGTCCCGCATCAGGTCCGCTGCCAGGTAGCGCAAAATCACTCTGTTTATAAAATCCGGTTTGGGAGCCCGCCGGTGCGCATCGGCCTGCATCTTTTCGATCTGATCCATCAGCCGCTGCCCGGAGAATTTCTGATCCACCGGTACATTGGTGAGAAACTGGCCCCACGCGCCCAAATCAAAAGTATTCGCGGGCATTCCTGGAATCACCCGAGGCTCGCTGCCAGGCGCATCGCGCACCGTTCCCGTGTGGCACACCGCGCAATTCAGATACACCACGTCGATGCCCCGAAAATTGCGCATCGATACGCCCACTGGCAGGTCGTAGCGCGGATCCTTACCCTTCTCGTAAATCATTCCAAACGACGAATACCCGCGCCCCGCTTTCTTGTCCGGCAAATACTCGGGAAAGAGTTCCGGCAGAGCCACCCAATACCAGTAGGGAATCCCATTCCGCCGCTCCCCGCCAGTCGATCCGTACATAAAATGCAAAACGTCGTCGCTATATTCCACCGGTTGGTCGCGCGTAAACCGCACCGCCAGATACGCCGTCAAAACCAGCAAGAGAGCCAATAGAGACCAGCAAAACAGCCTCAGCCAGCCATGTTTTCGAGGAACCGCGCCATCTCCGTCGGTAGTCCTCACTAAACTCGGCGTATTGCTGGAAGGATTTCCGGAGTACCCAGCGGAAGATCCAGCGGAGTACTCACCGGAGTTTGCCGTGGGAGGAGCAGAAGAATACCCCGCAAAGTACTCCCGTAGCCGCACAAAGATTCCTGCCCCATCTCGCCGCACCCGTTCCATCTTCGTGGGAGGCCGCCGCGCCACGCTGGCGGGGTAAACCACCTTGCGCAGATAGGTAAGAAAACCAGTCGGAACAAATCCGCGCCCCTCCTCGGGATCAAAATGCAGCGCCTCTTGATCGATCTGCATCTCGTCCTCAAATCGAATTTCCGCGAACGCCACCCAAGCTGCGTTACGCGCCCCCGCACGCTGCGCTTCGATTTTCAGCACCTGATGTTCCGTGATCGCCCGAGTCAGCTGTAGCTCGCGCCCCGCGTCATCGTGCGGCGAAGTCGCACCGACCTCGCCAGCAGGCACCAAACGTATCCACAGATCGTGCCCACCTTCCGCAACGCGGTACCGAATCTGCGAATAGTAAACATTCCTAAAATAGTCAAACCTCTCCAATCCATTCATCCAGCCGCCAGTGGCCAGATTCAAAACCAATTTCCACAACCGGTCGCCTCCGGCGGTACAAAGCAAATCCAAATCTTCTCCCAAACGCCGCCGTAATCCGTCCGCGCTAGGCGCAACCACCCCCAAAAATCGGCAAGCAATACTAGGAGCGTCCGGTATGATTTTTGCCAGCCACCGCGGGGCGCCGCGTTTCATCAACCCCATTCCCATGCGCAGCAAGACCTCTCCCGCAAGCCGTCCCCCGGCCCGCGCCAAATCCGCATCCGTGGCCTCCAGCGCCCGCACCGACCCGCGCATCACCCGGCCGTCCGGATGAAAGAACCGCGCATTGCGCACCACGCCGCTCAGGTACGCGAAGCCAGCCGCAACAACTCTGGCCAGGAGCTGCGGCCGTTGGTAAGCTCCCAGCCGCTCATCCTTGCGCCAGGCCGACAAGGTCCACAAAAAATCCACTAAAATCACTAATGGAAAACGCCAGCGCCAGCGACCCGGGAAGAATATCCTTGTACCAAAGCACGGCCATCACTCCAGGCACCATGGGCCGGTCCAGCATCGACGCAAACACAAATCCCTGCGCGTTCAATCGTCCGCTGACGATGTACAGCAGTCCCAGCCCGGAAACCAGCAAGCCCACCAAGCGTAGGTAGTTTTCTCCCTGCTCGGTCAGCGCCGGAACATGCAGCAGCGTCACGCTCAACCACGGATCGAGCAGCAGCAGCAGGCCCAGCGTGAAATCCACATAACCGAAATATTCCACACTTCGCGCCGCGCGAGTTTGTTCCTCGGCTCGCCATAAACGCCCGAACATGTCGACCAATTTTGGCGCGATCATGAATGCAGCTTTCGCAAACCTACTGATTTTCCTGGGAGAGTTGCCGAAGGATAGCAGAAAGCTGAGGTCCCCTCAACACGAATGAATCGCCGAATGAATCGCCGAATGAATCGCCGATCGCGGTGTGCTTTCAAGATGCTTGAGGCGCACCTGCTCGCCTAGGTCTAGTAGCGTTCAGGAGAATCTGGGGCTAGGGTCCTTAGGCGATTGCACGAAATCGTCCAATAAGCTATGATTGCACATATTTATGCAATCGAAGGTAAATCTCTACGGAGTACTCATCGCGGACGTAGTGGCATCCCGTTCGACCGCGGACCTGCGATCGCTGCTAAACGACAAACTTCGGGTAGCGAGTATCGCACAGTTGGATGAGCAACTGATCCGCGTGCCTTACGCGGTTACTGCTGGTGATGAATTCCAAGTTGTGGCAGCGCGGTTGGAGCGAGTACCCAAATTGATTCTCGATCTCCGGAGACGCTTACTCCCGTTGCGGTTGCGTGTTGGTGTAGGGATTGGGATGGTAGAGGGACAGATCCGTCGCCCTGTAAACCGCCTCGCCGGGGAAGCATTTGAGAACGCCCGAAAGGCCATTGTAGAAATCAAGGCGCAACGCAAATACCCGACGCTCACCCTGTTTCATTCGAACCGGGAAAGGTTTGACGGTGTTGCGAATCTAATGTACGGCCTGCACGACACGCTCATGCGTCGGACGACGGCGAAGCAGTGGGAGACGATCGCCGTGTACTTGATCAAGAATCGCGTAGACCATACGGCTAAGGCATTGGAAATCGACCGATCAACAGCGTCCCGGAATCTTCGACGAGGGTTCTTTTGGCAGATGGAAGAAACCGTCTTGGTCATGGAAGAGTTCATTCGGGAGAGCTTTGGTGATTGCACATAACCGTGCAATTATCAGATATTGGACGATATGGTACATCTGAGTTACAAGCTTTCCTTGCCTCGCAACTTCCCCACTCCCTTTAGCGCCGTAGTGGGCATGCGCAGTACTTCGTCAAACAACCCAGTCATCACCGTCAAGAATTCCAGCATGCTCTCCAGCCGCTCCCGCGTATAAGGATCCCCTTGCGCGTTCGCCTTCGACTCCGCAACGCACTCCGCCAGCACCCGCAAGGTAGGATCAATCTCCCGCCGTTTCCGCTCCTCAGAAACGATCCGGAAAATCTCCCAAACATCCTTGATCGACTCAAAATGGTCGCGCCGGTCACCCAAAACATGTACCACCCGCACGATGCCCCACCCCTGCAGCTCGCGCAAACACGTGCTCACATTCGACCGTGCCACCGCCAAGGTGGTCGAAATCTCATCCGCCGGCAGCGGCTTCGGCGAAAGAAAGAGCAGGGCGTGCACCTGCGCCACGGTGCGGTTAATCCCCCACCGGGTGCCCATCTCGCCCCAGTGCAAAATGAACTTCTGGGCTACTGGCGAAAGTGTTGCTTTTGTAGTGTCTGTCATTTCTGTTGTTTCTCTCTATACAGAAACTACCGTAAAGACAGCTGTCTGTCAAGCCCTTTTTGCCCCTTGGAGTTGGCGAAAAAACGTTTCCTCACACCTGTCCTTTTTCCGCCCTTTCCTGCTATTTACATGCGCTCATCCCTTTGCCAAAGTGTTCAAAGAGAGGACCTTTTGCGCTTGACCTTCCCCGGAAAAGACCACTGCCAGAGTGCAGCGATCAGCGCGCTCGCCGCGCTTGCTCTAACCTGCGCCGTAAGCCCCATCGCAGCGAGGCTCGCCGAAGCTCAGGGGCATGCCGCTAACGACCGGGCCAGCGCGGCCCTCTGTCCCATCGTTTACCCCGACGATCAGTCACCAACTGCCCGCGGCTACCATTACACGTTCTTCGGCAACGCTTTCTTTATTAACGACGAGGGCTATCTCCTCACAGTCGCCCATGTAGTGGAGAACTTTAGCGACGGCGGCCAGGCTTATATTCTCGTGAACCGCCCGGACGCTCCCTCCCGCCTCCTGAAAGTCGCCGTCATCGCCAAGGATGCGCAGCACGATGTGGCGGTTCTGCGCGCGTCGCCGAATCCTTTTTCCGGCAACTACACCGTTGATTTTGTCCCATTGTCGTCCGAGCCGGCTGTTCGAGGGCAAGCCGTACTTGCTCTTTCGCTGCACCCGAGAAGGCTTCAGGATGCGCACAGTTTTGAGGCGCAGAGCGAAGATTCGTCGCCGGGAACCGTGCTGTCGTATGAATCCACGCTGCTGGACA
>Ga0207036_10199_pt1 | contig 10886 bp, 12 predicted proteins | sample Alteio_BWMinCont_78_FD_153284 | JGI IMG/M metagenome (GOLD analysis project Ga0207036, IMG submission 153284) | Enriched cells from forest soil in Barre Woods Harvard Forest LTER site, Petersham, Massachusetts, United States -... | ecosystem: Environmental > Terrestrial > Soil > Temperate forest >... | reverse complement strand
CGATCCGCTGAATGGGGACGACAAGAAAGAGACTGCGAGACACGCAACCATCAGCGAGCAGAATGCCGCGTTACCGGTCCGCAGGATGGGCCATGCCAGGAGTACTGAGATGGCAACCGAAAGGACCAGCGCGAGTCCGAGCTCCTGCGCCACGGCCTCGCGGACGATTGTCCAGTGCGTCGGGTTGCGCCAATGAAAATCGTGCAGGAACGTCGTGCGAACCAGAATCGGAGGGGCGTTACGCGGCATGCCGAAGATGTTTCCGGTGGACAGAGAGTTACGCAAGTACCAGTATGTTCCTATGAAGACACCTGCGGGGATTGCGAGTAGAGCGGGCAGTTTCCGGAAGAGCTGCCGCCTGTGGAATAGCGCCGCGAGTACGGCGAAGATGACGCAGTACGGAACTCCCGACGCCTTGATCGAGAGCGCGGCGGTCAGGCCAAGCCACGACGTCGTCAGATAGGCCCGATCGCTCGTACGAACGTAGAGCAGCCATGCGGCGACGGCGGCGAGGAATGCAGCGGCAAAGCCCTTGTCCACCATGGCGGACGAGATCCATTCCATGGAAACCGGCATGCGCATTGCAAGTGCGCAGCCGACCAGAGCCATGGTCCGGGATGCCCCGAGTTCCCGCGCCACGATGTAAACGCACAGGCCCAGGAAAGTCCAGGCGAACAGATTCGTCACGAACAGGTAACGCTCGCCGCCGGTGGCCATGGCAATCATCCCATCCATCGCTTCCCAAGTAAACGGATAGTGAGATTCGCCCCCGACCGTCCATGGCAGCACAAGCCGGCCGTGCGTGATGAACGACCTCATGGCGGGCAGGTGATAGTGGACACTGTCCCATTCGGTGATTGTTCCCGGTTGCCAGAGCCCTACTGTGGTTCGTGCGATCGCGTAGAGTGCGACGCATCCGATTAAGCCTGGATACGCGGGAACGGCCGGGACGCCCCGGCTTCGCAGAACGACCGCCATCGACGCCACGACAGCGGATTGCGCAAGCAAAACTGGAATGGGCCGGTACATTGCGGTCGCGCCGAGCAGCAGCGCTACGAATGCCTCGGCGAACAGGAGCCAAGTCCCCGAAACGAGTAGGACATGGCTGAACGGATGGCGATTGGGATCAGACGCGCGGGCCGGTTTCTCACGCACCCATCCGCCGCGCGATAGCAGATCGCGGAACGCGGGAATCCCATACTGAGGTTTCATATCGCTTGGCATGGCGCTACGCTTTGTCATGAGCGGCCACGAACGAAGTATATCCCAGCAGCCGGCCGGTGTCAACCTGCGGATTTGTGAGTTGGTAGGGCGACGGTTCCTCGCCTTTCGCGCCATGAACGACGTGTGCTTTAATGATACTCTGTGAGCATGTTTTGAACAAGCGCCGTCCGCTCGCTGAGCGTATAGCCGCTATTCCACATGTCGTTCGGGATCGCCGTTGACGCGAGCTTCAGTGGCCGGACATGGCTGTCTGCGAAGATGAAGTTCACAAATCCCTGATCGAGTTGAAATGTGCCTTTATTGTCATACGCGCAATGGTCCGGCGTGTTGCTTGGGACTCCGGCAGTGACGCCACACGGGGTAAGACCACCATGGTAGGCGCTACCGGGAGGCAGGCCTGGCCGCGTCATGTTGCCGGCAATCCAGTCGATGCCGACATCGTTCCAGACGTAGCGGGTGTCGGCCACGATGATCGTGTTGGCCGGGTCCTTAATCTGGGAATCGAGCGAGAGACGCGTGCTGATTGGGCCGGTAGCCGGGGCATTGGCGAAGCCGATGATGTTTTCGTTTGTCGCGTAGCCGCCAGGCACCCACTGGCCGTTGCTACCGTTGGCGTAGGTGACGCTGTTTGTCCAGAGTTCAGGGTTATTGGCGACCGGATTGGAAGGACAGGCGAGTACGTTGACGTTCTTCAAGTATGGCTGAATGGCCCATCGCCAGCTATAAGACTGGATGTCTGTCGGTTGACGGCGCCTCGCCGTCTTGTCCAAAATGCCATAGTACTCCTTGATGAGCGCCCCATCGTAGTCGACCGTGTACATCGCAAGCGCAAGACCGATATTCTTCATATTCGAAACGCACGAAATCCTCCCGCCACAACGACCGCCGGATCGCGCGAAGATCGGGAAGATAACCGCCGCGACGATCCCTATAATCACTATCGCTACGGCAAGTTCGGCAAGAGTGAATCCCTTGTACATTCGCTTCGACATTGGCTGCTGTCCTCCCGTCCGCGTATAGCTACCTTGCTACGCGCACCATTTTGGACCTTTGCGGGCGTCCGGGCCTTCATCTCGGCAGCGCATCATTCATATCCGTCTTACACCACCGCCCAATTCTCGCCGACGTCACAGCACCCGTATGAAGGCGTTCCCCGGCACCCTCCGACACAATCCGCGCATCTCCAGCAGCGTCAGAATGCCCACGACTTGCGGCGCTGTCAGGCCGCTTTCGACGATCAGGCTGTCGACGTTGCGCGCTTGCAGGGTGAGCATATCCAGGATCGTGCGCTGCTCGGGAGGTAGGTTGGCGGGCGACGGGGGTGGGGAGCCGGTCTTGCCGGCATCGTCGGGGCGCTTGAGGCCGAGGACGCCTATCTCCTCGAGGATGTCGTCCACTGTCTCGACCAGCTTCGCGCCTTCTTGAATCAGCCGGTGACATCCGGCGTTGCGTCCGGTGTCGATGGGGCCGGGAATGGCGAAGACCTCGCGTCCCTGGTCGGCGGCCTCGCGGGCCGAGATCATGGCGCCGCTGTCGATGGGCGACTCGATAACCAATACCCCAAGCGAGGTGCCGCTGATCAGCCGGTTGCGCGCCGGAAACCGCCATGGCTCAGGCGCCGTGCCGATGGGAAACTCAGAAATCACCGCGCCGTTGGATGTCGCGATTTGATCGAACAGCTTGCGATTCTCGCTGGGATAGTTCCGGTCCATACACTGTACAGTGTCCGACATTAATAGCGGCTCCCAGTTTCGCCGCGAACCCTCATTTGAGTTCCGCTGGCATCAATAAAGTTCACGTGTTGCGCCGAGTCCTTGATGGTCGCGGTTTTCTATTGCCTTACAGGCTCATGTAATACTGCTTGGACGAATCTACATGAATCGTTTCCGCAAGAAGGCACCAAGGTCGCTCATCGGTTCGGATGTCGGGATTCGATCAACTAGCAGAACCGCACGGTCGGCGGTTCCCCACGTCGTGGTAATGCGACATAAACTCGGCCGCTCTCGCCACCGTCCAGCGTACTCTATACCAGTTAGTGCGGTCATCTATAAATCCCGGGCCACGTCGCTCATACGCAATTATCCGCGTCAAAGCTCTTCGCTTGCGGACGGCGTCGTGAGTATTCGCGCGAAGCGACCGCGTAGTCGTTCGCGAGGGATGGAGGAACTGGGCCTTCGGCACCTTTGGCGTCACACGTTTCGGCCAGAGCCCGGACAAACCCAGCAACGTTTGCGGTGCTAACGGACATCACCAAACGATCCTTCGCCGAAACGCCCGGGTCGGACGCTTGACTGGTTGCATCCTCGTCTCGGTCAGTTTAGCTGATGGATGGATCGTGCTTGAAATCAATGCTGTAACCTGAAGTCGGTCGGTAGTTTGCATTCTCGATCGAAGTGGCGATGGCAGCCGCGCCAGGTAGCCCTCTCCCTGCGGTTCCATGGACCATGGGTTGCAGTAGTCGCACACGGAGACGTGCTTGTAATGTATTGAGAGGTTCATATTCGCCGATACTGCGGCCTTGCGTATTATTTTACTAAAGCGAGATAGATCAGGCGCGGTCCACGTCTTTGCAAGGTCGATAATTCTGATGCCACCTTTGCCGGAGTTATTAGCTGGCTGAAAGCCTTCGGTGAGATCAGGTGCATGTCTCTGCAGATCGTCCCAGAACTCACTCACTTTGCGCTGGTCACAAAAGCCCGATTCAGAATTGCCGGTAATGTCTACCGCTAAAAAGGCACCTTTATCCTGGACTGTGGACATGAGCACCTCCGTTTGTTCCGCGAGGAATGCGATAGAACGGGCAATCGCGGCAGCTTGCTCGGCAGTTGCACGAACTTGCAGCACAGCAGTGAAGTGAACGTCGGCCCCAGGGTACCAACCCGGACCAAATAGCAAGAGGCTGTGACGAACGTGGCTTCCCACCAGCGATGCCGTAACAATTCTACGTAGAATGATGGTCCCAACAGTTGCCTGATCGTTATATGGCATGCTGAGCACATCGGGAAAGACACGACTGTATTCCGAATCAGATCCAAACGGCAACTCAAATGATATGCTCCACGAACGAATTCTCGGCGAGCTGACCACGGCGTCTTGTCGAGATGCCTGCTCTATTTCTGCAACCATCTGTTCCACAAAAGCCGACGTATTCTTAGATGCTGGACCTAAGAAGCGCTGGTAATCAAGTGGAGCAGTTCCATTGGCACTATCGGTAACGCATCGAATGATGATACATGGGATCCGAGACTCCCAGCATACCTCGGAGACGGCACCACCCTCCATCTCCGCCGCGGCAGCTCCGAGTTGATGAGAGATTTGAGAAGCACGGCTAGAATCCGCGATAAAGGTGTCACCGGTCACCACTGTCGCAGCGACGATTCTCGGTTCTGCGGCGTTGGGGACAGGCATTTTGGTCAAGGAAACGTGGCACGAAGCGCTGTAAGCCGACTGCAGCAGGCGCGGATTAGCAGGAAGATAGAATGGGTTGTCGTGTTGAGTAATTGGGTCCTGCGTGGCCCATGGCGTGAACAAGCCTGCTTGCAGCTCGCCCAAATCATATTGTGCAGTCAATTTTGCGATCACGACGTCACCCTGATTTAAGTCAGGTGAGAGACTCCCTGCGGTTCCCGTAAATATGACGGCCTTTGGTGCAAACCGTGAGATGACCAATTGAGCAGTTGCAGCAGCGTTCACCTTGCCGACGCCGCATGTTGCAAGAACCACGTGCGAGTGCGAAAGGAGGCCGGCAGTTAACGTTCGGCGGTTAACTACAACGGAATGCTTGTCCACGAGTACTTTGGAGAGTCCTTCGATTTCCGCTTCGATACCAATGATGACGATCGGAGATCCGCCGGGCTTTGGCATCGCAGAAACAACTATGGAGGAATCGAGCGTAAGCAACGTAACGATCGCAAATAGGCGGGCGAGGCGATACATCGGATTAGCGTTAAAAAACGTTCGACCATTGACCGTGGCGTTCGATACTGGATCAACGCATCGCTGGCATGAGCACATAGAGCCAATCCTCATCGTATGCCCCTTCACAGATTCAAATAATTCGCTCAAATTCGGGTCTTTCAATATGTCCAGTGATAACATTCGGGCGGCGCATCGAAACAAGCGATTGCCACTTTCAGTAGATTGGACACTGCACTCGGAACGGACCGCTTTACGATTCGCGACTAACTCCTATTTAACGTGCCGTTCAACCCGTATGTGATTTGATCCAGACGCCTTAACAAATGGACCACGGCCACTAACAATCATTGCAATCCCGGCATCGAAGCTCTTTGTCTTCGTCAGAGTACACGGCCAAGGGTTGATAAATCCGGATCCGGACATATCACCCGTCAAGGTATTGTGGTCGGCGCTGACCTGTCCATTAAAGTACGATCCGTTCGTACCGAACCGAAAGGAGACCACATTCCCACGGATACTGACCAACGTGCATTGCTGAGCAGGTGGGCCGTTCAGCATATCTGAAATCGTGAATACTCCGTTTTGCTCTGTAATGGTTAGTGACATTGGAATAGGTCCTAAGGGGCCTTTCATCGATCCGGTCCAGATACCGACAACCGGAGATACGGGATGCAGAGCTTCCCATGCGGGTAGGTTACTGTTTAGATTGTCTGCGTAAGTTGACACCTTCGTGACTTCGCTGTCCAATCTTGTGATTTGACTGTTCAGTGCGCTTCGGTAGTCGCGGATCGCTGGCTGGACAACGATGGTTAGGTCCGCCCAGTGCCATGCGAAAACGTCTCCGACGTCGGGCAAGCTTGTTAGCTTGGCGGTTTCCGTGATAAGTTGGGTTACCGTTGCGTCCGAAGCGTTCACTATCCCAAGCGAGGTGGAGAGTTGCTGTTGTTCGTTCTTGCCAAGGACGACTGCCTGCTGCAATTGAGCAAGATACGCCTTAAGTTTCGCTATGGCTGCGTCATGTGTGTCACTACCGGTGATCTCATCCAGGCTAACTGTGTATTTAGACTGATCAAAATCAGTAGCCAACGGCTGCGCCTTAAGCTCGCTTGCTGCAGACCGGTACTGCTCAGCCAGACCAGCCCATTATCGTTCTCTATTTTTGCTGGCCTGTGGCCGCCGAGAAGGGCCGTCGCGGCTGTACTTGCGTCTTGAAGTTCATCGTATGATGACTGCAATTCTTGCTCGGCCCCGATGACGCCGCCAGATAACTGCAGCAGATTCTGGGATCGGCACGCATGAGACGGGAACCCGAGCAGTGCTGCGCAGATTGCCAGTGTGAACACATATCGTGTCGTGCTATTTGGGCGAAAACGAACCTGCATCAAGTTTTCTCCTTCATCAATTCGCGTATCGACGGACTATAAATCGTTTCCACTGGTTGGACGTGTCAACCGGAATGACATTGACCAAATACATCGACAATACGCGGAGATACCTCTGCACTAGTCAATCCGTTTAAGCCAGCGGTAGCCAGTTGTCGATCAATTTCGTCTCGCGTAAAAGCCGTGAGATAGGCGGCGAACAGGCTTTCACGTATAATGGAGGGAAGCGAACTACTCTCACGAACTACCGCGAAGCCGTCATCTCGACTGTTTGGACGAACGACGTCACGAACCAAAACGAATGCTCCTGGCCGAGCGATGCGACTGACCTGGTTCCAAAACTGATTGGCGGACTTAACGTGGTGCAGCACGAAATGTGCAACGACAATGTCGTAAGAGCAATCTGGTATGGATGGACTCAACATATCGTCACACAGGAGTCTAATCCGGCCAGAATTGTCGGTCATTCTGTTTTGAGCGACCGAGATCATTTCAGGCGATGAATCAACGGCGGTTATGCTCCAGCTCGGCCGAACGCTCGCTACTATCAGCGGAACATTGGCTGGGCCAGTGCCGAGATCAATGAGGTCAGCTCGATCCATCGGTCCGACGATTGACATCAGACGCGACACGAATGCTTCGTTACGACGCGCAATGTCGATCTCGTCGAGTGCTGCGACAAATTGCTTGGCTGCCAGGTTACTTGTTGTATCGCCGTCTTTCGCTTTGTCATCCATTGGTGGCCTCCTCGTTAGGAAACTGCTTCGGATAAATGCCGCTTCGTTTCTCGCAGTGGTCTGGCCGGAGAATGTAATGTTATTTGATCATTAATCAACCGACCGACCGGCTCGTCTGCGATTCCAGGAGGCAGTTGCTCGTGTAATAGCGCTTCGGATACCCTCGATCGAATATGCGCGATAAGATCGAGTAGATCTGCGCAATGAACCGAAGGATTGTCGAACCGTCGATTGTTGCCGAATCGATGTGGCAATGTACCACCGCCACAAATATCTCGTACCTCGCACTGTTGACAGCCAGTCGGGAGACGACGGCTTTCGGTAATATATTCATCTATTAGCCGTGAATTATATGCAGACTCGATGTCGTTGCGATGAACATTTAGGCCGAGCTTCGTAAACTCGCTGCCGCATGCCTTCAAGACATCCAGAGGCTCTATGCCACCGTCAGTTTCAAAGACCAAGATATTGGGATTATGTGGTCCGATGTGTCCCATCATGTGCATGTTGTAAACAGGAAGCCTGATACCCAAAAGGTCCCCTATTACACGCCGGAACATCCGGAGATCAGGTCCACTCCGGTGGGAGGTGAACCATTCGTCAAAGACGGCTTTCAGCCAGTCTGAATATGGCGTTAGGCCCACGGAAGTATATGCGTCTGGAGGCAAATCATGACTTCCGTCGGGGAGTAGGAAGTCGACGGCCGGTACTCCGATCTGTCTGAAGTGATCGTACACCTCCAGAGGGTCCGTGCGCGGATTCACGACCGTGTAAACGCCTGTGAATAGCGACGGTGCATTTCGGTCTGACAGCACGAGATCGATAGCTTGGCGGACACGTCCGTATGAGCTTTGCCCCTGATGGTCCACGCGATTAATATCGTTGACATCAGCCGGGCCGTCTAAGCTTATACCAAACCGAATGCCCAAGTCACAAAAGAGCCTAATCCAATCCCGATCGATTTGCGTTGCGTTGGTTTGGATGTAGAAGTTTGCGGTGGCGATGGATTGGAGTTCCGCATTCGCAAGGCCGACGAAATGCCTATAGAAGCTTGGATGGGCTAGCAATGGTTCGCCGCCGTGAAAGAGAAATGATACGTCCGGAATCCCGTGCTCGTAGGCGTGGTCGCGGACTCGGTGGATCAGTAGGCGCGCGGTTCCGTCCGTCATAAGTTTCGGTTGCGACCGGAAGCTTTTGTCGGACAGATTGTACATGTAGCAGTATTTGCAGTTCAGATTGCATCTGCTCGCAACTTTAACAACAAATAAGGCAAATCCGGCGTGGCCTTCAAGATCGCGATCGGCCCATCGTTCAGTTAACGCATTTGAATCAGATGCACGAACCTCGGCCATTATGTCCTTCAACACTTGGCTATGCACAGTAGAGCTTGTGTTCGAATCAACCGGCAGCATGCGATTGTTATCAGTGCGTTCTATGCGGTTGGGCATCGATTTCTCCTTGTGGAAACGGTCGTGTCGACGTTAATCTCCTGCCAAAACTCCGTTCAGGACGGCTGCGAGCCTGTAGCCGGCTCTCGCGAGTCGATCTTCAGTCGTGCTCAGAACCCAGGTTGCATATGCATCAGAAACGATCTGTCCTGCCGGTGTGTTATAGGTTTCGAATGCCGTTCGAGCCGCCTATGTCGATCGAGATAAAATGATCGACTTCATAACTGCTCCGTTGAGACCACTGTATGCCATATTCTGCGAATACCCGCTGCTTGATTTCGGTTCCCGGCCGGCCCGCTTCCGTCTGGCTTTCGGAATCGATGATTGTCTGTTGGTCGGTCTACCGCGCGACTGCGGGCGTCATATGCGGATCGGGATAGCCAGCAGTCATGGAGTACCCGAACCTGCATGAACCTTCGTTATACGATAGGAGCACAAACGAGCGTGGCCATGATAGCAGAGCAGGCGGCCGCTCGAATTACCCTTCGAGGTATTCTGTAAAAGTTACATTAACCCGTGCTTAATTCCGAACTATTATACGGACCAGTCGAATCGATGTCAATATCTTTTTCTGATACTTTTTCGCATATGCGATCCGCGACTGACCTGTCCAGCGCTGTATTCTTTGAAGGTTCTTGAGCCTCCATGCCTCGACATCAGCCGAAGGAGCGCGGCCAGTTCAGTGGCCCGCTCATGACGACGCTATTGCCGACGCTCACAGCACCCGAATGAAGGCGTTCCCCGGCACCCTCCGACACAGGCCGCGCATCTCCAGCAGCGTCAGAATCCCGACGACTTGCGGGGCGGTCAAGCCGCTCTCGACGATTAAGCTATCGACGTTGCGGGCTTGCAGGGTAAGTATATCCAGAATCGTGCGCTGTTCGGGAGGCAGGTTGGCGGGCGACGGAGGTGGAGAGCCTGTTTTGCCCGTGTCATCGGGGCGCTTCAGGCCGAGGACGCCGATCTCTTCGAGGATGTCGTCCACGGTCTCGACCAGCTTCGCGCCTTCTTGAATCAGCCGGTGGCAACCGGTGTTGCGTCCGGTGTCGATGAGGCCGGGGATGGCGAAGACTTCGCGCCCCTGGTCGCCGGATTCAGGCGACCAGGGCTTCGGGCGCTGTCGCTTCCCTGAGATGGCGGTAGAACGTCTCGCGGTCGGCAAGACCCCACCACTCGACGGAATGCTCCGCGCTCAATAGATCGGCTGGATTGAGCGGCTCCTCGGCAGGCACAGATCGCAATGCAACATACGCGCCGCTTGCGCAGTGTCGATAAGCTACGATCGGGAACCCAAACTCGTTTTTTTCATATGTGCGCTCATATCCAAGCGTGACCAGTGTCTGTTCTAGGGCGCCACGCGTTGTATGAAACGGCATCTCAAATGTTCGCATCATCCGTTCTCCCTCATTAGCTGATTCTTTGCGGCAGCGAGCTGTTCAACGGCGCTTACGTCAAATACATTTTGACGTGGAATGTTAACTGTGATCGTTTGCCCTGCAGCAAAAATGTTGAAGCCGCGCAGTTCATTGAAATAGTGCTTGACGTCAACCCAGTATGCCGCGTCGTTCTGGGCGTCATAAAGCACTAGAACGACGGGCCACTTGTCACATACCCAGTGCGCAACGTGTGCACGGCTTACCCGCACCGTTAGCCTGGACCCATAATCACCTTTGGTTACCTTATCAGTGGCCTTTGCTTGAACTCGTATCTCGCCATGCTCCGGCTGGCCGCTAGGATCAAATGTGAACAGAAACAGGTCGTATCCGTAGTCAAATGCGATTCTCTCGGCTGTATAACCGCATAAGAGCACTTGCCGCTCCACATAGTTGACAGCCAAGTCCGCGATTACGTGTTCTCTAGTCCGTCTCTTCCGAACGATCATCTTTATTATACCACCTGCGCTTCAGTCCGACTTTCTCCTATAGCACCCGTATGAACGCGTTTCCCGGTACCCTTCGACACAAGCCGCGCATCTCCAGAAGCGTCAGAATCCCGACGACCTGTGGCGCCGTCAATCCGCTCTCGACGATCAGGCTGTCGACGTTTCGCGCTTGCAGGTTGAGCATGTCCAGGATCGTGCGCTGTTCGGGAGGCAGGTTGGCGGGCGATGGTGGTGGGGAGCCGGTTTTGCCGGCGTCGTCGGGATGTTTGAGGCCGAGGACGCCGATCTCTTCGAG
>Ga0207036_10198_pt1 | contig 10933 bp, 9 predicted proteins | sample Alteio_BWMinCont_78_FD_153284 | JGI IMG/M metagenome (GOLD analysis project Ga0207036, IMG submission 153284) | Enriched cells from forest soil in Barre Woods Harvard Forest LTER site, Petersham, Massachusetts, United States -... | ecosystem: Environmental > Terrestrial > Soil > Temperate forest >... | reverse complement strand
GGGCGCTTAAAAGGTAAATGTCGGCCGTCCACCGGCCAATGCCCTTGAAGGCAATGAGCATTTTGCGCGCCGAATCGTCGTGAAGCTCGTGAAGGTCACGCAGATTGAAATAGCGGTAAGCAAGAGACTCGGCGAGGAGACGCGCGTAGAGAGTTTTTTGGTGGCTGAAACCGATGCGAAGCAATTCAAGGTCGGTGAGTTTCAGGAAGCGCCTGGGAGTAAGCGGATTTGCCGCTGCTTTCAGGCGCCCGAATGCGGCTCGCGCGGAGGCGAGAGAGACTTGCTGCTCCAGAATGATGTACACGAGCGTGGGAAAACCCGGCTCGCGCACCCATAACGGCGGTTGGCCGTAAGTTTTCACCACGGCTGCCAGGTGCTCATCCTGGCTTGCCAGGAACTGCACGCCTTGGGCGAAAGCCGTTTCGCTCAGAGTTTGCGGAGTAAGCATGCAACGACTACGGAAACTTTACACTAAAATTACACGTTGCCGGTAAAACCGGTCACGAAGCTTTTTTCGGCCAGACTACGCCTTGATCTTTCTTTGTGACCGGCGCCATACCTTTGTAGGCGAATTTCTGCACGCGCTGCCCACGGTAAGTTTCTGTGGTAAAGATATTGCCCTTCGAATCCGTGGCGATGCTATGCACGGCGTAAAATTCCCCCGGCTGACGTCCGCCGTCGCCAAAGCTGGTCAGGATTTCCAACGTATCGCGCAGGATGATGTAGACCTTCTCGTTCGAACCATCGGCGAGAAAAATGTATTTCTGCTGCGGATCTTTGGAGAAAGCAATATCCCACACCGAGCCGTCGCCTAGTGTGCGCTTTGCGATGATCGCCTCTTTCACGAAGGTGCCGTCTTTTTTGAATACCTGGATGCGATCGTTGACCCGATCGCAGACGTATAAAAGGCCATCATTAGCGATCTCGGCGCAGTGGACGGGATTACGGAACTGCGGCGCCGGCGGCGCATCGGGGTTATAAGGACCGAGGCTGGTGTCGTCGGGCTTATGGCCATACGCTCCCCAATAGCGCTTGGCTTTCCCTGTGTCCGCGTCGAAAACGATCACTCGATGATTGCCATAGCCGTCCGCGACGTAAAGTTCATTTGCATCCTTGTCGACAAACATTTTTGCGGGGCCTTTGAGGTTCTCGAGGTCGTTGCTGCCCTTACTCTGGCCCGGATGGCCGATTTGCATCAGGAATTTCCCGTCCTGCGTGAACTTCAAGACCATGTTGTCATTGAACGGCCCCCCGCCGGGCTGCGACTCATTTAGGGCAGCGGCCTGAGTTGGTGGCGCGACCGCGGCCCCGCGGCCGTTGCCGCCGATCCAGACGTTGCCTTTGTAATCGACGGTAATTCCGTGGTTGGAAGCCGGCCAATCGTAACCCTGCCCCGGTCCGCCCCAGTGCCCGATGAGATTGCCTTCTTCGTCGAACTCAAGAACGGGCGGCGCTGCCATGCAACACTCTGACGCGGGCGGGTTCGCGGCGAGATAGTTTTCCATTCTCTCAAGTGAGCCGCCGCGATGAATGATCCAGATGTGATCCTGAGCGTCGACTGAAACACCAATGGTCATGCCGAGGAGCCAATGATTCGGAAGCGGCTTCGGCCACATGGGATCGACTTCGAAACGCGGCGCTTGCACACCCGCGGCCTCGACCGCAGCGCGCTTTTCGAGCACGGTGGAAGCGATGCCGAGCCCGATGAGGAGCGTGGAAAAAGCGAGTCCGATGTAGAGATTGCGTTTCATATTTCTCCTCCCATTTCAGTTATCTAAACCATTACCAAGAACGCGAACCTGCGCAGACTGCGTGCCTAACGGATCGCGTGAAGACGCCTCGCCAAGCGGGAATCTCAGCGGCCAACGCGTCGCCACATACCACATCAAGACCGCGACAATCAGCATCGCCATCAGCCAGTGCATCGCCGTGGCCAGCATTGCGGTGGTGAGCGCCGGCCAGGCGAACCGGAACTGCGCCAATCGCTCGCCGCGGTCAAGCATCCAGTGCCACCCGGTGTGGGCCACGAGCGCCGAAAGGATGATAGTGCCCATTCGTTCTGCGACGGCGTAGCGGAAGAACGCGTGCAGCAAGGGAATGAGCACTACGAGCACCAGCAATTGCCCGAGTTCCACTCCAATATTGAATGAAAGCAGCGAAGTCAACAGGTGTGATCCGGCGAATTGCAGCGTCTGCCGCAGCGCGAAAGAGAAACCGAAGCCGTGGACCAGTCCGAATCCGAACGTGATCATCCAGCGGCGCTGTACTCCAACGCCGCCCACAATATTTTCGAGCGCCATGTAAACAATGGACATGGCGATCAGTGTCTCGATCAACGGGGGGAACCACAAAAAATCAGGCGCCAGATTGTAGGCGCTGGCGATCAGCGTGATCGAGTGCGCCACCGTGAAGGACGTGACTACCGGGATCAATTTGCGCAAGCTGCGGAACGGAATCACGAGACAGAACAGGAACAGCAGGTGATCGGTGCCATCCAAGATGTGAAAGAAACCGAGCTTCACGAAATTCAGAGCAGCCTGATACCACTGCGGATCGAGGCGGACCAAACCCGGATCGCCGATGAATTCGAAAGCGCGGACGGCGCCATCGGGCGGCAGAAAGCGAAGCGCTGTGATCACCTGTAAACCGAGCCGCGCCAGCCCAGGGTGAATCGAGAATCGCGAACGGTCCGAATGAATTGGATACTCGAACAAGACGTCGAGCATGACCTGATTCGAGTAGACCTGCACGTCATTCGACAAGCTTGGCCCGGTAACATGGGCGTATGCCTCGTCGTAAGAGGCGAAGGATTTGTCGGAGGGGAACGAGGCGCGGACTTCAAGGATTTGAGGATTGGGCAGGCGCGAATCATCCTCATAGATTTCGACCGCATCTGCGATCCAAACCATTGCCGCCTCGCGCAGCGAGGCATCTACTCTCGCCAAATCCAGATATCCGGCACCGCGCTCGGGAAATTCCGTATCCCGCATGGCATTGAGCGGGACGCGCAACAGCAGGTGCAGTTTTTGGCCTTCGGGCTTCACGAACGCCTGCACCGTAACGTCGTTGGGAATATCGTGCGCCAATAACGCGTGCGGCAGGAGGAAAGCAAGTGCTGCAATGAAAATCGAAATCCAAAGACGCCGCGGGCTTTTGCAGCACGCTGCCGATGAGGAATCGGACGCGGGAGACTTCATAGACTCCCTCCTTCGTCGGAATTGACGCCGACTCTAACACAATTCGTCCCAACTGCTTACTCGTGCGATAGTTTTCAAAGATGATTGTTAGCTCGGAGTCGTTTGCCCTTTGTTGCGCCCCACCTCAAATATTCACCTCTCAGGCGATAATTTGGCAGACTTCTCGGGGCGGTGGCAGGTTGCCTGATCGAGGCGGATTATGGTATAGGCGTTAGCAGGGATCGTGTGACGGGAGGTTCATGTGAAAACTAAGTTCGTAGCATTTTTTGCGATTGTCGGCTGTCTTCTGGCCGTATCCAGTCCGCTCTCCGCGCACCACGGCAGCGCGGCATACGAAAACAGCAAGGAAGTAGTATTGAAGAACGCCACTGTGACGAAAGTCAATTGGGGCAATCCACACACCTTGGTCCTCTTCGATGTAAAGGACGACAAGGGCAACGTCGTGCATTGGGTTGCCGAAGGTGGAGCCGCCTCCGCTGTTAGCACCACCGGCTGGACTAAGAACGCAGTGCAGCCTGGCGACGTAGTTACCGTTTACCTGTATCAAGCCAAAAATGGCCAGCCCATCGGGCGTGCAAGTAAGGTGGTGCTCGCGGACGGCACGAGCCTAGGCTCTGGGTACCTGGAAGGCGATCGGCCGTCCCAATGCGATAAGGACTTCGGCCCAGGCGGAGATGAGTCGTCGGCCTGCCGACCCGGCGGACGTAAAACCACCAACAAGGAATAAATCTCCGCAACCGGAGTGGAAATGCGATATCCCCTGAAGTACTCGGCGCTTGGTCTGCTCGCATTCTTGGCGTTTTCATCCGTGCTCGCGGCTCAGGAACCGCAAAATCAAAACCAGGAGCGCAAAGCGAATGAAGCGACCGGAGGGCCGGCGCCAGTTCACGATCTCAGCGGGACTTGGCTAGGACCCGGCGAACCGGCGCTGAATAACCGTATTCCTCCGATGACGGCTGAGGGCCAAGCGAAGCTGAAGCTCAATATTCCCGATCCCTTCAGCGCGACTTCGAATGATCCGTGGAAGACTTGCGATCCATTCGGTATGCCGCGCATCGTCAATAACGAAATAAGAGAGATCGGGTTCGCCGCCATGCCCGACCGGATTGTGATCCTGGAAAACTATGCCAAGGTTTGGCGTGAAGTGTGGATGGATGGCCGGCCGCTTCCCAAAAACGTGGGCCACAAGGGCGGACCTTCGACGATGTACTTCGGATATTCGGTGGGTCACTGGGAGGGAAACACCACCCTGGTCGTGGATACCGTCGGCATGGACGACAAAACCTGGGTCGATCGGCGCGGTTATCCGCATAGCATTGATGCCCACGTGATCGAGCGCTACACGCGCGTGGACCACAATCACTTGACCTTGACCGAAACGATCGACGACCCAGCCTACTACACAGCGCCTTTTGTCATCGCGAAGGCCGACTACAGGTGGATTGCCGGACAGGACGACCCGAAAGTTGCGGTTCCCTTTTCGAACGAGTACATGTGTATCCCGTCCGAGGCCATCGAGTATATGAAGCTCGTTGGCAATCCCGCCGATGAGGACACCGCCACTGGGGTTAAGAAGCAGAGTGAAGCAAAGTAAATAGATATCGGACGCGCGCAAAACTGCATAAATCGTCAGAAGTGAACCGCGAATCTGGAGTTGCCGCTAGTGAGCGGGTTCCAGTCTGGCGGCTTTGTAGGCCGCTTCGGCCTCCGGGCTTGCGAGATACTGCAAAAGAGCTTTCGCGGCCTTGGGATCCTTCGCCTTCGTGGAAACGTACCCGACGACATCGATTGGAGTTGAAGCTCCCCGAGGCAGGGCCCCTACGAGATCAACTCCCTCACGTAACCTATCGCTCACTTCGGGGCCTATAAAAAGCTCGGCCTCCCCTTTGGCAACCATAGCCTCAGCGTCCTGGCTGCCTTCTACCGTCTTCAGCTTCGGTCTCACTTGTTCGACCAAGCCGAGCTTTTTAAGCGAGTCCATGGCCTGGCCTCCGAGCGTACCTGTAGACGGATCCACGATGACAATGGATTTCGCCGCGAGCAGTGTCCGTTTCACTGCAGCGGTTGTGGAGATGTCCGGTTTGGACGCGCCTTTTTGCACGGTCAGTCCCAGCACAATTCTTGCTAACGTAGTGGCACTCTTAGGGTCAACATTGCCCGACTCGACCGCCGGCGGATACGGCGCAAACATGATGGACACGTCCAGAGCCTGGCCGCGCGCCACCAACTGCCTGGTTCCATAAGGTGGGGTATCCCGGCTGCCTTGCCCGTACGTCACCTTGACCTTATCGCCGGTTTTGCTTTCGAAGCCTGCTATCAACTTATCCATCGTTTCCCTACCCATGGGACCTGGCACCAGAAGTGTAATCTCCGTCTGCGCGTGCGCTAAATACGCATTGCCGAGCAAAAGCGCGGCGAACAGAAGTGACGAAACCAAAAATTTCACGCTTCCTACCTCCAATCGCATGAACAATACGTCTTAAACAGACGCAACCGATTTCGGTCCCGTGTCTGCGGAGAGACCATACGCCGGGCCCCTCATCGGGTCAACTCCCAGGCTCTCAATGGGCATTGACAAAACAAGCGCGCCAATGGAATAGTCGCGTCCAATTGGAGGTTCTCTTCCATGAATGTCAAAGTCGCGACACGTTTCGCTTTGGCTGCCGTTGTTTTGCTAGTTTCCGGGCTGGCGTTCGCACACCATGGTGCGGCAGGCTATGAGTCGAACAAGGTGACGACCCTGAAGGGAACCGTAACCGAATTCCGCTTCCAGAATCCTCATGCGCAAATCTTCCTTGATGTGAAGGACTCCACGGGAAAGGTGCAAAACTGGATTCTCGAAGCCGTGGGCATAGCCACTCTATCGAGGAGCGGCTGGAGCAAGAGCATAATGAAACCGGGTGACGAGATTACGGTTACGGGTAATCCCGCTAAGAATGGGTCTCCGTCAATGCGTCTGACCAAGGTGGTGTTGGCCAGCGGCAAGGAGCTTGGACTCGAGCGCGGCGAGGATTATACAGGGCAATGAGCGTTCCCTGGAGAACTGCAATGCGCCGTTGGTTGACGGTCAGCGCGCTGCTGGCGGTACTCGGCTTTGCATGCGTCCTGCGCGGCCAAACTGGTGGTTCGGCATCTGGCCCAGCCGGAACGACGAAGGTCACGACGGGAAACAAAGTTACTCCGGGCGCGACGCCAGACCTTTCGGGCGTTTGGAGGCGTTCGCGGCGCCCTCCCGACAATAAGCGCAAGTACACGCTTTACGAGATCGCCTTGTCCCTGACGAACGAGGAGCCACCCATGACGCCATGGGGACTCGAGAAGTTCAAAACCGCCAAGCCTAATGTCGGGCCTCATGGAGTCACTTTGGCCAAGACGAATGATCCGGTCGCCCAATGCTTTCCTCCCGGGGTGCCTAAGATTTACCTCGTTCGAGGGGCTCCGTTGGAGATTCTGCAGTCACCCGGCCGGGTGATGATGTACTTTGAGTACGATCACTTTGTGCGTGAAATCTTCACCGATGGAAGGCAGCATACGCCGGATTTGAATCCCACGTGGATGGGGGAGTCGATCGGCAAGTGGGAAGGGGATACGCTGGTAGTGGATACCACCGGTTTCAACGATAAGACCTGGCTCGATTACGAGGGCCACCCACACAGCGATGAGCTGCACCTGGTCGAGCGCATACACCGCACGAGTCACGACGCGTTGGTGAACGACATCACCATCGAGGATCCGAAGGCTTATACCAAACCGTGGGTCTCGCACATGGTCTTCGACCTTAAGCCGGACTGGAAGATCGAAGAAACGATCTGCGAAGACAATGTCAACTTTTCGAATGTGCAGAAAATTTCCGAATCGAGCAAGTAGCTAACCGGAACTGCTCGCGCCTGCATAGCTCCGGGAAAAAGTACCCACGAGCGCTTTGCAAATAAAATTCCGGATCAATTCTTAGTGGGCGCGCGCTTGTTCGAGGCGAGCCTGAGCTTTCAGCGACTCCAACTCTTTTTCAGTACGCAAGGTCATGCGCGCGACTTTCCTGGCCCTGGAATACGGAAGAATGACCTGCAGCGCGCCGTCTTTCTCCAGCAAAGATACGTAGCGCGTTTCGGCGCCGAGCGTCGGGAAGGGGTACTCGACCCACTTGGAAGTCTTGGGATCGAATTTGATTACTTCGTCGGCGTTCATCAAGTTGATCCAGACATTGTGGTTTGAGTCCACCTGCGCCTGATAAGGCTGCTGGGCGTCCGGTCGGGGAAGCGGAACCATCGTCATCTTGAGGCTGTGGGTATCGATCTTGGCGAGATTGCCTCCCCACCAATCGCAAACCCAAATCAGATGGGCATTTTTATCTGCACCCAGCCGGCGAGGTCCCTCCGCCCACGGAACGGCAATGACCCACGTAGATCCCGCGCGAGCATAGACGTTGCGCTCTTCATTGGTGACCAAATCCGTCTCCATTGAGACCGGAGCGAGCTTAACTTGCGTTACTTTGCCGGACTTGATGTCGCTCTTGGACAACGTGTCCATATTCATTTGCGCCCACCAGGCATTGCCATCGGCATCTGCACTCAGGCCGTAGGTGCTTCCGATCCCATCCGCGTTTTCGTAGACCGGAGATTTGAACTCCGTAAACTGTTTTGATTGAGGATCGAAACGCACCGCGCCTGGGCCCGTGGTCGCCCAAATTTTCCCCTTGCCATCCACATCAACGGTTCCGGCCGCCGTGGTTGGGCCGGTCATCCCCTGCGGTGGCGTAAAGACTTCGATTTTTTCCGTGATCGGATCAACCTTGGCGAGGCGGCCCGGGCCAGCTTCAACTCCGGCGCTCACATTGAACCAGAGGTTTCCTTGCTGGTCCCGGGTGATGCCGTGACCATTGGCCGCGAAACCGTGCAAGCCGGGCACCTTGAACGTCTTCAGCGCGCCGGTCTTCGCATCGACTCTTCCCAAGCTGATATCGTGATTGGCGACGTTATACGAAAACCATATGTTGCGCGTTTCCTGCGGCAGCACGTTCGCCCTGTACAGCTCCCAGAAATCGGCGTAACCCGTGCGCTCGACAGCGTGCTGTACGGTTCCCGGCCCGGAGTTGTAAGCGGCCATCACCAGATACCAATCGCCGAACATCTCGTACAAATCCCGAAGATGGTGTGCCGCTGCCCGCGTTGCCTTCTCCGGATCCTGCCGTTCATCCAGCCACCAACTATGTTCGAGACCGTACTGTTTCCCGCGGTAGGACATGAACTGCCAAAGGCCACGCGCGCCGGCCCGGGAGAGCGCTTGCGGCTCGAATGCGCTCTCCGCCTGCGCCAGGTAGATCAAGTCGCTCGGCATGCCCTCTTCGGCCAGCACACGGCGAATCATTTCGCTGTAACGTCCCGCGCGGCGCAATCCATTCTCCACGATGGTCCGCCCCTTGGCCGTTTGGAAGAAATTCAGGAAGGAAAGCACGGGATCGGTGAGCGTCAACGGAATATCGTGTGGCACGGCCTGCAATTCGCGCTCCGCATTCGTCTTCAGCCCGGCATCGGCGGGAGCCGCCGGAATTTCCTCCTCCGATAATGAGGTAATGGCATTTATTTCATCCAGCGGAGAGGGCTTGTTCTGCTGCTCGACCGGTACTTCGGGCGGTCCAGTCGGTTCCGAGTTCTCCGTCGTGGTCTGTACGCTCGATAAGGAGGACATGATCTGGTTGAATAATTCCGAGAGCTCAGGCTGTTTGCGGACATCGAAACCGCTGGCCAGAAGTAGATCGAGCGCCCGATCATAGTCCTGCCGGGCGGTTTCGTTGCGGTTTGACTTGGCTTCTTGTTGGCCGGCAGCGAAGGCCGCCCTCACCTGCGCGGAAAGTCGATCCACAGCGTCCGGCCGCAACAGGGCTAAGAATGCTGTGCGCCCATGTGTGGCTGTCAGGGGCAAAGAGCCTATCTTGGGCGCTGCCTTTGGTTGCAGATTAGACTGAGACTTCGCCTGGGGATTGGACTGACTCTTGACTGGGGGATTGGCCTGTTGGACCGTGGCAGCTTGGATGACAGGGGGATGATAGCTGGGAGCGTTCCGAGCGGAATCCCCACATCCTGCCAGGCAAAGCACGGTGCCAGCAGCCAGGGAAAGGCGTAGCGGCCGCCGGGGATCACCGAAAGCCCTGTGCGGCTCCATGTACTTTAGCCTCGAAAGTTTTTTAATGCGCCCGCTGACGAATCTGATTCTCCACCTCGGAATGGGGGACTGGCGAGCTCTTCGGAATGATTTCCCATGCTACGCTCCTGAGAACTTAGAGGCAACTGTAAGATTCATCTCGTGTTAATATTCCGCAAACAGCTCGCAATCGGTCCGTTTTTGGCCACTGTTTTACGCTGATTTGGGCCCATGACTGCCGCCAAGCGAGTCGCGTTCATGCTTGTCGGAGCCGGATTCCCCATCGTGGGAACGCATCTATTTGTTGGTTGCTTCTATTGATCGCTTCGTCGCGAGGAGTTTAGGTGCGGGTTTCTGCTGATGGGCTTCCATTGCGGTTCGCCAGGAAATCTGCTATCCCTACTATCAACAGCGAGCCCCGGGGCAGGTAACCCGGCATCTGTGATCGTCCGTTTGGCGGGGGTGGAGTGATGACATACGGCTCGAAGCTTCTGTTGTTCGCGGTCTTGTTATTTCCACTTACACTTTCGGCTCAAAACGGCAATAGCGCGCCAGCCTCGGCCAATGACGGTGTGACCTCTGGCCGCCGTCTTTTTCAGCAACACTGCTCTGTCTGCCACACGCAACCAACCCTCACCAACCCGATGTATGGCCCTTCTTTATACCGGGATTTGGTGAGCGGCAGAGAAGACGCTGTGCGCGATTTCATTGATAAAGGTTCGAGCAAGATGCCTGGCTTTAGGTATGGATTGAAAGCCTCTGATATCAACGCCATCATCGAGTACCTGAAAACTGTGCCAAAGCCGGCGCAACGCGGACCGCAAACCAAAGGTGAAGGCCCTGTCGATTAGAGCAGGAGAGGTTGGCGATAAGGAGCAGCAGCCATGAGCACCGAGCGAACTTCATTCCAAAAACTCGCGGCCGCCCTGATTCTTGCAGCAATGGCCGCTGCCTTGGTGCTCTCTGCTTCGGCACGTGCATATGGAACCGACGAAAATGGAGCCTTGCTCGCGGGCACCGTCAAATCGGATTCCGGAAAAATGCCTGGTGTAACGGTCTCGGCGAAAGCGGAAGGAAAGACCATTACCACAAGTGTTTTCACCGACCAGCAGGGTGATTACTATTTTCCTCCGATGCCGGCAGGAGAGTACGAAGTCTGGGCCCAAGCGGATACGTTCGCCGCAGCTCGTGCAAACATCAATTTGACCTCTACGCGACATCAGGATTTTGTCTTGAAGCCGATAAAGGATTTTCAAAGGCAACTGACCGGCGACCAACTGCTCGCTTCCTTGCCCGACGGCACGCCGGACGATCGCCGCTTGAAGCGCGTATTCCGAAATAGCTGCACCAGTTGTCATCAGCCCAACTACATTCTTCAGGAACGCTTCGATGCCGCCGGTTGGACGGCAATTCTCGATCTCATGAAGCGGGTGAACGTCGCTGGCGGTTATCTCGGCGACAAAAGCGAGCCCGCCCCAATCATAGATTTCCATGAGAAGGAATTGGCCACCTATCTCGCGCGGGCCAGCGGGCCGCAGCCGAGCGCCATGAATTTCAAGCTGCGTCCGCGTCCAACGGGAGAGGCGGCACGCGCCGTC
>Ga0207036_10195_pt1 | contig 11130 bp, 8 predicted proteins | sample Alteio_BWMinCont_78_FD_153284 | JGI IMG/M metagenome (GOLD analysis project Ga0207036, IMG submission 153284) | Enriched cells from forest soil in Barre Woods Harvard Forest LTER site, Petersham, Massachusetts, United States -... | ecosystem: Environmental > Terrestrial > Soil > Temperate forest >... | reverse complement strand
ATCGTGTTGCTATAAGCGTGCTTGAATGCGGTCGGCCAGCGTGCGGAAATCCGATACTCCTTGCAACTCGTAATCCGGCAATTCAATGCGAAAATGGTGCTCCAGCCGGGTTAAAAGATCGAGCGCTTGCAAGCTGTCGATTCCAAGCGTCTTGAAAAAGTCGTCGTCGGGCGCGAGCTTTTCACGCGCCACTTTGAAGTGCGTGGCTGCGAGATTCAATATCTGATTAAGTGTTTGGTCAGATGCCGTCATAATTCAATCACTTTGATTGTCATCCTGAGCGAAGCGAAGGATCTATGTATTTTCGGGGTGACGCGATGCCTAAGGTAAATATGGTTGCGCATCCTCGCTCTCCGCAAACTTTTTTAGACCAGCCTCGACTGCCGGCTGAACAAACAGTTCACAAAAAATATCGATCTCCTGCCGCAATTCTTCATAGGGAATGGGTTTGATAAATTTCTTCGCCGCAGCCGCAGTGCGCCGATCGAACTTTCCCAACTGCGCCGCGGTCGCCCGCGCCACGCGCAGCGATTCTCCTTCGCCCACCACTTGACTCACCAGCCCAATCTGCTGAAGCTTGGCCGCATTAAAACTTCGCCCCGTCAGCAGCAGATCACGAACCACCGCATTGCCCAGGTCGCGTTTCAGCCGCGGAATCCCGCCGAAGCCGGGAATCAATCCCAGCCGGAGCTCGGGAAAACAGAACCTCGCCATCCTATCGGCAATAATCAAGTCGCAAACCAGCGCCAACTCGAAACCCCCGCCAAAAGTCACGCCGTGCGCGGCCGCGATCGTGGTCAACGGCGAAGCATCGATGGTATTCAGCACCCCGTGAATGCGATCCAGGTAGGCGCGCACGCCCTCAACAGCTTCGTGGGGATCGAGTTCTTGCGAACGGTAAAACAGTTCACGCAGATCGGCGCCCGCGCAAAATCCGGGCTTCATCTCGCTATAGATAATGAGCGCATGAGCCTGATCCTTGAAGCTGTCGAGGTTGGCGGCAAATTGTTCCAGTTCGTCGAGCGTAAGCGAGCCGATCTCATTGCAGGGCTCGCGATGCAACGCCAACTCGACCACGCCGTCCTTCAGTTTCCACGAAAGCGCCTGACCGCGAAAAGATTCCATTTAACCAACTTTTGATCGGCTAAGAAGCCTGGGTCACCAGATACATCTCTTCGATCTCATTTTTCAAACGCGCCGCAATCATCTCCCGCTTGAGTTTTCCATTGGCAGTCAGAAAACCGTTTTCGATCGAGAAAGGCTCCGAATAAATATGAAACGCCCGTATTTGCTTATAATGCGGCAAGCCAGGATTCACCACATCCAACGCGGCCTGCACCTGCTCGCGCGTCACCGCCCCGGTCACGACCGCCGAGAGATATCCGCGTCCATTGCCCACCAGCACCACCTGCAGCGCTGCCGGCAAGTTCTGCAGCACTTCATCCTCGATCGGTTCAGGAGCAATGTTGTGACCCGATCCCAGGATTATGAGATTCTTGATGCGTCCGACAATCCGCCAGTTCCCCGTCTGATCAACCTCACCTTGATCGCCGGTGTAAAACCAGCCATCGCGCAAAGCTTTCGCCGTCTCTTGCGGACGGTTCCAATATCCCGGAAAAACATTCGGACCGCGCACCACGATCTCATCGTTTTCGCCCAGCTTTATCTCAATCCCGCGGATCGCGGGGCCCACGCGCCCTGGCTCGACATGACCCGGCTCGTCCATGGTGCAGATCGCTGTCGTCTCGGTCAGCCCATAAACCTGCAGGACCGGAATCCCGAGCATCATGAAATATAGTTGCGTCTCAATGTTAAGCGGTGCCGACCCGCAGATAAGCCCCTTCAAGTTGGAACCAATCATTTTCTTGCGGATGGTCGGAAACACCACGGCGTTGGCCAACTTCAGCCACATGGCATCCGCGAACCCTGCCTGCTTTTCCTGCTTGCGCATCCACGCGCCTTTGGCTCGACTGTAAATATTTAGAACGATTCCGCCAGTCTTCCAAAGCTGTTCGTCGACCGCTTTACGCATGCGTTCGAGAAGCGCAGGGACGTTCAGGAAATAATCGGGCGCGACGCCACGCATTTCGCCCGCAATTTTAGTCAAGTCAGTATTTAGCGTCAGTAAACTGCCACGCAAGAGGCACGTCAGGAGCATGATCCAGGAACCCGCAAAACAGAACGGAAGATAATGGAACACGCGATCCTGTCCCGCCTTGTTCTCCATCAAAGCATCCAGGCGCCCGGACGTGCAACTTAACATGTGCCCAACATTGCCGGCAGTAAGCACAACCCCTTTGGCTTCGCCCGAGGTGCCAGACGTATAAATAATCGTGACCGGATCGGCGTCAGCCAGCTCTTGGTGCGGAAGATTGGCCGGGTACCCGACCTGTTGCGAGGCATCGTCGAACACATCGTCCAGCAGCACGGGCGACGGGGCCTGTGTCCAGTTCTGCAAGATTGCTTCTCGCAGTGCGGGATCCCCGCAACAGATCAACCCCGGAGAGCAATCTTTCATCATGGCCACGAGTTCCGTAGGGGCCTGCCGCGCGTACAACGGCACGGCTATCAATCCCTCCGCCGCAATGGCCAAATCCATTGCAACCCAGCGAATACTGTTAGGGGCGAGTAAAACGCAGCGGTCGCCACGTTTCAAGCCGCGGGCGCATAAAAAGCCCCTCGCCTGAGCGACCATCCTGAGTAAATCGCCGCCGTTCTGCCCAGAAACTGCCGGCTGAACCTTGTCGCCGCGAAGCTCCTGCAAAACAGTGGTCTCTCCCACTGCTCCTAGCTTCGCAAAAATGTCGTCGAGAAAACTCATGAAGTATTTAAACGATGAACCGCATCAGCCAAAGGCCTCGGCCAAACTTCGCACTCCCGGACTCATCGGCGGCAGATAATCTTCCCAACCCCACTCGCCCTTGCGCGTCGGAAACTCGGGATACCGCTTCTGCACTTCCTCCTCAAAATACACACCCATGCGCGCCATCACTTTAAGATTTCGCACCACAGTCCGGCCGATGCCATCGGCAATTTTTTCGCCTTCCTGGCTGAGCTTGATCAACGCCGCGAAGAGCTTCGATTCCAGATCGGCATCATCAACGTTCATCAGCAAATCCTCATGCCCCCGATCGCGCATGAGATTGCGAATGCGCTCATCCATGGTGATGCCCGCCGACGGCACCAGCCCCGGCATGGAAGTCACAATGCCGTGATAGCGCGACGACGCCATCATGTGGCAGGCGCGCAGCACGCTCACCAGTTCATACATGTTGTAATCTTCCGAACTGAGCACGGGCACGCCGCCAAGCTTTTCTGAAATACGCCTCGCCGGACGCGCATCCAGGCGTTCTGTCGCAGCCAGAATCACAAACACTTTCTGCTGCTTGCGGAATGCGTCCACCGCATTCGCAATCGCCGTGAGATATTGCTCGTAAGCGCGATCGGCTGCCGGTCCCGAGTTATGAAAATAAACGGATCGGTAGTGGCTGTCCTTGTATGCTCCCGTCGCACCGTGCAATGCGAACTTGGCTATCGAAGCCTTTACCGGCCATTCAAAAGGATTGATCGGACAGACCACCAGCACCGGCGTACTTCCATCCCATCCAATTTCGCGCAGCGCCTTCCTGCCATATTCCGCGGGATGCGGCTCAAATGTCCAAGCCGTATCCGTGCCCAGTTCATTAGGGACGCCAAGCTCGCGCAATATGGTGCGTGACTCTTCATTGCGCGTGATCACCAGCGAGTTCCGGCAGTAGCGCGCGCACATCTTGGCAACCAACGGATCCATGTGTCCGGCCTCGGCTCCGTAGCCAACCGAAAGTTTGTTCTGCGCCGCGGCAATGCCTAACGATCCAATCATCATCGTAGTCAACGCATTGGCGAACTTGCTTTTGAACATCGAGCCTTCGCATGCAACCACGCCGTGGTGTTTGGGAACTTCGTCCGCTAGAAAAGGCGGAAAGATGTCGGGAAGATGCACCTGCGCTGTGCTTTCGAAATACCCGCGCGAGAATTTCGGAACCTGCGTCATCACGCTGAAGGCGACTCGCTCCGCGCCAAGGATGTGACGAAGTTGCCGAAGCATCTCTTCGACGCGCACGTCCGAGCCCATGTTGCGGGTACCGTTGTACCCGGCAAATAGCAGCTTTAACTTTTCTCCCGGCTGCCAGGGCTGCCCTTTGCCCAGCATCCATGCGGCTTTCGACTTTTCAATGGAAGCACTAACCCAGGCTTCGAGCAGAAAGTCCATCATGCCGCGGACCCTCCGACCTTTGCCGGCCAGTCTTGATACGGATAGGAAAAATTCGTTTCGCGACTGAACTTCAACAACGGATAACTGTATTGCGAAAACGGCACGGGCTTGCGACCCAGCTCCGATGTGACGCGGGTATTATCGAATACCGTATTCCACACCAGATACGGCATAAAAACTTTCATCAGCGACGCCCCATGTGCGACCACGCCATTGCGATTGGCTAACGTATTCACGGTGCCGGAAAAAGGCCGCTCTAGCATTGGTAAAAATACCGGAGCGCGTTTTTGCTGCGCAGCCGCCAGCGCAACCGTCAACTCCCGGAAAGTCTGCGAAGCCCTGCCCGAAGAGAGATGGTAGGTATCGAACTGCGGAGTGTCTTTTTGATGCAGCGTGGCAATGGCATCGGCTACGAAATCCACATTCACAATGTCGATCTGGTCATTGGCTCGAAACGGAAGCACCCGCAATCCGGCCAGGAAAACGAAGGCTTTCACCATATCGAATTGAGTGGTTTCAGGACGGCGGCTATCTCCGAGTACGATGCTGGGCCGGAAAATCGTAACCGGCACTTCAGGCAGCAACTCCCGGATCATGTGTTCGCAGAATTTTTTCGTGCGCGCATACGGATCGTAGTCCGACCGCTCCCAATCGATCGAATTGTCTTCGGTGACGACTTCATTCTTCCGCTTCCCCGCCACCGCCACCGTGCTCACCTGGCTGAAGCGGCGCAGCCCGTGATAGTGGTGTACACGCATCGCGAGCTGCAGCACCTCCAGGGTTCCCCGAAGATTGACGTTCAAACAACTCTTTTCCGACTTTCGATTCAGCGATGCCGCGCAGTGAATCACGGAATCGCTGGTATGAATCAATCGATCATAATCATCGCGGGCCAGGCCGAAATGCGAATCGGTAATGTCGCCGCGAAAGACTCTGATGCGGGTTTGCAAATTCTCGTAGAAACGCGGAAAGCTCATGTGCAATTGCAGGGCCTGCCACAAACGCACTTCGGCTTCATGCGGGTCGCGCGCGCGCACCAGGACATTCAGGGCAGCGTCGTGATCTTGCAAAAGATTGGCGGCGACATGTCCGCCGATGTATCCGGTAGAGCCGGTCAGGAATATCGCCACGTTGCTCCGTTTGTGCCCGTTTTGACAGTCTCTCCGTTACTTTCAGTTTCCGCCAGTTGAAAACTGCGTGACGGCCGCGCTTCCAAAGGACGCCCCTCTATCAGTGGATAAGTCCAGCGCCGCAGCGCCGGAATGTGGATATTGATCCAGTACTCCCACCAGTCGATACCGCGCGTGTCGTAACCGAAGGCCGCACGCTCTTCCGGAACCAGCGCATAAGCCAACTTCTCGACATTCTCGGCCACGAAGTCGTGCTCATTCAGAAGAATGAATGGCTCGAATAGTTCGATTAGTTTCTCGACTTTTTCCAGATTGCGCTCCGCCCGCGCCAGCGGAGTCTTGCGCAGCGGCAGCGGCGAAACAATGCGCTGGATCGACTGGATAATCGCTTTCTGCGCCGGCGCCGACATGCGCTCATAACGCTGCTTCGAAACTGGGATTGCGTCAAATCGCAAGCGCAGCCAGCTTTCCAGGCCTTCCAGCGCGCGATAATGTTTGCGATGGGCCAGCGAAGTCAGCTCAATCGAGCGCCGCATGTCGCACGGGTTTGTGACTGAAGTCGCTAACTGATAAATCTGCGCATTCCTTCGTTCTGCGATGGCAGCCGCAATCAAAGTCATGCCGCGGCACACCGAATCCACCGGGATCACGTCCAGCCGCTTGCGTTCGTTCGAAGGCAGTTGCCGAAAATACGTCCCTAATAAATACGAGAGCGAAGCAGAGGTATTGATGCCTTCATTCCAACCGAGAAAAGGTTTCTCCAGCGAAGTCTCGACAATTGCGGGACGCACAATCGCAATCGGCAAGCCCGCTCCATATTTGATAATCAGCGACTCCGCCAGACTTTTCGTCAGCGTGTACGTATTTGCCCAACCCAATTCGTTGGCGCGCTTCTTCCCTGCCTCCGTCAAATAGTTCCGCAGCCAACGCACACGGTTTTTACGAACCTGATTCTCCAGCGCCGCGCCTTTCAGATCTTTCGAAGCATGTTCTTTTTGGAGGGCCAGCCGCCGCAGTTCATCGGTGACGTCCGCGCTCTCCCCTTTTTCCGTCGCGCGTTTCACAAAGTCGTGCAACGAGCGCCACTCGAGATCAGCATCGAAATTCGCAACCCCAGCGGGAGTGTAGTTCGGGCGCACCGCCTCACTCACTCGTCCGTCCCGCGCACCCGCCACGTAGCATGTTGAAAGGTGCAACAGGCCAGAATGATCCGAGCTGCGTACAAATTCGACGATACTCACTGCCGCATCTACGTTTGTCGTAAGCGCCTCTCGCAGATCGGGGTTAAAGTCCGTCAGACCGGAGCTGTTGACGATGAGATCGAGATTCTTGCGTAAAGCCTGAGACGTTTCCGGCGCTAAACCAAGCTCCGGCGCCGACACATCGCCCTCCACTACTTCTACGCGCTCGCGGAGAAATCGCGCCAACCCAGTGCCGTAACGCTTGTAGAGAGGGTCAAAGACTGGCGATTCTTCCACCATCTTTTCAAACCGCCCCAGCGCCGGATTCGACTTCTGCCGCCGAATGAGCAAATAAACGCGCCCGATCTCCGGCAGATCCATCAGCAAATTCACCAGCCACACTTTTCCGATGAATCCGGTCACGCCAATGAGCATGATGCTCTTTCCAGCAAGCGACCGTCGAACCGAAAGCGGCCCCGACTGACGCTCGTCGTAAAAGTGGACGATAGGACGCTCCAGCACCGGCAGTTGACGCGCAGCCGGAATGACTGCAGCTTGCAACGCCTCGATCCCCTGCGGTCCGGAATTTAAACCGAGATCACGCACCAATTGTTCAGGCACGCGCGTTCCATCCGGCCCCGCCCCTGTGATCCTTGCAAAAACTCCCCGAGGACGAATCACCGGATCAAGCAATCTTCCCGTGGCCATGCCGTCGCGAAATTCGAGACGATTGGCAATCACCCACCTTGCACCGAGATGCCTGGCCAGCGGCGCCATCACATGATCAAGTCCCTGGCTGACCAGCACCACTTCGGCGCCTGAATCGATCAACTCTTTCAACCCGCGCACGCCATCAGGTTTCAATTGCGGCTTTAGCTTGTACTGAAAATATTCTTCGCCCAGCAAATCCAAACGGTCGCGGCTGACTCCACGCAACACGCTGTGAACCACGCGCGTGGCAAAGACGCGATTGGACGCATACAAGAACGGACGCAGCAATGCCATCAACAGCACCGATCCGCGCCGCATCCAGCGCCCAATAAACGTCTGCCCATTCCAGGTAAAGAATGCGATGGGACGCACGGTGGTCAGTTCGAGAAGACTGCCCTCGACCCGCCAATACACCCGCGCAGCATCCCTGTCGGAATTATGGTTTGACTGTTTCAAGTTCTGCATTGTCCCCGAGACTGAGGCGTCCGAACTCGTTTCCTCATTGTGGGCAGACTATCTATTGTAAACAATAGCTGCAAAAGGACGAAGCTTAACCGAGAAACGGTCATAAATAGGCACGACGGCCCTGTCAGCCCGACTTTGTACGACTTCCGTATGACGTTTAGATCAGCAAATATATAACCGCGAAATGATTCCCAGCCGTCAAGCCTGACTAACGATCTGGGCAAACCTATCCATGTCAATGTTTCCGCCAGATACGATTGCCGCAATTTTCCCCGATCCAGCGCGGCCCGACAAGGCTGCCGCCACGGCGCAAGCCGCAGCACCTTCGGCGATGATCCGATTGCGCTCAGCCAACAGTTTCAACGCCTGCGCAGCTTCAGCCAGGGATACGACCAACGAACCATCCAGCAATCGCTGGGCATGCTCGAACATCCTGGGAAACACCATTTTGCTGCCTATACCATCGACGAATGATGGTGTGTATTCGACCCCTCGCGGCTCGCCGGCCGCCAGTGATGCCGCCAGCGGTGCCGCCGTTTCAATCTCGGCCGCATAGATACGCACTTGCGGTGCCCGCGCCCGCAAAACCGCCGCGATGCCGCACGACAACCCTCCCCCGCCCCAAGGAATTACTACGGCATCGAGATCGGGCAAGTCTTCCAACAATTCCAGACCAATCGTGCCGTTTCCCGCCATCACGTCTGGATCATCGAAGGCATGGATGAAGGTGGCCTCGACTCCGGGATAAGATCGAGTCTCAAAAGTTCGCCACCAGTCGGCAAAGGGAACTTTGATTACGCGGCCGCCCATGCGCTCCACGGCGGCAACTTTAGTCGCCGGGGCTGTGTTCGGAGCCACAATGGTTGCCCGAATGCCCATCCGGCGCGCACAAAATGCCACGCCCTGCGCCATGTTTCCCGCAGAAGCAGTCAGCACTCCTCGTTCCAATTGCTCCCGCGGAGTTCGTGCCATTACATTCGCCGCGCCACGGATCTTGAATGATCCAATGGGCTGTAAGTTTTCGAGCTTCAGGTAAAGCTCGACCGGCGCATCCGTATTAGATCGAAGCAGCGGGGTTCGCAGCGCGACTGGAGCGATGTTGCGCCGCGCTTCTTCCACTTGCGCAAGGGTTACAGGCATCCCCATATCTTAATCGGAGCGGGCACGTGCTCCCACAATCGATGGGAATTATGCGGCCACTAAACTGTCTAAGGATTACAACGGGAGATTGTGGAGTTCAGCAGAAAACTCGGGGTATCGGCGCAATGAACTCGACCGAAGCCAGAGCCGAGCCTCAGTTGAGCTCTGGAGCCGCTTGGTCTTCCCAACTCATATAGCACATTTAATCCATTTTGTCTGAGCAACATTGCTCATCGTGCCCATTACCTACGTGCTATCGTCTGATCTGCGACTTCCCCGGACCTCAGCAGTTCCCCCTAATCGCCATTCAAAACTGTACAGGAGTAAGCAGTCTCCCGTACAGGCTGCACTCGATAGACCATGCCGCGTTTGCACTTTAAGCTTTGCGTATGAAATCGACACTTCGCGGCGTGCGACCTGAATTGAAATCGATACCTGAAAGGAAGACTCTGGTGAAAAGCGATACGGCGGTTACAGCAACGATTCCTCTGACTTTGGACTTAGTTAAACGCGCTCAACAAGGCGATTCGGAGGCGTTCGCGGCTCTATTTCACGCGCACAAGGCCCGCATCTATTCCGTGTGTTTACGCATGACCAACAATGCCGCGGAAGCGGAAGACCTGACCCAGGATGCGTTCTTGCAAGTTTTCCGCAAGATCACCAGCTTCCGCGGAGACTCAGCATTCTCCACTTGGCTGCATCGAATTTCCGTTAACACAGTTCTCATGCATTTCCGCAAAAAGTCGCTCAGCCAGGTGTCGCTCGACGAGCCTTACAGCAACGAGGATGGTAGCAAGATGCGCCGTGAATTCGGTACGCGCGATACGGACCTTACCGGCTGCGTCGACCGGATATCGCTTGCCCGCGCCATGACAGAACTTCCCCCAGGATACCGGACAATTTTCCTCCTGCACGAAGTCGAGGGCTATGAGCACAAAGAGATCGCTGAGATGCTCGGTTGCTCCGTAGGAAATTCGAAGTCTCAGCTTCATAAAGCCAAGCTGCGGATTCGCGAGTTGCTGGCGCGTTCCGTGGAAGAGCGACTCGCGGCGGCCCAGGGGCACACTCGCAGCAAGAAACGTGCACTGGCAGCTCGCTCTTCGGCAGCGCGTTCGAACTGGAGCATTCCGGAAGATATGGTTATGCCACCAGTAGCGCTTGTGCCGGAAATCAGGCCGTCAGTCTGATTTTAAAGGCGGGTGTTCGGCGTGGGAGTGCTAGTCCTCTGGTGGAGTGGATAATACGCTCGCGCTCTGGATGCCTGTAGCAATTTCAGGAATGATGCCCAGGGTTTTGTAAATCGGGCGCACGTATTCTCGGATCGTGTTTAGTTGCGATGCGAACCACGCTGCGCCCGTAATGCATACCGCACCGCTGATCATCACCGTTCGCGGCGCTCCTATCTGGTGCGCCAATCCCCCTGCCAATAAACTTCCAAATGGTGCCATTCCCAGAAATGCCATAGAGTAGAAGCTCATCACCCGTCCGCGTTTATCATCTTCCACAATGGTCTGCAGAATCGTATTGCTGCCCGCCATCTGAATCATCATCGAGCCGCCCACGAACAACATCAGCAGCAGCGAAAGCCACAAGTGACGAGATAGACCCAAGGCAATCAGCCCTGCTCCAAAACCCGCAGATGCCGTTGGAACCATGCGTCCGAGGCCGAGCACGCTCTTCCTGGTTGCCAGGAACATTGCGCCGGTCAGCGCTCCCACGCCCGACGCGCCCATCAGAAAACCCAATGTATGCGGGCCTCCATGCAACACCTGGCCGGCAAAAATCGGCATGAGCACCGTGTATTGCATTCCTACCAGACTCACCAAAGCCAAGAGCAAAAGAATCGAGCGGATGGGCACAAAATGCGTCACGTAGCTCCAGCCCTCTTTAAGTTCATGCCAGACCGGTTTGCTTGCTTTGCGCTGCTCGACCGCCGGGATTTTCATTGCCAGCAGAGAAGCAATGACCGCCAGATAACTGAAGCCATCGATCAGGAAGCAGTAACCTTCACCAACCGCGGCAATAACCACGCCGGCAATCGATGGTCCGAGAAGCCGGGCCGCGTTCACCATGGAAGAGTTCAGCGCGATAGCATTGCCCAGGTCAGCACGGTCCTCAACCATCTCGATCACAAATGCCTGCCGCGCCGGCATATCGATGGCATTGATCACACCCTGCGCCAGACCCAACCAAATCACCTCTCGGATGGTGATAATCCCAGTCAGCGCCAGCCAGGCCAGAGCGAACG
>Ga0207036_10194_pt1 | contig 11162 bp, 10 predicted proteins | sample Alteio_BWMinCont_78_FD_153284 | JGI IMG/M metagenome (GOLD analysis project Ga0207036, IMG submission 153284) | Enriched cells from forest soil in Barre Woods Harvard Forest LTER site, Petersham, Massachusetts, United States -... | ecosystem: Environmental > Terrestrial > Soil > Temperate forest >... | reverse complement strand
GACCTTGGGGCAATCGCTCAGCGCTGCCAGCGCGACCCCGCGCTTGGCCTGCGAGGCGATGAGCACTTTCGAGAGGCTGTTGTTGACGACATAGGCGAGTTCGTCCGCGGTCAGAAACGAATTGATGCTGGTAAAGTAGAGTCCCGAACGCTCGCCGGCGGCGCAGCACTCGATGAACCGCGAGTGGTTTTCCATGAAGATGGCATAGTGATCGAGCCGCTTAAGGCCGATCGCGCGCAAAAGATGCGCGAGCCGATTGCTGCGCGCTTCAAGCTCGCGATAGGTGATAGTTTCACCCGATCGCCCCATGACAATGGCCGGTTGGTCGGCGCGTTGAAGGGCGTGCGGACCCGGATACATGTGTCGCCCTGCCCTCGCGCGGCTGGCCTTTTGCTAAGATCGCTGGGCCCACGCTAAACAATTGCCGGCGATAAACAATCAGCGCCGCTCGTTCAACGGCCAAGCACCGCGATCAAATTGTCGACGCCGACCGGCGAGATACGGAACAGCCCTGAATAGGGCTGACTGAACTCAAGTATCAGGTAAACGGCGCTCGCGACTGCGATCGAGCCAAGCGCCGCAATGGCGACGCTGAGCACGTTAAACGTGCCGAGCAATCCATAGCTCATGAACAACAGCGCCGACCATCCAATGACCACGAAGAGAAGAAGCTTTGGCACCGGATTTGCCAATTGACGGGTCATCAACAAAGTCGTTTCAACCACCTCAATGAAATTGGGCATGGCGGTCGTGATGAGCTGCTTCTGTTGGTCGGTGGTGGGTTCGAGGCTGGTGAAGAAACGCATTATGTCGTGCAGATCGGAGCGCAACTGCGCATAAGGCGACACGCCGGTCGCACGGCCGCCCCAGAAGCGATCGCGGGCGCGTATGACCGCCGCTCGCAGCAAATCGCGTCCGCGATCCGCTTCGGGCCCATATTGCTCAAGGGAGAAGTCGAGTTTGAGAATCAGCGGCCCCAGCGACTGCGATTCCGCGTTCTGGTTGGTGTAGACGCCATAACTCGTCCATACGAGCAGGCCGAGCACGAGGGCCAGCAGCAAGGTGACAAGAGCAATGATCGAGCCGATCATGCCCTTCGCGTCGGCGACATCCTGAACCGGCAACAGCCATTGGAGGAGGAAGCCGAGCAGCCCGCTGGCGAAGGTCAGCAGGGCCACGATCAGGGTTCTGGAGAGGGGGTTCACGCGCTCGCCTCCGGGAGCGAGGACGGAAATGGCGCCGCCGCGTTCCAACACTCTTGAACCTCTCCATAGTCATCTGGTTCCGCAGAACCGGTGAAGATTAATGCCATTCGGCAATTGATAAATCAATCAATGAAGCAGCGCCTGAGGCAGTCTCGACTTATGAAGGTGTCTCGCCCGCACGCCGCGGCAGTCGCTGAAGTGCTTCGCTCGGGGCGAATTCCCCCTCTCAAGCCTGGCTCTGGGCGCCCGCCTGTTCGACGCGGACAGCGGCCTCGATCTGCTCCTCGCCACCGCTATGGGCTGAGCGGATCATCGCGCCGTCCTGGGCGTCGAAGCCAACAGCAACCCGGATATAGCGCTCGTCGGGGCAGACGGGGGCTGTCGCATCGAAGCCGATCCAGCCGAAGCCCGGGATGTGCGCCTCTGCCCATTCGTGCGCGCCCGCCTCCCCGGACTCATCGCCGACGCGGTAACCGCCGATGAAGCGCGCCGGAATTCCGCGCCAGCGCGCACAGGCAATGAAGATATGGGCGAAGTCGCGCCCGCGTCCGCGCCTCAATGCGAAGGCCTCGATCGCGGAGCCGGCGGCGTCCCTCTCATTCGGTTGATACGCGATGGTCGCGTGCAGCGCAGCCATCAGCCGGTGCATCGATTCGAGGGGGTTGGTGGCGCCTCGGATCGCCTCGGTGGCGAAGTCGCGCAGCGCCGCATTGACATGCGTGGGCGGGCTGTCGCGCAAGTACATCTCGGCCGGCAGCCCTTCCGACACGCCCCGGATCACGCCCGCCCCATCGGTGGTCTCGACCTCGCCGACCGCCGAGATCGTCACCCGCTCGATGGGCCCATAGTGGGAGTAGGAAGTGACGGCGTTGCCGTGTGCGTCCTCCGTTTCGCGCCGGGCGCCATCGGCGTCGATGTCCACCCGCCAGCGCAGCACATATTGGGTGTCGAAGGAAAGCGGTGTCAGCCGCAGGATCTGGTTGACCGTTCGGGCAGGCGGGGCGAAGCGGTGAATGATCTGGTGCGAAACCCTGATCCGCATGTTGGATCCGCGCCACCCTCTAGTTGAAGAGATATTGATCGGAGATCGTGTTCGAAAGGCGCGCGTTGTCCTCGATGAACTCGGTGATGAACTCGTGCAATCCACCCTGGAAAATCTCGGTCATGCTCGAACGCTCGAGCTTTGCGTACATCGCACGCGCCTGGCGCTGAGCGAGTCCGCTCCGTCCGTCATCGCGGGCCAGCGCGTCAAGCGCGCGGTCGATGCTTTCGTAGCAGGAGATGAGCGAGCGCGGCATAGCCGATTTCAGAATCAGGAGATCGGCGATCAGCCATGGCTTCACGCGGTCACGGTAGACCCAATGATAGGCCGTAGCTGCCGAAACGGCGCGGAGGATGGCGACCCACTGAAAGTAGTCCAGCGTTCCGCCGACGGTTTCCGTCGATGGCAAGAGCAAATGGTATTTGACATCGAGCAGACGCGCTGTGTTGTCGGCGCGCTCGACAAAGACGCCGAGCCGGTTGAACCAATAGGCTTCGTTCCGCAGCATCGTGCGGTAGCACGCGCCGTCGAAATCGAGCGAAGCCTTCTTCACATAGTCGAGAAAGCGCGCGAGCTCTTCGCGATCGAGCGCGCGATTGACGCGCCTTCTCGTCTCGAACCGTTTGAGCTCGAGCCAAGCGTCGTTGATCGCCGTCCAGGTCTCAGCGGTGAGCGCGGTGCGTACGGCGCGCCCCGCGGCGCGTGCGTTCTCCAGGCAATTACGGATGGAGGAGGGATTGCCGAGGTCGAAGGTCAAGTACTCTATCGCGGCCTCTTCGCTCAGCTCGCCGTGCTTTTCCACGAAGCTCTCGTGGGCGCCGGCGGCGTTGAGCGCCCCTTCCCATTCGCCGACCTGCTCGCTGTCGGTCTTTGGCAGGTATTCGAGCCTGAGCGTCGCCTCGATGGTGCGCGCGATATAGTCGGCTCGCTCCATCGAGCGCGCAAGCCAGAAAAGATTGTCAGCCGTGCGCGCAAGCATCGACGTCAGGCCGGGCCTTCCTCGTCGTCGACGATCCAGGTGTCCTTAGTGCCCCCGCCCTGACTCGAATTGACGATCAGCGATCCCTCCTTCAGTGCGACGCGGGTCAGGCCGCCGGGCACGATGCGCACACCATCCGCGCCTGAGAGAACGAACGGCCGCAAGTCCACATGGCGTGACGAAACGCCTCCCTCGAACGAGGCTGGGCAGGTGGAAAGCGCCAGTGTTGGCTGGGCGATGTAGTTACTGGGATGGGCCATGATCTTGGCGCCGAAGTGCTCGCGCTGCGCGGCGCTCGCATGCGGCCCGACCAGCATGCCGTAGCCACCCGACCCGTTGACCTCCTTGACCACCAACTGGTCGAGCCGCTCCATCACAAACTTGAGCGAGCTGGGCTCTCGGCACCGGTAGGTCGGCACGTTCTTAAGGAGCGGCTCCTCGGAAAGATAGAAACGGATGATCTCCGGAATATAGCAGTAAATCGCCTTATCGTCGGCGACCCCCGTGCCGATTGCATTTGCGATCGTCACATTGCCAGCCAAATAGGCGCCCACGAGACCGGGCACTCCGAGGACGGAAGTGGGATTGAAGACCAAGGGATCGAGAAAATCATCATCAACCCGCCGATAGATGACGTCGACCCTGCGCGGGCCGAGCGTGGTGCGCATGAATACCTGATCATCCTCGACGAACAGGTCGCGGCCCTCGACCAGCTCCACCCCGAGCTTGTCGGCGAGGAACGAGTGCTCGTAATAGGCGGAATTGAACGCGCCTGGGGTCAGGATCACAATCGTCGCCTCGCCGCCGTTGGGCCTCGGCGCAACCGAGCGCAGGCAAGCGAGCAACTGGTCGGGATAATCGTCGACCGGTGCAACGCTGTGACGCGCAAACAGGTCAGGTAAGAGCCGCATTGTCACTTCGCGGTTCTCCAGCATGTACGAAACGCCAGAGGGGGTGCGGGCGTTGTCCTCGAGGACGTAAAATTCCTCGTCATCCACCCGCACGATGTCGATGCCGGCGATATGCACCCAGATGTCGTGCGGCGCACGCTGTCCGATCATTTCCGGTCGATAGTACGGATTGCGCACAATCAATTCGGGCGGGAGGATCGGTTCCTTGAGAATCGCGCGCGGACCGTAGACATCCTTGAGGAACAGGTTGAGGGCGCGCGCGCGTTGCGTGAGGCCAGCCTCGAGCTTGCGCCATTCCGCCCGCGATATGAGACGCGGAACGATGTCGAACGGGATCAGCCGCTCGGCGGCGTCCTTGTCGCCGTAAACGCCGAAGGTGATGCCGATGCGCCGGAACATGTATTCGGCCTGCGCGCGGCGAGAGGCGAGTAGTTCGGGCGGGGTTTCGTCGAGCCAGCGAGCGACTTCGCGATAGAGCGGCCTCGTCTCGCCGGAGGCAATGCCCATCTCGTCGAACGCCGCCATGCCGCCTGCCCAAATCTCATCGCCCGGCGCCGTCAGGCTTGAACGACGCTCCGTCTTGGTGGATCGAGTGTCGCAACTTCCGTGCCGTCGCCGCGAGCGCATTCAAGCGCCCGGGCGCCACTCATCGCAACCTCAACTGGCCAAGCCCGAAAATTTGCCTGAATATCTAGCGCTTCGGCGAGCCGAAGCCTGAAACTATCGCGGGGGATCTCGATCGCCCCGAGGCTCACCAGGTGCTCCGTCGAGAATTGCGCGTCGAGCAATCGGAAACCGCCGGTCCGAAGGCGCGCGAACAGATGTACAAGCGCGACTTTCGAAGCGTCGCGGGCGCGGTGAAACATGCTTTCGCCGAAGAAGGCGCCACGCAGGCTCACCCCGTAAAGGCCGCCAACCAGGGTGTCGCCCTCGTAGGCCTCGAGGGAATGCGCATGGCCAGAGGCGAACAATTCGCCATAGAGCCGCACGATCTCGTCGTTGATCCAAGTCTTCTCACGCTCGGCGCAGGCGCGTACGACTGTTTCAAACGCACGGTCGGCGACCACGCGGAACCGATCCGACCGTACCGTCTTGGCAAGGCTGCGCGAGACGATGAGCCCGTCGAGCGGAAAGATTCCGCGCTCCTGCGGTTCGACCCAAAACAGGTCCTTGGAGTCGCGGCTCTCGGCCATTGGAAAGACGCCAATCGAATAGGCCCGGAGCAGGATGTCCGCCGTCAGTTCGAATCTTCGCTGCGCGGATTTCATGCGTGCAATCGTGGAACTGTCCGCCCAGGCAGTCAAGCCGACGCCCCGGCTCGCGCTGCCGCCCCCGCGCGTGCCGGCGGCGGCTCGATCCGCTTGCTCATATGCACGATCGTCCCGCCGCGAAACGGCTCGGTGCGGTCGATCCTGTAGGCGAGCTTCGCATAGAGCGCGAGATTGGCGACGAAAGCTTGATTGGTTTGCAGTCGAACTTCGAGTCGCTCGGCCTCGACCGCGCGTTTTTCGGCGTGAGCGAGCAACAGACGCCCATAACCCCTGCCCTGTCGTTCCGGCTCAACCGCGACGTTCTCGATCCACAGATGATCCGGTCGCAGGATCGTCTCGATGAGTCCTGCGAGCGCGCCGCCCTCGATGAGAAGGTCGATTGTGTGCTCGGCGACCGCGCGCTGATAATCCGCCTGCATCGGCAGCGGCTCGCGTCCGATCAGCGCAACCCACTTGGCGTAAGCAGCGCGCGTCAGATCGCGAATTCTCGCCGCGTCTTCCAAGAGAGCGGGTCGGAGTTCGATGTTTGAACTACGCGTTGGAGTACGCCTGCCCATTGCGAGGCGGAAAGCGGTCAGGCTCGAGGACCTGAAGCTGAGCTAGTACGGAAGACCAACCTACCGTCCTCACGCCTGCTTCTTGAGCTTCACCACATTGTGCAGTGTGGCGTCGGCGGTCTCGAAGAAACGCCGAACACCACGCGCGGCCTGGCGGATGCGCTGCTCATTCTCGACCAGCGCAAGCCGCACATAGTCATCGCCTTGCTCCCCAAAGCCGATCCCCGGCGCGACCGCCACGTCGGCTTTCTCGATCAGAAGCTTGGAGAACTCGAGGCTGCCGAGATGGCGGAAGCGCTCGGGCACCGGCGTCCAGGCGAACATCGACGCGCTCGGCTTGTCGATCGGCCAGCCGGCGGTCGCGAAGCTTTCGATCATCACGTCCCGTCGGCGCTTATAGGTGGCGCGCATCTCGCGCACGCAATCGTCGGGACCGTTGAGCGCCGCGGCAGCGGCGACCTGGATCGGTGTGTAAGCGCCATAGTCGAGATAGGACTTGACGCGCGCGAGCGCCGCGAGAAGCCGCTCGTTGCCGACGGCGAATCCCATCCGCCAGCCCGCCATCGAAAAGGTCTTCGACATCGAAGTGAACTCGACCGCAACCTCGAAGGCGCCCGGCGCCTGCAGAATCGACGGCGGCGGATCGCCGTTGAAATAGACTTCGGCGTAAGCGATGTCGGAGAGCACGAAAATCTCGTGCTTCTTCGCGAACAACACCAGGTCCTTGTAGAAGTCGAGCGAGGCGACCATCGCCGTCGGGTTGGACGGATAGCAGACAACGACCGCGATCGGCTTTGGAATCGAGTGTATGATCGCCCGCTCGAGCGCGACGAAGAATTCAGGTCCCGGTTCGGCGGGCGCCGAACGGATCACGCCCCCTGCCATCAGGAAGCCGAAGGCGTGGATCGGATAGGAAGGATTCGGCACCAACACCACGTCGCCCGGCGCGGTAATCGCCTGGGCCATATTGGCGAAGCCTTCCTTCGACCCAAGCGTAGCGACCACCTGCGTCTCCGGATCGAGCTTGACCCCGAACCGGCGCGCGTAATAGCCGGCCTGAGCGCGGCGCAGGCCGCTTATGCCTTTCGAGGCGGAATAGCGGTCAGTGCGGGGTTTGCCGACCGTTTCAACGAGCTTGTCGATCACATGCTTGGGCGCTGGCAGGTCGGGATTGCCCATGCCGAGATCGACAATGTCAGCGCCGGCGGCCCGGGCCTTGGCCTTGAGCGCGTTGACCTGTTCGAAGACATAAGGCGGCAAGCGCCGCACCCGGTGAAAATCGCTCATCGCAGCTACTGACCCTGGGTCTCAACCCGATTCGTCGGCCGCTACGCCGACCAGCCCGTGTACCATCGGAAGGCCAAAGGCGGCAAACAGGATATCGGCTATTGCTGGGAGCTGGGGGTGTTCGATTTCGGCTTTTTTTGCGCTGCTTGCTGTTCAGCCAACGCCTTGGCCGCAGGCGGAAAAGCCTGTCGAAGCGTATCGTGGTGTTTCCGGGCCGCGTCCAGATCGGTTTTGACGGCTTTGAGCTCGTCGTTCTTCAACGCCGGCAGCGCGGGTTCGGGCGGCGGCTGGAATACCGGAATATAATCAGGATCGCTTGGCGGTCGCGTTTTCGCGACGAAATCCGCCGGTGGCCCGACGTCGGTCGCGAATCCGAAGATCTTGAAGGCTTGTTTCAAGACGCTGTCCTGCTGCTGCGCGCAGACAACATTGGTCGCTGAAACGATGAATGCAGCAGCAAGGGCAAATGCGATTTTCGCCCTGACTCCTCTCACGCCTTCGAGCCTACCCCTGAAGAACATCTTTCGGTCCGAAAAGTCTTGTTGGCTTCGCGAACACGTAATGACCTATTATGACCAAAAGCGGACCGGGCCGTAGCCCCGGAATGAACAGGAAGCGCTTGTCATGGCCAAGACTCCGAGCAAGCCAAGGGCGCGCGGCAAGTCCACGCCAATTACGACCGGGGACGCAAAAGCCGCTACGAGAGGCGCCAAACCGCCGCCAAACAAAGATGCGCCTCGCGCTCCGCAAAAATCGTCTCGGACGAAAACCGCTGCCCGGCGTGACGACCCGACAGCGGCCGCCCCCGAACCGCTGGTCTCGTCGCGTCTGCCGAGAATAAAGCGATCGGCTCCTCGGAAGCGGCCGGCCGAGCGACGACAACCAACCGAAATCCAAACCGCCCCGGCTCCCGCGGAGCCGCTTCAATCCGCGGCGTTCGCCGCGCCGCCCGCGCCAGAGATCGACTCTGCGGCACCGCCGGCGCCGGCCACACGAGCGGCCAGCGCCACCGCCCAATTTGCCGCCCCCGACGTCGAGGCCCTCGCCCGCAACATTGCGCAAGCAATCGAGCAGGGCGGCAAGGCGCTGGCGGCTTATCTGGCGCCAAGGCAGAGCGGCGAGATTAAGACCACGGTCGCCGACGAAATCGGCGAGATGGTGCGCTCCATCGGCCGCGTCGCCGAATATTACATGACCGATCCCCAGCGGGCATTTGCGGCGCAGACGGCGCTGACCAAGCAATTCGTCGACCTCTGGGCTTCGACCCTGCAGCGCCTCCAGGGCGAAGAGGCGCCGCCGATCGCCGCGCCCGACGCCGCCGACAAGCGCTTCTCCGACGCTGCGTGGCGCGACAATCCGTATTTCGACTTCATCAAGCAGGCCTACGTGCTGACGACACGCTGGGCTGACGATCTGGTCAAGCGCGCCGACGAGCTTGAGCCGCATGATCGCGAGAAAGCGCAATTCTATCTGCGGCAAGTCAATGCGGCGCTCTCGCCCTCTAACTTTCTCGCCACCAATCCGGAGCTTTTGCGCACGACGCTCGCCGAGAGCGGCGAGAACCTGGTGCGGGGCTTGAAGATGCTGGCCGAAGACATCCAGGCCGGGCACGGCAACTTGCGTATTCGCCAGTCGGACGCACGGGCGTTCAAGCTCGGCGTCAACCTCGCGACGACGCCCGGCAAGGTCATCTTCCGCAACACGCTGATCGAACTTATCCAGTACGAGCCAACGACGCCCGATGTCTATACGCGCCCGCTGCTCATCGTGCCGCCGTGGATCAACAAGTTCTATATCCTCGATCTCAATCCCGAGAAGTCGTTCATCCGCTGGGCGGTCGCGCAGGGCTTGACCGTGTTCGTCATCTCCTGGGTCAACCCCGACGAACGCCATGCCGACAAGGACTTCGACAGCTATATGCGCGAGGGCATCCTTACTGCCGTCGACTGTATCGAACAGGCGACAGGGGAACGCGAGCTTGCCGCGATCGGCTATTGCGTCGGCGGCACACTGCTCGCGGCGACGCTCGCCTACATGGCCACGACGGGCGACCGGCGCATCGCCAGCGCGACCCTGTTCACCACCCAGATCGACTTCGCCGACCCCGGCGATCTCAAGGTGTTCGTCGACGCCGAGCAATTGAAGGCGGTCGAGGAGCGGATGGCCGAGCACGGCTATCTCGAAGGTTCGGCGATGGCCAACGCCTTCAATATGCTCAGACCGAACGACCTTATCTGGTCTTATTACGTCAACAACTATCTCAAGGGCAAAGAGCCGATGCCGTTCGACTTGCTGGTCTGGAATTCAGACTCGACGCGCATGCCCGCGGCTAACCACAAGTTCTATTTGCGCCACTGTTATTTGCAGAACGATCTCTCGAACGGACGCATGCAGCTGAGCGGCAAGACACTCGACCTCGAGAAGGTGACGATCCCGGTCTATGAATTGGCGACGAAGGAAGACCACATCGCCCCTGCTCGCTCGGCGTTCAACGGTGCCAAATGCTTCGGCGGCCCGGTCCGCTATGTGATGGCGGGGTCGGGCCATATCGCGGGCGTCGTCAATCCGCCAAGCAAGCCAAAATACCAGTATTGGTCGGACGGGCCTCCGCAAGGCAAGTTCGAGGATTGGGTCGCGAAGGCCAAGGAGACGTCAGGCTCCTGGTGGCCCGACTGGCTCGCTTGGGTGACAACACAGGCGCCGGAAAAAGTCCTTGCCCGCAAGCCCGGCGACGGAAAGCTCAAACCACTCTGCGATGCGCCGGGGAACTATGTGCGCGTGAAGGCGTAGCCGCTTCCCAGGCGCGCGGGATATCGATTGCCGGCTCATCGGAAGTACTCAGTAGTCTGCTGTTTCGCTGGCGTCGCGAGGGCGCTCACTAAGGCCGTTCGAAGAAGGAGCAACCGATGCTTTACGGACTTGCGCTCTTGGCCGGCATCGTGGCCGGCTCGCGCGTTTTCACGGCGCTGGCCGCAGTGAGCTGGGCCGCGAGGTTAGGCGCCCTCGGTCTTGACGGCTCGTGGCTCGCGTTCATGGGTCACGCATGGACGCCGTGGATCTTCACCCTGCTCGCGATTGTCGAATTGGTCGCAGACCAGCTCCCCTCGACACCGAGCCGAAAGGTCCCCGTGCAATTCGGCTCCCGAATCGTAAGCGGCACCCTGTCAGGGGCGACGATCGGCGTCGCGGCCGGCACATGGATCATCGGCCTTATCGTCGGCGTCGTCGGCGCCGTGATTGGAACCTATGGCGGCGCGGAAATTCGCTCCCAAATGGCGAAGGCGTTTGGGAGCGACACGCCTGCAGCCTTCATTGAGGACGCCGGCGCCATCATCCTTGGGCTCATCGTCATCTGGGCGCTGCGATGAACCGCCATTTCGACGCGATCGTGATCGGCGCCGGGCAAGCTGGCCCGGCGATGGTCGGCCGGCTTGCGGCGGCCGGACAGAAGGTTGCGCTTGTCGAACGCAAGCTCATCGGCGGGACTTGCGTGAACACCGGCTGCACGCCGACCAAGACTTTGGTCGCAAGCGCCTACGCGGCTCATCTCGCTCGGCGCGGTTCGGACTTTGGCGTGAACGCCGGACCCATCAGCGTCGATTTCGCCGCCGTCATGGCCCGCAAGAACAAGGTGGTCGGCAATTCCCGCTCAAACCTTACGGGTTGGTTGCAAGGCATGACGAATTGCACGCTTCTCGAAGGTCATGCGCGCTTCCTTTCTCCAGAAACGGTCCAGGTCGGCGACGACGTGCTCGAGGCCAAGCGCTTCTTCATCAACGTCGGCGGCAGGGCGGTTGCGCCCAATTTTCCCGGCCGCGATCAGGTGAGGACGCTAACCAACACGACGCTGCTTGAGCTGGACGCCCTTCCCCGGCGCCTTGTCGTCGTCGGCGGAAGCTACGTCGGGCTC
>Ga0207036_10193_pt1 | contig 11234 bp, 10 predicted proteins | sample Alteio_BWMinCont_78_FD_153284 | JGI IMG/M metagenome (GOLD analysis project Ga0207036, IMG submission 153284) | Enriched cells from forest soil in Barre Woods Harvard Forest LTER site, Petersham, Massachusetts, United States -... | ecosystem: Environmental > Terrestrial > Soil > Temperate forest >... | reverse complement strand
GGCAAATGGGTAGCTAAAATAATGAGATCTGCTGAAAGTTTTTCAAATATAATTGTAAATTGTCCACCACAAATCAAAAATTGTAAAATAATTGAAGGTTCAACAGTATTAAAATTTAACATCCCGTACAATGACAACATCAGCATGATGGGTAATAATGAACTCAATCCCCATGCAAGAATGTCAAGTTTTATATATTTTTCTGCATGAATTTTTGCTTTAATTAGCGACAGAATATACTTTTTATAAACCTGATTTTCGACATTCGCGGTACGAATTTTATTTATTTGCAGTAAAATTTCATTCATTAATGAAGTTAATCGACCTTGCTCTACTAATTGCGCCGATATAAATGCAAGGCTTTTAGGCAATGTTGATAATTTGATAATTAAAAATAAAATACAGACTATGACATAGCTCGCTGCTAGGACGGTATTAGAAGACAACATAAAAACCATTAAGATAAATAATGCTGAAAATCCTAAAACAATATGCAAGATTGATGAAACAAGTAAGGCGATGACAATCTCGTAATCAAATAATCGTTGCACGAGATCACCAGAAAGAAAAGCTTTTGCAGTTTTAATCGGTAAATATAAAATATGATACCAAATACTTGGCAGCATGATAAATAAGACTTTAAAATTAATCGATTTTACATGTAAATTATTATAACAACTTAATATCGATGAAGATAGCAAAACTAAAAATGTAGTAATAAATATCCAATAGTGATTACGATGATTAAACTCGTGTAAATGACTAAAAATATAAGCTGAAAATATGGATATGAGCAATCCCCCTGTAGCAACAACCAATCCTAATAAAAGAGCCAATAAAATGTCTTTTTTAAAGTTCTTTATTACGGTCACAATTAAACTCATTAAGCCTGTTGTCTTTGGAAAATTAACTGGATAACATTGCCACGCCTTAATTATATTTATTTCATTCAAAGTCTCTTTAACCGACGTTTTAGGATTGTAAATAACTTTATTATTAATAATAACCTTGTAATCATCTGTTTCATATCCTTGTACTAAAACTGGAAATGGAGATTGAGTCATTTGATCAATGAAGCTTGTCATTATGGGATATAGTCTAATTTTTAGCTGTACTTCGAGAGACTCAAGGTCGCTAATTTTTAAATGTTGGACATTAACAAAAGTTTCCCATGATATGTTTAAATTCATCAGATCAGTTAATTTCATTAAACACAACACTAAATTATTTGGTCTGTAATTATCGTATTCTATTTTATTGAATAGTTTTTCAAAATAGTTCATTCGCATGCCTTGAATGATCCGCTGAAAGACTTTCATTTTTAATTAATGTATAATAGTATTTTTTATTATTTAGCAATGTCTTATGATCACCATTTTCCACAATAACACCATTGTTCATTACAAATATTTGATCACAATGCTGTACGGTTGAGAGTCGATGAGCAATAAATACAATTGTTTTGTTGGTCTTACGTAAATTATCAATTATTTTCTTTTCTAAATATATATCCATTGCAGACGTTGCCTCATCAAAAATCAAAATGTCGGTATTCTGTATAAGCGCGCGCGCAATTTCTAATCTTTGCTTTTCACCGCCACTGAAATTGTTACCTGAATCTTCAACCGATCCGTATAAACTTCGGTTTTTAATAATTTCTTTTAAACAAGCATTTTCTATAGCCTGATTAATGTCTTTTAATGAAATTGAATTTTGCCAAAGCGTTAAATTATTATAAATAGTATCGGAAAATAACGTAATCTCTTGTGAAACATATGACAAAATCGTGGCAAGCTCATCGGGTGTATATTTATTTAATGATTTTCCAAACAATAGAATTTCACCTGACATGGGTGGATAAAGTGCACATAAAATTTTTGCTAATGTTGATTTTCCTGAACCTGATTGTCCAACAAAAGCGATATGCTCTCCTTTTTTGATACAAAGATTTAGCGGCTTTAGCCTCATCCCTGATGTTATATTATAAGAAAAACATACCTCTTTACAAATGATAGCATTTTTATAATCCGTATTAATCTCTTCTGTTTTACTATTCATGAAGCGTATATCTTTGCTATAGTCCATAATATCGTTAATACGAATATGAGACGCATATGCATTTTGACTATCTTCAATAGTATAGTATAGACTATTAATAGTATTAAAAAACAATAGATGTAGCGTATAAAATCCCATTAAATTGCCGATAGATAAACAACTATTAGCCACTTGAAAACCTGCTGCAAATAGCACTACTATTGTTGAAAATGAATTAATAAATTCGTTTAATGATGTGGTGATCATTTTCAAAGTATTAGAACTATCCTGTATCATTAGTTTTTTGCAAAAATAATTTTGCCATTTTTGTAACGTCTTTTCTTCAAATGCGCACGCTTTAATCGTTTCAATATTTCGAATGCATGAAATTGAATAAGCAAATAGCTTTCCTATAGCATTAATATTTGCTTTTTCATAAGAAACATTTAACTTTGAAGCAAGATAGATTATTACAAATGAGAATAGCGATGTTATGAAAGAAATAAAAGTTAAGATATAATCTATATGTAACATAAGAATCAAACATAGAAAGCATGTTAGAAACCCTACAGAACATAAGAATATACTTTTAGACAGTTGATTAATAATAATCTCCACTCGACTCAAAATTGAAATTATTTCGCTTTTTTGTCGTAGCGAGTAAAACAACATGGGGAGTTGTAAAGTGTGAGCCATTATCTCTGAAGATTTAATAACACTTGCCTTTGCGCAAAATTTAAATTGATTCCATTTTAGTAGCAGTGTTGAACTTGAAAAAATGACGACAGATATGATAGATAAAAGTCCAAGCCATATAAGCCAGTGTAGTTTTTTTGAAATTAAGCATTGATCGATTAAAATAGTCAGTATTGCTGAATTGAGCAATGTACAACATATGGCTACGAACATGCAAAGAAACAAAAATATCATTTCTACACGAAATCCAGACAACCATTTTTTTATAATGGGAATAGTGATGGGTACAGGGCGTATTGCTTTTATTGGAACCGCGGGTGAAAACATAAGAATGATACCCGTAAATGATTTATCGAAATCATCCATTGTTACAGAAGTCTGACCGTATGCTGGATCGTTTATAAAAACTTTATTGGTTCCAACACCATTGATAACGACATAATGATTAAAGTTCCAAAATGCAATGACAGGCTGTTCTAATGTGCTTATAGCCTCTAAATCAACTTTAAAAGCATTTACGTTGAACCCCCATTCTTTTGCTACTTTCATCAGCGTAACCGCTTTACATCCATCTCTAGAAGAACCACATTTATCTCTTAAAGTTTCTATAGGAATATTTAATTTATAAAATGAAAAAATGATAGCGAGGGCTGCAATTCCACATTCAGTATCAGAAAGCTGAAGTATTGTCGGTGTTCGTATTCGATTGTATGGTCGTATTTTTCCCAATAAATTTCGAGCTATACTCATATATAATCCGGCAACTATTTAGTTAATAATCGTAAAGGGGAAACTTGATTCCTGATGATCCTTGCGGTAACAAACGTCCCTGGATCTATTTTTAAAGGCGCTCCTCTTTTTGTGGTCCACATGAGACCGCTTTCTGTCTGCCTATTTGTTATTAATTTAATTTTTGCCATATAGGGTGCCCCACTGGCAAAAAAATCATTAACAAAATCCATATTTCCAAGATAAGCATTTACGGACTCCTTTGAAGCAGGATAGTCTGAAATGCTAATCACCTGGCCTTTAATATAGCCATAATCATATGCTGTCAGAATACTCGGTAAAATATAAACAGTCATGCCTTTGATCACATTTTTTGCATCATTGTGAGATAAAAAAACTAAGGCTTCTAAGTTTTCTGTCTGATTATTAGATTCTGCCTTCGTCATTAGAGTAAATAATGTTTTTCCAGGCGTGACAAAATCGCCTTTAGAAATATTACAGCCAATAATTGTTCCATTTGCAAAACTTATTATTTTTGATCCATTTTGTTTTTCCAATTGTTTGATATCAAACTCGTGTTTAATCGATTGATATTGACTCATACTAATATTCAGTTTTTCATCCAGGTTTTGCAAGTCGTGTTTATAATTCAAATATAAATTATTATAATCAAATTTTAATTTGTTCAAGTTTTCTTGAGTCGTCACGCAGGCTTCTTTTGCATTTTGAATGTCAACAATCGTTAAAATATGTTTTTTATATAATTTATATTTGTTAATGAATAGTTTATTTAAGGTTTGTAATTTTTCATTTTGATTATTGATACTAATGAGGTGTAGTTGTTTAGCCTGTTCGTACTGTTCAGTTAATTTTTCTTTTTCTTCATTATAGTGGTTTTTATAAATTGATAATAATTTGTAAGATTCATCATGTTTTGCTTTAAGATATTGTAGGTCTTCATCTAAATAAGGACTTTTAATATAAGCAAGAATTTTACCTTTTTTAACTTGTGAGCCAGGACGCACATAAACCACTTCAACACTGCCTGGTTGCTCAGAAAAAACTGGGATTATTTGGCTATTTGCAGGTAGTATTATTCCACGCGCCGGCACATCCATCATAACATTACCAAATAATCCCCATAACATAACAGCAATTAATAAAAGAATAGAAATAATAATCCACATCCATGCGGGTGGTTGTATAATTTTAAATGAACTTTGAACTTCATTAAATACATTAAGGTTGTTAATTGCATTTTGTCGAAACAGGCGTAATTTATTTATTTCTTGAGTCAAGAGATTGACCTTTTAGTGTGACCCATTTTTCCCAGGCTTTGTAATCGCGTTTATCATAATTTTCACCGCTTACTTCTTTTAATATTGAATAAGCAAAATCATGTGCATTTGGTTGTAATAGTTTCAATTCTTCAATTAGATATTTTCCCGCGTGTTGAATGACATAAGACTCATAGCCAAGCTGCTTAATTACAGAAAAAATCAAAAATAAGGCTTTATTTCTATCACTAGCCGCCGGGAAATCCAGTGCCCTAATAACATCATCAATAGGAAAGTCTTTTATCTCGACTTTTGACGTTGTTTCCGCTATGACTCGCATAACATTATTTCTAACAATATTGCTGGAATCATAAATTGATGGACTTAATATTTTAATTAGTTCATTACCATCATGAATATGCGCCATAAGAAAGGCGGCGGCCGCACGCCTATTTTCATCTTTATCTTCTCTTAGAATAGCGATAAGTCGTGATTTATTCTTGGGTACCTTGGTATTAAATAATGCCTTATAGCTTTGCAAGGCTGGGTGATCAAAACCAAAGAGGCAGTGAAATGCTGGACATACTTTAAATGTAGGAGGCTTTTTATCTTTATAAAATAATGCATGGCCCATTTTTTCATATTCTAGCATTTTAAAAATAAGCTGATCAGGATCATGAAAACTTTTTGAAGGTTTTTTTAAAAATACATTTAACCGCTGCTCATCTGTTTTATCCACTATGTCAAACGAGATGTGAATGATTTTGTCTTGAGGATACATTGTGGGAGATATATTGATATAAGCGAACTCACCCATTTCATTTAAACCTGAAATTGTTCGCTCGAAAATATTGCTTACTAACCGCATATTTTCTGGTGAACTCATACTATCTTGTGAGATCATTATTTCTGATAATGATTGCATGTCTTTGCCAAATCTGGCTTTTATCATTTCGACGGTGATTTGCTTAGTTCTATATATATCAATCGTATAATTGGGTTGTGTTTCCGCCATTACCTGGCATCCTGGAAACAAATAAAGAATTGGCGCCAAAAATATAGTTGTGTTCTTTAATTTCTTTAATATTGGAAGCATTAAAACATATATATTTTTGATAATCATGCTACTATTCATTTTAATGACTCTTATTTAATATAATTCAATAAATTCCTGGATTTTTATGTACCTTAATTGCATTTTCTTTTAGGACATTCATTTTTTCATAAAAACGTGCTATTGAAACTGAGTTTGATGATTCCTTCCAGATATATGATTGATTTCTGTTTATTAAATAGTCAGTAAAAATATCTAGCATTTTTATAGTGGGGTCAATATCTTCAATCCATAAAAACTGGCCTTGCTCATTAATCTCTAAAAAATAATATTCATTCTCTGGCGTTACTATAAAATCAAAAGCGCCAAACACGATTCCGAAATGCTTCATAAATTTTCTGCAGCTATTATAAATGACAGTGGGCAATTCAATTTTCTCTACAACAAGCTCATGGGTTGGCACATGACGCCAATCTAAAATACCTTTTGGATGAACCTGCGAGTGTATCTTGACTGGAACGACATAATCACCAAAGAAAGTTAATCTTAACTCATAAGATTTTAGTATCTTACGTTGAAATATACCTGGTGTGCTTTGCAGAGTTGAATCCAGTGGCAAATCATCTAACGTCACCTCTTTGGTATACGTTAATCGCATTTCTTTTTCATTAAGCCAGAATAATGGATAAAGTGTCTTATAAATTACTCTATCTTTATTAAATACCTGAATAAACTCTTTTATTTTCAGCGGATCATTTGAAACCAGCGTTTCCGGTGTTTTCAAGCCCACTTCACTTGCGATTTTAAGTTGAAGTAATTTGCAACTAACAATCTTAGCATTATTAACAGGATTAATCCAAAGCGCATCAGGAGCGATCACCTGCCAAAATGTTTGAAAAAACATATTATTTTCGTGGACTGCATTCTCAATATCATCTGGATGTATTGAGTTAGGTATTAACGGTTTTCTTGGCCTGCGCAGCCAAACCACATCAAAGCAATCATTATCAATTTTAAAATCAGCTCCTAATGAATTCCAGTTGAGATGATTGTTTATTATGGAGAATGAATGTGTCTGTTGTTCAGGGAAATCGGATGTATACCAAATAACGCCTTCATGTCCTTTTATTTCAAGAGCAAGCTTAACAAAAATGGCATGTGCATCATCTGGTTTTGTTGGAATAAGAACTTTTACCAAAAATTTCTCCTTGTTTTTTTATAAATAGTTTAATTCTCAAGATCATTTGGTCTAAACAGGCATTTTTAAAAGTATCTTAAGCTGACCCCCCTCGGTAAAAAGGGGGGTCTTTTTTTTACATATCAATAGTCACGTCAACACCAGCGTCATAACCCGTTTGCTGGTTATATGTTCCATTAGCAGTGGCTACGTTTGTGGTGCCTGCAGCTGATACATCTTGAAGATCAGCGTCAGTTAATTCCTGTGACATTGCATACGATAAAATACGATTTTTACTCATTACTTTTCTCCTTTGATTATTGAATCTATTTAATCACAAATATTTTGTGAACCACAATATTGTCTAAATTTACAGACTAAAACAATATTGTATAAATACAGTATTTACTAATAACTTCGGAATTAAATTATTATATGATTTGTCGAATTATCGCATTCATATTTGCGCCATCTTCAAATAAATGATTTTGGCTTGCAATATAAACAGCATGTGCTATATTTTTTGCTGCAAGTTTTTTTCTAATTGTTGTAACATAGGCCTCTATGGTTCTATACTGCAATCCTGTTAGTTTTGCAACTTCTTTAGCTGTGTATCCATTTGCTGTATAGCGTATAATTTCTTTTTCTCGTAAACTTAGCCGCTTCATACTGTTCACTCCTATTTAAATCTGTTTAAAATTTACTTAATACTATTTTTTATATAAGGGGACTTAGTTGATCAAATATCGTGAAGATTATGTGTAGAAGTAAAATGCATTTTTACAGAAGTTAATATTGCCTGATAAATCACATACAAATAAACAATATGTATGTAACAAGAAAAGCTTAATAAAGGCTTTGCTGGATTTTTTATTTAGGGGTTAATAATAATATCACCTGTATGAGTTGCGATATTGTTCGATTCACCAGAAAGAGCTGTCAATCCATAGCTATGGTATTTTCCCGGATTTGCAAAATAGATTACTAATGTAGAGACTCCTGTTTTAGCTGTATAGCTATTCGCCGGCAGCTCTACCACCTCAGAATAATGATAGCACTGACTACTATTATCAGCACACAGTTGAACTCGAAATTGGTATAATTGAACTTTATCTGTAGAATTAACTATATAACTAATATGTTGTCCCGAAACCCAGGTACTACTTTTAGCATAACCGTAAGTGGGATAAAGATAGACGCTTGAACTTGCTGAATGGCTAGTCACTGTACCTGGATTTATGACATATCCCTTTTTAAACGAACCTTGAACACCGCCTGTAGTCCATTCCTTATGAGATACTATACGTGGATTTACAAAGTCCAAGGCAAAAGCAGGTATTGTTGTGATCATTAATGTTATAGACGTAAATAATGTTTTCATTTTCATATATTTTTCCTAAATTATATTTAATATCGAACTTCTTCGAATGTTAGTATATGGTTCTATTTAATTAAAGTGCTTCTACCGCTCGAACAGACGTTCGCGAAGTCGTCACCAGCAAATAAAGAGCGGCAAAGGTAAGAACCACTCCTACTATTTGATAAAAATCCAAATGACGATTGAAAAAAATCACATCCGAGGCAATTGCCACAATAGGATCTAAATAACTTAAAACAGCAATTTGAGTGAAACTTGTTTTCTTGATTGCATTGTAATAAAGAAAATAAGCTAGCAAAGTATGGACCACCCCAATAATCATCAAACAAACTATTGCTGAAGATGACAAAGACTGAAAATGAACAAATGGAAGTAAAATAATTACGCCTATGACTAGTTGAATAAAAATAACTTTAAAATAATTGAGATTAATATTTTTCATTAAAACTGTCAGAAGTGAATAAAGAAAAGCGGCAATCAAGGCAAACAAAACACCCAGAAGGATATTAGGAGAACTCAAGTTACGCATATCTATCGTAAGCAATACCCCGCCTAAGGCCAATGAAATCAGCATCCATTTTTGTAGATTGACTTTTTCTTGATAAATAAATATCCCTAAAATAATCAATATAATGGGTTGTAGATAATATGAAATATTACCAATTGTAATCGTTGAGACTTGAAATGATTTAAATAGAAAAACCCAATTCAACACTAAAAAAATGCCTGCGAGAGCCACTATTGCAATACTTCTATCAAGGTTGATTCTTTGCTTTGATTTAACCAACCAGCACCCAATCAAAAGGGTGCCGATCAGACATCTATAAAAAGCGACATCAATAGCCGCTAAACCAGACCATAAAACGAAAACACCTAATGTACCCCACAGTGTCATTGACAGTATTAATGGAAGCATCTATATCCTCGCGTACTCATTAAATGTTACAGCAACTCTCTTACGTTTAATGAAAACCAGTGTAATAGAGGACAAAATGAAACAACAAGGCAAAATAAACAATGCTCCCTGATAATTCGCCAAGGTAAATGCGCTACCCACCTTAGAAACATCCAAAAGATGACCAATTAGGGGCTCGACAAAAGAGCCCACTAAGCCTTCTCCACTATTAATAAAAGCAACTGACAATCCCATAATATACAATGCATTTATTTCACGACAAAGCTCAAAGCTTAACATGAAACAGCCTACAGAAAATCCAAAAATGAAAAACAATCCTAAAGACGTTGAATATGAGAAATCACCATAAATAATACCTAATATCGCGAATAACGATATGACATTAGCAAAATGCATCAAATCTTTTTTACGGTTTAATTTGGCTGACAGCAGCGCCCAAAATGGCGAACCCACCGCATGACCAACAAACATGATTGATAGGAAAAAAGAAGCGTTTGCTGCAGTCAAAGCATATTTCGTCATTAAAAATGGCGCGCCCCACAAACCACCCAAAACCGCTACCGGTGAAAATGTTAATCCAGAGTATAAAAGCAACAGCCAATTATCTTCTTTAGCTATCACCTCCTTTATATTGGCAAATTTCATGCGAGTCTGTACTTGAGTATTTTCGCTTGTTTTTGATTTTTGAAAAATAAGTACCGCAAAAGCCATGAGAAACCCTACAACTGCCACTGAATTCAGCCCTTCTTTCCAGCCCAATTTTTGAAATAACAAAGCAATAGGAGTTCCACCACAAGCCGCACCTAACATAGTCGCTGTAGCTAAAAAACTACTGATAATTCCAAATGTTTTAGATGTTGTATATTGAGCTGCACACTTCATATAGAGTACGGTTGCAAAGGAGGCCCCTACCCCCATCAGCGCTCGGCTTACACACATCACATAAAAATTATTCGTATGGGTAAACAAAACGATCATGAGTGAAATGACAAGAATAGCAATAAACATCGGAATTCTTATTGCAAACCGATCTATAACAAGGCCTGCTATAATTTGCATAAGGGTATACGAGTAATAATAACTTGAAGCCATCACGGCGAGCATTACACCATCATACCCATAAGACCGCATGAATTCAGCCCCGATTAAAGAGGGAAACAATTGTGCGATATATTTGTAAAATAAAAACAAAGCACAAAGTGATAAAACGATTACAGCATTTTTTTTCATATATTTCTACCTATTGTCCAACCACCATCACATACCAAAACAGCACCATTCATATACGTGTTTGTTAAGCAAACATCTACTAACGAAACCACGTGTTCGACCTGCCCCCAAAAACCAACTGGTATAGCCTCTTTTATTCTCGGGACAAGAACTGGATCATCAAAATAATCGCGGGTTAATGATGTTTCGATAATTCCGGGTGCAATAGCATTCACACGAATACCATTTTTACCATATTGATAAGCCAGCTGTTTCGTGAGCCCAATAAGTGCGTATTTCGAAGTAACATACGCTGCTCTATCAGGCTCAGCTTGCAAGCCTGAGACACTGGATATATTCACAATTGTTAAGGATCTCTGACAGGCTAAAGCTTTTCTAATTAAGCCTTGAGAAAGAAGAAAGCTAGACGTTAAATTAATATTCAAAACTTTTTGCCATGTCTCCAATGAAACGTTGTGAGGTGTTTCTATTTCACGAATGCCGGCACAATGAATCAATGCATCGAAGTCATTTTCTCTTTCTACGAAATTACTCACAGCATCAGTATCATTCAAATCGAGTTCTTGTTTATCTATTGCCATTACTTCATGCAAAGAATACTGTTTGGCACAGGCTAAACCAATACCCGAAGCTGCACCTGTTATTAGAATTTTCATACTTCGCTCTCCACTTGGGTTTCGCCAGGTTCTACTGTAAACAAGAGAATATCGCGTTTAGCTTCCCCCTCACGCGCGCCTAAC